>Ga0105238_10008144_pt1 | contig 10483 bp, 10 predicted proteins | sample KBSC34metaG_FD_81526 | JGI IMG/M metagenome (GOLD analysis project Ga0105238, IMG submission 81526) | Corn rhizosphere microbial communities from Kellogg Biological Station, Michigan, USA - KBS C3-4 metaG | ecosystem: Host-associated > Plants > Roots > Rhizosphere > Soil | place: Michigan, USA...
GGGCCGTAGGCGTCGCGAAGATAGGCATATTGGCCGCCAACCGCCGGGCGACGCGCGGCAAGCTCGGCATAAGCGAAGGAAGCGGCGAGAGCGATGAGGCCACCGAGTAACCACACGCCGACGATCATCAGCGGCGTGCTGACGTGCCGCGCAACCTCGGCGGGCGTGACGAAGATGCCGGAACCGATGATCCCGCCCATGACCAGCATCGTTGCGTCGAACAGCCCGAGCTTGCGCGCCAGGCCCAGCGATTCGACGCGCGGTTCGGTCACGAGCCCGAGATCACGTCTCGCATCGAGTACAGGCCGGGGGACTTACCGACCAGGAAGGCGGCGGCGGCCAGAGCGCCGCGGGCGAAGATCATCCGGTTTTCCGCCCGGTGCGACAGGATCAGCCGCTCGTCGGAGCCAAGAAACATGACATCATGATCGCCCGCGACGGTGCCGCCGCGCAGCGAAGCATAACCGACCGAACGACCTTGCTCCTCCATCAGCTTTCCAAGCATCAGCGCGGTTCCTGATGGGGCATCGACCTTTTTGCGATGATGGGTTTCTGCGATCTGGATATCCCAGTCGGGACCGAGCGCCGCAGCCGCCCTTTCCACTAGATCGGCGAGCACGGCGATACCGAGCGACGTATTGGCGGCGCGCAGGACTGCGATCTTTTGCGAAGCCTTGGCAATCCGCGCGTCGGCCAAATGGTCCAAGCCGGTCGTTCCAATCAGGATCGGGATGTGGGCTGAAACTGCGTGGTCTAGACTCGCCTCCAGTGCAGCCGGAGCCGAGAAATCGACGAGCACGTCGCCACGGTCCTGATCGATGACGAAACGGTCGTCGTCTGCTGCGGCAGCGGCGATGGCTTTGCCCATACGCCCTTTAGGCGCGACGAGGCTGATCTGGATCGGCTGCGTCCCCATGCAGCCGTTTCATGGCGAAAGGCGGAGCGCCGCGCAATCGGCGGCGCTCCACGATGGGATCACTTCAGCATTAACTCCTGCAGCAGCATGTCGCCACGCAGTTTGCGATAGGTGGCGCGGTGAGCACTTCCGGCTGCGCCTTGCCGCGTCGTCTGCGCCATGAAAGCATTCATGTCCTTCTCGCGCGCAATGTCCTCGGCCGGTGTCGTCACATGATCGAAGATAGTGACCAGGTAGAGGTCGGGCTCGCCATCGCGCGGGTTCACGTTGGCGAAGATCTTGTAATCCTTGATCCAGCCCTTCGACTTCGAGAAGTCATTCCGCTTCCGGTATTCATTGGCGAGGAAGTCGACATAGTCCGGGAAATGGCCATCATCGACCGTGATCGCCGCCACGTCCCAGAAGTCACCGCTCTTCACTGGAAGCTCCTGGCCCCAAGCCGGAACGGACGTGAGCATGATGGTCGCGGCGCCGAGCGCGCCGAGCACGAGTTTGCGCATTTATAAACCCCCGAGTTTGGCAGGCGGATGATACCGACTGCTTCCTAGGGAACGGCGTCGCCTTCACCGGCGGGACGCCTGCAATTGCGGCGTCGTTCCGGGACTGCCGTAGAGCAGAGAATCAAAGTTAACGCAAATTAAACTCCGAGCCGTTCCTGCAGGGCAATCGCGGCGGCCGGAGCGCGGACTTTCGCGCCGTTGATCATGTAGATGTAGCACTCGCCGCGCTTCCGCCATTCACGCGCCTTTGCGGCGAACCCGTCGAGGGATTGACCGTCATATCCGGTCGGCACGTCCTCGCTCATGCGCTGCAGCCGAGCGTAGGTGAAATCTGCCGTGTCCGCCTCGATCAGCGGATAATCGTCGGAATCCTCAAACACGATTGCGATGTTTCGCGCGCGGCAAAGGTCGAAGAACTTCTCATCATTGAAGCTCTTGTTCCGGGGCTCGATCGCGTGTCGGAGCGTCATCCCGTCGAGGCTGTGGGGTAACAGGTCGATGAAGCCGGCGATGTCGTCCGCGTCGAACTTCCGGTAATGCGCGAACTGCCACATGATGGGGCCGAGCTTTGGTCCGAGCGCGGCAAAGCCCTGCGCAAAGAAATTGCCGATCCCCTCAGCCCCCTCCGCAAGCTTCGAGCGCATCACGCAGAAGCGGGAACCCTTGATGGCAAACTGGAAGCCCTCGGGGACGCTATTGCCCCATTTTTCCCAGCTCTTGGGACTCTGGCGCGAGTAGAAGGTCGCGTTGATCTCGATCGAGCCGAGCTTGCTCGCCGCATATTCGAGCTCTTTGCCTTGCGGCAGCTTCTCCGGATAAAAGGTGCCGCGCCAAGGCGCATAGGTCCAGCCGCCAATGCCGATGCGGATACGCCCGTCGCTCATATCCGCACCAACGCTGTTGTTCCTACTTCGCTGCCTTTTCGGCCGGGCCGGGGATGATCACGTCCTCGACGGCCTTGAAGCCGCCATCAGCCTGCTTCTTGTAGACGGTGACATAGGTCCCGCTGCCGGTCACAGGCTTGCCAGTCGCCTTGTCGGTGGTCGTGATGGTGTAGTGGCCGCGGCTGCTCGCCATGTCCCCTGCCGAAGCGACGCGGACATCGTCACTGGCGAAGCTCAGCTTGAAATTGGGATCGCTGATCAAGCTCTGAATGGCCTTCCGCCGATCGACATCGGTGGTTGCGAGCGCGTCGCCGGGGCTCGCGAGCACCGCGTCGTCGGCATATTCGCCCGCGAGGACGTTGATGTCCTTGTCGCCGTACGCCTTCATCCAGCCGGCTTCCTGAGCCTTGATGGTGTCGGCGACCTTCGACGTGTCGGCCGCAGCTTCGACGCCTTTGGTGCAACCTGCAATCGCAAACGCGGCTGCGGTGGCAAGCATCACCGGAATGAGCTTCTTCATCTGGTCTCTCCCCCAAGAGCGGGCTGCCTTGGCGAGCCCGGCGCGACACAATCACTGTGCAGCGAGTCGCACAAGCGGCAATCACGCTCTAGGCAGGAACGATGGACGTGCGGAACATCGTGGTTCTGACCGGTGCAGGCGTTTCGGCCGAGAGCGGGCTTGCCACATTCCGGGGCCCCGACGGGCTATGGGAAGGGCACCGCGTAGAGGATGTCTGCACTCCGGAGGCGTTCCAGCGTGATCCAGCGCTCGTGCACGAGTTCTACGATACGCGCCGAGCAAAGCTAGGAACGGTCGATCCAAATGCGGCGCACCATGCGCTGGCTAGGCTGGATGCGGAGTGGCCGGGGGACCTGCTGCTAGTGACGCAGAACGTCGACGATCTGCACGAGCGGGCCGGGTCGAAGCGGCTGCTGCATATGCATGGTGAGCTGACGAGCGGCTGGTGCCTCGCGTGCGACGAGCGTTTCGCCTGGACAGGCCCGATGGGCGAGAGTGCGGCATGTCCGAGCTGCGGCGTGCAGGGGAGGGTCCGGCCCGACATCGTCTGGTTTGGCGAGATGCCGTACGAGATGGGGCGGATCGACGACGCGCTGCAGGCCTGCGACCTGTTCGTGTCGATCGGGACGTCGGGCGCCGTCTATCCGGCGGCCGGCTTCGTGCAGAGCGCGCGCTATTGCCGCGCGAAGACGCTTGAGATCAATCTCGAGCCGAGCCTTGGCAGCTATCTGTTCGACGAAAGCCGGATCGGGAAGGCGGGAGAATTAGTACCGGAGTGGGTGGAAGAACTACTTCAGTCAGCCCACTCCAGCCCGATCTCGCGGTAGAGGCTTCGGTCCTCATCCCAGCGAGGATTGACCTTCACGTGCAAGAACAGGTGGACCGGGCGTCCGAGATGCTCGGCGATCTGGGCACGCGCGGAGGCTCCGATCTCTTTGAGCCGGCGCCCGCCCTTACCGATCACGATCGCCTTCTGGCTGTCGCGTTCGACCAGGATCTGCTGGCGGATTTCGGTCGAACCATCGGGGCGGTCGGTCCAGGTCTCGGTCTCGACCGCGGTCGCGTAGGGCAGCTCCTGGTGTAGCTGGTTGACGATCTGCTCACGGGTTAGTTCGGCGGCGATCATCCGGTCGGTCGCGTCCGAGACCTCATCCTCCGGATAGAGCCACGGGCCCGACGGCATTGCCGCGGCGAGCGCCCACTTGAGGTCCGCGACACCGTCGCCCTGGGCTGCGCTGATCATGAAGACCTGATCGGGATTGAGCCGCGTGGTGAGTTCGGCAGCGAGCGCGAGCAGGTTCTCTTTCTTCACCAGGTCGATCTTGTTGAGAACGAGGAAGAGCGGGTGCTCGCGTTTTTCGAGGCCCTCCAGGACCTCCTCGCGGAGGTTCTCTGAAGCGTCGATGACGAGGAGGATGAGGTCTGCGTCCTGGGCGCCGGTCCAGGCGGCGGCAACCATCGCGCGGTCGAGCCGTCGCTTAGGCGCGAAGATGCCAGGCGTGTCCACGAGCAGGATCTGCGTGGGTCCGTCGATTGCGATTCCCATCAGCCGCGCGCGGGTAGTCTGTGCTTTCGGGCTGACGATCGCGACCTTTTGCCCAACCAGCGCATTGACGAGGGTGGACTTACCGGCATTGGGCGCGCCGATCACGGCGACGAACCCGGCCTTGGTCTCGGTGTCGGTCATTTCACCTGGGACAACAAAGCCGCCGCCGCCGCGGTTTCCGCTTCCTGCTTGCTGGTGCCTTCAGCCGTGGCCTCGCCGAGCTTCGGCACCGAGACGCGGATCGTGAATTTCGGGGCATGATGCGCGCCGGTTCGGGAGACGACTTCGTACATCGGGGGTTTGAGGTTGCGCGCCGCCGCAAGCTCCTGGAGGGACGATTTCGGATGTTGCGGCGCTCGGCGCTGCACTTCCAGGTCCGGCTCCCACATGCGGAGGATGAAGCGCTCGGCTGCTTTGAAGCCGCCGTCGAGGTAGAGCGCGCCGATCAGGGCCTCCATCACGTCGCCAACCACATTGTCGCTCTGACTCGCGCCGTCCTCGCGCGCTTGCTTGCCGAGGCGGATGAAAGCGGGGACGCCGATCTCACGGCCATTTTCGGCGCAGGTCACCCGGTCGACGAGCCCATTATAACGCTTCGAAAGGCTCCCTTCGGGTTCCGTCGGATAGCGGGCGTAGAGAGCCTGGGCGATCACCAGGCCGAGGACCCGGTCGCCGAGGAACTCTAGCCTTTCGTAGCTCTGGTTGCCGGCGACACTGGAGTGCGTGAGGGCGAGCTCGAAGAGGCTCAGATCCTTGGCTTTGTGGCCTAGCTGGCGGCGAACGAAGTCGGCGACGTCGCTCACTCGGGTGGCCCTGTATAGCCATTGCCAATGCGACTCCCCCGCAGAGCCGGGAGCCAGGTCCAAGGCTTGAACCAAGATGCGCGACCGTCGGTCGACCAGAAGGTGAAGGAAGCACGGCCGATCAGGTTCTCCACCGGGAGCATGCCGACGCCGCCTTCGATCGTCGGGTAGCGGCTGTCGAGACTGTCGTCGCGGTTGTCGCCCATCAGGAAAATGTGACCGGCGGGCACTCTTACCGGCGCGAAGTCGTCGGCGGGGGAATGATCCACCTGGTCGAGCACCGTATAGCTGGGTCCGCCGGGAAGCGTTTCGAGATAGGCGCGATAGACGCACGCGGGCTTGCCCGAGACGTCGATTATCGTCGGTTCCAAAGGAGGTACCACCCGGCAGGGACTGTTTTCGCTCACCGGGACCTTCGCTGGGGGCAAGGGCCGACGCTGGACTTCGCGTCCGTTGAGAATCAGGCGGCCTTGGCGCACCTCGATGGTGTCCCCTGGGAGGCCAATGACGCGCTTGATGAGATCCTCGTTTTCGACCGGGTGGCGAAAGACGACGACATCCCCACGGCTGGGCAAGCGGCCAAAAATACGTCCGTTGAAGGCCGGCTGGCCGAGCGGGAAGCTGTAGCGGGAATAGCCAAATGGCCATTTCGAAACCGCCAGGTAGTCGCCGATGTACAGCGTTGGCAGCATCGATCCCGAAGGAATATTGAAAGGGGCTCCGATGAAGCTGCGGAACGCCCAGGCGATAAGGGCCACCGTGAGCACGAAGCGAAGCAGCGACCCGACGCTCTCCCGCCGTTCGCCTCTTGCCGGACCCGAGCGCTTGCGGCGGGAAGTGCGGGAAGCCATCGGCTGCTTGTTTCCGGCTGCGGTCAACGCGTCAAGCCGGGGTGGCAAATGGTGGCCCGCGCATTATGTGCGGCGGCGATGCAAGCACCGTCCATCAAGCGGCTCGATGAGCTGTTCGCCGCCGAGCCCGACCGGCTCAGCAGATTGAGCTTCCAAATCGCCGGGCTCTACTTCGACTGGTCGAAGACGCACCTCGACCGCGGCGTGATCGGGCAGTCGCTAGGGCGGGCGGAGGAAATGGGATTTGCGGCGAGGCGGGATGCCCTATTCGCCGGCGAGATAGTCAACGCAAGCGAGGGACGTTCGGCCACCCACGTCGCGGAACGCGGCAGCGGCGCGCCGGACGACGTCGATCTCGCCACCGCGCGACGGCAGCGCATGCGCGCGCTCGTCGACGCGATCGAGGCGGGAGCCTTCGGAGATGTCACTGGCATCCTGCATATCGGGATCGGCGGATCGGTGCTGGGACCCGCGTTGCTGGTCGATGCGCTTGGGCGGAAGGCGTCGACCTTTGAAGTCCGCTTCCTGTCGAACATCGACGGCGCTGCTTTCGACGACGCGGTGAAGCCGCTCGACCCGGCGACGACCCTGATCGTGGTCGCGTCCAAGACTTTCACCACGCTCGAAACGCTGACGAACCTCGAAGCGGCACGCGACTGGTTACGGGACGCCGGTGTCGAGGATCCTGACGGGCGGGTGATCGCGGTTACTGCCAAGCCCGAGGCCGCACTTGCGCAGGGCATCGACGAAACCCGGATTTTGCAGTTCGCAGAGAGCGTTGGCGGGCGTTATTCCCTGTGGAGCTCAGTCGGTGTGACGGCTGCGCTCGCGCTGGGCTGGGACGCCTTCGAGACATTGCTCGAAGGCGGGGCCGAGATGGACCGCCACTTTCGCTTCGCCGATCCGGCCGAGAACATCCCGCTCATCGCGGCCTTTGCCGACCGCCTCTACGTCGAGCAGCTCGGCTGCCAGACGCGTGGAGTGTTCGCATACGACGAGCGGCTACGGCTCCTGCCCTTCTACCTCCAGCAATTGGAGATGGAGTCGAACGGCAAGTCGGTCACGGCCGAGGGCAAGCCAGTCGAGCGGCCAACCGCGCCGGTTACCTGGGGTGGAACTGGCACCGACGCTCAGCATGCGGTCTTCCAGCTGCTCCACCAGGGGACGGAACTGATCCCAGTCGAGTTCATCGCCGTCACCGAGGGCGACGATGCACAGGATCCGGAGCATCACCGTCTCCTGCTGCTCAACGCCTTCGCTCAGGGCGCGGCGCTGATGCAGGGACGGGCCAGCGACGATCCGCAGCGATCCTATCCGGGCAATCGGCCCAGCTCGACCATCCTTCTTGAGCGGCTCGACGCTCGGGCTCTTGGTGCTCTGATCGCATTCTATGAGCACCGTACATTTGCCAATGCCGTCCTGCTCGGCATCAACCCGTTCGACCAGTACGGCGTCGAGCTGGGCAAGGAGATTGCGAAGAAATTGGCCGGCGACCCAGGCCAAGGCGATCTCGACGCGTCGACCCGAGCGCTGGTCGAGCGGGCGGGGCTCTGATGCATCGGAACTATGCCGACAAGTGATTGGATGTCGCGCGGCGCATCGCCGAAAGCGCGAGCCATGGAGAACGTGAATGGCTGACTTCGACCTGTTCGTGATTGGCGCCGGCTCCGGCGGTGTGCGCGCCGCCCGCGTGTCGGCGGGCTACGGCGCGCGTGTGGCCGTCGCCGAAGAGCATAAGGTCGGCGGCACCTGCGTGATCCGCGGCTGCGTTCCGAAGAAGCTGCTCGTTTACGGTGCGCATTTCGCCGAGGACCTCGATGACGCCGCGATGTTCGGCTGGGACGTTCCGACAAAGCGCTTCGACTGGCCGGTGCTGCGCGACAATGTGCTGCGCGAGGTGAGCCGCCTCGAAGGCGCTTACACCGACACGCTGACCAATCACGAGGTCACGATCTTCCACGAACGCGCGGAACTGACCGGCCCCAACTCGATCCGCCTCGCGAGCGGCAAGGAAGTGACCGCGGGCAAGATCCTGATTGCGACGGGCGCGACGCCGGTTATGCCGTCGATCGAGGGCGTCGAGCATGCGATCAGCTCAAACGAGGTGTTCCACCTTGAGGAGCTGCCGAGGCGCATCGTCATCGTCGGCGGTGGATATATTGCCAACGAATTCGCCGGCATCTTCCACCAATTCGGAAGCCACGTGACGCTGGTCAACCGGACCGACGTGATCCTGCGCGGATACGACCAGCAGATAGTCGACAGGCTGATGCAAATCTCGATCCGCAAGGGCATCGAGTTCCGCTTCCACTCCACGATCGAAAAGATCGAGAAGCACCAAGACGGCTCGCTGCATGTGAGCATGACGGGCTGCGATGATATCGAAGCCGACCAGGTGCTGTTTGCCACGGGTCGCACGCCCAATACTTCCGGGCTTGGGCTCGAGGCGGCCGGCGTTGAGGTCGGCGAGAAGGGGCAGATCAAGGTCGATGCCGACAACCGAACGAACGTTCCGTCGATATTCGGGGTGGGCGACGTGACCGACCGCGTCCAACTGACGCCGGTTGCGATCCGCGAAGGCCAGGCGTTCGCTGACACCTTCTTCGGCAACAAGCCGCACCAAGTGGACTATGGCTGCATCCCCTCGGCGGTGTTCAGCCATCCGCCGCTCGCCGGTGTTGGCATGACCGAAGGCCAGGCGCGCAACAGGTTGGGCGCGGTCCGGACCTACACATCGGACTTCCGGCCGATGAAGAACGTGCTCGCGGGCCGTGACGAGCGCTCGCTGTACAAGCTGGTGGTCGATGAATCGACCGACCGGATCGTCGGCATTCACATGATCGGTCCCGACGCTCCGGAGATTCTTCAAGCGGCATCGGTCGCGGTGAAAGCCAGGCTCAAGAAGGCGGATTTCGACGCGACGGTAGCGCTCCATCCGACGATGGCCGAAGAACTAGTGTTGATGCGGTGAATCTTCCGCCGCTATGGCGGCGAAGAATGTACGACGCGGTCATCATCGGCGCGGGCCACAACGGCCTCACATGCGCTTACTATCTCGCCAAGAAGGGCATGAAGGTCGCCGTGCTGGAGGCGGCGAACACAGTCGGTGGCGCTGCCGTGACGGACGAGTTCCTGCCGGGTTTCCGCAACAGCGCCGCCAGCTACACCGTCAGCCTGCTCCAGCCGAAGGTGATCCGGGACATGCAGCTCGAGCGGCACGGGCTGAAGGTCGTGCTGCGCAAGACCGACAATTTCCTCCCTGGTGATGGTGACTATCTGCTCGCAGGTCGCGGCGGCCTCACGCGCAAGGAGATCGGACGGCACCATAAGGCCGATGCCGAGGCTTACGATCGGTACCACGCCGAGCTGGAGACGGTGGTCCGGCTTTTAAAGAAGTGGCTGTTGCGCGCCCCGCCGAACGTCGGCCGCCGGGCCAGCGCCATTCCCAAGCTGCTGAGCCTCGGCCGTGACATGGCAGGGCTGTCGCTGGCGGAGACGCGCATCGTCCACGACTTCGCGGTGCGCAGCGCCGCCGACATACTCGACCGGCATTTCGCTGGAGAGTTGACGAAGGCGCTGTTCGGGTTTGACGGCGTCGTCGGAAATTTCGCGTCGCCCCAGTCGCCGGGGACGGCCTACGTCCTGCTGCACCATCTGTTCGGTGAGGCGGCTGGGGTGCCTGGCGCCTGGGGTCACGCAATCGGCGGAATGGGCTCAATCACCCAGGCGATGGCGCGAGCCTGCCGGGAAGCGGGGGTCGACATCCTTCTCGGCCATCCAGTCGAAGAAATCATCGTCTCCGGCGGTCGCACGGCAGGAGTTGTCGCCAGTGGCAAAGCTTGGCGCGCGGCAACTGTTGTCGCTGGGGTAAACCCGAAGCTTCTGTTCGACCGGCTGGTGCCGCGGGGAGCCGTGGACGCCGATGTGGCTGCTCGGATGAACGGGTGGAAATGCGAAAGCGCGACCTTCCGGATGAACGTCGCTTTGTCGGAGCTGCCCAGGTTCAGCGTGCTGCCGAAGAGGGGCAATCACCTTACCGCGGGCATCATCATGGCGCCGAGTCTCGATTACATGCACCGTGCTTATCTCGATGCGGCGGTCGATGGCTGGGCGAAGCAGCCGATCATCGAGATGTTGATTCCCTCGACGTTGGACACGACTCTGGCGCCCAAGGGCAAACATGTCGCCAGCCTGTTCTGCCAGCATTTTCGGTACGACCTCGGCCCTGGGCGGAGTTGGGATGACGAACGCGAGAAGGCCGCCGACCAGGTCATCGCTACGGTCGATGCGCATGCGCCCGGCTTCGCAAACTCGGTGCTGGGGCGGCAGATCCATTCACCGCTCGACCTCGAGAGGCGCTTCGGCCTGATCGGCGGCGACATCTTCCACGGCAAGATGGGCCTCGATCAATTGTTCAGCGCTCGGCCGATGATCGGCGCCGCCGACTATCGGATGCCCTTGAA
>Ga0105238_10008145_pt1 | contig 10483 bp, 9 predicted proteins | sample KBSC34metaG_FD_81526 | JGI IMG/M metagenome (GOLD analysis project Ga0105238, IMG submission 81526) | Corn rhizosphere microbial communities from Kellogg Biological Station, Michigan, USA - KBS C3-4 metaG | ecosystem: Host-associated > Plants > Roots > Rhizosphere > Soil | place: Michigan, USA...
CTGGCCAACTCCGGTGGCGCCTGGGACAACGCGAAGAAGCTGGTCGAGGACGGCAACCACGGCGGCAAGGGCTCCGACGCGCACGCCGCGACGGTCATCGGCGACACCGTCGGCGACCCGTTCAAGGACACCGCGGGCCCGGCCATCAACCCCCTGATGAAGGTGATGAACCTGGTGTCGGTGCTGATCGCGCCGGCCATCGTGGGGCTGAGCGCCGCGGGCCAGCCGCCGGCGATCCGCATCTCCATCGCGGTGGTGGCGGTCATCGTCATCGTCGCCGCGGTCGTGGTGTCGAAGCGTCGCAGCACGACCATCGCCGACGCGCCGGCGGAGACCGTCGCCAACGGCGTGGGCTGATTTACGAAACCGACACGGCCCGTTTCGGAGGGTATCCTCCGGAACGGGCCGTTTCGGCAGGGTTTGTCCTCCGACAAGGTGTCGGGGTACTACTCCTGATGGGTGCCGGCGCTGTGTTATGTCACTCTGTCCGTCACGGCGCACGATGACATCGGGCTTCGACGGTGCATAGTGGCGGGCTGGGGACACAGGAAGAAAAGAGAGCGGGACGGCGTGGCTGGATCGACAAAGGCGAACAAGAACGGTGCCGGGGGCAACGGGTCCGGGCATCGTCGGTTGGTGATCGTCGAGTCGCCCGCCAAGGCCCGAAAAATCGCCTCCTACCTGGGCAGCAACTTCGTCGTTGAGTCCTCGAAGGGGCACATCAGGGACCTGCCGCGCAAGGCGGCGGAGATCCCGGCCAAGTACAAGGGCGAGCCATGGGCCAACCTGGCCGTGGACATCGAGCACGGCTTCGAGCCGGTCTACATCGTCACGCCGGACAAGAAGGCGACGGTCACCGAGCTCAAGGAGCTGCTCAAGGACGTCGACGAGCTCTACCTCGCGACAGACGGTGACCGCGAGGGCGAGGCCATCGCGTGGCACCTGCTGGAGACGCTCAAGCCCAAGGTGCCGGTCCGCCGGATGGTCTTCCACGAGATCACCGAGCCGGCCATCCTGGCCGCCGCGGCCAACCCCCGTGACCTGGACACCGACCTGGTCGAGGCCTACGAGACCCGGCGCATCCTGGACCGCCTCTACGGCTACGAGGTCTCCCCCGTGCTGTGGAAGAAGGTCATGCCGAAGCTCTCGGCCGGCCGGGTGCAGTCGGTGGCGACCCGCATCGTGGTGCAGCGGGAGCGCGAGCGGATCAGCTTCGTCAACGCCTCGTACTGGGACATCGGCGCGCAGCTGGACGCCGGCGCGGACGCCGACCCCCGCCAGTTCGCCGCCCGCATGGTGCAGGTGGACGGGGTGCGGCTGGCCACCGGTCGCGACTTCGGCCCGGACGGCCGCCTCAAGGGCACCGGCGAGGTCCGGGTGCTGGCCGAGGCCGAGGCCAGGGCGCTGGCCGCCGGGCTGGACAAGGCCACGCTCAAGGTCACCTCGGTCGAGGAGAAGCCGTACACGCGGCGACCCTATGCGCCGTTCATGACGTCCACGTTGCAGCAGGAAGCCAGCCGCAAGCTGCGCTTCTCCGCGGACCGCACGATGAGCACCGCGCAGCGGCTGTACGAGAACGGCTACATCACCTACATGCGTACCGACTCGACCACGCTGTCGGAGTCGGCGGTGGCGGCCGCTCGGGCCCAGGCCACCCAGCTCTACGGGGCGCAGTACGTCTCGGACAAGCCGCGCCAGTACACCCGCAAGGTCAAGAACGCCCAGGAGGCGCACGAGGCGATCCGCCCCGCCGGCGAGGTGTTCCGCACCCCCGGCGAGGTGGCCAAGGAGCTGGCGGCTGACGAGTTCCGGCTCTACGAGCTGATCTGGCAGCGCACGATCGCGTCGCAGATGAACGACGCCCGTGGCACCACGATGAGCGTGCGGATCGCCGGCACCGCCGCCTCCGGCGAGGAGTGCACGTTCGCCGCGTCCGGCCGCACGATCACCTTCGCCGGCTTCCTCAAGGCCTACGTGGAGTCGATCGACTCCGAGGCCGGCGGCGAGGCCGACGACGCCGAGCGCCGGCTGCCGCAGCTGGTCAAGGACCAGGCGATCACCGCGGTCGAGCTGAGCCCGGACGGGCACACCACCAGCCCGCCGCCGCGCTACACCGACGCCAGCCTGATCAAGATGATGGAAGAGCTGGGCATCGGCCGGCCCTCCACGTACGCGACGATCATCAAGACCATCCAGGACCGCGGCTACGTGTGGAAGCGCGGCTCGGCGTTGATCCCGTCCTGGGTCGCGTTCGCCGTGATCGGCCTGCTCGAGCAGCACTTCGAGCGGCTGGTGGACTACGACTTCACCGCCGCCATGGAGGACGAGCTGGAGCGGATCGCCGCCGGCGACCAGCACCGCACCAACTGGCTCAACGGCTTCTACTTCGGCGGCGAGATCGGCCCGGACGGCTCGGTCGGCCGCGGCGGCGGCCTGAAGAAGCTGATCGACGCCAGCGTCGAGGGCATCGACCCGCGCCAGGTCAACTCCATCCCGATGTTCACCGACGAGAACGGCCACACCGTGGTCGTCCGGGTCGGCCGCTTCGGGCCGTACCTGGAGCGCGAGGTCGACGGCGAGTCGCAGCGGGCCAACCTGCCCGACGGCATGCCGCCGGACGAGCTGACCAAGGAGGTGGCGGAGAAGCTGTTCGCCACCCCGATGGAGGGCCGCTCGCTGGGCAACGACCCGGTGACCGGGCACGAGATCGTGGCCAAGGACGGCCGCTTCGGCCCGTACGTGACCGAGATCCTGCCGGAGCAGCCCGAGCCCGCGAACGGCAAGAAGTCGACCGCGCCCAAGCCGCGGACCGGCTCGCTGTTCAAGGACATGGCCCTGGACACGGTGACCCTCGAGGACGCGCTCAAGCTGCTGTCGCTGCCGCGCATGGTCGGCAAGGACCCGGAGACCGGCGCGGAGATCACCGCGCAGAACGGCCGCTACGGCCCGTACCTGAAGAAGGGCACGGACTCGCGGTCGCTGGCCACCGAGGACCAGCTGTTCACGGTCACGCTGGACGAGGCGCTGAAGATCTACGCCGAGCCCAAGAAGCGGGGCCGCCAGTCGGCCGCGTCGGCGCCGCCGCTCAAGGAGATGGGCAACGATCCGGTCTCCGGCAAGCCGATGGTGGTCAAGGACGGTCGCTTCGGCCCGTACGTCACCGACGGCGAGTTCAACGCGTCGCTGCGCAAGAGCGACAGCGTCGAGGAGCTGACCGACGAGCGGGCGGCCGAGCTGCTGGCGGAGAAGCGGGCCAAGGGCCCTGCGCCCAAGCGGACCACTACCCGCAAGCCGGCGGCGGAGAAGAAGCCGGCGGCCGAGAAGAAGACCGCGGCCAAGAAGCCCGCCGCCAAGAAGACCCCCGCCAAGACCAAGAGCTGACCCCACACCAGCACCGACTGAACTGTCACCTGCGGTCCGGATGTGCCTCTGGGAGGCAAGTACGACGCGCATGTGACAGTGGCGCCGGTGCTGAGGTGGGCGGTTTACGCTGGGGGTATGGCAGGCGAGTTCGGGCCCGACGGCACCCAGGCGTTGCCGCCGCTGCCGGTGTATCCGGATGCGCTGAGCGGTCTGGGCGGTGGGGCTTCGCTGCCCTTCGAGGACGTGCCGGACACGGTGGTGCCGCCGAACCTGCCGTTGCCGACGATCGACCAGGACAAGGTGCGCGAGGCGGCGCGGCGCGAGCTGGCCCGGGATCGCACCCGCCGGGCCGCGGCGCCGAGGCAGCCGGCGCCGATGCCGCCGGCCCCTGGTCTTCAACACACGCGGACGGCCCAGACCATCGGGCTCCCGGCCGCTGGCGGTCTGCCACCCGTGCCGGCAGCGCAGCAAGCGCAGCGCCGGAACACCGCGGCCGGCTGCGTCGGCTGCGCGGTGGTGCTGTTCTTCATCGTGCTCATCGCCGTCGTGGTGGTCGCGGGCATGCAGCGATGAGACGTATCGCCGAGGTGATGGGCATCCCGGCGTTCCGCCGGCTCTGGACGTCCGCGTACCTGTGCTGCGTTGGCGACTGGCTGTCCCTGCTGGGCCTGTCCTCGCTGCTGGCCACCCTCACTGGATCGAGTGAATTCGCGCTGAGCGGGGTGGTCGCCACCCAGCTGCTGCCGGGGCTGCTGCTGGCCCCGCTGGCCGGGCACCTGGCCGACCGGTTCGACCGGCGCAAGGTCATGATCGCCACCGACCTGGCTCGGTGCGCCCTGTTCCTGTCCATCGCCGTCGTCGGCACGACGTGGTGGCTGCTGGCGGCGAACTTCCTGGTCGGCGTCTGCTCGATGTTGTGGATCCCGGCCAAGGACTCGGCCCTGCCGACCCTGCTGCACCGCCCGGACCAGGTGCAGACGGCCAGCCAGCTGACCCTCGTCACGACCTACGGCCTGGCCTTACTGACCGGCGCCGGCCTGTACTCGGTGATCACGGCCATTGCCCCGCATTCCGACGTGCACGTCATCGTGGTGATCAACGGCCTGCTCTACCTGAGCTCCGCGCTGGTGATCGCGACCCGGCTGCCCGAGGCATCCGGCCGTTGGACCGCGCCGCCGACCGGCGAGCCAGGGATGGCCCGTGACGGCCTGCGCTACGTGCGCGGCAGCCGGCTGGTACGGGGCCTGGTGATCGGCATCGTCGGCGCGCTGACCGCGGGCGGCACCGTGATCGCCATCGCGCGCCCGTACGCCACCGAGCTGCGCGGCGGCGAGGCGGCCTTCGGCACGTTGGTGATCGCCATGTTCATCGGCCTGGTGATCGGCGTGGTCGGCACGCCCAAGCTGCGGCTGCCGTTCGGCGTGGCGATCGTGGCCGCCGGCGCGTTGCTGCTGGCCGTCGCGGTCGCCCCGCACCTGTGGTTCGCGCTGGCCGCCGTCGGCGCGGTCGGGGCCTGTGCCGGCGTGGCCTTCGTGACCGGGCTGACGATGATCGGCGCGCAGGTGCCGGACGAGGTGCGTGGCCGGGTCAACGCGTTCGTGCAGGCGCTGGTCAAGGTGGTGCTGTTCGCCGCAACGACGATGGCCCCGGTGCTGGTCGACCTGGTTGGCGTGCGCACATCGCTGGTGGTGGCGGCCGTGGTCGCGGCGTTGGCCGGGGCCTTCGCGCACCGGCAGCTGGCCGCGCGGCATCATGTCAGGGTGACCGAGCAGGTGCAGGCATGACGGTGTGGGCCGACGTCGTCGGCCAGGAGCACGCGGTCGAGGTGCTCAGCACCGCCGCCGAGGCCGCGGCCGACCTGGTCGCCGGCCGGCCGACCACGCCCGGCGCGATGACCCACGCCTGGCTGTTCACCGGTCCGCCCGGCTCCGGCCGGTCCACCGCCGCCCGCGCCTTCGCCGCCGCGCTGCAGTGCGAGGCCCCAGGCGGCCCGCGCGGCTGCGGCGAATGTCAGGCCTGCCGTACCACCATGCACGGCACGCACGCCGACGTGCGGCTGGTGGTGCCGGAGGGGCTGTCCATCTCGGTGGCCGAGATGCGGGCCCTGGTCCAGGTCTCGGCCAAGCGGCCGACCACCGGGCGCTGGCAGGTCGTGATCATCGAGGACGCCGACCGGTTGACCGAGGGCGCGGCCAACGCGCTGCTCAAGGCGGTGGAGGAGCCGCCGGACCGGACCGTGTTCCTGCTCTGCGCCCCGTCCGACCACCCGGACGACATCTCCGTGACGATCCGGTCGCGCTGCCGGGCCATCGGCCTGCGCACGCCGGCCACCGCGGCCATCGCCGAGGTGCTGGAGCACCGGGACGGCATCGAGCCGGCGACCGCGCAATGGGCGGCTTCGGTCTGTGGCGGCCACATCGGCCCGGCGCGGCGGCTGGCCACCGATCAGGAGGCGCGGCAGCGGCGCGAGTCGGTGCTGGCGATTCCGTTGGGGCTGCGGCGGTTCGGTGACATCTTCAGCAGCGCCGACGCGCTGGTGAAGGCGGCCGAGGCCGATGCCGTCGCCGCGAACGAGGACCGCAACGCCGCCGAGACCGAGGCGTTGAAGACCGCGATGGGCGCCGGCGGCACCGGCAAGGGCACCGCGTCGGCCACCCGCGGCGCCGCGGGTGCGTTGAAGGAGCTGGAGAAGCGGCAGAAGTCGCGGGCCACCCGTACCCAGCGCGATTCGCTGGACCTGGCCCTGGTCGACCTGATGGGCTTCTACCGCGATGTGCTGGTGACGCGGTCGCGGGCGGATGTGCCGCTGATGCATCCCGACCGGGCCAACGACATCACCAACGCCGCGTCGATGTGGACGTCCGAGTCCACGCTTCGACGGCTGGAGGCGGTGCTGGCCTGCCGGGATGCGTTGCAGCAGAACGTGAAGCCGCGCTTCGCCATCGAAGCCATGATCACGTCGATGCACCGCGGCTAGCGGTGACGAACCCGCTGGTGGCGGTCGTGCGGGTCGGCCGGCCGTAGGCCTCGGCGACCGGACCGAACGGGTGTTCTGTTGGCCGCCAACCATGTTCGGTCAGCCACTCGCTGGCCGGCCGGTCGAGGCCGCCCTTCCAGAGCGACGAATACCGTTGCATGGAGGGGGATTTCACCGCCTGGTCCTGGAAGGGCCGGTCGCCGCGTTCGAACGCGATCCGGCTGCCGTCGGCCGACAGCGTGGTGATGGTGGACAGCAGGCTGTCGGCCTCCGCCGCGGTGAGGTAGATCAGCAGGCCCTCGACCAGCCAGGCCGTCGGTTCCTCGGGTTGGAAACCGTTGTCCCGCAGGGTCTTGGCCCAGTCGTCACGGAGATCGGCCGCCACCACCGTTCGGCGGCAACGGGGTTCGGCGTCGGCAAGCACGGTTTCCTTGAACGCCAACACCTTCGGCAGATCGACCTCGTACAGGCTGGTGTCGGCCGGCCAGTCCAGCCGGTAGGCGCGGCTGTCCAGGCCGGCGGCCAGCAGCACGACCTGCCGGCAGCCGGCTCCGCGCAGGTAGTCGTCGTAGAAGCGGGTGCGGATGATGGCGTGGAAGGCGAAGGCCAGCGACACCGGCGTCCGCTCGCCGCCCGGCACCCGATCCGGCGCCGCCGCACAGAACTTCGCCGCCCATGGGTCGTCGAACAGCCGGTCTTCGCGCTCGCTCTCGACCGCCCGCACCCGGGCCACGCCCAACGCCGTCGTGCTCACCTCGTCCATGCCGGCAGATTACATCGGTACCGATGAATCGCCAACGATGTAGTCTGCCGAGCCATGGACGGCGTTCGACTGCACCGGTTGGGCAAGCGACTCATCGACCTGGCGCGGCAGGTCGCCACCGACGCCGGCGACACCGCGCTCACGCCCGGCGAGGTCGCCGTGATCGAGGACGTGTTCAAGCACCCGGGCAGCGTCGTCACCGAGATCCAGGCCCGCACCGGCTTCGCCCAGAGCCACGTGTCCGTGTCGGTGTCCCGGCTGCGGGAACAGGGCCTGATCGTCGCCGCGCCGGACCCGGCCGACCGTCGCCGCACCCGGCTCAGCGTCACCGACATCGCCCACCGGGCGATCATGCGTCGGGCCGGGCGGCCGGCCGACGAGACCATCACCGAGGTCGTCGGCCCGGAAAAAGCGGCCAAGGTGTTGGCGCTGCTGGAAGAACTGTCAGCCCTGCTCGACTAGGTCCAGCTCCAGCCACTTGGCCAGATCCTTGATCTCCTTGCGTACGGCCGAAGTCATCGCCCTGGTGAACGGCTCGTCCTCGTGCACGGCGTTGATCCGCAGCACCCCGGCCTTCCGGTCGGCGGCCGCGTCGACCTTGCCGATGAGCTCGTCCCCGTACAGGATCGGCAGCGCCCAGTAGCCCCACCGCCGCTTGGCCGCCGGCTTGTACATCTCCAGCTGGTAGTCGAACTGGAAGAGCTCGTCCATCCGCTTGCGGTCGTAGACCAGCCGGTCCAGCGGCGACAGCAACGCGGTCCGCCCGGCGAAGCGCTGCCCCAGCTGTTCGGGATCGACCCGCCACTGCCCCTTCACGCCTTCGACTACCGCCGGCTCGCCGACCTCGCCCACGTCGAGCGGCTCGACCGGGCAGCCCGGCCCCTTGGCCCGGGCGATGCCCAGCGACTTCAGCCGCCGCTCGTTCCGGATCCGCATCGCTTCGTCCAGCGGCACGGCCGGCACATCGGGATAGATCCGTTCGGCGAGGTCCCACAGCCGGCCCTTGTCGGTGCCCGACACGGCGACGTCGCCGTTGAGCACCATGAACTCCAACATCTGCGTGACGTTGCGGTTGTTGGTCCAGCCGCTGGACTTCCACGGCTGCACGCAGGTGTCCTCGAACGCGCGTGCCGGCAGCGGACCCTCGACATCCAGCCGGCTGAGGATGTTCTGCCGGCAGATTTCGTTGGTGTGCAACCACTTGTGCTGCTGCTGACGGTAGCTGGGGCCCTCGCCCGGCCACGCGGCCATCTCGGCCCGGTACAGCGCGATGTCCTCGGCCGGCCGGATCATCAGCCGCAGGTCCACCAGTGACCGCTTGGCCAACGCCTCGGCCAGCTCCGACGCCCGGTACGCGGAGCCGAGCCGGCTCCAGGCCACCAGGTCGGCGCTGGGCGCGACGGCGTTGGTCGGGTCGTTCTGCAACAGCGTCAGCCCGCGCACGACCTCGTGCAGATCGGCCGGCCGGTCCCGGCCCAGCAGCTGGGCCCGCACGGCGATGCGCCGGGCGTCGGTCCGGGACAGCTGATGGACGACCATCCGTCGAGGCTAATGCGTGTAGCCCAACGCCCGCGAGACTTCGCGAGCGGCGGCGACCACGCGCGGCCCCAGCGCGATCAGCTCGGGCAGCGTGTGTTCCAGCGCCAGCGTCGACACGCTCAGCCCGCCGACCACGGTCCCGTTGTGATTGCGCACGGCCGCGCCGACACAGCGCACCCCCGGCTCGTTCTCCTGCTCGTCCAAGGCGAATCCGCAGCTGCGGACCCGGTCCAGCTGGGCCCGCAACCGCTGCGGATCCGTGATCGTGCCGGGCGTGCGTGCCACCAACTCCAGCCCGTTCATGTCCCTTGTGGACAGCACCGCCTTGCCGATCGCCGTGCAGTGCAACAGCAATCGGCCACCGATGCGGGAAGCCATCCGGTACGGCTTGCCGCCCTCGACCTTGTCCACGTACACCAGCTCGTCGCCGAGCAGCATGGCGAAGTGCACGGCGCACCCGGTGCTGGCCTGCAACCGCTCCAGCACCGGGCGCGCCCGTTCGACGGAATCCACCGGCTGCAGCACGTTCCCGGCCAGCACCAACACCTTCGGGCCGATGCGGTAGTCGCCGTCGGCGGTGGCCACCGCGAAGCCGGTGTCGACCAGCGTGCGCAGCACCCGGTGCACGGTCGACTTCGGGAAGCCGGTGACCCGGGCCAGCTCGCTGATCCGGCCGTGCTCGGCCAGCGCCGCCAGCACGGCGAGGGCCTTCTCGACCGCGCCCTCGGTCAACGCGACAGCCACCCGCCGTCGACGACCAACACGTGACCGTTGACGTAGTCCGAGGCCGGGGAAGCCAGGAAAACCGCCGCGCCGACCAGGTCCTCCGGCTTGCCCCAGCGACCAGCCGGGATGCGGCCGCGGATCGCCGGCTCACGGTCCGGGTCGGCCCGCAGCGCCTCGGTGTTGTTCGTCGCGATGTAGCCGGGCGCGATGGCGTTGACCTGCACGCCGTATGGGGCCCACTCGTTGGCCAGCGCCTTGGTCAGGCCGGCCACCGCGTGCTTGCTGGTGGTGTAGCCGCTGACGTTGATGCCGCCCTGGAAGCTCAGCAGCGAGGCGATGGTGATGACCTTGCCGGAGCCGCGGGCGGTCATCTGCCGGCCGACGGCCTGGCTCAGCGCGAACACCGAGTCCAGGTTCACCGCCTGCACCCGTCGCCAGTCCGGCAGCGACACCTCGGTCGCCGGCTGGCGGTGGATGATGCCGGCGTTGTTGACCAGCACGTCCACCTCACGCCGGGCCAGCAGCCCGGCCAGCGCCGGCTCGACCGAGTCGGGGTCGGCGAGGTCGACGATGATCGTCTCCACGCCGGCTCCGACCGCCTCGGCCTCGGCCGTGACCTCGGCGAAGTCCGGGCTGTGCCCGAGCACCACGAGATCGGCCCCGGCCTGGGCCAGTCCGACCGCGATCGCCTTGCCGATACCGGTGCGGGCCCCGGTGACCAGGGCGGTTTTGCCCTTGAGCGAGAACATCAGCGCAGCTCCGTCACAGCGACCTGGTCCATGTCGGTGAACGCCTGGTTCTCGCCGGCCATCGCCCACACGAAGGCGTACGAGTGCGTGCCGGCGCCGCTGTGGATGGACCAGCTCGGCGACACCACGGCCTGCTCGTTGGCCACGATGAGGTTGCGGGTCTCCTGCGGCTCTCCGCACAGGTGCACGATGCGGTCGTTCTCCGGCAGGTCGAAGTACAGATAGCACTCGGTGCGGCGGTCATGGGTGTGCGGCGGCATGGTGTTCCAGACGCTGCCGTCGGCCAGCTTGGTCACGCCGACCACGATCTGGCTGGAGCGGATGCCGTCCGCGTGGATGTACTTGCGCAGCTCGCGAACGTTGGCC
>Ga0105238_10008150_pt1 | contig 10482 bp, 6 predicted proteins | sample KBSC34metaG_FD_81526 | JGI IMG/M metagenome (GOLD analysis project Ga0105238, IMG submission 81526) | Corn rhizosphere microbial communities from Kellogg Biological Station, Michigan, USA - KBS C3-4 metaG | ecosystem: Host-associated > Plants > Roots > Rhizosphere > Soil | place: Michigan, USA...
ATCTTCGCTCGCGGATCGACATCGGCGGTCGAGACGTAGCCGCCGGTTTCGATGAGGACTTCGTAATCCTCATCGCAGAGGCGCTTGATAAGCGTGAAAGCCTCCTTTTGCGCGAGTGGTTCACCGCCTGTCACTTCGACGAGTTTGCACCCAAATGCGTCGACCTGCGCCATAATGTCGTCGATCGAATAGTGCTCGCCGCCGGTAAACGTGTACTCACTGTCGCACCAGACACAACGCATCGGACAGCCCGTCAGACGCACAAAGGTGCACGGTCGTCCAGCATGCGTTGACTCGCCCTGAATGGAGCGGAAAATCTCTGTGACGCGCAGCATTTGCCATAGTTTATCCCAAAGTCCGCGAAGCGGACGACAGCATAAAGCCTGGGGTGCAAACCCCAGGATCCCAACAACAAAAGAGGCCCGAGCCCGTGAAACGGGCGACAGCGCTGCCGCCTGCTTCGCAGGCTCGAATCATTTTTCTTTGGACGATCCTGGGGCTTGCGCCCCAGGCTTTATGCCGTCGCCTGCTTCGCAGGCTTTTGAAAGGTTTATTGGGCCGCCTGCTTCGCAGTCTCAGAGTTTGTGCATCAAACAGGCGGCGAGTGATAGGATTAGGCCCCAGTTGTCGAGACTTTCCGTGGAACCCGCAAAACCTGAAATCCAGAGTTTACTGAACGAAGGCGCCGGCCGGTTACTTGCCCGTGCGAGTGACAATCGTTCGCTCAGTCGCGAGTTACTGGTGCCGCGAATCACCGCCGCCGTTCACAAGTATCTATTAAAGGACGAGCCCAATACTGCTAAGGCTGACATCGCGAAGTTTATCGACGATATGCAGGCCGACGATCTCTGTTTGATTATCGCCTGTGAGCGTGGCGATGAAAACGCCTGGAACGATCTGGTCGAACGCTTCAAACCAACCGTTCGCTCCGCAGCTCGTTCGGCGAGCTCTAACGAGGATGCCGCGGAAGACCTCGCGCAATCGATCTGGGCTGAGCTCTACGGACTGCGAGTCCGCGAAGACGGAACACCGGCGAGCAAGCTGGCCTATTACTCTGGTCGCGGCTCGCTCGCGGGTTGGCTGCGTGCAGTCGTGGCCCAACTCGCAGTCGATACTTTTCGAAAACAGTCGCGCCTCGTACAGACAGAAGAAGACGCAGAATTCGACCGGCTTGCGCGCGATGCACAGGATGGTCCGGGCCAGACTGTTATGGCCGGAATCCCGTCGCCAGAGGAATCAATCTCAAATAGCTTTGCTCAAGCTGATATGCAACAAGCATTGGGTAAAGCGATTCAGGAATTGGGCGCCGAAGACCGTCTGCTGGTGAAGCTTTATTACTTCGATAATCTGCGACTGCGTGAAGCGGGTGCGGTGCTTGGTGTTCACGAAGCCACTGCGAGCCGTCGCTTGACGCGGATTCAAGGTGACTTACGTAAACGAGTCACAAAGATCCTGATTGATGAACGGGGTTGGACACAGGTGGAAACGGAGCGGTCGTTTGCGGAAGTGGCGCAGTTTCTGGAGACGGATTTGGAGGCGCTTTTGAGTAAGGAATCTGTGTAATCTGTGGATTGACTGCAAGGTATACGCGCCGCTACGTTCTTAACAAGGCAGCGTTCTGATCGAGATGAAACAGGAAACAAACAACGAAATGGATCTTTTGTTGCGGCGATTGGGGCAGCGACAGGATGTTTTCGCGCCCGAACCGCAAGACCATCTCGATGCTGACGAACTGAATGCGTATGCGGAGAACGCGCTGCCTGCCAAGACACGAGCACGCTATACCCAACATCTCGCTGAGTGCTTGCGGTGTCGTGAGATCGTGGTTCAGCTCAGCGCGTCGGCGGGAGTGGTGATTGCCGAGCCGGCCGATAAACTTTCAGCTCCTGCGGGTTGGAGAAAATTTCTGGCGAGTCTCTTGACGCCGATGGTTTTAAGGTACGCCGCACCGGCGCTGGGATTGATCGTTGTGGCAGTTATCGGGTTCGTTGCACTGCGATCAAGCAGACCGAGTGAATACGTTTCGCAGGTTCAAACTGCTCGCTCTGATTCCTCCAGAAACGTTGCAGAGCAGGTTGAATCCAGTTCGCCACAACGAGGCTTATCGTACGAAAGTAGTAAGCCGGCTGATGTTCCTGTTAACAAAGAAGTCCAACCGAAAAACGAGCCGCAAGCGTCGCCCACTCCGGTTCCCCAGGCAACGCCTGCGGACGTAACAACGTCGGCGCCGCTGGCGAAGGCGCCGGTAGCGAAATCAGAATCACAGCCGGCCGCGGCCGCAGAACCCCCGGCGCCCTCTCCTGCAAAACTTGATGTGAACGACGAGAAGCGACAAAAGAATGAAGATGTAGCGGGAAAACCGGCAGCGGAAGTCAAAGTAGCTCCTAAAGAAGTTACATCGCAGGATTTTGAATTCGGGGTTGGCAAAAAAGGCGAAGAGCCTGCAACTGCGCGTGCTCGCGCCGCTAAGAACAAATCTGTCGTAGCCGGCGCCGCCACTGCACAAGGCGCAGCGGTTCCGCCAAGTCGACGAGAACGTGATAGAGATGATGAAGAGACCGCCAAAGACAGCGTCTCGGATACCAGGTCCGTCGCGGGTCGGCAATTCCGCAAGCAGGAAGGCGTTTGGATCGACACCGCCTACGACAAGTCCAGATCAGTTACCACTTACCATCGCGACTCCGAATCGTATCGATCCTTGATTGCTGATGAGCCCGCGATCAAAACCATCGCGGACCAACTCGGTGGCGAGATCATCGTCGTTTGGAAAGGTCGTACCTACCGCATTCGTTAGCTACCAGCCTCCGTAGTGGGGTATTAGTGTGTTGCTGGTTTCTTTTCAACCAGCGGGGGCAAGCCCCTCTGCCTGACTTGTTTTATTTTCTGACTCAAGTGTCCATTCGACGTTTGCGCAACTGAGAATAGAACAAGTTAGGAAGAGGGGCTTGCCCCCGCTCTAATCGATCGAGTTTTACGCTGTCAGTTATGACAGTCGTAGTGTCAAATGTGACATACCCACCACACGCTTAGATTTTCCTATTCCTAAGAAATCTTTCCGTAGGACCACCTTTTGAGTCCAGCTTCGTGCTGGCATTCAACTAGCTATGGGTTGAGTCGATGGACCAATTTCAAATCGAAAGGAAATCTCCCAATGACCACCTTGACCGAGACCGATCAAATCGTAACCACGACAAACGCCCCTTCAGACGGCCCAACTCCAAATCCGTTCGGCAACTCCCTGCAATTTCTTGAAGTCGCTTACGTGGACCAGCTAGGAGTAGCTCCGCCTTCCTTGCTGGTTCCAAGTTTTACTCCTGCGCCCACCACAATCACTCAGGATGGGCTCACCCTCGAACTGTGGTTCAAGGCAGAGTCGCCCGGAAGCCTGGTGAGCGTTACCATGAGCAACGGATCAGGCACTGCCAACGCGCCTTTAATCTACATCGATACCAACGGCAGGTTGCGAGCAGGTTGGTTTGATTCAACTGCAGTCACGTTATTAGACGGCCAGAATTTAATCGCTCAGACGAACAGTAATGGCGTAATCAATGTTGGCGCGCCGAATAATCTCAGCTCGCCACTCTCAGTTGTCGATAGCCAATGGCATCACGCCGCACTCGTGGTCCCACCGGGCGCCAATGCGACGCAGAGTCTTTTTCTTGACGGTCGACTCGCAGCGACTAACACGGCTAATGGAAGTTTTGGTCTCTCTTTCGTCTCGAGCGACGGCACAACGTGGACCGCGGACACACCGGCGCAAACGATATTTGGCGGCTCCATCACGCCGCAGCCAGTCGACTCGCCGCCGGCTTTTCAGCCTTACCCGCAGTCATTTTCCGGTTGTCTCAACGAGCTGAGAACGTGGTATGGTCCGAGAACCGCCACGGGCATTCAGCAGTTGATAGACCAGCCACTCCTCCCAGAGCTAAGTGTTTATCAGCAAGAAGGGCTCGCAGGTTACGCAGGTCAAAGTCTGTTTAATGGGATCCAGACAAGTACTTACCTCGTTACGACATCTGACGCGCCGCCCGTAGATCCGTTCACGGGCATCGACCGCGTACCCGGTTTTCAGAACTACGGCATTTGCGCTGCGATTCCTTTCACAACCGTGGCGCTGCAAGTCACGTTTCAGACGTCTCAAACATACAGCACCAAGATCAGTCTGTGTCAGACAGATCAACTCCAGATCAGTTTTCCCAAAAATCAGGCAAATGGCGACGATCTCCCCGCCGGCACTTTGTACTCAATCAACGTCACCTGCGGTAGCGGAGATTTTGAATTCAGCAGTGGCGTTCTTCCGGGTACTGCCCTAACGATCCAGGCGCCTTTCACAGATTGTTTCCGTCTCGATTTCACCTGTACAGCAGCAGTCACGATCGACAATCTGCAATTCATGGTGATTCCCGGACCAGTGAACACACTGATGCAGTTGTTGCTTGACGTGGTACCTGGTGAAGCAGCTTACACCGATCCAAACTATCCGATTACGCCAACCACCGTTATCGATCAGGAAAGCAAGCAGCCCGTCACTCTTAGTCCATACTGGCCGCTGTTCACTGATTCAACCGTGTTTCCGATCGATCCCACTAAATACAGCGCCGCCGATCTTCTGTCCACTTACCTCAATTTCAACCAACAGGCGCGCGAAGTGCCAGTACCGTCTGGTGCAACCTTCTATGATTTCCTCGACCTGTCTGCCAATCACGCGACGATTTGTGAGCCCAGTGATCTTTCGACACTGCTTGCTGGGGCGTACAGGAATATCACCGGCTCCAACCCGCCCTCGAGTCCGCCACAGGCGCCCTTCAACACTTCGATCGATCAGATTTACGCGTTTATTTACAACGTCAACGCGATGCGCAACACACTCAACGAATTTCTAACTGCGTATAAGGGGTGGGCGCAGGTAGCCATAAACGAACTGGCACTCGCTAACATCCCTTCGAGCGTTGCTAATGAAATCTACAACGGCCAGGAGCAAGTAGAAGCACAGCTGAAAGGACCTTCAGCAGGTAACTTCATTGGCGAGCTCTTAGTCTCGAGTGCGATCGTAGGATTGGGTGCTGTGCTTGGACCACTAATCCTTCCAGCCGCCACTGTTGGTTTGGTTTCGGTAACGACGGTCAGCGTCGCTGCGCTGGGAAGTGCAGGTGCGAATGTCTTGTCTGAGATAATGGGCGCCTTTTGGACGTCAAGCAGTGTGCAAGCCAAGATGAGTGGGGTTAATTACGAAACGCTCGAAGACGTCGTAAACAATGTTTCTGCCGACAGTGCAAGCGCATACCAGGTTCTAATCACGAACCTGCTTGATCCTGCGTACCTGCAAACTCTTTTTAGCAATTACGGGTTGTTGCAGGCAGTCAGCTTTGTAAGTGCCCAGCCGTTGTACGACGTAAATAACAATGCCATCCAACCCGGTAAGAACAACTCTTTGATTACCGGAACAACCTACGCGAGTTGGAAAGCGTTAATTCCGTCAGTCTTTACGTGGAGTCCGCAGCAGCTTGGGACCGGAGACCTATCCAGTAACACCGCAGTGTTTATGGTGACTCAGGGTGGAGCATATTCATTGCCCCACCAGCCGAATCCGACAATCCCGTCAAGTCTCAGTGTTTCTGACGTCCTGCAGAACGATCCGTGGAAGGCGTTCTATTGGATGCTCGCGCAGGTACAGCAATGGCAAACCGGTGTGCAGGGTTCACCGTGGGGGGGACAGTTTTTCAGTATCTGTCCGATATTCTATTACGGCGGCGAAGGCCAGGAGCTGTTTGAGTATGCCGCAGACTGGGCCATCCAATGGTCGCTGCGCGATACCAATCAGAAGCAAATCGCCAACAGTGTGTTGACTTCACTCTTCGGCGTCGGTTCATCGAAGAGCCCGTTGAGTCTCGCAGATCAAAACAATCCGTTCGCGGCGGCCGGGTTTGGTTGGTATTGTCAGCTCGCAAAAAACGGTGTGACCACGCCCATCGATGCTTTCATGAATTGGGGCGAGGGTGTGCCGTCATACTCGCCACAGCTCCTTTTGACGCAATTTCCCGATAACGGCCAGCTTTATCCCGCTCAAGTACAGACAAGCCTTTTAGGGTCCACCTCTGTGCAGTTTGCGTCTTGCGCTGCAGCGGATTTGCCGCCAGCAGCATTAGTGACACTCGCGCCGAGTGCTTTGAGTTTCGGAAACGTGGCGGTTGGATCTAACAGCAAACTGACGGCGGTTATAGCCAACACCCAACAAAACAGTCTGCAAAATATTACGGGCACAGTTACTGGTTCCAGTGACTTCACCGTAACGGGGGCTCCTACAGAGCTTGACTCGGGCCAGACTGCAACAATCACGGTCGAATTTGCGCCTACGGCTACCACTACCGGATTGCAGAGTGGGAACGTCACGTACACTACGCAAGGTCAGTATGGTCAGATATCATTGAACCTCGCATTCTCCGGTACTGGCGTTAAATCGTAGTAATGTCTGGTTGGCGCCGCGCGGGTGCTTTTGTGCCTTTTTGTAGTTCAAGTGTTACAGTTACCGCACTGGAGGTTTTATGTACTGTCCTACCTGCGGTAACGAGATAACCGTCGAACTCAAATACTGCAACCGCTGCGGCGCCAACTTGTCTCTGCCGATGATGGCTCCGCCTGTAGCGATGGCTCCGGTGAAGATCACTTTACCGAGCATCATGTTGGGTTTAACGATCCTCGGCGGGCTAGGTGTGATTGCCGGCGCCTCTACTGAGTTCGCTCAATTGGGAGTTCATCCGTTCGCAATCGTGTGGATAGTCCTGTTTAGTTCGGCCGCACTGTTTGGCTGCACTGCTCTAATGATTCGTTTCTTCACAAAAATGCTAAGCCTGCAGCAGGGAGTCTTTACCGGACAACCTTCACGGCATACTACGGTCACGATAAATGATCGGCAGCCGGCGCATCACCTGCCGCCGCCGCGCATGGAACCGGTGCCCAGTGTTACAGAAAACACGACTCGAACTTTCAGCCCCATTTACAGAGAACCCGCCGATCGCGGAACCAGATAAATTAAAAAATCACCATGAAGCTTCGAAATCAACTTACCAGAGTTTTTCAAAGCGTGATGATAGTGGTGCTGGCGACAAACGTTGCTCTTACGCAGACGAGACCAACGCCTCGCAGGACCGCACCTGTTCGTAACCGCACGATCGCGAACATCGTTCGAGAAATTGACGCGCGTAACATCGAAGCGACGATCAGAAAGCTTGTTTCGTTCGGCACGCGCAACACGTTATCCGAACAGAACGATCCGAATCGCGGCATCGGTGCGGCCCGCGACTGGTTGTATGCGGAGTTTGTCAAAGCCGCCACGGCGTCGGGCGGCCGCATGACGGTTGAGAAGCAGTCCTACGAACAGGCGAAAGCGCCGCGCGTACCGCAACCGACGATCGTCACGAACGTCGTCGCCACGTTGAAAGGAACACAATCACCAGATCGAATCTACGTTGTCAGTGGTCACTACGATTCGATGTGTAACACACCGGTTGACGCTAAGTGCGACGCGCCTGGCGCGAATGACGACGCTTCTGGAACTGCGGCTGTGCTCGAGATGGCTCGGGTGATGGCGAAGTATGAGTTTGATGCCACGATCATCTTCATGGCAGTTGCGGGTGAAGAACAGAGTCTGCTCGGATCCACGCATTTTGCGGAACAGGCAAAACAGAAGAACTGGAACATCGATGCGATGTTCACCAACGACATCGTCGGCAACACGCTTGGTGGCAATGGCGTTCGCGATCGTGGCAACGTGCGAGTTTTTTCTGAAGGCGTACCGTCAAACGAAACGGCGGCCGAAGCGACTACGCGACGTAGTGTGGGTGGAGAGAATGATTCCGCTTCGAGGCAACTGGCGAGATTTATCAAAGAGACCCAGGAAACGTTTCTACCGCAGTTTAAGGTGATGCTTGTTTACCGCCGTGATCGCTATGGACGGGGCGGCGACCACATTCCGTTTCTCGAGCGCGGTTATCCGGCGGTTCGCTTCACGGAAGTGAACGAGGAGTTTCGGCACCAGCATCAGAACGTTCGGGTGGAGAATGGAATGCAGTTTGGAGACCTGCCGGAGTTTGTGGATTTTGCGTACGTGGCGAACGTCGCGCGTGTGAACGCTGCTTCGCTTGCGGCACTCGCGCTCGCGCCGTCGCGACCAAAAGGCGTGACGATCCTTTCGCAGCGTCTACAGAATGATACGGAACTGAAATGGGACACGAACACGGAACCCGATCTGGCGGGCTACGAGATCGTCTGGCGCGACACGACGGCGCCCGTGTGGACTAATTCAAAAGCCGTCGGCAACGTCACGAGTTTCACGATGAAGGGAATGTCGAAGGACAACTATTTCTTCGGCGTCCGCGCGATCGATAAGGATGGAAACCGGAGCGCAGTGACATATCCTAAGCCAGTGGGAAGAGCAGCGCCGGCCCCGACGCCCAGTTCAAGCCAATAGGACCTGTTTCAGTTTTTTCAACCAACCGCCTCCCCCCTGCGTCTAACCGGACATGAAATTCAAGAATCTGAAAAAGACCGTGGCGTTCGTGCTGCTCCTGGCGCTGACGGCGGCGCAGCCGCAAGTTTCCGGTCAAAAGCGAGCAAAATCTCAGGGTTTGGCCTCTCATGATCTGACCGGGGATCAGCGGATCGTCCACGTCCTCAACCGGCTCGGCTTTGGCGCCCGCCCCGGCGACGTCGAACGCGTGAAGGCGATGGGGCTCGACAACTACATCAACCAGCAGCTCAATCCGGAAAAAATCGCCGACACGGTTGCTGAGAATAAAGTCCGCGATCTCAGTGTCCTCAACATGACGACGGCGGAGCTCTACGAGAAGTATCCAAATCCCGGCCAGCTACTGCGCCAGCTTCAACAGCGCGGCAAGTTGCCTGCGGACCTTGCAGAAGCCCGCGAGAATCGGGTGAAGGGTGCCAAGAATTCTACCTCAAGCGAGATGCCGAAGAACGATTCAATGCCCGCGCCGGAAATGGCGCCTGACGCCGCGAGAAACAATCAGAATCCGCCGCCTCCGTTAGGCAATCCGGAGAACGAAAAGTACCGGCAGGCAATTCAGGAGTATTACCGCGAGAACGGCCTACAACAACCGCAACGCATCATCGGTGAGCTGCACGCCTCGAGAATTCTTCGTGCTGTTTACAGCGAACGACAGCTCCAGGAAGTGATGGTCGATTTTTGGACCAACCATTTCAACGTGTTCGCCGGCAAGGGCGCCGATCGCTGGCTGTTGCCGGCCTACGATCGCGACACGATTCGTCCGAATGCGCTCGCGAAGTTTTCGACCTTACTTCAAGCCACTGCGCAGAGCCCGGCGATGCTCTTCTACCTCGACAACTTCCAGAGTGTCAGTCCCAACGCAAATGCGAATCGCGGCCGTGGTGGTCCACTGCAAAGATTGCTCGCGGATCGCCAACCACAGCCACAACAACAGCGACGCGGAATCAACGAGAACTACGCGCGCGAGTTGATGGAATTGCACACCCTCGGCGTCGATGGTGGTTACACGCAGAAGGACGTACAGGAAGTGGCGCGCTGCTTTACCGGTTGGACCATCTTCCAGCCACGCGGCGGCGCTGCGGCTGTGAATGGCATGATGGGCGAAGGCGGGCGTCGCAATGCGGGCAATGCAGGTACTTTCTTCTTCAACCAGCGCGTTCACGACGACGGCGAGAAGACGGTTTTGGGTCACAAGATTCCCGCGGGGGGCGGAATTAAGGATGGCCTGATGGTGCTGGACATCCTTGCGCATCATCCGTCGACCGCGAAGTTTATCGCAACGAAACTGGTGCGCCACTTTGTCTCAGACAATCCGCCCCAGGCTCTAGTCGATCGTGCTGCCGCCACTTTCACGAAGACAGACGGTGACATTCGCGAGACGTTGAAGACGATCTTCTTCTCGAACGAGTTCAACTCGACGGAAGCCTACCGTGCGAAGATCAAGCGGCCTTTTGAACTCGTGATAAGCGCCATCAGAACGCTCGGCGCCGAAACAAACGGCGGCCCGCAAACGCATCAGTGGATCGCGCGAATGGGTGAGCCGCTTTACGGATTTCAAACGCCAAACGGTTATTCCGACGCCGCTGAAAGCTGGGTCAATACGGGTGCTCTGCTCGAGCGAATGAATTTCGGACTCGCGTTGGCAAACAATCGTATTCCCGGCACGCGGGTCAGTCTTTCAAAAGTGAACGGCGATCAATCGAAAGTCATGGACGACTATTTAAAGTCTCTGCTGGCCGGCGAGATCTCATCGCCGACGCGTGAGACGTTGCTGAAGCAACTGGATCCTGCTGATCCTGTCACTAAGGTTGTCGGATTGATTTTGGGAACACCGGAATTTCAGAGGCAGTAATTATGAATCGCAGATTTTTTCTTAAATCAGGAAGTATCGCACTCGCAAGTGTCGGCATGTCGCTTTCGGCGCCGGCGTTTCTCGAGCGTGTTGTTTTGGGCAACGC
>Ga0105238_10008153_pt1 | contig 10481 bp, 19 predicted proteins | sample KBSC34metaG_FD_81526 | JGI IMG/M metagenome (GOLD analysis project Ga0105238, IMG submission 81526) | Corn rhizosphere microbial communities from Kellogg Biological Station, Michigan, USA - KBS C3-4 metaG | ecosystem: Host-associated > Plants > Roots > Rhizosphere > Soil | place: Michigan, USA...
AGTTCGGGCTTAACTACCAAAACTGCCATAATCAAATTCATGCCTCTTTAGATTTCTCTTTTGAAAGTTTATACCAGAGCATCCGCCGCTCTTACAGGCGCGGACAAAAGCACGAAGTTAATATCTACCTTATTACTACCGATACAATGAAAAACGTTGGGGACTCTATAAAGAAAAAACAAAAACAATTTGAAGAAATGCAGAAAGAAATGATTCACTCTATTCAAGGCGAAACCCAAAATATAGAGATGCACGAAGGCAAAGATATTTGCGGGGATAGCTGGAAAATAATGGCGGGGGATTGCGTACAAAGAACTGACGACCTCCAAGATGAAAGCATTGATTATATGTTTTTTAGCCCGCCATTTGGAGCATTGTATATATTTTCTAATGACCCATCCGATATGAGTAACGTTTCGGATGAGGATGAATTTTTCAAACACTTTTCATTTATAGTCCCGAAGCTCTTACAGAAATTAAAACAGGGTAGATTATGTACGATTCATATAATGCAAAGCACTACGCTGTTAGGGAGAGACGGCTACTATTCCATTAAGGATTTCAGAGGTGAAATGATTCGTCTTTTTCAAAAACATGGATTTATTTTTCACGCTGAAAACATGATCCGCAAAGACCCAAAGACGGCGGCAATCCGAACAAAGAATAGGCAACTAATGTGGGGCACTACAAAAAAAGATTCCTCTATTGTTCGCCCCGGATTAGCCGACTATCTTTTAACTTTCAAAAAGCCGGGGGATAATTTAGTGCCTATTCAAAATAATATCCCCTTCGATCTTTGGTGTCAAATGGCAGAACCTGTTTGGCTTGATGTTCAGGAAGGGGACACGGTAGAGTTTAGAGGCGGAAGAGGTGACGAGGACGAACGGCATATTACCGCCACTCAGCTAAAGCCCATCCGTTGGCTTTACGATATGTGGAGTAATAAAGGGGAAACGATTTACTCTCCATTCGGTGGCGTTCAATCTGAAGGTGTAGTTGCTATTTCGATGGATAGAAAATATATAGGTTGCGAATTAAAAGATTCCTACATTGAACAAGGTGCGATAAATTTACGAAGTGCCGAAAGACAAAAAATGCAGGAAAACTTATTATAAAATAAATATGAAAAACAAACTCACACTCGAATCCGCCCAACTGAAAACACTTCTCGAAAGAGCGATTTCAGTTATACCCGCAAAGAGCACATTACAGATGCTCGAATGCGTTTCACTCACTGCAAAGAACGGCAAACTTTCCGTTTACTCAACCGATCAACAGATGGCATTCTTTTCAGAGATTGCAGTTGACGGCGAAGGAATGGCACTCGTTGACGGGAAAACTCTTTACTCGCTGTTGTCTTTACTCAACGGCACGGTTAGTATTACATTTCTTCCGAAGCAAATTGAGATTCAATCCGGCACGAAGAAATATAAATTATCATCGGCGGAAGGAGAAATGCCGGACTTAATGAAGAACTTCAAGCCAGAGGGGACGTTCAAAATAAACGCTTCTTTCCTGCCAGACCTTTTGTCCGTGTCGTTTTGCGCTTCGCAGAATCCGTTCAATACACTTGCCAATGTGCTTTTAGAATGCAAGGAAAATGAGTTGCGGGTAGTGGGTGCGGACTCGCCACGTTTAGCAAGGAAAACTAAGGCTATAAAGAGCGCGGATTTTTCTCTCTGTTGTCCGCCGAGTCTCATCCCTGTTATTCTAAAAACTTTCCCTGACGAAGAGGAATTAACTATTCGTTACTCCGCTTCTCAAATTGAATTCAGCGACGGGGATACTACGATTATTTCTTCACTCTTTGATGCAAAATATCCGAACTATGAAATCCTAATTCGGGATAAGGCAAACGATATTCTTGAGATAGAGATAGACCGGAGAGAAATGTTGGCTGCCATGAAACGTGCTTCGCTCTTTACGGACGACATTAAACTTGAGGGTAATAGAAAGAAATTTTCTAAAACTGATTTGCGATTTATTTTATGACCTATACAATCCAAGTTTTACTAAACGAACTTTCTCGCGTTGAAGAGAACCGAACATGGACGGCTCAGGTGCTGACACGCGAAGTCATTAAGTCCGCGCAGGATTTACTGCAAAAACATCTGTTAGAGTACGACCGCCAGATCGCAGAAATTCAGGAAGCAATCGCATTACTTGAAAAAACTATTTAGGTGAAAATTTACAAACTCAAAAGACGGAGCGACGGTAAATTTTTCTCCGGTTCGCATGGAAGTAAGAGTGTTGATGGGCACGACTTCAATGGCAGGATTTACTCTTCCGAAAACTCAGCAGTAACAGCACTGGAAAATTCAGGGCGAAACATAGCAGACTACGACGCGGAAGAGTATGAACTTATTTTGAAACAGGTTATAAACTACAGTGAGGTTTTACAAAATTAAAAAAGAGGAGAAAATAAAATGGGAGACATTGTTCAATTGCAAACTATATGCGCCGTTAATTGTGGAGTTTGTGGCGTTCTTTTTGGATTAGAAGACTCATTTGATAATGCGAGACGTGCGGATGGTGTTAATTTTAGATGCCCTAACGGGCATATTATTGGTTATCAAAATAACACTGATAAGCAACAAATCGCACGACTAAAAGCAGAGAAACAACAATTAGAAAATCAAAGGCAATTAGCCGAAGAGAAAAGAATTCGTGCTGAAAACGATGCGAAGATTTTTCGAGAAGAGGCATTTAAATCTACCGAAAAGAATAAACGACTTCGCACTGCAATTAAGAAGAAATCTCTTCGTATAAAAAATGGACTTTGCCCTCACTGCGATAGATCGTTTGAGAACTTACAGCGACACATGGTAAGTAAGCACAGTAGATGTAAAAGCGCGAAGGGCTACAAAGTTAAAAATCCGAAGTTGCCATAATTTTCTCCGTATCTTTGTCTATCAGTATTCGTGCAAACGCCTACTGAATAGGATATACGACAGCTCCGGCGTACTCGCAAGGGTAGGAAGACTGTACAGCGTCGGAGCGGTATATTTTTTCGGTTTTCATAACGAACTGGAAAAAATGTTGTATATTTGTAGTCAGGGTACGTGTTGCATAACGTAAATTTGTAACTGCCTTAAATGGCGAACGTACGCTGTTTTTTTTGAGAACGTTTTTAGATCATTTTTGTTTTATAAGTTGCAAGGCAGTTGGTTACTGCGCTCTTCATAGGAAGAGAGAAAAGAAACGAATTAGTGCTTTTATAGCCCGCATTTTTTGCGGGGTGGCAGTTACGTTTATTTTTCGTTTTCGTAATTCTCGCCCTGAGTCTGCAATGACTTAGCAAATAGGTTTCACCACCTATCTGACCCCTCAAAAGAGACGGGCTTTTTTATTTATTTTTGTAAAATCCCCATACGTGGCAAAATATAGGCAGGTTCATTGTTCTTTTTGGGATGACCCCGAAGTTGAGGGATGGACTACGGAAGAAAAACTTTTTTTTCTCTATCTCATAACGAATCCTCATTCTATGCAATGTGGGATTTCTACGATAACAAAAAAGCGTATGTCATCGGAATCAGGTATCTCACTAAGGGGTATAGATACCCTATTGGTACGGTTCCAAAAGCTCGGTAAAATAAAATATAACGACCAAACAAGCGAACTCGCATTAAGGGGATGGAGAAAATATAATCCAGATACTTCACCAACAGTTAAATCATGTATTGATAAGGAGTTATTAAACGTTAAGGATAGGGTATTAATAGAGTACCTATACAGTACCGATAAAGTACCTTTACAAAGAGAAGAAGAAGAAGAAAGAGAAAGAGAAGAGAATAATAAAGAGAAAGAGAAAAATAATATAGCGGCTTCGCCTGAAAATCTTTTACTCGCTGAATTCCTTTTTTCTGAAATGTTAAAAAATGATTCAAAAAGAAAAGAGCCGAACTTTGAAAAATGGGCAAACGATTTTAGACTTCTTCGGGAACAGGATAACCGTGACGACGAAAAAGAAATCCGTGCAATGATTATTCTTTCACAAACAGATAAGTTTTGGAAAACAGTAGTTCTTTCGGCAAATAAATTCAGACAGCATTACCCTAAATTTTTACTCATAAAGCAAAATGGAAAAGTTGGAGCAACAACAGCAGAACAGCACGAAAACGGTTGGTGAGGTTTTATCGTCTTCGGAATTTATTAAAGAGGCTAAAGAGCTAACTAAAGCACCATTGAAATATGAGTATAAATATACTTGCCGAGAATGCAAGGAGGAAAAAACTATTTCAACTGATCGAAGCTACTTAGAATGGCAACTACCGAAATTTTGCCCAACATGTGCAAAGATTAGGCAGGAGAAAGAAATAAATTCACAAAGGATAAAGCGATGGACTGAAATTTGTCCACCGCTATATTTGGAAAGCGATAGAAATTTATTACCGGATGAATCAGCGCGAATTGCATACGATAAAATTCAGGATTATATATTTACTGAAAAAGGTTTAGTCGTTCACGGACTAACGCGAAGAGGAAAAACCCGCGCTGTATGGCAAAGAATGAAAAAAGGATTTATGGCAACAGGTTTAGAGCCAAAGTTTTCTTTTGGGGGAATGTTTTCTTTGAATATATCGGAGAGTTTTGAACAACATGAAACGACGGCATTGGTAAAAAGTTTTGGAACTGCACCTATTGTTTTCTTCGATGATATAGGGCAAATGATTTTTACGGAGCGAGTGCAGGAATGTTTGTTTACAATTTTAGAAATGCGTTGTGCTTATTTGAGACCAACAGTTTTCACGATGAACGACATTGGTGATACGCTTAAAGCGAAATTCTCTGGTAATCGCGGGGAAGCATTCGTTTCACGGCTCAAAGAGTTTTGCGAAATAATAAAGTTTTGAGTTAATGGGTATTCAGGATTAAACGAAAGAGAAATGGAATATATGCAACTAACAAAAAAACAACTTGAATTTTTATCGAAGAAAATATCCGACGATATTTTTGTCAATGGAGCTACGCGGGTAGAGTTAAAGAAATCCACAACGGGAAAAGTAGAGGACGAAATTTCAATGGGTGGATGGAATAGACAAGCCCTAAAGCAACAGGTTACAAAAACTCTTTCTCAGGTATTAGAATTCGCACTTATAAATTAAAATGCAATCCCCACACGTTTCGCTCGAAGAATATAATAAACTAAAAGTCCGATGCAATGACCTTGAAGCTGAAATTGTACGGCTAAAAAAAACTCCTACACGCGAAAAAGAACTTGCGGATGCTCTGGAGATAGCATTACGTAGAAATGAACTCTTTGAAAAACGCAAACGCCGCGCCTCACACTTACAGGAAGAGGATAAGGTGAAAATAGTTAAACTAATTAAAAAAGAGTTTGGGATTTCGGAAGAGCTATTGAAAAGCAAAATGAGAGACGCGAGAATTTCTTTTGCGCGAAACATTGCTATATATTTATTTTACAATAGAGCGGGTATGACGGCTACGACAATAGCAAGATTTTTGGGGAGAGACCACTCCACCGTTATTTCAAATCTTCGCACTATTGAACGTGGTATTCAAGATAAAGACTGGCATGTTCTTGAGGCAATAAAAAAAATAACATTTTAGGATTTTTACCAAACACTGATACAAAGAGATGACGAATACGCAAATTGAAGAATATGAAGAGGTAAACTGCTGTACTTGCGACATTTTATTTTTCATCCGTAAGGATTTCTTAGACAGAAAGCGCAACGATCATTCGGCATTTCATTGCCCCAATGGACACGGGAATGTCTATCCTATAACCAACGAACAAAAAGACGCGCAACTTGCAATAACCGAAAATGCACGTCTTAAAAAAGATAATGAAACTTTACGCGAAGAATTACTCAAAGAAAAAGATAAAAATATAATCCAGAAAATTTTCACATGAGTTACCAAAAGAAATGCAAACACTGCGACTCTCTGGCGATCAAAGACGGATTATGTCCCTCGCACTTTCGCATCAAACACGGAATGAAAAAGCCATTGAATTCATAAGATCACATTCATGCTTAGTTTTTAACTGTAAGAATCCAACGCAAGCGCACCACGTTATTTACAAATCAAAAGGAAATTCCTGTTCGGATATTTTGACGATTCCGCTCTGCCAAGAACATCACACCTCTAACATCGGAATACACGGACTCGGTTTAGAAAAATTTCAGGAAGTTTACGGAGTGGAAATTCACCGTGAGATTATAAAACTTTTAGAGGAATGGGTTTCTAAAACTTGTTTCAGTGAAAAAATGATAGAGCAATACATGGAGCTAAAGAAAATAATCAATCCGAGGAAGGGCAAAGTCCCTAACCGCAAACCAGAAAAGAGCGTCTTCAAAAAAGCAAAGTTAGGTGCAGTTGGCTTGGAGTATTGCCCGAAGTGTAAATTCAAGTCATTCCCGAAGGAAGAGATTCGGCATTTAGAAACATGCCATGAATTTTCAAAATGACACGGTTCGCGTTCGATTTAAGCCACGAATTACGGGAAAACGTGCTATGTATCGGAAACGGGTTTTTAGAAAAAGAAAAGGGCTGTAATGCGATTCACTAAGTTTCCGAAGAAATCAGTATATAGAAATGTCGAATTTGAATCAAAAACAGCAATTATGGAAATAAAAAAAGATTTTTTGCACCGAATTGAAAAATGTTTCGTATTTTTGTAGCGCGAAACGGACGAGGACAGCTTTTTTAGTTTTATAGCCCGTCTCTGGAGTCAGAAGCTGTCTTATCCGTTTCGCAACGATAAACAACCGATTGACAAAAGAGCGGGTTATTTTATTTAAGCTAAAATTATGACGAATCGTGAGGCTGAATTATTTGCACAACAGCGCGAAGAAATAAATAAACTTCGTGAAGAGTTGAAAATAAAAGATGAGAAGCTAATAAAAATCGTAATCTATGCCGAACAAGCGGAGAAATTATTAAACGAAGCCAAACCCGAATTAGCAAAGTTAGGCATAATTTTTTAACCCCAAAGGAGAAAACAACATGCACCCGGTAATTTTAGAAGGCATTGATAATGCACGGTATGAAGAACGTCAGAATAATAAAGAAAAAATATGGCATCTTTTAGTTGATCGCGCAGGTGCAAACCCCAAAGAATATGCGAAGTCGCAGTTCATGCAGTCTTTCCCCGAATGTAAGGAATTCCGATTTCAGGGACGATTCGGTTTTGGCGGTAAAATCTGGTGGAATAATGGCAAAGTATATGTTAATTATTATCCCGAAGATCAAAACGAAATGAGGGATAAATTAGAGAAGATTTTGAACGCTGAATTATCGCAGTATAAGTTTTAATTATTTCGCAACCAACTTTAGAGGAGAAAACAACACATGGCTAACGATCGCGACCGGCACAACGAATCCGAAGCCCGAACCTATCTCGAAATTTTTGTGTGTGAACAGATGGAGGGAAAATGAAAATAGAATCATACAAAAGAGCGAAGGATTTACTCATAGGCGATAAGGTTTTGACTGACGCGCCAGACAGACCAGAAGTAGAAATTATCGGGGATGCAATGAGCGCAGTTAGAGGTTCATCAGTTAATATCGTAGCTTATAGATGCAATCAATGTTATAGCGTCGTTAATGCTATATGGGAAAATACGTGCAATTCATGCCGCAAGAAAAATGAACAGCATGAAGAATTAACGGATGAAATTCGCAAATTACGAGAAGAAATTTCAGCACTAAAATCCAATGCAGTTCACACCGATTTCACCAATAAGCAGACAGAATGAAAATAGAAAAACATTTAATACCAGAATCTACGCTTGAAAAGTTTGCAGATGAGCATGGGCTTATATTGCAAATGTACGAACGTTCAAAGATAGGTTACTATGAAAAATTACCACGATGGTATTGTTCTTTTGCAGGGGTAGAGATTCTTGGTGATGGCGTTCTTATAGGCGCGTCCGGCAACGGAGAAACCGAACAAGAAGCTATGATTGATTACGCCTCTCAATTAACAATGCAAACTATCGTAATTAATAGTTATCGTAAAGATCGCATTGAAATAAAAGTGCCTCGTCTAATAAAAGGAATAACCCCATGAAGCCGACCCTAACACTACTCGCTATGCTGTTGATGGCGGGATGCGGCAAGAAAGCCCAACAAAACGAGAGTCCGCAACAGGATTACAAATGGATTGATAAAGGCGGCGACATTTACGAAATAAACATAGACGGTTGCCAGTACCTCAAGCATGAACGTTTCGGCAATGGGACGATAATCCATAAAGCAAATTGCACTAATCCAATTCACGAAAAAATAAAATGACAACATTTCAATATGATTTCAGAACAGTACCACCGAAGAGCATGGAGCTATTGAAGGAGTGGGCAAACAAAAACATACTTACTCCTAATGATTTTAATTTTGGGGCAGAGATACATACAGCATTTGACTATCGCGGGAAATTAACTGAAGGGCTTTTAGTCTTTGAGGGGAATTACGATTCAAGGGACATTATTTTCGAGCCAACACTTTTACCGTTCTTCTTTGATGAACAGAGAATTTATGGTATAGTTAATGTAGTAGAATCAAGTGCGGATGAATTGGATTTCGGCATTGAATTAACGCGAAACCCTAAGTGGTATTGGGAAATACACGGCGTTACTTATGAATATGCGTTCAGCGATATTGATATTTCAAAGCGCGAATATCCTACGCCCCGCTCCCAAGCCCTCACCGCACTATACGACAAATCTTTTTCTATTTTAGAGCAGAGACTAACTCAGGGGGAAACGATATGAAAACACTAACACTGATTACACTGTTGATATTTGCGGGTTGCGCCGAGCCTAAAGAGCATAGAGAAATGAGAGAAGCGTTCGAGAAGATAGATAGCATACAACGACAAACTAGCATTCAAACCGACTCTATACACTCCAAGGTACTACGCATGGACTCGCTATTCAAAACTATTTACGAAGCAGACAAAAAGAAAAACTAACCCTTAAGGGGAAAACTAATTACACGGACGAAACGTTAAAATAAGAGAATATGGAAACAACAGTAGAATTCAAATTTTCAGCGATTGATAAAACTACCTTTTCGGATAAGGCTATACTATGCTTTTCTTTGCCCGGAAGTTTCGACCTCGAAACCAAAGAGCGATTAGCCTTAATAAAAGATGGGATAAAGAAAACCTTTGAATCGCAAGGGATACACAACGAAATTATACTCCTCGCGTCCGGCGTGGAATTTTCAATCAAAGAACCCGAACCTAACTACTCAACAGGAACATCGACTGGCATCATGCGTCTTTGGTACACACTTAGATTGCAATTTGAAGAGCCTCTAAAATTATGGATTTCAAATGCTAAGAAAGAATTTAAGGAGATTTTTGTTTAATGCCCACTACTAAAACATCCTCACGGGAAACACTAACAGAGCGGCAAGAACGGTTCTGCATTGAGTATGTCCTAAATAAGGGCAATGCAAGTGAGGCAGCGAGAAGAGCAGGCTATTCAGACTCATCAGGAGCCGACGCGGTAACAGGTTACGAAAACCTAAGGAATCCTAAGATTATTCAACGAATATGCGAAATACGCGAAGAATCAGGCGTATTAGATGCAAACGTTTCCATTGAATGGGCAATCTCACTTCTTACAGATACTGCCGAACGTTGTATGCAACGCGAAGAGATCAGAGATTCCGAAGGCACTCCAACAGGCGAATACAAATTCGATTCTCGCGGAGCCGTAGCTGCTGTTAAAGCTATTTGCGACATAAAAGGCTGGAACGATAAGAAAGAACCTAAGCCAAACGACTCCATCCCCGAACAAATCCAACGCCTTGAGGAAGAACGTAAACTTGAATTACAGCGAATAATCAACGAGGGAGTTGAGGCGGAACTACAAAAAAGACAAAGTGAATCGCAGAGTTCGTGAAACTAAAAACGCTGAATTTGAACCACTAATAACGTTTTCTAAGCATTTTGAGACCTGACCTCGGTAAAACCGATACCAGCTTTTCACCTAAACATAAACTATAAATTCAATGGCAGTTGAACCCTTAAAAATAGATGTGTCTTTCAGTATGATACCATCACTTGCAAGAGAGATTGCAAACGAACTTCGTAAAACAGGGTTGTTTGATTCTGTAAAAGTTGTTGACCCTCAACCCTCATACAACAGAGCTACGGTACTGCAAGAACTTTGGGAGCCAACATCAACTAAAATTTATTGTATTGATAGAGAAAATAATATAGGAAATCAATACAAAGTTACTCCGCCTGTCAGTGCCGAAACTCTGGAATATATACAAGGACTTGTTTTCGCCCCAACAAAAGAACTCGCCGAAGAAATAGTTTCCATTCGTAAAGGTGAGTGGCTACCGAAAAAAGGAGATAAATTCGTATGGTGCACTAAGAGTTTATTTTTCAATGAAAGATTTATTTGCGAAGGCGGCGCAGTCACAGATTTTAGAAATAAATCAGACTACCACTTCCCCTCCCCTCAACAGAGAGACGCGTTCATAGAGAAGAACAAGCC
>Ga0105238_10008156_pt1 | contig 10479 bp, 12 predicted proteins | sample KBSC34metaG_FD_81526 | JGI IMG/M metagenome (GOLD analysis project Ga0105238, IMG submission 81526) | Corn rhizosphere microbial communities from Kellogg Biological Station, Michigan, USA - KBS C3-4 metaG | ecosystem: Host-associated > Plants > Roots > Rhizosphere > Soil | place: Michigan, USA...
CGTCTTCTGGGCCTTCCGCGTGATGGTCGGCCTGGGCGTCGGGATGATCCTGCTGGGCGCCTGGGGCGGCATCCTGATGTGGCGCACACGTGGCCCCGAGCACAGCAGGCTGTTCCTGCGGGCCGCCGTCGCCATGGGGCCGGCCGGCTTCGTGGCGGTGATCTGCGGCTGGATCGTCGCCGAGGTGGGCCGCCAGCCCTATGTGATCTATGGCGTCATGCGGACCGCCGACGCCGTCTCGCCGATCGGCGCGGGCCAGGTCTCTGCCTCGCTGCTGGGCTTCATGATCGTTTACGCCATCATCTTCACCGCCGGCGCCCTCTACATCCTGCGCCTGATCGCCAAGGGCCCAGGCGCGGACGAGATCGAGGCCGAGCCGGCGGGCCGCCCCCCCGGCTACGCGATGGCCGCCGCGCCCGACGAGGCCAAGCCGTGAGCCTGGACCTGCCGCTCATCTGGGCCGGCGTCATCGCGCTGGCGATCCTGATGTACGTGCTGCTGGACGGCTTCGACCTGGGAATCGGCATCCTGTTCCCGTTCGCCACGCCGAAGCAGCGGGACGTGATGATGGACTCGGTCGCGCCCATCTGGGACGGCAACGAGACCTGGCTGGTGCTGGGCGGCGGCGGGCTCTTCGCGGCCTTCCCGTTCGCCTATTCGGCCCTGATGCCGGCGCTGTACGGCCCGATCCTGTTGATGCTGCTGGCGCTGATCCTGCGCGGCGTGGCCTTCGAGTTCCGCCACCACGGGCGCGACCGCGGCAAGGCGGGCTGGACCTTCGCCTTCACGGGCGGGTCGCTGCTCGCCACCCTGGCCCAGGGGCTGGTGCTGGGCGGCTTCATCCAGGGCATCAAGCTGAACGGCAAGGCCTTCGCCGGCGGCCCCTTCGACTGGCTGACCCCCTACAGCGTGCTGGTAGCGGGCGGCCTCGTCGCCGGCTACGCCCTGCTGGGCGCGACCTGGCTGGTCTGGCGCACCGAGGGCGAGCTGCAGGCCAAGGCCCGCCGCTGGGCCCTGATCGCCGCCGCCGCCACCGCCGCCCTCCTGGCGCTGGTCAGCCTGCGGACCCTGGAAGTGCACCCGCGGATCGCGGAGCGCTGGGGCTTCGCCGCGAGCGGCCTCGACATGGGCAAGCTGCTCCCCCTGCTCCCCGTCCCGCTGCTCGGCCTGGCCGGCCTCGCCGTCGTCGCGCTGGGCCTGCGCCGCCACCACCACGTGACGCCCTTCCTGGGCGCCTATCTGGTCTTCCTGTCGGGCTACATCGGCCTGGCGGTGGGCTTCTTCCCGAACATCGTGCCCTACGACATGGACTTCCGGCAGGCGGCGACCGCCGACAACGCCCTGGCGTTCATGCTGGCCGGTCTGGTGGTGATCCTTCCCGCGATCCTGGGCTATACTGTCTGGGTCTATTGGCTGTTCCGCGGGAAAGTCGGGTCCGATGCGGGCTATCATTGAGCCGCCCCCTGAGATCGGGGCGCCGCTGCCGCCGCTCTGGAAGCGGCTCGCCTGGTTCGGCGGCCTCGCCGTCACCGGCGCCGCCTCGTGCGCCGCGATCGCCTATGTGCTGAAGCTGCTCCTGCGCTAAACGGGGGCATGGCCCCTCCGCTCTGCCGCCTTTACCTGATCACCCCGCCCCGCCTGGATGACCTGGCCGCCTTCGGCCGCACCCTGGCGCACGCCCTGGACGCCGGCGACGTGGCGGCGCTGCAGATCCGGCTGAAGGACGTCCCGGACGAGATCATCGCCGCCGCCGTCGACGTGCTCATGCCCATCGCCCAGGCGCGCGGCGTGGCGGTGATCCTCAACGACCGGCCGGACCTGGCCGCCCGCCTGGGCTGCGACGGCGTCCATGTAGGCCAGTCCGACGCCAGCTACGCCGAGGCCCGCCGCGCGGTGGGCAAGGACCGGATGGTGGGCGTCACCTGCCACGACAGCCGCCACCTCGCCATGGAGGCCGCCGAGGCCGGCGCCGACTACGTGGCCTTCGGCGCCTTCTTCCCCACGACCACCAAGGACGCCCCCACCCGCGCCGAGCCGGAGATCCTGACCATCTGGCAGGAGAGCATGGAGGTCCCCTGCGTGGCGATCGGCGGCATCACCGCGGAGAACGCGCGCGGCCTGGCGGCGGCCGGCGCGGACTTCCTCGCCGTCTCGGCCGGCGTCTGGGCCCACGCGGCGGGGCCCGAGGCGGCCGTGAAGGCGCTGAACGCCGAGATCGCCGTAGGCGTCGCCGAGCGAGCCTAGCGCCCCCTCCACCACTTCGTGGTCCCCCTCCCCCGAAGTGTTCCCTTCGGGGGAGGAACTGAGCGCTTACAGTTCCTCCCCCGTTCACGGGGGAGGGGGACCACGAAGTGGTGGAGGGGGCGCTGCAGCTACTCCGGCGGCGCATCCGCATAGACCGGCACGCCCTCCGGCGACGGCACGAACGGGTGGCCGGTGGCGCGGTGGGTGATCCGGTGCGGCCCCGGCAGCGTCGGGTCGGCGAAGGCGCCGCCGGCGACGCCGATCACGTCCTCCTCCTCGTCGGGGACCCACAGCAGGCTGGAGCCGCAGCGTGGGCAGAAGTGGAAGGTGGTCTCCCCGTCCGGCCGGTGGAACGTCCGGCTCTCGCCCGCCCGCGCCGCCAGCTGGGCCGGCCGGTAGTAGACCGTGACGCCGAAGAAGCTGCCCGTCCGCCGCTGGCAACGCGTGCAGCAGCAGGCCGAGACCAGCATCGGCTCGCCGGTCAGGGTGAGGCGGAAGTCCCCGCACGCACAGGCGGCCACCCGCTCCGTCATCCTCAGCTCCTTGCCTTCATCGGTCCCGGAGACTAGGTATCGCGCCCTCCATACGCCTGCCGAGATCTTTCACACCGTGAGCACCCAATCCGCCCTCCTGAAGGTGATGAGCGACGCTGCGCGCAAAGCCGCGCGCGGCCTGAACCGCGACTTCGGCGAGCTGGCCGAACTGCAGGTCGCCAAGAAGGCGCCGGCCGACTTCGTCTCGGCCGCCGACCTGAAGGCCGAGCAGGTGCTCTTCGAGGCGCTGACCAAGGCGCGCCCCGGCTATTCCTTCCACGGTGAGGAACGCGGCCTGATCGAGGGCTCGGACAAGACCCACACCTGGATCGTCGACCCGCTGGACGGCACCACCAACTTCCTGCACGCCATCCCGCACTTCGCCATCAACATCGCCCTGGAGCGCGAGGGCGCGGGCGTCGTGGCGGCGGTCACCTACAACCCGATCACCAACGAGCTGTTCTGGGCCGAGAAGGGCAAGGGCGCCTTCGTCAACGACCACCGCCTGCGCGTGGCCGCCCGCCAGCGGATGGACGAGGCGGTGCTGGCCACCGGCATCCCGTTCCTGGGCCACGGCCAGCACGCGAAGTTCCTGAAGGAGCTGCACCAGATCAGCCAGCGGGTGGCGGGCGTCCGCCGCTTCGGCTCGGCGGCGCTGGACATGGCCTGGGTCGCGGCGGGGCGCTTCGACGGCTACTGGGAGCGCGACCTGAAGGCCTGGGACCTGGCGGCAGGGACGCTGCTGGTCACCGAGGCCGGCGGCAAGGTGACCGACGCCGACGGCGGCGACGCGGTGCTGGGCACGGGCTCGGTCGTGGCCGCCAACCTGGACCTCCACCCGCAGGTCCTCAGTCGTCTGACTGCCGCAAAATAACGGCTAAGGTGGCGGGATGAATCTCACCCGCCGCACCCTGACCGCCGCCGCCCTCGCCGCGGCCGCCGCGCCCGCCGCCCTCGCCAAGGACAAGCCCCCCGCCGGTCCCGCGCTGAAGCCGCTCGGCAATCCCCTGGTCATCGCCCACCGCGGCGCCAGCGGCGAGCGGCCCGAGCACACGATCCTGGCCTACAAGCTGGCGATCGCCCTGGGCGCCGACTTCATCGAACCGGACTGCGTGGTCTCCAAGGACGGCCACCTGGTCGTCCGCCACGAGAACGAGATCGGCGGCACCACCAACATCGCCACGCGGCCCGAGTTCGCCGCGCGCAAGACCACCAAGACGGTCGACGGCCAGCAGGTCACCGGCTGGTTCGTAGAGGACTTCACCCTGGCGGAGCTGAAGACCCTGCGCGCCCGTGAACGGTTGCCGCAGCTGCGCGCGGTGAGCGCCGCCTTCAACGACCAGGAGCCGATCGTCACCTACCAGGAGGTGGTCGACCTGGCGAAGGCCGAGTCCCTGCGGCTGGGCCGGGTGATCGGGACCTATCCGGAGATGAAGCACTCGGCCTACCTGGCCAGCATCGGCCTGCCGATCGAGGGCCGGCTGCTGGACGCGCTGAAGAAGAACGGCCTGAACACCCCGACCTCGCCGGTGTTCGTGCAGTGCTTCGAGGTAAAGCCGCTGAAGACCTTCCACAACATCGGCGGCCGCGCGCCGCGGGTGATGCTGGTGGGCTCGGGCCCCGGGCCGGTGGACGTGAAGTCGGCCGCCGGCGTGAAGGCCATCGCCGCCTTCGCCGAGGGGATCGGGCCGGAGCTGCCGCTGGTGGTCCCGGTGGTCGACGGCGCGCTCGGGCCGCCCTCGAACCTGGTGAAGGACGCCCATGCCAACGGCCTGAAGGTGCATCCCTGGACGGTGCGCGCGGAGAACTTCTTCCTGCCCAAGGCCCTGCAGCGGGGCGCCAATCCCTCCGCCCAAGGGGACGTGGACGCCATGTACCGGGCGATGTTCGCCGCTGGCGTCGACGGCCTCTTCAGCGACTTCCCCGGGCTGTGCGCAAGGGTGCGGGCGTCGCTCTGAGGCGCACGCGGCGCCGCCACCCTTCGTCCGTCGCCGAAGCATGCCCGCGCGCCACGCGCTATGCTGCCGGCATGAGATCCGGCCCCGACATCACCCGCATCGCCGCCCTGCTGGGCGATCCGGCGCGCGCCAACATGCTGTCCGCCCTGATGGCCGGCCAGGCGCTGACCGCCGGCGAGCTGGCCCGCGAGGCCGGCGTCACGCCCCAGACCGCCAGCGCCCACCTGGCCAAGCTGGAGGACGGCGGCCTGCTGACCCGCCGCCACCAGGGCCGCCACAACTACTTCGCCCTGGCCGGCCCTGACGTCGCCGAAGCGCTGGAGCAGCTCACCACCCTGGCCGACCGGGTCGGCCACACTCGCACGCGCCCCGGCCCCCGCGACCCGCAGATGCGCCGCGCCCGGGTCTGCTACGACCACCTGGCCGGGGACGCCGGCGTGGCCCTGCTGGACGGCCTGGTCGCCAAGGGCCGGATGATCGACGAGGACGGCTCCCTGAGGCTGACCGACCAGGGCCACGCCTTCGCCCGCGAGTTCGGCGTCTGCCTGGAGGCCCACGGCCGCCGTCCGCTCTGCAAGGCCTGCCTGGACTGGAGCGTGCGCCGCAGCCACCTGGCCGGGATCCTGGGCGCGGGGCTGCTCTCGCGCATCTACGACCTGGGCTGGGCCCGCCGCATCGAAGGCACCCGCGTGGTGCAGTTCAGCGCCCCCGGCCTGCGCAGCTTCGAAGCCGCATTCTCGCCGCTGCAGGCGCCGAGCTAGGGCCCCAACGCCCCCTCCACCACTTCGTGGTCCCCCTCCCCCGAAGCGTTCCCTTCGGGGGAGGAACTGAGCGCTCATAGTTCCTCACCCGCGATAGCGGGGGAGGGGGACCGCGAAGCGGTGGAGGGGGCGCTGACGCCGCGCTTAGCTAAGCTGGGAAGGCTCCGCCGCCGGCCGCGGGCCGATGCCCAGCGGCTGGAGGATCTGCAGGGCCATGCCCTCCGGCTGCGGTGCGTCGACGCCATATTCCGCCGGCCAGTGCCGGGGCAGGTAGTGGGTGCCGAAGAGCCGGTCGACCACCGGGAACAGGGCCGAATAGTTGTGGTCGCGGTGCTCGTCGTTGGTGTGGTGCCAATGGTGGAAGGCCGGCGTCGACACCAGCCACTCCAGCGGCCCCAGCCGCCAGCGCACATTGGCGTGGATGAAGAAGCCCCAGATCGTGCCGAAGATCGCGATCCAGGCCGCCAGCCCTGCGCCCGAGGCGTTCGGCTGCACCAGGCCCAGCACATAGAGCGGCGCGAGCGCGAACAGCTTCTCCAGCACCTGGTCCACCGGATGCGCCCGGCTGCTCATCAGCCAGTCCACATGGGTGGGCGCGTGGTGGAGGGCGTGGAAGCGCCAGAGGAAGGGGACCTGATGGCAGAGCCGGTGGCCCCAGTAGCCGCCGATCTCGCTGACCGCGAGGCCCGCTGCAAGCTTGGCCCAGAGCGGCAGGTCCGCGACCGCCGTCGCATAGGCCTCGGGCGTCACCTGCCGCAGCGCCACGGCCAGCGGCGCGAACAGCATGGCCAGCACGGCGATCGGCAGGATGCTGTTCAGGAAGTAGAAGCCGACGTCGGCCGCGGCGTCCTTCAGCCGTCCCGACCCACGCCGGATCGCGAACACCCGCTCCAGCGGCACGAAGATCGCGGCCAGGATCCCCAGCCACACGACCAGCCGCAGCACCTCGAGCGCGAACGCCTTCATGCGCCCGTCATCGCCCGGCCAGTCGGAAATGGAAAGTCCAGACGCCCCTCAGGCGACTCGATCAGGCCGCGGCGAGCCGCCGCCGGCGCCGCAGGACAGCGCCCATGCCGCCGAAACCGGCAAGCATCAGCGCCCACACGGCCGGCTCGGGCACGCCCACCAGCGAGACGCCGTCCAGGAACGCCACCGGCGGCAGGTTGCCGGCCGGCGCGCCGACCGCCAGGAACGACAGCAGCTGGCTCGAGGAATGGGCGGTGAAGCTGAAGCTCACGTGCTGCCAGCCCGAGAAGTCGCCGGGCGCGTTGGGACCGGCGCCATTGAAGAACGGCGTGGTCGAGAAGGCGTCGCCCCCGAACGTGCCGGTCAGCTTGCTCGAGGTATAGCCGGTGCGGTTCGAGAGCTCGCCGCCCGCCCAGTCGAAGCTGAGGATATAGCTCTTGCCGGCGACCAGGCCGCCGATCGTCTGCTCCAGGTTGCCGCTGAAGCCGGGGTCGCCGTCCAGCACCATGAAGGCGCCGCCGTCCGGGCTGTCGCCGGTGAAGTTGGCGTTCGGCCGCTGCTGCTCGCCGGGATAGCGGCTGTCGGCGTCGCCCAGCTTCGCCGTGTCGCCGTCGAAGAAGTAGAGGTTGTAGTCGGAGCCGGTGTTGACGTTGTTCCAGCCGGTGACCGCATTGGCCCAGATGAAGTGGGTGTCCACTTCCACGCCCACCCGGCCGGCCCCGGCCAGCGCCGTCAGGTTCGCCGGCGTCAGGTTGTTCTGGGTGAAGCTGCCGTTGGTGACCAGGTTGGTCGCCGCCTGCGCGCCGGACGCCCCCGCCAGCACTGCAAGCACGGCCGCAGCCGCCATCATCGTCCCGCGCATCCCTGACACCCCTGCCTTTTTCAGCGTTAACCATACCAAGGGTCGACGAACGAAATAGGCGATTCACCGCACAGGGGAAAATCGGCGCCCGACGCCTGGAAAGGAGCATTCCACGGTTGAGAGGGCGACCGCCGCGCCGCGCTCCGCTAGCCTGCCGGGCGCAATCTCAAGCGTGGAGTACGGACATGCAGCTGGGCGTCATCGGACTGGGTCGCATGGGGGGCAACATCGTCCGGCGGCTGATGCGGGACGGGCACAGTTGCGTGGTGTTCGACCAGAGCGCCAAGGCCGTGTCCGACCTGGCCGAGGCCGGCGCCACGGGCGCGGACAGCCTGGCGGCCCTGGCGCAGGCCCTGGTCCCGCCGCGGGCGGTCTGGTTGATGCTGCCGGCAGGCGCCCCCACCGAGACGACGATCGCCGCCCTGGCCGACCACCTGGCCGCCGGCGACACCGTCATCGACGGCGGCAACAGCTTCTACAAGGACGACATCCGCCGAGCGAAGGCCCTGGCGGCCAAGGGGATCACCTATGTCGACGTCGGCACCTCCGGCGGCGTCTGGGGCCTGGAGCGGGGCTACTGCATGATGGTCGGCGGCGAGCCGGGGGCGGTCGAGCGCCTGGATCCCATCCTCAAGACCCTGGCTCCCGGCGCCGGCGATATCCCGCGCACCAAGCGCGCCGACGACGCCGACCCGCGCGCCGTGGAGGGCTACATCCACGCGGGCCCCGCCGGCTCCGGCCATTTCGTGAAGATGGTCCACAACGGCATCGAGTACGGCCTGATGCAGGCCTACGCCGAGGGCTTCGACATCCTGCGCAACAAGGCCTCCGAGGCGTTGCCGCAGGACGAGCGCTTCGACCTCAACCTGGCCGACATCGCCGAGGTCTGGCGCCGGGGCAGCGTGGTCTCCTCCTGGCTGCTGGACCTCACCGCCCAGGCCCTGGCCGGCGACGCGCGGCTCGAGCACTACACCGGCGCCGTGGCCGACAGCGGCGAGGGTCGCTGGACCATCGAGGCCGCCGTCGAGGAGGCGGTGCCCGCCGACGTCCTGGCCGCCGCCCTCTTCGCCCGCTTCCGCTCGCGCCAGGATCACACCTTCGGCGAAAAGCTGCTCTCGGCCATGCGCTTCGGCTTCGGCGGCCACGTCGAGAGCCCCGTGAAGGGATGAGGCCGACCGTCGTGCTGCTGATGGGCGTCGCGGGCGCAGGCAAGACCACCGTCGGCCGGGCGCTGGCGGCCCATCTCGGCTGGGACTTCCAGGACGCCGACGACCTGCACCCCGCCGCCAACGTCGCCAAGATGGCCGCCGGCCGCCCGCTCGACGACGAGGACCGCGCGCCCTGGCTCGCCGCCGTCGCCGACTGGGTCGCCGCCGAACTGGCGGCGCACCGCTGCGGCGTCATCGCCTGCTCGGCGCTCAAGCGGGCCTACCGCCAGCGGATCGCGGGCGACCGCCCCGGCGTGCGCCTCGTCCTGCTCGACGGCGACCGCGCCCTGATCGCCGCCCGCATGGCCACCCGCCCCGGCCACTTCATGCCGCCGGCCCTGCTGGATAGCCAGTTCGCCGCCTTCGAACGCCCCGGCCCCGACGAGACGGCCCTGGTCGTCGATGCTGCCCTGCCCCTGGCCGACCAGGTCGCCAGCATCGCCGCGGCGGTCGCCGGCGCGTAGCGACGGGCGGCTCGAAGCGCGCCGCAGGCGCCGTCATTTTGAACCACGAACAGGCACGAAAAAGCACGAATGCGCGCTGCCAGCGGACGGGTCGGTTCGCCTGGATTTCTGACCTCTCGGAATAGGCAGGCAGGGCCTGTCGGCCTGCAGGGCGCACTCGTGCCTTTTCGTGCCCATTCGTGGTTGAATCAATTCGGCGCCGCCGCGCCCCTGCGATCGACAGCGGCCCACAGTTTCCCCGACGTCCGTCCGAAGCCGTAGTATGCTCCGCCAACGATCCAAGCCCCTGGAGCCAGCCGCCATGCGCCGCGCCTCTCTGCTCGCCCTGACGCTCGGAACCTTGCTCGCGGCCGCCCTGCCGCTTGCCGCCGGCGCCGCGCCGGCCAAGGGCGCCGCCCCCGTCGATCCCACCATCCGCCAGCCCGGCTGGGCGACGCCCAGGAACGCGCTCGGTCAGCCCGACCTCTCCGGCTACTGGACCAACGCCACCCTCACGCCGCTGACCCGCAATCCGCGCCTCACCGACAAGGCGACCCTGGCGCTGGCGGAAGCGCGGGCGATGGAGAAGACCTGGGCCGAGGCGCTGGAGGAGTCCGTCAAGCCCACCGATCCCAACGCGACGACCCAGGACTACCAGGCCAAGTCCAGCGAGGCGAAGCTGATCTCGATCCGGCCCGAGTTCGCCGCGGCCGGCGGCGACGTGGGCGGCTACAACGCCTTCTGGCTGGACCCGGGCGCCCACATCATGGAGGTCAACGGCGAGTTCCGCACCTCGCTCCTGACCACGCCCAACGGCCTGCCCCCGCAACGCAAGGCGGGCGGGACGGGCCGCGCCGCCGGCTACGACGGCTACCGGGACATCTACGACAGCTACGAAAACCGCTCGCTGGGCGAGCGCTGCATCATGAGCTTCGGCCGCAACGCCAGCGCGCCGATGCTGCCCAACGGCTTCTACAACAACGACTACCACATCGTGCAGACCGGGGACTCGGTGGCGATCCAGGTGGAGATGATCCACGACACCCGGATCGTTCGCCTGAACGCCCCGCACCGCGCCGACGGCGTGCGGCCCTGGATGGGCGACAGCGTCGGCCACTACGAGGGCGAAACCCTGGTGGTCGAGACCACCAACTTCCCGGAGTCCGACAATTTCTTCGGCTCCTGGAAGAACCTGAAGGTGACCGAGTGGTTCACCCGCGTCTCGCCGACCCGGCTGAACTACCGCTTCCAGATCGAAGACCCCGACACCTGGGACAAGCCCTGGGGCGGCGAATACAACTTCGCGCCCATGCAGGGGATCATCTACGAGTACGCCTGCCACGAGGGGAACTACGCCCTGCCCGCGATCCTGGCCGGCGCCCGCCGCCAGGAGCAGCAGGCCGCGAAGGACAAGCCCGGCGCCGACTGACGGCCGGCCCGGCGTCAGAACTTCGGCAGCAGCATGCCGACCTTGCGGCTGTAGTCGCGGTAGCGGTCGCCGAAG
>Ga0105238_10008159_pt1 | contig 10475 bp, 6 predicted proteins | sample KBSC34metaG_FD_81526 | JGI IMG/M metagenome (GOLD analysis project Ga0105238, IMG submission 81526) | Corn rhizosphere microbial communities from Kellogg Biological Station, Michigan, USA - KBS C3-4 metaG | ecosystem: Host-associated > Plants > Roots > Rhizosphere > Soil | place: Michigan, USA...
CCCAAGGCTCCGGCTGAAGTTGCTTGAGGCCGAGCGAAATGCGTTTGCTTTCGGGGTCGAGTTTGAGAATCTTGAGCTCGAGCTTCTGGCCAACGGCAAGGACCTCTTCCGGGTTGTTGACGCGGGTCCAGGCCATGTCGCTGACATGAAGGAGTCCATCGATGCCACCCAAGTCGACGAAGGCGCCATAGCTGGTGAGACTGCGGACGGTGCCGTCAACGATGTCGCCTTCATTCAGGCCGGCACGGCGGGACTCAGAGGCTACGAGAGCCTGCTCCTCGAGGATGCCGCGGCGATCGACTACGACATCTTCTTCGGCGACGTCGAGCGTGGTGATGCGGCAGATGATCTCCTGGCCGATGAGCTTTTCCATCTCAGAGGCATCGCGCGTGCCGGTGCGGGACGCAGGCATGAAGGCGCGCACGCCGACATCGACGGTGAGGCCACCTTTGACGACAGCTGTGACGGTGCCGACGATGGGGGACTTGCCTGCGAAGGCCTGCTCGAGCGAGGCCCAGTCGGTGACTTTGGCGAGCTTCTGGCGAGAGAGCGTGTAGTAGCCCTCCTCGTTGCGGCCTTTGACGGAGACAAGGATACGGTCGCCGGGCTGGACTTCGGCGGCGTTGTTGTCGAAGGCGGTGCGGGGAAGGACGCCTTCTACCTTGAAGCCAATGTCGAGGAAGACGGAATCGGCAGAGAGGGAGACGACCGTCGCTTCGACCTGGCGGTTGCCGGGATCGGGATGCATATGAGAGCGCTCGTAGTCGCGAAGGGCAGCGCCGAAGGATTCCGTTGATTCGGACGTGTCCGTGGAGGGCTGGTTGGGATGTTGGATGTCGGAGGTGTTCTCGTTGCTCATGGGGACATGTCATTGTCCCATGCGAGACGTAGGCGGGGTTGTGGGAGACCACGGAGGCGGGATCGTTGCGGCGGATAGGCGCGGGAACAGGGAGCAGGAATGCTGTCACGTAGAGGGTGAAACCACTATCATGATCAATGGAGACTTTCACATGAGAGAGAGCAAGACTCCGCGGGCAATCGCCGCGGTCTTCCTTGGGCTGCTGCTCGGGGCTTATAAGCACTACCAGCAGATCAGGTCGCTGACGGCGGGACGGCAGGCGTATCTAGCGGAGCAGAACCTGTACTTCGACAAGATCACGAAGACCCATTCGATGGGATTCATGCTGATCGCGTGTGTGATCCTGGCGGTGATTGCCGTTGGCTTGTATGAGGCGATCGCTTACGGCTTCGGCAAGGTGATCCGGCCGGTCGAAGTGGAGGAGTAAGGATGGGCGGCGAGCAGGAACAGACAGTCTTTGCCCAGGTCGAAGAGGCGGTCGCCGAGATACGTGCAGGCCGGATGGTCGTGGTGGTGGACGACGAAGACCGCGAGAACGAGGGCGACCTGACGCTGGCGGCAGAGCATGTGACGCCCGAGGCCATCAACTTCATGGCGAAGTACGGGCGTGGGCTGATTTGCCTGACACTGACGGAGGAACGTGCGGATTATCTGCGGCTGCCGCCGATGACGTCCGAGAACACCTCACGGTTCGGCACCGCGTTCACGGAAACGATTGAGGCTCGCGAAGGCGTTACGACCGGGATCTCGGCGGCAGACCGGGCCCATACGATCCGGGTGGCAATCCATCCGGGATCGACTGCGAACGATCTGGCACGGCCAGGACATGTTTTTCCGCTGCGTTCGCGGCGGGGAGGCGTGCTGGTGCGGGCCGGGCAGACTGAGGCATCGGTGGATCTGGCGCGGATGGCCGGGCTGATTCCGGCGGGTGTGATTTGCGAGGTGATGAACGAGGACGGCACAATGTCGCGAGTTCCGGACCTGGTGCGGTTCTGCGCGGAGCACGGGCTCAAGATGGTGACGGTGGCTGCGCTGATTCGATATCGGCTGCAGAACGAGCGTTATATCCATCGGGCGGGCGAGGCGATGGTGCCCACCGCTTATGGCGATTTTCGGATGATTGCGTATGAGAGCGAGGTGGATGGCGCGGAGAGCCACGTTGCCCTGGTTTACGGAGAGGGACTAGGCGAGAAGCAGACGGATGAGCCGGTGCTGGTGCGCGTCCATGCTCACTGCCTGGCTGGCGACGTGTTCGGTGCGACGACGTGCGATTGTCGTGCGCTGGTGGATAACTCGCTGCGGATGATCGCGGAGGCGGGCCGCGGTGCGCTGATCTATCTGCACAATGGGACGCGCGGGTTCGGCATTGACCGGACGGCGGGGTCAGTCAGCAGTCCGAACCGGCTGGTGCTGCACCGTGACCCGAACGCGAGGCACACGGACGATGAGGCGCATCGGGTGCAGAAGACGCTGCGGCAGGTTGGTCTGGGTGGTCAGATTTTGTCCGACCTGGGAATCCGGCGAATCCGGCTGCTGACGAATACTCTGACGCATGTGCCTGCGCTGCAGGGCTTCGGGATCGAGATCGTGGAACAGGTGAGAGTTCCGATGGGATCGGCTCCGGCGGTAACACGCTAAGCTGGCTGGAGCTGTTTGCCCGTACCGACGTGCATGATTTCGGCGTAGCCGCCATTTCGAAGGTCACGGATGAGGGATTCGTAGTCAGTAAACCGGATCGTCTGGAAACCGAGCGCGCCAGCGGCAGCGATGTTCTCCGGACGATCGTCGAAGAAGAGAATGTTTTCGGGCGGAGTATCGAGCGACTCAGCGGTTTTGATGTAGATGGCCGGTTCCGGTTTGGCAAGGCCAAGCTCCCAGGACCACGTGCAGTGATAGAAGGCGGCGAGCCAAGGAAGGCGTAGCAATATCCCGCGTGCAATGGCATCTCCGATGTTGGAGAGGATGCCTGTGCGGATGCCGGCATGCTGAAGATTTTGAGCGAGGGCAACCACGCGCTCATTCATATTGGTCCAGAGGTCTACGTCCAGCTCGTTGAGGCGTGCGATCTGGGGATCGGTAAATATGGTGCCGCCGTGGGCGGCTACCGCGTGCCAGTAACCAGAGGAATCGAGCGCGTGGCGGTCGTAGTCGTGGCGGTAGGCCCAGTACGCGTCGTGGAAGCGCTGCTCGGGCAGTCCGGTGAAGGCCAGCATATTTGCCCACGCGGCGGGATCTTCCGCGTTGGAAAGGACCTTGCCGAAATCGAAGAGAACGGCCCTGACGGGATGAACAGGGTGCATGGCTCGGGAAGCGCGCATCTGTGTCCATTGTATCGACTGCCAGTTAAGCCGTCGCGAAGTTAGGCTGAGAGAGATGACCGTGAACTGCTGGAGTGACGGACTTCGGGAACGGCTCCGCACTGTTGCGCTGGAGGCCGGGTTCTCGGCTGCGGGAGTGGCACGCGTGCCGCAGGCTGAGGAACCTCGGACGTCTGAGGAAGCAGATCGATTCGCTGATTGGGTCGAGGCGGGGTACGCGGGCGAGATGGGCTATTTGCAGCGCCGTGATGAGGCGGGCCGGTTGGTGCGGGGTGCGCTCCATCGGGCGATGCCCTGGGCACGATCGGTTGTGGTGTGCGCCTGGAACTACAACGCTTCGGGGCCGCGTTCCATTGAAGATGCGTTGCCGGGTGCAGGATGGATCGCGCGATATGCCTGGATGGGCCGCCGGCGGGAGAATGCGTCGCTCGGATCGACGGACTACCACGAGGAACTGCTTGCGCGCCTGCGAGGGGTGGAGGCGCTCCTGGTGAGCGAGGCTGGATGTGAGACGCGCTGCTATGTGGATACCGGGCCGATTCTGGAGCGGGACTTCGCTGCGAAGGCCGGCGTCGGGTGGATTGGCAGGAATACCTGCGTGTTGAACCAGACGCTGGGATCGTGGCTGCTGCTGGGCGTCGTGGTGACGTCGCTGCCAGTCGAGGACGGAGCGGCGGAACTGGGGGCGACGGACCGGTGTGGAACCTGTATGCGCTGCGTGGAGGCTTGCCCGACGGGCGCCTTGCTCTCGAGCCCCGACCCAGGAGGCGTACGTGAGATGGACGCGTCGAGGTGCATCTCGTATCTGACCATTGAGAAGAAGGGCGGAATTGACGAGTCATTGCGAACAGGTGTCGGCCGAAACGTGTTCGGGTGCGATATATGCCAGGAGGTCTGCCCATGGAATCGGAAGGCGCCAGTAGCGGCGGCGGAGCTAGTGGAACCTAGGGCGGAGCTGGTAAATCCCTCGCTGGAATGGCTGGCGGAGATGGACAGTGCAGCGTTCACGAGGCAGTTCCGGGGTTCGCCGCTGGAGCGCACCGGACGAAAGCGGCTGATGCGAAACGTGGCGATTGCAATGGGAAATGAGATGAACGCGCCAGACGCCGGGGCGGGATATTTGAGCAGGCTGGATGGGTGGGCGGCGATGCCGGGGGACGGCGCCGCAGATGCCGCTTTGCGAGAGGCCGCGGAGTGGGCGCGACAAAAAATCCGGGCTCGAACTGAGGCCGCGAAGGGCCAGGAGGCGTCTGCTAGCCTAGTGGGTGATGTCGACAGGCAGTCGCAGTAAGGAAGCGAGCGGAGCGGCGACAACGCATAACGGAGCAGCGAAGCCCGGAGCGCCCGCAGCTGTCCCACTGGAAGAAGTACGGCCGGTGATGCCCAGCGGTACGTTGGGTTCGCGCTTGGTCGCGCTGACGAAGTACATGATGCGCACGGACGTTCACACGTACGCGTTCAGCGTGGCCGCCAACATCATTTTGTCCTTATTTCCGTTCATCGTCATGATGATGACGCTGACGCGGCATGTATTCAATTCTGTCGCGATGCTGCATGTGGTGGAACAGATGATGTGGCACTTCCTGCCGGCCAATCAGGAGTTCATCATTCGTAATATGCGCATGCTTGCCAATCCTCATAAGGGAGTGCAGCTCTACTCGCTGGTGATGCTGCTGATCAGCTCGACAGGCGTGTTTCTGCCGCTTGAAGTCGCGCTGAACGGCGTCTGGGGAGTAAAGGAGAACCGTTCATACGTGCGCAACCAGCTGGTGTCAGTCGGGCTCGCAGTTTGCGTGGGCGTGCTGGCCATGGCTTCGGTGCTGCTGAGTACGGCGCAACAGACGATCCTGAGCGTCGTGTTTTTTCACCACACCGAGAATGCTGTCTACGGGTTCTTCGCGCGAAGTGCGCTGGGGCTGCTGGGCGGCGTGCTGGCAATCCTGATCTTCTTCCTGATCTACTGGGTACTGCCCAACCGCAAGATACCCGCGCGGGCGGTACTGCCGACGGCAATTGTGACCGGGCTGCTGTGGCAGTTTGCAAAGACGCTGTACGTGATCGTACTGCCCAAGCTGGATTTCGCCGCGGTGTATGGGCCTTTCTATGTGTCGGTTGGGCTGATGATCTGGGCATTCCTTTCCGGGTTGTTGCTGCTCGCGGGGGCTCACTTCTCGGCGACTCGTTACGCGCTCTGCGTCGCACGCGAGGAAGAAAAGGAAGAGGCTTCAGAACTGGTTGGGCAAAGGGAGCGCAATGACGGCCGTTCCTGAAGCGGTGAGCCTGCGGCTGCGGAAGATCCCCACCGGCGTGGCGGGCGCGGTGTTCTGGCTGGCGGTGTGGTCCGGCGTGCTATGGCTGGTGCGACATGTGCCCAACGCGCACTCGCCGCTGCTGACGTGGATGCAGATTATTGTGGGCGTTGCACTGTTCGCGCTGGCACTGCCACTGGCGCTAAAGATCGTACGGCAACGCTTTCTTTGGAGCCTACGCAGCAAACTCGTATTGACCTACCTACTGATTGGACTGGCCCCCGTGCTGCTCTTTCTGACCCTGGTGGTCATCTCGGCATACCTGGCTGCGGGGCAGTTTTCCATCCACCTTGCCGATACGCGAATGCAGCAGCACCTGGACGAGATTGGGCTGGAGAATGCGGCGCGGATATCCCGTATCGCCCAGATCATGCGGCTGACAAGAGATCAGGTGCCGGGGCGTCCGCGGCCGGCGGGACTGCCACCGTCCGGACCAGCACCCCCAGCGCCCGTGCGGGACACCGCCTCGGATCCGGCTATGTTGCAGCTGAGCCGCCATACAGCGGTGTACCTGAACGGAGCGCCACTTTGGTCACAGCCAGGAGTGAATGCACTCGGAATTCAGGATCAGATTGGCGCGTCGATGCCGTTGGGATTGCCTCCGTGGGCAGCGGACCTCGGTGGTAATCCTTTTCGAGAAATCGTGCTTGATGGACAGGACCTTTACCTGGTTGCCATCGACCAGCGGCACGTTCAAGGGAGAGGAATCCTGAGTTCTGTAACCGCGATGCCGGTGAACAGCAAATTCATGGACCTGGTGGCAAAGGATCTAGGGCGCGTGGGACTGTCGGGCCTGGTGCCCGGAAGAAAAAAGTCGAGTAATAGCCGCGAGAGCGCGGAGGTATACGGGGGCACGGAGCCGTCAGCCGCGTACTTTGCCGATATGCGAGTGCCGTTTGTCTCGACCATACAGGTGCATGACTGGGACACGAAGCTAGTGGAGAACGTGCCGGTACAGGTCAACTCGAGGCCATCGCTGCTGTATCGGCAGCTCTTCGGCAGTTCTCTGGGCGGCATTGTTACCGACTACATCAAATACGGATTGATCGCCCTGTGCATTGTCTTCGGGCTGGTAGAAGCGTTGGCGCTTGCCATGGCCTTGCGCCTGAGCGGCAACGTCACCGGCTCAGTTGAGGAGCTGTACGCTGCGACACAGCGCGTCGATCGCGGCGACCTGGAACATCGGATCCCGGCGCTTTACAGCCAAAAAAAAGATCAGTTGGGCGAACTCGCACGCTCGTTCAACCGGATGACCAGCTCACTGGAGCGGCTGCTGATCGAGCAGCACGAGAAGGAACGCCTGCAGAGTGAGTTGAGCATTGCGCAGGAGGTCCAGGCAAACCTGTATCCGCGGCAGGTGCGCGATCTACCTACCCTGGAGCTGCACGGCATCTGCCGGCCGGCACGCTCAGTCTCAGGCGATTACTATGACTTTCTCATCTTTCACCATCCAAACGCCCCGGAAGGCAAGCATGGCGGTGAATGTGGTGTCGGCATCGCGATCGGAGACATCAGCGGCAAAGGAATCTCGGCCGCGCTGCTGATGGCCACCCTGCATTCGGCGGTGCGGGCCTACCAGCTCTCCGGCACGGATCTCGCCCAGAGCGTCGTTGAAACTCCACAGGCGGATGATGGGAAGCTGTTCGAATCCCCCGGTCGCATTCTGGCCCTTCTAAACAGGCATCTCTACCGGAGTACGCAGGCCTCGAAATACGCGACGCTCTTTCTCGCGCACTACGATGCGGACACGGCGGAACTCACCTATTCCAACGCAGGTCACCTGCCGCCGATGGTAATGGGGAGCGATGGAAGCATTCGACGGCTGCACTGCGGCGGAACTGTCGTAGGTCTGATGGATGGCATGAAATACGAGCAGGAGACGGTCCGGATGAATCCCGGCGACATCATGATTGGCTACTCGGACGGGATCACTGAGCCGGAGAATGACTTCGGTGAGTTTGGCGAGGAACGGTTGCTCGAGGTGGTGTCGCGCTACCGGGATCAGCCGCTGGACGTGATCTCTGCGCAGGTGATGCTCGCGTTGGAGGCGTGGATTGGAGCCAGCGAGCAGCCAGACGACATCACCCTCGTTCTGGCTCGGCAGGTATAAGCGAGCGAGGTTGCTCCAGCTATACGAAGATCACCCTTTGGAACACCCGGGATTGGCATGATCGCGCGGCTCTCATTTGCCTTAGACCTTGTATGCTATCTCCATGACCCGCAGCGAAAAGATATTTCTCGGTGCTGTCATCGCCGCGCTCCTATGGCTCGGCTCTGTCGTGGTTCAGAAACAAAATAATGTAGATGACCTCTGTTACTCCCAATATGCAGGCAGGCAGGGAGTGAGCCTCTGCAGATAGGGAATCTTGATCGCTGGCTGAATGCTGCGTGCCTGTCGTAACTCCCCTCCTCGTTCATCCAGCTACATGAGGTGAACAGCGTCGACGTCCACTACGATGTTTCGCCTCGGAATCCCACGCTCTTCGGCATGCGAAAGCATCGCCCTCAATGACCGGCCCAGAATTTCCCGGCGATCGGCCTTGAGGACGAAGTGGAACCGATAGATCCGCTTCAAACGGGCAAGAGGAGCCGCAGCGGGCCCTAACACTCTCACTCCTTCCAGCCGAGTCGTTGCGAACCAGTTCCCTAGCAACTGGGACCAGCCCGCGGCTTCCTCCATTGCCTCGCTGTGGATCACGACATTCGCAAGCACAGTGAACGGAGGGTAGTGCATCCAGCGCCGGAACTCTGACTCCTTGTCGACGAACCGCAGGTAATCATGCTCCGCCGCATAGCGCACCGCGTAATGCTCCGGATGGTAGGTTTGCACCAGTACGCGTCCGGGCAGGTCGCCTCTGCCCGCCCGTCCAGAGACTTGCGTGAGGAGCTGAAAGACGCGCTCTGCTGCGCGAAAGTCCGGCAGTCCTAATGCGAAGTCGGCTCCGACAACACCTACCAGCGTCACACCGTGAATATCGTGTCCTTTGGCGATCATCTGCGTGCCAACCAGCAGGTTGATCTCACCCGAATGCAGTCGTGTCAGCAGCCGTTCCATGTCAAAGCGTCCGCGAACTGTGTCGCGGTCCATGCGCCCGATTCTCGCGGAAGGGAAGAGTGCCTGGAGCCGTTCCTCACCCTGCTGGGATCCCGCACCCAGGTAGTACAGGTGCTCCGATTCGCATTTTGGACACGTCTTGGGCACGCCACGGCGAAACCCACAATAATGGCACTCTAGCCGGTCGCCGGGATGAGCGTGCAGGTCTGAGCCCAGCACCGGCTTGTGATATGTCATTGCAATCGCGCAGTTTTCGCACTCGATTTTTTCGCCGCACGACCGGCACAGCACGGTAAAGGAATACCCTCGCCGATTGAGCAGAATAATCACTTGTTCGCCACGATCCAGAGTCGCCTGCGTCTGCTCCACCAGCGCCCGCGAGAAGATATCTTCGCGTCCCGTTTCGCGGAACTCGGTGCGCATGTCCACCAGCTCAACGGCGGGCAGAGGCCGGTTAGCCACGCGTCCCGGCATTTCGATGCGCTGATACCGCCCGCGGTCGGAGTTCTGCCAGCTTTCAAGTGACGGGGTCGCGGACCCCAGAACCACCACGGCGTCTGAGTACTTCGCCCGCATCACTGCGACGTCCCGCCCGTGGTAGCGTGGGGTCTCTTCCTGCTTATAGGAGGCGTCATGCTCCTCATCTACCAGGATCAAACCAATGTTTTCCAGAGGCGCAAAGACCGCCGACCGAGTCCCAACAACGATCCGGGCTTCTCCTCGCCGGATCCTATGCCACTGCTCCGCACGCTCGTCCGGCGTAAGTGCCGAGTGCAGCAGGGCAATCTGCTGCCCGAAAGCGGCGAACATCTGTCCGGCCATGGCCGGCGTGAGCCCGATCTCCGGGACCAACATCAATGCGGATTTGCCCGCATCCAGAGCCCGCTGCATCGCGGCGAAGTAGACGGTCGTCTTACCGGATCCTGTGACCCCGTAGAGCAGAAGCGGCCTAAATTCGCTCTGCTGCATAGCGATGGCGATGGTAGAAAGGGCCTCCATCTGCGCCTCGTTCAACGGATGCTCGTGCGCCTGCTTTTTGCCTTGAGCAGGCAGGCCGCCGAAGTGAAACGCTTCCTGGACATGCTCAATGGCCACCAGCCCGCGCTTTACGAGCGTGCCAAGCGTGGATTGGGGTACGTGGAGTTCCTGCATGTCGCGAACACGCATATGTCCGCCACCCGCCGCCAACTCGGCGAGAATTGCCGTTTGGTTCTCGTTCAGCTTTGGAATCCGTGCGTCCGGTACGAGTACCGCCACACGTTCCATGCGGCGGGCATCCCGCTCCTCGGCGAGTGCCTCCCGAAGGAGCCACTTCTTTCGCACCATCCCGGTCAGCAGCGCCTTGTCTGCCCGTGTGGCTGAACGTAGCGCCGAGGTTTTTGCCGGCTTGCCGTCCTCAAGATAGTTCAGAACGGCATATTCGCGGTTCTGCTCTTCGGCCGACAGCCTGGAGCGACGCGAGGCGCCCTTCTGCGCACCTTCATACAGCACACGCCGGCCTGTCTCCGTGATGGTGTACAAGAACTGCCGCTTTACCTCGGCGGTAAGCGGAAGCATGCCCCTCAGAACCTCGCCGAGCGGAGCTACGTAGTACTTCGCGATCCAAAAGGCCAGGCGCATCAACTTTTCGTTCAATAGTGGGACAGTGTCCAGGACCTGCTGGACCAACTTGATCTCGATATCCTCGGGGGGTCGGTCATCGTGCAGTCGGGTTACAACCCCCATCAACCGCTGTCCGCTGAATGGAACCAGTACGCGGCCGCCGACCGCGGGCACGCGCCCGGTCACAGCTTCGTTCGGATTCACCGCATAGGTGAACGTACGGTCCAAGGGGACCGGAAGTGCGACATCGCAGTAAGCGGGCATTTCATTCAAGACTAACGCTTTGAGACTATAACGGGTCCGTTCAGCGCCTCGGATCCACCGCTTGCTGC
>Ga0105238_10008161_pt1 | contig 10473 bp, 6 predicted proteins | sample KBSC34metaG_FD_81526 | JGI IMG/M metagenome (GOLD analysis project Ga0105238, IMG submission 81526) | Corn rhizosphere microbial communities from Kellogg Biological Station, Michigan, USA - KBS C3-4 metaG | ecosystem: Host-associated > Plants > Roots > Rhizosphere > Soil | place: Michigan, USA...
CATCATCGTGGTGGAAACCGCCTACAACTGGCGTCCCGCCCGCGAATCAGCCGACCGCCCCGGGCCGTTCCCCGAGACGCCCGAAGGCCAGCGCGATTTCCTGGACGAACTCACGCGCATCGTCCTGCAGACCCCCGACCAGCGTTGCAAAGGCATCTTCTGGTGGGAACCCGCCGTGGGCAATCGCGGCAGCCTCGTCTCACGCAGTTTCTTCGATGAAGACGGAAACTCGCAGCCCGTCCTCAGCGTCTTTGATAAATACACCCGGCCTGTGCCGCGCAGCGCGAATAAATGATCTCCGAACCTTTGAAATGAAAACGAACCCCCTCAACCGGCTGGCCGTTTCGGCGCTGCTTGCGGTCTTGTGCGGCAGCGCCCTGGCGCAGACCAACACCAATGTCCCGGACACCGACCAGATCGCGCGCACGCGGCGCGTGGTGAACATGCCGGCCAATCCCAAGCTGCCATCGCTCTTTCTCATCGGCGATTCCACCGTGCGCAACGGCCAGGGCCGCGGCGACGGCGGACAATGGGGTTGGGGTGATGAACTTGCGCCCTTCTTTGACACGAACAAGATCAATGTGGTCAACCGCGCGCTCGGCGGCACCAGCAGCCGCACGTTCTACCGCGATCAATGGCCGCGTGTGCTGGAACTGTTGAAACCTGGCGATTTCGTCATCATGCAGTTCGGTCATAATGACAACGGCCCGGCCAACGATACCAGCCGCGCGCGCGGCACCATCAAGGGCGTGGGCGACGAGACCGAATCCATAACCAACCTCATCACCAAAAAATTTGAGGTCGTCCATTCCTTCGGCTGGTATGAACGGCAGCTCGTGGCCGAAACGCGCGGTAAAGGCGCCACGCCCATGATCTGCTCGCTCATCCCGCGCAATACCTGGCAGGAGGGCAGCGCGGCTCGCAATAAAAAGGACTATGCCGGTTGGGCCGGACAGACCGCCCAGGCCGTGAATGTGCCCTTCCTCGACATAAATGAGATCATTGCGCGCCAGTACGACGCGCTAGGTCAGGAAAAAATGAAGGACTTGTTCATCGCCGGTGCCGGCCCGCATACCAGTCTGGCCGGCGCCCAAACCAACGCCACCTGCGTGGTCGCCGCGTTGAAGGGGTTGAAAGAAAACCCGCTCGCGCAATATTTCTCAGCCCATGCTGGTAGCGTGATTGCCGCCGACTTGAGCCAGCCGGCACCAACCCCAGTGGACGCCGCAAAGGAAAACAAGAAATGAGCTTATGAAATCACCGCTGCTGAAACTGACTTTGGGCTTATGCCTTGCAACCTCCCATGCGGTGTGCGCCGCCGAGGATGAACGCCCCGTGGTGGACGCCTCCAAGGTGGCCGTGGAGAAGATCCACAATGCCGCGTTGCCCACGTTTCACATTGTCGGCGATTCCACCGTGCGCAGCGGCGGCGCCGGCGCGGGCCTCTGGGGCTGGGGTGAACGCATCACACCGTTCTTCGATACCAATAAGATCAACGTCGTCAACCACGCCATCGGCGGCCGCAGTGCCCGCACCTTCTTTAACGAGGGCCGCTGGGACAAGGTCATGGCTGTAACCAAGCCCGGCGATATCGTCATCGTCCAATTTGGTCACAACGACCAGGGTCGCATTGGCGATCCCGCGATGAAGGGTCGCGCCGACGGCAAAGGCATCGGCGACGAGACCGTTGAGGACACCCGGCCTGACGGCACGAAGGAGCTCGTGCACACCTTCGGCTGGTATATGGCGAAGTTCGTCACGGACGCCAAAACGAAGGGTGCCACGGTGATCCTGTGCTCGCCCATCCCACACAAGCAACGCTGGGAAACCGGCCGTGATTTCGTCAACATCGCCGAGTGGGACGAGCAGGTCGCCAAAAACAACAGCGCGCTGTATTTCGATCTCACCATGGTCATCACCGACGCCTACAAAAAAGAGGGCGCGGAAAAGGTCGCGACCTACTTTGCCGACAAAGGCACCCACACGAGCGACATTGGCGCGCAGTTCAACGCCGCGCGCGTCATCGCCGGGCTAAAAAGCCTGAAGCCCAATCCGCTCGCCGGTTATTTTTCTGAAAAAGGCAAAGCCATTGAGGCTTACCAGCCATCCGCACAACCCATTTCCACCAACGCCCCCGCCAGCAATCCATGAGAATTTTCTCCCGCATAATTAGCAGTATTTTGACTTCTTTTACGCTCGCGTCCGCCAGCGCGCAAACCGTGTTCAAATTTGATTTTAGCGGCGGCAAACCGGAGGCCGGCTGGACACCGGTCGCGCCCGCAAGCGTGTATTCTGCAGATGCCGGCTTTGGGTTTGAATCCGGCGCAACGGTCCAGACCACCAACGACGCTGTCTCAAGCGACAAGCCATTTTACTTCTCCATCAAATTGCCGGAGGGAAATTACAAGGTCACCGCGACCTTCGCCGGCGAAACCACCGTCACCGTCAAATCCGAACTGCGTCGCCTGATGCTGGAAAAAATCCATGCCGCATCAGGCAAGACCGAGACGCGTTCCTTCATCGCCAATGTCCGCTCGCCGCGCATTTCAGAGGATAACCACGTACACCTGAAACAACGCGAACAGGAATTGGAGATGATGGATTGGGACGAGAAACTGACGCTGGAATTCAACGGCACTCATCCCAGCCTGCGTTCGCTGGAGATCCAGCCGGCGTCCGTGCCGACCATTTTCATCGCGGGCGACTCCACCGTTTGCGACCAGTCCGCCGAGCCGTGGAACAGTTGGGGCCAGATGTTGCCGCGCTTTTTCAAGCCCGATGTCGCCGTGGCCAACTACGCCGAATCCGGCGAGACCATCAAGAGTTCGCTCGGCGCGCATCGCTTCGACAAGATCTTCAGCCTGATGAAATCAGGCGACTATCTCTTCGCGCAGTTCGGTCACAACGACATGAAGGACAAGGCCACCAATGCGCTGGACGCTTACAAGGCGAACCTTAAAAAGATCGTCGCCGAGGCGCGCGCCAAAGGCGGCACGCCGGTGCTCATCACCTCCATGGAGCGCAAGGCCGGCATCACACACGACACCCTGGCCGGTTATCCTGACGCCGTCCGCGAAGTGGCCAAATCCGAAAACTGCGCGCTGATCGATCTGCACGCCACCAGCAAGGTTTTCTACCAGGCGCTCGGGGATGACCTCGGCAAGGCGTTCCAGGACGGCACGCATCATAACAACTACGGCAGCTACGAACTCGCCAAGTGTGTCATCAACGGCATCAAACAGGATCAATTGCCACTCGCAAAATCCATCGCGGATGACTTTGGCGATTTCGACCCGGCGAAGCCCGACGCCGTCGCCACGTTTGAGATGGCCGCAAGCCCGGTGGCTTCCAAAGAAAAGCCGTTGGGGAATTAACGGTTATTCCGGCATCGCCACGTTGATCACGCCGGACAGCTTCACCGGCTTCTGGTCCGCCGCGCGGATGGCCAGCTTGGCCACGCTCCAGTCTGTCGCATTGTTGATTTTCCCGGCAGTCCGGGCCTCAATAACCACATTGGTCCATGTGAATCCCAGCAGCGGCTTCTCCTTGAATGCGTTCGCCGTGATGGCCGTCTTCGCACCGGTCACGGTGATGTCGCTGAAATGAACATCCTTGAACTCCGGCACGCCGCGCTCCGCTGACACGGGCGTCAGCAACGCCTTCCAATGCGCCGGCGCCTTGTCGGCCTGCATGTCTGGCGGCAGGCTGGGCATGCTGTAGGCGCGATACCAGTCCAGGTTGAATTCAAACGGGCTCGCCACGTTGGTCATCGTCACATCATGGATGCGGATGTTCGAGACCACCCCGCCGCGCTGGCCGGCGGATTTGAAGCGCACACCCGAGGTCGTGCCGATGGCCTGCACTCCGCTCACCTCCACGTCATGGATGCCGCCGGAAGTCTCGCTGCCGATGGTGAACATCCCCTGGCCAGCGCGGATGATGCAGTTGCGGATGACGATCTTTTCCGTCGGCCGGTTGACGCGCAAGCCATCGGCATCGCGCCCGGCCTTGAGGCAGATGTCGTCGTCATTGCAATCGATGTCGCAATTCTCCACCAGCATGTCGCGCGTGGAGTCGATGTCGATGCCGTCCGAGCTCGGGCCGTGCCCGCCCATGTTGGCGCGCACCTTCAGGCCGTCCACATGCACCCGCTCGCAGTAAGTGAACGTCGTTGACCAGAAACCCGACCGCGCGACGGTGATGCCCGAGACCACGACATCCTTGGAATCGTAAAACACCAGCGCCCGCACGCGCTGGCAGTCGTAATCCGCCGCCCAGCGCAAACCGCGCGCGGAATAATCCTGCAGCATCCCGCCCTGGCCGTTCTCGCCCCAGAACTTGTGCCACCAATAACTGCCATTGCCATCAATCGTGCCATCGCCCGTGACTTTCACATCATGCTGGCCGCAGATGTTGACCAAGGCTGACGGCCATTCCATCTCGATGCCCGCGACGCGCGTCCACGTCTGCGGATACGCCGCGTCATTCGTGATCGCCAGCAACGTCGCGCCTGCTGCCAGGTGCAACTCGATTCCCGATTTCAGGAAGATGGCGCCCGTCAAAAAAGTTCCCGCGGGCACCTGCACCACACCGCCCTTGGCGGCCGCGGCATCAATCGCCTTTTGGATCGCCACCGTGTTGGTGGCCAGACCGTCACCGCGCGCGCCAAAGTCTGTGATGGGGAAAACCGCCCGCTCCGCCGCGTCCAGCGACGGCCCTATGCCCGCCAAAAGGCCCAAGCCAAGCACCCAACCGATGTTACGCATGAATTTCACTGAATTATAATACCCGTTACTTCTCGTTTGTTACGGCTGTCAACGTCACCGGCCCGAGCAACCCGCAATCCGTGAGCGGCCAGTTCGAGGCGTCAAAAGGTTTATAGTTGATATCGACGATGTTGATGTCGCGGAATGTTTTCCATTTTACGCCACGCCGATCCAGATCGCGGATGCGATTGGCCGCCACGCTGGTGACTTCCACATCCAGCACGTTGCCAGTCGGCTTGAGATGATCCACCACCACACGGAACGGCGGCGTGATGAGCTTGCCGTAATCCTTGCCGTTCACCCAAACACGGGCGCTCTGTTCCACATCGCCAAGGTTGATTTCAAAATTTTTGCCCGCTGCGTTCGGCGCATTAAAGGTGGTTTCATACTTTGCCGCCCCCGCAAAAGCCTGTGCGTTCGTATCCGGAAACGTCGTCCACGAAGCAAGCTTCGTCGTCTGAAAATCCGCCGGCAACACCGGCCCGCCCTCGGTGAATTTCACATTCCACTGCCCGGCGATCTCCACTGGCTGGCCGTTGCTCTGCCAATAATTCCAAGCCGGAGCTATATTTTTTCCATGCCGGAAGATCCGAACAATTCTAGTCTCTCCAGCGGCAAGTTGAAGGCGTATTTGTCCCAAGTCGTTTTCTGCAGCGATGCCATAATTGCCCGTCATTGGGTCTAGAATCAAAACCAGCTCCTTAAGGCCCGAGCTTGTCCAGCCCATGCGATCAATCGAAACCCAGCGGTCAACATTTGTTTCATTGCGATTAGCGATAAAATAATTCCAGCCATCTTCGAACGAGCGTCGAATAAATGACAAACCTGAATCAGCCGTAAAATCACCACCGTGGAGCGGAAGCAAATTTTCACATTCCACTTTACCTTTGCCAAAATTTGCCTGTTTCAAAAGACCCGCACTATTGTTGATTTCTCGAAATGACAGTTCAGATTTTAACCGGTTAAATTCCATTTCCTTTCTCATGACATCTCCTGCCCCCGAAATGCTCACAGGCAAATCTTTTTCAAAAAAGACCATGGCGCCCTTTTTTGCCAGTGCCATCAACTGTTTGAAGGTTTCCAGCGGAATGTATTTACACTCCGGCACGACGATGTATTGGTATTTTCCGCCGGGCATTAAGACCTCTCCACCCCCTGTCACTTTCGCGGTATTTAACTGTGCGTCGGAAACATAATCGAAAGATTCGCCGTTATCCCACAGCCGCTTCGCCACGCTCCCAATCGGCTGCCCCTCAAACCAGTCCCGCGCATGCACGGTGAGCTGCGGCAGCAGTTTGTCGCCCGGCTGCATCCAGAAATCCTCCACCGGCCAGTAGAGCAGGATGTCATTATCCGGCTGGCCGGATTGCAAGATCGCCTGGCAGCGCGCGGCGTAGGCGTTGACGGCATCGGCATCGCGCCAGATGGAGTTGCGCGGGTTCATCTCGGTCGAGGCATAGAAATGCCAGCCCGGCCAGCCCGCCTCGTCCGGCGAGTAGCAACAGCCGTGATAGAACATGTGGTTGATGCCCGAAAGAAACATGTCGTCGAACAGATATTTCACGTCGGATAATTTCTCGGTGAAATGTTCCTCCAGCCACGTCCCCGTCTCGGAACTGACCAGCGGCTTGCCCATCACGTGTGCAGCGGATGACGCGAACTTCGAGATCAGCTTGCTGCGGTCGCTATGGAACATCTCCGTCTCCGGGATGTCCGCCGTGGCGTACAGATCCAGCCAGTTGCCGGGCGATCCATGCGCCTGGTCGCGTGTAATGAAACCGTGGTCGTGCGACCACTTCACCCACATGGGCAGCGTTTCCTCCGCCATGATTTCGGAAACGGTCTGGCGATAATCACACAGCACGCGCGCGGCATGTTCATCGGGATTTTTGCTGAACAGCGCCGGCAGTTCCGTCTGCAACCGGTAGCCGCGCCGCTTCTCGAACTCCGCAAAGAAGACCGGCGACCAGTCGGAGCGATACTCGTAGGAATCGTGATACTGCGCGCGCGGTTTCGGACCGTTGTACGCCGCGAAAGCGGCGGTGTACGGCTTGAGAAAATCCTCCATCGCATGCGGATAAAACAGATTCAGCATCCAACCCTCGCCGCCGGGGCCGGCGCGCTTCACCTTCTGGCCGGAAGGTTTTTGCGAGATGGCATAGACTGTCCACGTGCCGCTCGCCGGGGAGAAATCCACACTCCCGTCTGCTGCGATCTTATCCGTCAGTTCATTGACCTTTCCATCTTGCCCGTACGCCACCAGTGCCTGTGTGGTTTCGCGACTGAATGTCTGCGACAGTTTTTCGCCAGCCTTCACCTCATACGTTTTCACCACCACGCTGGCGTTGGCCTCGTCATCCGTCACCTGCGGCCCGCCGAAGCACCAGCCGCTGCCGGTGGTCATGTCCACATCCATGCCCAGGCGGCGCGCCTCGCTCACGGCCCAGCCCATCATCTCCATCCATTGCGGGGAAAGATAATTGATGTACTTGTCCTCGTAGCCCTTGGCGCCATAGATCGGGATGATATGGATGCCACCCAGCCCGGCGGCGGCGTAGCGTTCCAGTTCGTGCGTGAGATTGGTCTTGTCCACGGCACTACCCATCCACCAGTTGAAAGCCCACGGCTTCTGCTGCGCCGCGATGGGCGGCCAGGCGAACGGGTCGTCGGTGGCAAACGCAGAAAACCCCATGGTGGCCAGCAAGCCAACCACGAACCATGGACGGGGTAATTTCATGTCCCTGATTATGCCAGAAAAACCGCGCCGGAGGGCAAGCGGGTTGTATCGCAATTTCTGGCGATGCCACCGGCCATGACGGCGCGGAGGCAGTTTTAGATCACCTCGGAGCCGGGAGCATGAATTCTGTAAAAGTCCCATGTTTTTAATAATTCTATGGTCGGATATTGACGGATATCGGCGGATATTGCCGGATGACCTCACCCAAATAACTCCCATAAACCCCGATTTCTTGGGTGGCGGTTCATAAGAACCAGCGACCCGCAGCCACGCCGCCCACACACCACCCTTCGGACCCCACCTTTACCATGGTCCGCCCGCTCGTAAATCGTCAATCGCATATCGCAAATGTGAAGGTTTAATCTGGTTTAATTTGGTTTAATTTTTGCGTTTTTACGGCCTTTTTTACAGATTTTGTGATTCGCATCCCGGCACCTTTCACGGCTGATGATTGGGGGCCGGACCGTGCTTCCACCCATGCAATGTGCCTGCCAACTGCGGCACCCTGCCCCATGATGGCTGTCCCCGGGAACTTTTTTTTTAATTCTAGGGCTTTACGAAGCTTTACGAAGCTTGACCGTCGCCTTGGTGGTGGGCAGGGTCGCGCTGCGACCCTGCTTGCCTTCGAAGCAGGCACTTTATGGCATGGCCATCTCGCGCCCCGTCCGCCGTGCAATTCTTCATTCTGCATTCTTAATTCTTCATTCATGCCCCAACTTTACCCCACCCGGTTGGACAATGGCTGTCCAACCCTCGAAAAAAAACTGCTAGAACACATGTTCACCCTCTCCGCCCGCAATTGAAACTTGACCTCAGCCGTCTTTTCCCAACACTTCAGGGCATAATTCCACCAAAACATGATCGCACCTGTTCCCACCTCTGATTCAAGCTCAAAAAACAATGGCGGCGGCTTGTTCCGCGCCGCGGACGGCAAGAACTACGCCTTCCTGTTCCTGCTCGTCACCTCGCTGTTCCTCCTCTGGGGCGTTTGCAACGGCATGATTGATGTCTTGAACAAGCACTTTCAGGACTCGCTGCACATCAGCAAGACGCAATCCGCCCTCGTGCAGTTCGCCAACTACATGGGTTACTTTTTCATGGCCATCCCGTCCGGCATCTTGGCCCGCCGGTTCGGTTACAAAGGCGCCATCATCATCGGCCTGGCCTTGGTTGCCGCCGGTGCCTTCTGGTTCATCCCGGCCACCCACATCGGCACGTATTGGGCGTTTCTTTTGGGGCTTTTCATCCTGGCGGCCGGGCTGACCTGTTTGGAAACCGTCGCCAACCCCTACACCACCGTCCTGGGGCCGAAGGAATCCAGCGCCGTCCGCATCAACCTCGCCCAAAGCGGCAATGGCGTGGGCTGGATGATCGGGCCGGTCCTCGGAAGCTTCTTCGTCCTCTCCGCCACCAGCGAGGCCAACACCAGCAATGCCGACCTCTACAAACCCTATCTCATCGTGGCTGTTGTCGTGACGCTGCTCATGTTCATCTTCGTTTTTGCCAGGGTTCCCGACCTGAAGGCGGAAGAGGAATGCAAGGTCGCGGGGGGGCCTGCTGGCACGGCGGTCAAACCGTTGTTCAAGCGCTGGCACTTCATCCTGGCCATCGTCGCCCAGTTCTTTTACGTCGCGGCGCAAACTGGCATCTTCAGTTTTTTCATCAATTACATCGCCAGCGACGCCCCCACGCTGGGCCAGAATTCCGCCAACAAACTGCAAACGATGGTCAACGTCCTGCCGCTCCCGACCAAGGTCAACATGACTTACCCGGCGGCCATGTTTTCAGCGGGCGATATCAAGGATATATCCGCATTTGCCGCCAGATTGCAGAATGACTCCGATGCGAAAACCCGCCCGGTTTCGGCCTTCATCTGGAGCCAGTTTTCCACCAACACCACCGCCCTGTTCACGGGTGCGCCTGTCGATACCGACCCCAAGGAAGCGGCGAAACATCAGACCGAGGGCGTCATCAAGGAACTCAACCGCATCGTCCAGACCAATACCCTCTTCGTTGCCGGCCGCTTTGCCGGCGTTACCGTGCCGGAGGATGTCCGCTCGGCGCTCACCCAGAATTCCGGCGGTGAAAAATCGGTCCGCCTGAACCGCACCCTGCTCGAAGCCGTCTATCCTGCCGATAGCATCGCTCGCAGCGCCTATTTGCAGTCGGCCCGCTATCGCATTACCGACCAGGGGGCCGGGACCTTGCTTTCCTTCGGTGCGTTCGGACTGTTTCTCCTGGGCCGGTTTACCGGCAGCTTTGCGTTGCGCCTGTTCAAGGCTCAATCCATGCTCGCCCTGTATTCCATCGCCAACGTGGCCATGATGGTTTTGGTGATGTTCCCCATGGGCTGGCTGTCCGTCGCCGGGTTATTCCTGAGCTTCTTCTTCATGTCCATCACCTACCCGACCATCTTTGCGCTCGGCATCCACGGCCTGGGTGAACAGACCAAAAAGGCCGCCTCCTTCATCGTCATGGCCATTGTCGGCGGCGCCATCATGCCCCTGTTCATGGGCTGGCTGGCGGATAACTGGGGCATGCCCATCGGCTTCCTCATGCCGCTCATCTGCTTCGTCATCATCGCCCTCTACGGCCTCGTCTGGCAGAAATTGGAAGCCAAAGACAGCGCGGCTTGAAAATATGCGGGTTGCGCTTTTGACCGGCGCTGGTGCTGGGGCGTTTGAAGAAATAGTGTAGCTGCCTCCAATGGACGGCGGCTGTGTCCCGCTGCGGGATCAGCCGCAGCACTTGGCCCTCCGGTGACATGCGCACAACCTGAATCTGGACCGCTCTGCGCATAGAGCGTTTTAAAAAATACTGTAGCCGTTTGGAGCGAGGATTTTTGGGTTTTGGCGAGTGGTGCCGATCATCGGCCTTTGGCGAAGGCGCAGGTTCAATCGAACCCTGTAACTGAGCCGAAACGAAGCCAAAACCCAAAAAGACCGCTCTCTCTATTCCCCACAGCCAAAC
>Ga0105238_10008165_pt1 | contig 10472 bp, 8 predicted proteins | sample KBSC34metaG_FD_81526 | JGI IMG/M metagenome (GOLD analysis project Ga0105238, IMG submission 81526) | Corn rhizosphere microbial communities from Kellogg Biological Station, Michigan, USA - KBS C3-4 metaG | ecosystem: Host-associated > Plants > Roots > Rhizosphere > Soil | place: Michigan, USA...
GGGCCGACTACAACCGGTTCGACGACGCCTACGACGCCTCGGCCGACCAGGGCCTGTACGTGCCGCCGGGCTGGACCGGCACCATGCCCAACGGTGACAAGATCAACTCCAGCTCCACCTTCGAGTCCATCCGGACCTTCTACAAGAACGACCCCGACTGGTCCAAGGTCCAGTCCTATCTGGACGGTGGGCCGGCGCCCACCTTCACCTACCACCGGTTCTGGTCGCAGTCGGAGATCGCGACCGCCTTCGCCACCCACGTCGACCTGTTCGGATGAGGTGCTCATGAAGCGATGGCTCACCGCCGTCGCCGCCGCGGTCGGGCTCGCCGTTGTCACGGCGGGCCCGGTCCCGGCGGTATTCGGCAGCACTGCGGCCCCGAGCGCCGGCTACTACCACACCGTCGGCTCGCAGATCGTCGACTCGAGCGGGGCCCCGGTCCGGCTGACCGGCCTGAACTGGTTCGGCCCTGAGACGGCCAACTACACCTTTCACGGCCTGTGGTCCCGCAACTACAAGGACATGATCGACCAGATGGCGTCACTGGGCTACAACGCCGTCCGGGTGCCCTACTCCAACCAGCTGTTCGATCCCGGCTCCACGCCGAACAGCATCGACGCCAACTCCAACCCGGAGCTGATCGGCCTGTCCGCCATGCAGATCCTGGACAAGGTGATCGACTACATCGGCAGCAAGGGCATGCGGGTGGTGCTCGACCAGCACCGCCCGGACAGCGGCGCGCAGTCGGCGCTGTGGTACACCGCGCAGTACCCGGAGAGCCGGTGGCTGTCCGACTGGACCATGCTCGCCCAGCGGTACAAGGGAAATCCGACCGTGGTCGGCATGGACCTGCACAACGAGCCACACACCGTGCAGGGCGGTGGCGGCGCCTGCTGGGGGTGCGGCGACACCGCTCATGACTGGCGGCTGGCCGCCGAGCGGGCCGGCAACGCCATCCTGGCGGTCAACCCGGACGTGCTGATCATCGTCGAGGGCATCGACTGCGTGCCCGGCACCGGCGATCCGCAGTGCGGCTGGTGGGGCGGCAACCTGTCGGCCGCCGCACAGTACCCGGTGCGACTGTCCAAATCGGACAAGCTGGTCTACTCGGCGCACGAGTACGCCACCTCGGTGTTCCACCAGACCTGGTTCGACGACCCGACGTTCCCGGCCAACATGCCGGCGCTGTGGGACCACTTCTTCGGCTACCTGGTCAAGCAGCACATCGCGCCGGTGCTGGTCGGCGAGTTCGGCAGCACGCTGGTCGATCCCAAGGACAAGGTCTGGCTGCAGAAGCTGTTGGCGTACATGGGAACCGGACCGACCGGGATGAGCTTCACCTACTGGTCGTGGAACCCGGACTCCGGGGACACCGGCGGCATCCTGAAGGACGACTGGAAGACGGTCGACCAGAACAAGCAGTCGATCCTCCAGCCGTACCTGATCCCGCCGGTCGGCGGCGGCGGGAGTGGCGGTGGCGGCCCCACCCCGCCGCCTGCCTCCTGCGCCGTCACCTATCACGTCGACAGCAGCTGGAACGGCGGCTTCAACGCCACCGTGACGCTGAAGGACACCGGCAGCGCGCCGTTGACCAACTGGACGCTGACCTGGACCGAACCCGCCGGCGTGCAGCTACTCAACGGCTGGAACGCGACGGTGAGCCAGAGCGGCAGCACCGTCACGGCCAAGGCGCCGACCTGGTCGCCGACCCTGGCCGCCGGGGCCAGCGCGTCGATCGGCTTCCAGGCCAACGGATCCTCCTCCGGTCAGCCGACCGGTTACGCCGTTGACGGCACCACCTGCGGGGTGAGCTGACATGCGGATACTGGTGGCGGCGGCGCTGATCACGGCGCTGCTGCCACACCCGACGACCACGGTGCTCAGCGACGATTTCGAGACGCAGACCGGGTTGTGGACGACCGGTGCCGCCAACTGCCAAGGCACCGGCACGGTGTCGCTGGACAGCACGGTCGCGCACAGCGGCAGCCATTCGATGCGGGTCGACGGCAAGGCGTACTACTGCAACCACGCCTTCTTCGGCACGAAGCTGCCCGGCGGCACGCCACTGTACGTGCGGTACTACCTCCGGCACAGCACATTGCTGCCGACCGGACACGTCACCTTCCTCGCCATGAAGGACACCAACGACGGCGGCCGTGACCTGCGCATGGGCGGCCAGAACGGGGCGTTGCAGTTCAACCGCGAGTCCGACGACGCCACGCTGCCGGCGCAGAGCCCGGTCGGTGTGTCGCAGAGCCGGCCGCTGCCGGTCGGCAGCTGGCACTGCCTGGAGTTCGGGCTGGACAGCGGGCACCTCCAGACCTGGCTGGACGGCGCCGTGGTGCCGGGTCTGGTCGTCGACGGCGTGCCGACACCGGACATCGATCAGCAGTGGCTGGCCCGGGGCTCCTGGCATCCCGCGCCGGTCGACCTGCGGTTCGGCTGGGAGAGCTATGCCGGCGGCGACGACACGCTGTGGTTCGACGACGTCGCCGTGGCCACCACACGAATCGGCTGTTGAGGAGTTGATCGTGAAGATGTGGAGATCGCTCGTCGTGATCGCGGCGAGCGCGGCACTGGTGCTGCTCGGGGCGGGGCCCGCCTCGGCGCACGGCGCGATGATGAAACCCGGTAGCCGCACCTTCCTGTGCTGGGAGGACGGGCTGAGCTCGACCGGCCAGATCGTGCCGCAGAACCCCGCCTGCTCGGCGGCGGTGAACGTGAGCGGCGCGAACTCGCTGTACAACTGGTTCGCGGTGCTGCGTTCGGACGGGGCCGGCCGCACCCGCGGCTTCATCCCCGACGGCAAGCTGTGCAGCGGCGGCAATCCCAACTACGCCGGCTTCGACCAGGTCGGCAACTGGCCGGTCACGCACCTCACGGCCGGGGCGAGCTTCGACTTCGCCTACAACGCCTGGGCCGCGCACCCCGGTTGGTTCTACACCTACGTCACCAAGGACGGCTGGGACCCGACCAAGCCGCTGACCTGGGACGAGCTGGAGGACCAGCCGTTCCTCACGGTGGACCACCCGCCGGTGACCGGCCAGGTCGGCACGGTCAACGGCCAGTACGACTGGTCCGGGGCGCTGCCGGCCAACAAGACCGGCCGGCACATCATCTACTCGGTGTGGAAGCGGTCGGACAGCAACGAGACCTTCTACGGCTGCTCCGACGTGACGTTCGACGGCGGGCACGGCGAGGTCACCGGCATCAAGGACGCGCCGCCGCCGCCACCGCCCGGCAGCGGCGACCACGGCTGCATGGCCGAGTTCGACATCACCCAGCAGTGGAACGGCGGCTACCAGGCCACCGTGCAGGTGATGAACCACGGCACCGCGCCGATCAACGGCTGGACCGTCAGCTGGACCCAGCCGGCGGGGCAGACGATCGGCAGTGTCTGGAACGGCGCCATGACGCAGGACGGGTCGCTCACCGTGGTCCGCAACGCCGACTGGAACCGGACCGTGCCGGCCGACGGCTCGACCACGTTCGGACTCACCATGAACGTGACCGGGTCCAATCCCGCACAGCCAACGGTGAACTGCTCTTCACCGTGACGAGGCCGACGCCCCCGGTTCCCCGGCCGGGGGCGTCGCACCGTCAGCGCCTGCGCGTGTCCGTGCCCGGCACCTTGGCGGTGCTCAGGGCGATCCGGTTCCACGTGTTGATCGTGAAGATCAGCGCCAGCAGTTGGGCCAGCTCGGGCTCGTCGAAGTGCTTCGCGGCGTTGGCATACACCGTGTCCGGGACGCCGGACTGCGACACCAGCGTGACGGCTTCGGCCAGCTCGAGGGCCGCGCGCTCCTGGTCGGTGAAGAAGGCCGATGCCTCGCGCCAGACGGCGATCATGTGCAGGCGTTCCTCGCTCTCGCCGGCCTTGCGGGCGTCCGAGGTGTGCATGTGCAGGCAGTAGGCGCAGCCGTTGAGCTGCGAGGACCGGATCTGCACCAGCTCGACCAGTGCGGGGTCCAGGCCCTGACGGGCGGCGGCGTCGAAGGCGATCAGGGCCCGGAAGGCGGCGGGGGCGGTCTTGGCGAAGTCGATGCGGTTCGTCATGGGCACAACGCTATGGCCGGGAATGACCTCCGCTAGGGTTCAATTCCGTGATGGATTCTTGGGCCAATCTGGGCCGGGACCTGCACCTGGAGCTGGCCGGCCCGGGCGGTCGACGGGCCGCGCTGATCCGGGCGCTGCGTGACGCGATCCGGGACGGCAGACTGGTTTCGGGCACCCGGCTGCCGCCCTACCGGTCCCTCGCGGCCGATCTCGGGCTGGCCCGGAACACGGTCGCCGATGCCTACGCCGAGCTGGTCGCCGAGGGCTGGTTGGTCGCCCGGCAGGGCTCCGGCACGCAGGTGGCGTCCCGGGCCGAACCCGTCCGATCCCCGCGTGTGCCCAAGGCCGCCGCGAGCGCGGCGCCGATAGCGCACAACCTGCGCCAGGGGCAGCCCGATCCCGCCTCTTTCCCGCGCCCAGCCTGGCTGGCCGCGGCCCGCCGCGCGGTGACCGCCGCCCCCAACGACGCCTTCGGCCCAGGCGATCCACGCGGCCGCTTTGAACTGCGCCGGGTGCTGGCCGAGTACCTGGCCCGGGCCCGTGGCGTGCGAACCACCCCGGAGCGGATCGTGGTGTGCTCCGGGGTGGCTCATGCGCTGAGGTTGTTGTTCGGTGGCCGAGTTCTGCGCGGCCCGTTGGCGGTGGAGTCGTACGGGCTGGCGTTTCATCGGTCCGTTCTGGACACGGCGGCCGTGCGGACCGTCCCGCTCTCGCTCGACGAACATGGTGCCGACACTGAGGAATTGACCGGTGAGCAGCGGGTCGCCCTGCTCACGCCGGCCCATCAGTTCCCGACCGGCGGCCCGCTGGACCCGCAGCGCCGGGTGACGGCGGTGGACTGGGCTCGAGCCGGTGGCGGCCTGATCCTCGAGGACGACTACGACGGCGAGTTCCGTTACGACCGCGAGCCGGTCGGTGCGCTGCAAGGCCTGGATCCGGAGCGGGTCGTCTATCTGGGCTCGGTGAGCAAGAGCCTGTCGCCGGCGCTGCGGCTCGGCTGGATGGTGCTGCCCGAACACCTCGTCGCCGCCGTGTTGACGGCCAAGGGGGAGCGGGAGGCGTGGTCAAGCGTGCTGGACCAGCTCACCCTCGCCGACTTCATCGACTCGGGCCACTACGACCGGCACATTCGCCGTATGCGCCAGCGCTACCGCGCCCGCCGTGACCGCCTCGTCGCCACGCTCGCCCCGCACATCGTGCCGACCGGCATCGCCGCCGGCCTGCACGCGGTGCTGCGCCTGCCGCCCGGCACCGAGCGTTCCGTCGTCAAGGCTGCTACCTGGCAGTCCATCGCCCTGGACGGGCTCGCCGCCTTCCGGCACCCCGCGGCCACCATGCCCGCCCAGGACGGCCTGGTCGTCGGCTACGCCACCCCGCCGGACCAAGGCTACGGCCCGGCGCTGGAGGCGCTGTGCCGGATCCTGCCGGATTGCTGACCAAGGGCCGACGACCAGGGCCGTGGCGAGCTGGAGGACGCCGGCGGCGACAAGCGTCACTCCGGCCCCGACGAGCCCGATGACGGCGCCACCGGCCAACAGGCCGATCGACACCGCGCCGTCGTGTACGAGGCTCTCCGCGGCGAACGCCGCTCGCCGGTCCGCGCCGTCGGTATTGGTGGTGATCAGCCGGTTGAGCGCGCCGATGCCAAGCGGCATGGCGAAACCGCCGACCAAGGCCACACCGCCCACGGCTGTCGGGGACGCGGTCACCATGGGCAGGGCCGCGAACGCCAGGCCCAGCACGGCCCAGCCGGTGGCCATCGTGATCAGCTCCGGCAGCCGCGGCACGAGGATCGGGGCGAGGAGCGCGCCGGTCAGCGGGCCGATGCCGTACCCGGTCATGCCGGCCGCGATCAGCACTCCCGGCTGTCCTGTTTGGACGCCGAGGATGGCCAGACCGAGCGTGAAGGCGAACCACACCAGTCCGCCGACGCCGGACATCACCACGGCCAGCCGGATGTCCCGGTGTCCCACCAGCACATGACGCAAGCTCGGAGGGTTTTCTGGTGGGCTTGTGGCGACGCCTCGGACGGTCAGCAGGACCGCCGCGGCCACGCCGACGCCGGCGGCCTCGGCCCACAGCAACGGCAGCGGCCCGCCGACCGTGACGGCCAAGCCGGCCAGCGGCGGCGCGAGAATCATGGTGATCCGATGCGCGAAGTCCTGCCAGGCCAACATCTTCGTCGCGACGGCGGTGCCGAGGCCGTCGGAGATGTCCGACAACAACGCCCGCTGTCCCGGTCCGCTCACCGCGGTCGCGCACCCGGTGACCAGGCCGGCGGTGATCAGGTGCAGCGCGCCGACGCCGCCGAACGCCGTGCCCAAGGGGACGATGAGCAGCCCGACGGCCTGGACCACGAGCACGAGTGCGAGCGATCGGCCCGTCGTCAGCCGCTGCCGGAGGCCCTTGGCCCACCAGGGCGACCAGGCCGATCCGGTGCCGGCCAACGCGACGAGGGGCAGCACGACGGCGGTCATCCGCTGTCCCATCCAGGTCACGAAGGTCGTGGTCAGCATCGAGGCGATGTCACGTCTGGCGTTCATGCGTCGATCGTTGGTTGTTCCGGTGGCCCCGGGTAGCCGTCGGATCAGGACCTGAGGTCATAAGCTGTGCTTATGACCTCATTTCCGTCGGTCGAGGACCTCCGGCTGGTCGAGGCGGTGGCGCGGCACGGCTCGCTCGGGGCCGCCGGGCGTGAACTGCTCATCAGCCAGCCGGCGGCGAGCAACCGGCTGGCCGCCCTCGAACGCCGGATCGGCGAGCGGCTGTTCGACCGCGACACCACCGGTGCGCGACCGACGCCGGCGGGTCGTGCCCTGTGCGCGGACGCTGCCCATGTGCTCGGCCATCTCGGTGCGATGTTCGACCGGACGCGGGCGGCGGCGCGCGTGCGCACATTGACGGTCGGCACGTTCGGCAGCCTCGCGCCGTGGTTGTTCCCCGCGTTGGAGGAGTTGATCGCTGGCGCCACCGTCCATCAGGTTGTGGAGCACGGTGACCTGCTCGTCGCATCGGTCGGCGAAGGCTCGCTCGACGCGGCCTTCGTCGCCATCGCCAACCAGATGCGCCTACCCGCCACGGTGACCGCCGTACCGGTGGGCAGCGACCGTCTTGCCGTGCTGACCCCGGCCGGCGTGGCCGTCCACAATGGACGACGGCCTTTCGTTGGCCTCGACGTCGTCGCCTACACCTACGACATGTCGACCGACGCGCTGCACCACCGGCTTTCCGAACTCGGCGCTCGTCCTCGCACCGCGGCCACCGCGGAGACCGCCGTGCGCATGGCCCGCCAGCTGCGCAGCCCCGCCGTGCTACCCCGTGGCCTCGCACGCGCCTACGCCGAGGACACGGATCGGCTCTCCCTTGCCCCTGTTCCTGGGCGGCTCACGCTCTTCATGGTCACCCGCCAACCCGCCGCCGCGGACCTCGCAGCCGTGGTCGGTCAGCTACCGAATCGTCTCGGCCTGCGCCGCGTGTCGACCGCTCCTCGCAACTGACATCACGGCGTCTGCGCCATTTGCCGACGCGCCCGAGCCGGCCCGACAGACGGGCACGGCAATGTGCCCGTTCTCCCTTGTGGCAAAGGCTCGACCCATGAATCCCGCCAAAGAAGTGCCGTGTCGCTTCGGTTGCCGGCTCGTCGGTCGCCGGCCTCGGTGCCGAAAAGCCTGTGCCACCAGCGCATCGATCGATACTGGGGCCGGCGAGCCCACCTCGCCGCCGAGCTGCCCGGGCACTTCACGTTGGCAGCAAGGGAAAGCGGCTGGTCATCCCGGCCGCACGGGGTAACGGAGGTCCGGTCGGCGTGCGCCCGAACCGGAGCGCGAGCGAGGGAGACAGGCATGGTCCGGATCGACACCGGAGACATGATGGCCGGCCCACGGGACATCGGTGCGACGGCCGAGCGGGTGCAGGCGGCCGGGTACGACGGGCTGTGGATCGCGGAGGCCCAGCACGACCCGTTCGTGCTGGCGGCACTGGCCGCGCAGGCCACCACCACGCTGCACGTGCAGACCACCGTGGCCATCGCCTTTGCCCGCAACCCCATGTCCATGGCGGTCGCGGCCAATGACGCGCAGCTGGTGAGCGCGGGCCGGTTCTCGCTCGGCCTGGCGTGTGGGGTGGAGAGCCAGATCCGGCACCGGTACGGCCTGCCGTGGTCCCGCCCCGCCGCCCGGATCCGGGAGTACGTGCTGGCCGTGCGCGCCATCTGGGCGGCGTTCCGCACCGGCACGCAGCCGGATTTTCGGGGGGATTTCTTCACCCACACCGAACTTCCACCGTTCTTCGACCCCGGCCCCAACGAGTACGGCTACCCGGGCATCACCCTGTCCGGGGTCGGCGCGCGGATGGCTGAGGTGGCCGGCGAGGTCGCGGACGGGTTCCTGTGCCACAACTTCATGACCGAGCGCTACCTGCGGGAAGTGACCCTGCCGGCGCTGGCCAGGGGACGGGCCAAGGCCGGAAAGACCATGGCCGGCTTCCGGATCGGCCCGCCCTCGTTCCTGGTGACCGGCTCGACTCCGGCCGAGTTCGAGCGGGCCAAGGACCTGGTCAAGCAGGAGATCGCCTTCTACGCCGGCAATCCCAGCTACCGGCCGGTGTTGGAGTTCCACGGCTGGGGCGAGCTGGCCGACGAGGCGGTCGAGCTCGCGGCCGCCGGCCGGTTGGACCTGCTCGGGCCGGCGATCGACGACCACGTGCTGGCGGCGTTCGCGGTCGTCGCCGAACCCGAGCAGGTGGCCGACCGGCTGAAGGCCCGGTTCGGCGACATCGCCAGCCAGGTCGTGCTGCCCATGCCGGCGGCGGGCCACGACACCTGGCCCGCCGTGCTGGCCGCACTGCGCTCCTGGTCGTAGCCGAGGTTTCGCCGTCCCGGCCGTTCGGCCGGGACGGATGTCCTCCGCCGACGGGGGGTTGCGGCCGCTGGGCGAACGGGTGAGCAGACGTCGAATTCGACGGATCGGTGTGGTGGCCGGATGACTGCCGGCGACCAACGGGTTGCCGGCGGGGGAATCTCGGGTTCGGCTCTTGACGGTTCCCGGCCGAACCGCTGATCATTCGTTCGACCGGGCGAGTGTGAGCGCTAACACTGCCGGGTCGGCCGTGGATGTCCCGCTGGCACAAGCAGAAGAACATCCGTTGGCGTTGTTCGACAACCACCACGCTGTGCGGCCCGACGGGCCGAATCGTAGGGGAGAGCTCGTGAGGAAACGCCTTGCCGCCCTTGTCGTCGCGGGAGCCATGGTCGCGCCGGCGACGGTGCACGCCGACACCACCGATAGCGGCAGCTTCTCCGTGCTGAGCTACAACGTGGCCGGCCTGCCGGAGGGGATCTCCAGCGCTCCGACGCCACGGCAGTCCGCGACGACCAGCATCGGTCAGCGGCTCGGCGCGTACGACATCGTGCACGTGGAGGAGGACTTCAACTACCACGCCGCGCTGTACGCCGCGGACAGCCACCCGTACCGGACGCCGACCAGTGGCGGCGCGGGCATCGGCAGCGGGCTGAACACGGTGTCATCCTTGCCGTACGACGAGGACGACTTCGAGCGTGTGCACTGGAAGTCGTGCCAGCTCGACTCGGGGGACTGCCTGACGCCGAAGGGTTTCACCTTCATGCGGGAGCGGCTCGCCGAGGGCGTGTACGTGGATCTCTACAACCTGCACACGAACGCCGGCGACAACAGCGGTGACGAGTCGTCGCGGGCGTCGAACCTGGCTCAGCTGAGCGACTTCATCCAGTCGCACTCGGCCGGCAACGCGGTGATCGTCATGGGCGACACCAACACCCGCTACACCCGTGCCGCCGACACCATCGCCGGGTTCGCCGCCGCCAACGGGTTGACCGACGCGTGGGTGCAGCTCGCCCGGAACGGCAGCGCGCCGGCCCCGGGCAGCCCGGCCCTGGTGTGCGACGAGCAGCACATCACCAACGACTGCGAGGTGGTGGACAAGATCCTCTACCGCGGCAGCAAGCTCATCGACCTCAACGCGACGTACTACAACAACGAGCACGCCAAGTTCCTCGACGACGCGGGCCGGATGCTGTCCGACCACGACCCCATCGCGGCGCGGTTCAGCTGGACGCGCAACCCGGCGCTGCGGCTGTCCGACCAGTTCGGCGGCCCGCATGGCGACTACTTCACCGATGTCCCGTCGGTGCCGGCGGCGGCGCGCGTCCGCACGGTGTCGCTGCGCAGCGGCTCCCGGGTGGACCAGGTCGGCGTCACCCTGGCCAACGGCACGACACTCGCGCACGGCGGCAGCGGCGGCGACCCGGCGTCATTGACGTTGGGCGACAACGAGTACGTCACCTCGGCGACCCTGTGCCAGGGCAAGTACAAGGGCAACACCCGCGTCTTCTCGGCCCGGTTCGTCACCAACCTCGGGCGCACTCTGTCCGGTGGCTCGAC
>Ga0105238_10008168_pt1 | contig 10470 bp, 7 predicted proteins | sample KBSC34metaG_FD_81526 | JGI IMG/M metagenome (GOLD analysis project Ga0105238, IMG submission 81526) | Corn rhizosphere microbial communities from Kellogg Biological Station, Michigan, USA - KBS C3-4 metaG | ecosystem: Host-associated > Plants > Roots > Rhizosphere > Soil | place: Michigan, USA...
CGCCTAGCCCTTCGTAGCCGAGGACCGCGAGCAGGATGATTCGGTGCAAGAGCGGTTGAGCAGGTCTTTGAGCTGGCATCGGCCTCCTCCTTTCGTCGGCGCCGTCGTCGCGGGCCGCTGATCGACCATGTGCACGCGAGATGCCAGAGGCGCGCCCCACCGCTCTTTCGAGGTCTTCCGAGGTGCGGGCCAGCGTCGCGCGCATCCCCTGCAACCCCTTCGATCCGCCGCGCAGGAACTGCGGCTTGCGCGACCGGTGAACGTCGAGCGCTCCCTGTGCCGTCGATTCTCGCGGCTACGCGCCGGCGATGGGGCGGACGGGCGCCATCGAACGGAGTCCCGGCGGGTAGACGATCGGGGAACGCCCGGCTATTGTCCGGTCCTTCCTCGTGGACAGACTCCGTCGCGTTCCCGCCTGGGCCTGGGCCCTGCTGTTCTCGGTCGCGCTGGCCCTCCCCCGCCTGGGCGCCTTCGGCTTGTGGGAGCCGTGGGAGCTGGCGGTGGCCGAAAAAGCGCGCGTGGCGGCCGACGAGATGACCGCGTCGAAGGCGGTCGAGATGCTGGGCCGGGCCGAGCTGCTGCCGCTGATGCGCGCGGCAGGCGTGAAGGTCTTCGGCACCAGCGAGTTCGGCGCGCGGCTGTTCGGCGCGCTGGCCAGCATCGGGGCGTTGATGGCCGTCTACTGGGCGGGGCTCGGCCTGTTCCGGCGGCGGGCCGCGCTGATCGCGGTGCTGGCGCTGGGGGCGACGCCCCTGTTCGCGCTGTCGGCGCGCCAGGTCACGACCGACATGCCGCTGGTGGCGGCCCTGGCGCTCACGCTGGGCGCGCTCGGGCGCTGGGCCTGGCCGCCCGACGGGCAGCGGCGGCCGCGTGACCTGGCGATCGGCCTGGCGGGGTTGCTCCTCGGCTTCATGGGCGGGGGCGCGGTCCTGGGCGTCGCGCTCCCCGGTCTGGCGGTCGCGCTGGCCGTGGCCGTGTGCCGCGGGCTGAAGGTCCCGACCGGCGTCACGCAGCCGGCGGACGCGACCGGCCCCCCTTCCGCGCCAGAGATTGCGCTGTCGCCCGACGGCGAGCTCGCCGCCAGCGACGGAACGGATGACCTGTGCGCGCCGGGCGCGGGCCCCGACGTCCCGGCGGGTGAGCCCTTCGGCGCGAGCTTCCGGCGGCGCCCCCGCGATCTCGCCGTGCTGGTGGCCGCCGGCGTCCTGGGCGCCATCGTTCTCGTGATCGGGTTCTCGGGGCTGCACGCGGGCGAGCACACGGCGTGGCTCGGCGGCACCCCGCACGCCGGCCCGCCCGCCACGACCTTCGACTATTTGCTGAAGCAGCTCGGCTTCGGGCTGTTCCCGTTCAGCGTGGTGGTGTTCTTCGCGCTCGGGCGCCCGCTGGTGCGGCTCGACGACGAGCCCGGGCTGCGAACGAACGCGCGGCTCGCGTTCGGCCAGACCTACCTGCTGCTCTTCGCCGGGCTGGGGTTCGCGCTGTCCACGGTGCTGGTCCTGACCCTCGGTGAGGCGCGCTTCGTCGCGCTCGGGGCCCTGGGCCTGGCGATCGGCGCCTACCTCGACGAGGCCCTGGAGGCGCGGCGGGCCGAACCCGTCACGGGCCTCCTCATCGCCACGGGGACGATGGTGGTGGCGCGCGACTTCTACCTCGCGCCGGAAGAGCTGGTCTCGGTTCACCTGCTCGGCGAGAAGGTGAAGTGGCCGCCGTCCATCTCGTTCGGCTACATGTTCCTGGCCTTCGGTCTGGTGGTCAGCGCCGGTCTCTCCGCCGGCATCGCGGTGCGCGGCCGAGCGCTGGGCCGGGCGCCGTCGATCGACCTCACCGGCGCAGCCCCCTGGCGGCGCAAGCTCGACGGCTACCTGACGAAGGCCGGCCGCTACGGGCTGCAGGTCGCCGTCGCGGCGGCCGTGCTCTTCGGGTTCGTCGTCACCCAGGTGGTGGTCCCGGTCCTGTCGAAGCACCTGTCCTTCAAGCCCGCGCTCGAGTCCTACACGAAGTACGCGCAACACGGCGAGCGCTTCGGGCGCTATCGCATCGAGGCCAAGGGGACCGCGTTCTATTCGGGCATCTCGATGATCGAGCTGCCGACCCAGGAGGCCGTCCTCAACTTCCTGCGCGATCCGGCACGCGTTTTCGTGCTCGCCTCGGCCGAGGAGATCGGCGCGCTGGACACGGCCATGCAGGCGGCGCGCGCGGCGTACTACGTGGTGAACGCGACCTCGTCGCGGTTCCTGCTGCTCAGCAACCGGCTCGACGCGGGACAGACCGATCAGAACCCGCTGCGGCGGAACGTCTGGATGGCCCCCACCAGCCCAGTCGCGAACAACGGCGAGTGGAACGCGAGCGAGAAGCCGCCCTGGACGTGGCGGATCCCGATCTCGGCGACGTTCGCCGACACCATCGAGCTCGTCGGCGCCAACTTCCCGGAGTCGCTGCGCCGCCCAGGGAAGATCACCCTCGAGCTGTTCTTCCGCGTGCGGGCCCGCCCGCCCTCCGGCTACAAGATCTTCGTGCACGTGGACGGCCCCGCCTCGCCGCGCCTCCTCGGCGACCACGATCCCGTCGGCAAGACCTTCCCCACCGCGAACTGGCTGCCCGGCGAGTACATCCGCGACGTCTACGACATCGACGCCCCCCTCATGACCACCCCCGCCGGCACGTACCGCATCTTCATCGGCTTCTGGCCCGGCGGCGACGGCAAGCGACTCAAAATCACCGCCGGCCCCAACGACGGCTCGGATCGCCTTCTTCTCGGATCGCTCGAGATCAAGTAGCGAGCGCGCCCGCTCGCAAGGCTTGCCCTCTCCCTAACCCTCCCCCGCAAGCGGGGGAGGGGATCGGATGCGTCCCCTTTGCCGCACCGCCAGAGCGAGCTTGCGAGCGAGTTTATCGCCGGGAGGCGCGGCTTCGCCGCGCCGGCGCCGCGCTGAGATCCGGGGGGGTCACGTAGGGGGGCAACGCCCCCCTACGCTCAGGCGCTGCCCTTGGGCTCGTCGTCGTCGCTAAGGTAAGCAAACGTCCGGACCAGCTGCACGATCTGCTCGCGCTGCTGCGGGCTCAGCTCGATGAACTGCACGCCCATTCCCGGGTTGATGTTGTCGTAGCTACCGGGGCGAAACGGGTTGATCCACATGACCCGACCCTCGAGGTTCAGCTGCGGTCCGCCGGGCGGCGTGAAGCTGAGGTTCAGCACGGTGCCGGGCGGCTCGGGCGCGTTCGTGCGGATGAAGATCCCCATCGCGCTGATGTCGGTGATGTACGCGAACAGGAACGTGTCCGCGCTCTTGTAGTCGACCTCGATGTCGACCATCACGCGCGTGTGGACGCGCCGGTCGGCGCCGCTGCCCCGGCGCTCGGCCGGAACACCAACGTCGCGGCGGCGTCGATCTCTGTGTCGTCGCGTCGGCATGTCCGTCCCGGGCTCCCCTGAAGCCGTCTTAGCCCAAGACGGTCTCACAAACAAACCCCCTCGCCGGGCCGTGCCGATTTTGGCTGCTAAACTCCGCCGCCGTGAATCGCACCACCACGCGCGCCGCCGCCTCCCCCACCCCGGCCGCCGTCGCAGCCGCCGCTGCCCTGGCCGCCGAGGACCGCCGGACCGAATCCATCCTCAGCGCCGAGCGCAAGATCGCCGACGAGCCGAACTTCATCGTCGTCAAGGGCGCGCGCGAGCACAACCTCTCCATCGACCACCTGCAGATCCCGAAGCGCGCGCTGGTGGTGTTCACCGGCGTCTCCGGCTCGGGCAAGTCGTCGCTGGCGTTCGACACCTTGTACGCCGAGGGCCAGCGCCGCTACGTCGAGTCGCTGTCGTCCTACGCGCGCCAGTTCCTCGGCCAGATGGAGAAGCCCAAGTACGATCAGCTGCGCGGCCTGTCGCCCACCATCGCCATCGAGCAGAAGTCCGCCTCCTCGAACCCGCGCTCGACCGTCGGGACGGTCACCGAGATCTACGACTACCTGCGCGTCTTATACGCCCGCGCCGGCGAACAGCGCTGCCACCTGTGCGGGGGCGCGGTCACCGCCCGCTCGGCCGCCGAGATCGTGACCGAGCTGATGACCCTGCCGCCCAAGACCAAGGCCATCCTGATGGCGCGCAAGTCCGAGAACCGCAAGGGCGAGTTCCGCGAGGTGTTCGAGGAGGCGCGCAAGGCCGGCTTCGTGCGCGTGCGCATCAACGGCCTCGTCCAGCGCCTCGAGGACGTGACCGCGCTCGACAAGAAGAAGAAGCACACCATCGAGATCGTGATCGATCGCGTGACCATCGACCCCGCCGAGCGCGCGCGCATCAGCGACTCGGTGGAGATGGCGGTGAAGGTGGGCGGCGGCTCGATCCTGGTGGCGGTCGACGGCGAGCCCCTCGAGCGCGCCTACAGCGAGGCGCGCGCCTGCCCCAAGTGCGGCGTGGGCCTGCCCGAGCTGTCGCCCCAGTCGTTCTCGTTCAACAGCCCCCTCGGCATATGCGTCGACTGCAACGGGCTGGGATCGAGCCTGGAGATCGATCCCGAGCTGGTGGTCCCCAACCCGGACCTGTCGATCGAGGACGGCGCCATCGAGCCGTGGGGCGACCGCCCCGGCAAGGACAGCGGTTGGACCGCCAACGTAGCGGCCGCCGTGTCGCGCGAGTTCGGCGTCCCGCTCGACAAGCCGTGGAAGAGCCTGACCCCGCGCCAGCGCGAAGTGATGCTGTACGGCTCGGGCGAGCGGCGCGTGGCCGTGAAGTGGCAAGGCAAGCACGGCGGCGGCTCGTGGGCCATGCGCTTCGCGGGCGTCGTCAACACCATCAAGAAGCGGATGCAGGAGTCGTCGTCCGAGGTGACGCGACAGTGGTACAGCAAGTACTTCCGCGAGCAGCTGTGCCGGGCCTGCAACGGCGCGCGACTGCGGCCCGAGTCGCGGGCCGTGCTGCTGGCCGAAAAGAGCATGGTCGAGGTCACGTCCATGACGGTGGCGGCGGCCAGCGCCCACTTCAACGGCCTGGGGTTGACCGGCGCGCGCGCCCAGATCGCCAGCGAGATCCTGAAAGAGGTGAACGCGCGCCTCGGCTTCCTGCTGGACGTCGGCCTCGAGTACCTGACGCTGGACCGCGCGGCCGCGACGCTGTCGGGCGGCGAGGCCCAGCGCATCCGCCTGGCGTCGCAGCTGGGCAGCGAGCTGTCGGGGGTGATGTACGTGCTGGACGAGCCGTCGATCGGACTGCACCAGCGGGACAACCTGCGGCTCATCGCGACGTTGCGCCGCCTGCGCGACCTGGGAAACAGCGTGATCGTCGTCGAGCACGACGCCGAGACCATCGAGGCCGCCGACCATGTCGTCGACTTCGGCCCGGGCGCCGGGCGGCTGGGCGGCCACGCCGTCGCGCAGGGCTCGCCCGCCGAGATCAAGGCGAACCCCAAGTCGCTGACCGGCAAGTTCCTGGTCGGCGTCGAGCGCATCGACATCCCGGCCGAGCGCCGCAAGCCGAAGGGCTTCCTGAAGATCGAGGGCGCGCGCGAGCACAACCTGCGCGACGTCAACGTGGACGTCCCGCTCGGCGTGCTGGTGGCCGTGACCGGCGTGTCGGGGGCCGGCAAGTCGTCGCTCATCAACGGCATCCTGCAGCCGGCCCTGCGCCGCAAGCTCCTCGGCAGCTACGACCTGGTGGGGGCCCACCGGGCCCTGCGCGGCGTCGAGCAGATCGACAAGGTCATCGACATCGACCAGCAGCCCATCGGGCGGACGCCGCGCTCGAACCCGGCCACGTACACCAAGGCGTTCGACTGCATCCGCGACATCTTCGCGCAGACGCCCGAGGCGCGCGCCTCCGGGTACGAGCCCGGCCGCTTCTCGTTCAACGTGAAGGGCGGGCGGTGCGAGGCCTGCGAAGGCGACGGTGTTCGGAAGGTCGAGATGCACTTCCTGCCCGACGTGTACGTGACCTGCGAGGTGTGCCGCGGGCGGCGCTACAACGACCAGACCCTGCGCATCGAGTGGAAGGGCAAGAACATCGCCCAGGTCCTGGAGACCAGCGTGACCGACGCGATCGGGCTGTTCGAGAACCACCGCACGCTGAGCGGCATCCTGCGGACGCTGGACGACGTGGGCCTCGGCTACATCTCCCTCGGCCAGAGCGCCACCACCCTGTCGGGCGGCGAGGCCCAGCGCATCAAGCTGTCGCGCGAGCTGGCCAAGCGCGACACCGGCCGCACCATGTACCTGCTCGACGAGCCCACCACGGGCCTTCACTTCGAGGATGTGCGGCGCCTCCTCGCGGTCCTCGGCCGCCTCGTCGAGGCCGGCAACACCGTCCTCGTCATCGAGCACAACCTCGACGTCATCAAGGTCGCCGACTACATCATCGACGTCGGCCCGGAGGGCGGCAGCAAGGGCGGCCAGATCGTCGCCGCCGGAACGCCCGAGGAGGTCGCCCGCGTGCCCGGAAGCTTCACCGGGCAGTTCCTGGCTCCCTTGCTGGGCATCAAGCGGGGGCGGGCCAGCGCCGCCTGACCCGACACCCGCTGGGCCATCGCACGAGATCGTGATCTAACGACGCTGACCTGCGTGTCCGCGCTTCGCGGGCGCCGGCGGGTGCCGCGCGCGACGCCCGCCGGGCCCTCCCCGGAAATCCCCGTCGTCGTCGCTCCACGCGTCGTCCTCGTCCAGGCCCTCGAGCGGTCCCATCAGGAGATCCTCGAGCGAGATCGATCCGTCGCGGAACGCGCGCACGAGGTCCCGGAACGCCCGGTAGCGCTCCACTTCGGCCGCGGCGTCGGCCTCCAGCTCCGCGAACGGATCGCCCTTGGTGCCGCGGGCACGATGGTGCTCGATGTCGGTGGCCAGCCGGCCCATCCCGGATTCGCGCAAGGCCCGCAGATCGCGCCGGAGCATGTTCAGCTGTTCACGCAGAGCCTGGTTGGTCTCCTCCAGCGCTGCGCACCGCGCGTCGACGTCCAGTCCGCTGACATCGCCTCCCTTTCGCTCCATGTCGGGGCCGGGGCCACTCGGTCCACGTTTTCCATTCGCCCCCGTCGCCCCACCCTGCGCCGCCACCAGCCGCTCGAGCTCGGCCAGCCGGGCGATGTCACCTTCCCGATAGGCCCGGTTGATCTCCTTCATCGTTTCTGTACGGGCCGCCTGCTCGCGCGCATCCTGAACGCGATCGGGATGAAGCGCGCGAGCCAGGCGAAGGAACAGACCCCGCAACGTCGGGTTCGCCGCGGGCGGTGCCGCGGCGGGAACGTCGGCCGCAGCGGCGTTCCGCGAATGGGACGAGCGCGGACCGCCAGGCCGATCCGTGCGGGCCCTGCCGTCCGTGCCGTCCGAGCGGTCGCCCTCATCGGGACAGTCGTCGTCCTCGAAATCCGGCGAAGAGACGGCCGGGCCGGGCCCCTCCGACAGCACCCCGCGACGCCGCAGCTCCGCGTAAAACCGCGCGACCGCGCGCCGGGCGCGTTTCGCGAGGCGACTGCCTTGCAGGAGCTCTCCGAACAGGGCGTGTAATTCGGCGCCGATTCGCGCCGACTCCTCGAAGACGGTCTCGAGGCGCCGGTTCACCTCCGCGGCGACCCGCTCCACGTCCTCCTGCGCGCGCTGGAAGACCTTGCGCTTGCGCCGGACGTCCCCGAGCAAACGCTCGTGTTGTCGCAGGAGCCCGAGTAGCCGCTCGGGCGGGCGGGTGACGCCGACGGCGTTCGCGAAGGCTCTTGCTTTCGGGGCCGACATCGACGGCGATGTCTTAGCGCGGAGGACTCACCGGCGCACGAAGACCTGGTTCATCCACCGGGCGTGCGCTCGCGTCGAAATCCCGCCCGCCCAGCAAGCTGGGCGAGTCTCGGCGGCTCACTCGGCGTCGTCGTCGTTCTCGGCCGCGTCGTCACCGCTCGCCTTCTCGGACGCGACCTCCGGCGACACCACGTAGATCTGGCGTCCCTGCTGCTGCAGCGCCAGGAGCCCCTCTTTCGCCATCGCCTCCAGCAAGCGGCTGAAGCTGGAGAAGCCGTGGTCGCGCTCGTCGAAGTCCGGCTGCTTTCGGACGACCGTCTCCTTGATGATCGACGGGTTGAGGGGCGCGGTCGCTCGCGACATCAAGTTGGAGACGACCTGCCGGACGATCTCGGGGACCACCCGCGGTCTCTTCCCCGCGGGCCCCGGATCACCCGGGGACGACGGCACCGACGGAGGTGAGGACGCGGCCTGCCTTGGCGCGGAGGTGCTCGGCGGGCGCGGGGCGCCGGCCGGCTCGGCTCGATCCGGACCACGCAGGTAGATGAACTCGTCACAGGCCTTGACGAACAGGGGCGAGGTGGCTTGCCGGACTCCGATGCCAATCACCAGCTTGTCGTTCTCCCGCAGTTTGTAGGCCAGCGGGCAAAAGTCGCTGTCCCCGGACGCGATGACGAAGGTGTCGATGTGCTCGCGCGCGTAGCAGAGCTCGAGCGCGTCGATCACCAGCCGCATGTCGGCGCTGTTCTTGCCCGCTCGGGTCGAAGGCGGAACGTCGACCAGCTCGACCCCGAACTCGTGCAGGTGGCCCTTGGCGTCGCGGAACCGCGACCAGTCGCAATAGGCCCGCCGGAAGATCACCTTCCCCTTCTCCAGCAACCGGTCGAGGGCCGGCTGCAGGTTGAAGCCGGGGACGGTGATCCCGGTGTTGGTCACCAGGTTCTCGAAGTCGATGAACAGCGCGATCCGGCGCTCGAGGGTCGAAGTCACGCCGTATCTTAACTCGGGTGTCGGGGGCGGTGCAGAGCCTCGCTAGCGCGCCCTGGACAGCGTGACGGTGCCGGCGACGGTGCCGGCTGGACTCCCCGGTGTTGCGATCGGCATCTGGTGCATGACGTCGCCGATGACGCAGTAGCCGTTTTGATCGGTCGTTCCGTCGTGAACCGTGGTGAGGATTCCTCCGGAGACGCTGTAAGTTCCGCTCTCGCTCGTCGATACGGGCACGACCGTGCCTTCGCAGCTGCAGCCCGCCGCGGAGCTGTGGCAAGCGACCGAGGTGAACGATGCCATGGCGCCGCCCACCTGCATGAGCGCATCCTGTTGCTCGGCGCAAGTCCGCCCCCCGAGACAGGAGCTCGGGAATTCGTAGCGCACGGTCCCGCTGACGGTGAAGGTCTCCTCGTATGTCTGGTCCCCCTTGAACGTGACGGATCCCGTGTTGGTCGTCGTGCCGGAGGACGTGAGTCCGGGGCAGGTGGCGCCGAGATCCAGCGTGAAGTCGATGCACGACGACGTGATCGTCCAGGAGCCGGCAACGTCACCGCCGCAGGACTGCATCGTGGTGCACATTCCGCTCGCGACGTTGCCTCCCCCGCCGCCGTGTCCCCCGCCAGAACCGCCTCCACCGCCGGGCCCACCGCCTGCGCCAGAAGCAGATCCGCCGCCCTGCCCCCCGCCCCGGCCAGCACCGCTTTCACCGCCCACGCTGCCGGCGCGGCCACCGCCCCCGCCGGAGCCACTGCCGCCGCCCATCCCCCCGCCGCACGCGGACACCAGCAGCACGATCCCGGGAGCGAGGCTGGACACGAGAAGCTTTGGCATGCCGCAAATTTCTACCAATCCGACGGGCGCCGCAAACGCTTGGATGCGCACCCGCTGGTCGACGAGACCGTCGGAACCGCCGTCTTCGTGGATCGCTTCCGCGGTCTGTCCGACAGGCCGCGGACTTCCGCGTCCATCAAGTTTCCGGCCTTTCACGTCGATACCGACGGGGCGACGGAGGTGGCATGAGCATCTTCACCAGGGTCAAGAAGCCGGCCCCCATCGACCCGGCCCCGGGCAACGGGGGAGCACGTAGGGAGGGCTCGCACCCTTTGCCCGCGCCGCTCACCCAGCAATCGCCCCCGCCCCGGGCGAACGGGGTCCACCCCCTCCTCGTGCCCCGACCGTCCGAGGCTGCTTCGTCGCCGGGGCTCGCGCCAAGGACCGCGCCGGCCTCCGGGCCTGCGCACCACGCCTCGTCCGCGCCGACGTCCAAGACGAACGGCGCCTCGAACGGCACGGCGCCTCGCCCCTCGAACGGCCTCGCCGCCAAAGCGGCACCCACCGCCAAGCCCCCCGCCGTGCGTGATCCGGCCTCCGGCCCCATCGACCTGGTGATCGAGATGGCGTTGGAGGCGGACGCCTCGGAAGAGGAGCCGCCCGCCATCCCGGCGTCGGGCACGTCCACCGCGGCGGATCAGGCCGCCGTGCGGGCGACCTTCGAGGATCTGGCCGTGCCCTACATGGCCGAGGTTCGCGGCCTGATGATGGAGCTGCAATACGGCGAGGTGCAGTCGAGCTGGTTCGAGCTGGCGCGCCCGCTCGTTCGTTCGCTGCGCAAGATCGCGGATCCCGTGGGCCACGCCGCGCTCGCGGAGGCGCTGGAAAAGTTCGACCAGGCGATCGGCGATCTCCTGGCGCCGGGCCAGACCGCCGTCCCCTCGCCCGCCGCGCGCGAGGCATTGATGATGGCGTACGCGCCGCTGCGCGCGCGCCTGCCGC
>Ga0105238_10008172_pt1 | contig 10467 bp, 7 predicted proteins | sample KBSC34metaG_FD_81526 | JGI IMG/M metagenome (GOLD analysis project Ga0105238, IMG submission 81526) | Corn rhizosphere microbial communities from Kellogg Biological Station, Michigan, USA - KBS C3-4 metaG | ecosystem: Host-associated > Plants > Roots > Rhizosphere > Soil | place: Michigan, USA...
GTGGCTTCGATCAACTGCGGCTCCGGCAGGGCTTTCTGGTGCAGGTCGATGTTGGAGTAACCGTCCGCGCGGAAGGCGTCGACGGCGCTTGAATGCACGCCTTCGAGTAGAACGACTTGCATTTTATCTTTGGAAAAGGAGGTATCCGGCATGAATGAGGGCCCGAACTAATAGAGTGTCACACTTAACCCGCGGACAGGCCATATTTGCCGCATAGGGCCCGCATTTGATACTAAAAATTCATTTGCATCATTACGCCGAATTGCTTATCCTTAAGAATAAGTTTGTAGGGTCAGCAGGTCAGTCCTGAGAACACGTCGGTCTTGGGCGCGTGTAATAGCGTTCGATAAAGGGACGGTTTCAAATTCTATGAAAAAACATGTGATGCGCAGAGGATTTGTGTTTTCCGCGTGGCTCGGGATCGCGGCAATGGTGTTATTTTCCAGCGCCTTGGTGGCGCAGAACTTCGGTGCCGGCACGATTACCGGAACCGTAACCGATCCCAATGGCGGAGCAGTGCCGGGAGCAGCGGTGGCGGTACGCAACACCAATACCGGGGCGGTGCTATCGCTGGTGACCAACGGATCCGGAATTTACGTTGCGCCGTTTATGCAGCCGGGCAAGTATGAAATTACGGCCAACAAGGCTGGTTTCGGCAAAATTGTACGCCAGAATCTTACGTTGCAGGTTGGGCAAACCCTGACCGTAGATATTCCGATCCCGCTGGCCAGCACCACAGAAACGGTGACGGTGACGGGCGAGACCTCCGTGGTCGATACGCAAAAGACTGATATGTCGATGGTCATCGACATGACGCAGCAGGAAAATCTGCCGCTGGCAGGCCGGCGTTGGGAAAGCTTCGCACTATTGGGGGCCAACGTCACCAACGACGGCTCTACCGGGTTGGTGTCCTATCGCGGGATTTCGGGGCTGTACAACAACAGTGCCGTGGACGGCACCAACAACAGCCAGGCGTTCTTCTCGGAGACCAAGGGCCGCACCACCATTCCCTACATCTACAGCATGGATTCCATCCAGGAATTCCAGGTGACTTCGAGCAACTACAGCGCGGAGCTGGGGCAGGCAGCCGGCGGAATCGTCAATGCCGTTACCAAGTCCGGCACTAATACGATCCATGGCGATCTGTTTTACTATTTGCGCTACCCCACCTGGAACGCTCTCGATCCCATCAATAAGTCCAGGGGCATCTACACCCAGCCGATACATCAACAGCAGCAGTTCGGCGGCAGCGTGGGCGGCCCCGTCATCAAAGACAAGCTATTTTACTTCTTGACCTATGATGGGTCGCGCAAGATCAATCCCATCAGCTTTACCAGCACCTCGGTCATCCCGACCCTGAGCTGCGGTCCGGTTCCGGCGGTGCAGTGCGCGGCGGGCAAGACGTACTTGAATTCTCTGCTGGGCGCGTATTCGCGATTTCAGAACCTGGACGTGGGATTTGGCAGGCTGGACTATCAGTTCACTCCCGCTAACCGCGTAAGCGCGTCCTTCAATCTGGATAATTTCAAGTCGCCCAACTCCTATAACACCGCCACGACCGCGAACAACAATTCCAATACGGCGAACGGCACGGCTGTGACGCATGAGCGTATTTTCGTTGCCAACTGGGATTCGACGATCAGTCCGACCACGATCAACAGTTTCCGCTTTCAGTGGTCGCAGGATCTGGAAATCATCGGCGCCAACAGTACCGGACCCAGCGTGACCGTCGCCAATGTGATGGCTTACGGAATGCCCAACGCTCTGCCTCGGCCGGCGTTCCCGAACGAGCATCGCATGCAATTCTCCGACGTGCTTTCGAAGACCATTGACAAACATACTTTCAAGGCTGGCGTCGATGTCAACGTGATTCACGAGCTGCTGATCAACCTGTTCCAGGGCGGCGGCGTTTACAACTACAATGGCGCGGCTGCCACGGCTTTCGATAACTGGGCGGCCGATGTGCAGGGTGTCACGCTATTGAATAGCCAAAATCAGCCCGACGGCCTCACTGGACGGCACTGGAGCACCTTTGTGCAGGTGACGGACCCGGTGACGGGCGTCGGCAAGGATGATTTTTATAACAACGATATCGCGGGATTCGTGGAAGATAGCTGGAAGGTCCGGCCTAACATCACTCTGAATCTGGGTGTCCGTTACGATGTCTTCCTGATTCCTGCGCCGCCCAAGCCGAATCTGGCCACGCCCCTGACCACGCTTTACACCTCGACCATTAACATCCCTAAGAATCAATTCCAGCCGCGCCTGGGCATGGCCTGGGAACTTCGCAAGGGCACGGTGCTGCGCGCCGGTTACGGTATGTTCTATGGCAAGACCAGCAACAGCACGTATTACGCGACCCGGGTGGAGAACGGCAGTTTCCAGCAGACCTATAACTGCAATCCCACCTCTTGTCCTACGTTGGCCTTCCCGAACTTGATCTTCACGCCGCCGGGCGGTGCGCCGGTTGCGCCGTTCGCGGGCGCGCTGACGCCGGTGGTCTCACCCATCACGTTGTCGTCGAACACCGCCACCACACGCGGGCAAGATCCGGGCTGGGTGAATCCCTTGGTCCACGAAGCCGATGTGACCATCGATCAGGAACTGCCTGGCAACATCGGCATTTCCGGTTCCTGGGTGTTCAGCCGGGCGCTGCATCTGCCAGTATTCACGGATGGCAATCTGGGTCCGACCACGACCACCAAAACCTACACTTATCCCGGCGGATCGACTTTCACGGTGCCGTTTTACACTTCCGCCAACCGCCTGAATACCACCGGCCCGATTATGGTTGGCCGGAGCACGGTCAACTCGCTCTACAACAGCTTCGTGCTCAATATCCGCAAGCGTCTACAGCACGGCGTGCAGTTCGGCATCAACTATACGCTCAGCAAGTCGGAGGACGATGGCCAGGTGCCGGGACAGTTTGGCACCTTCAACGGGACCGACTCCACGGTCGATCCCTACAACCAAAAGGGAATGTGGGCGCTGTCCGATCTGGATCAACGCCATCGCTTTTCAGCCAACGTGGTGTGGAAGCCGGACTTCGCGAAGAATTGGTCGAGCAAGCCTGGCAAGCTGATTGTAAATGGATGGGTGGTAGCGGGCATCATTTCCGCCAGCACCGGCCAGCCGATCACGGGCTTGATCTCGGGCACGCCGGCCGGGGCCATCGATGGAGGCCTCACCGGTGGCATGGTGAACAATTCGGGAACTCCTCCCTCGACCTACCAGGACCCGAGTGTACCGCGCAATTTCTATGCGGGACCCGGCTATTGGGGCATCGATGCCCGCGTCAGCCGCGAGTTCACGGTGAAGGAACGGTACAAACTGTCTTTGGTGGGTGAGGCGTTCAATCTGCTGAACCACACCAATATTCTGGGAGTGAACACCACGCAGTACACACTGTCGGGAACCACGCTTTCCCCGGCGTTGAGTGGAGGCGTTCCGTCGTTCCTGACGCCGACCACCACCACCAATGGTTTGGTGGGTGCGCGGCAGTTGCAGATTAGCGGACGATTTTCGTTCTAAAACGGCAACGCGTATCAGACGGCGCTCCGGGCGACAATCTGTTGTCATCCTGGGGCGCCGTTTCCTTTTTTGTGATGATATAAGCAGGTGCTCCGGCGTATCCTCACGCTTGCTTTGCTGGCCGCGCCCGCCTTCGCGGCGGACTGGGTGGAATATCGCTCCGGGCCGCTGCACGTCTTCAGCGACGCCGGCGATCGCCCGGCGCGCGATCGGCTCACGCAACTGGAGCAAATCCGCTACGTGCTGGGTGCGCTGCTGGGCAAGACCGAGCTGACCACGGTCTGGCCCATCGATCTGGTGCTGTTTGTGAACCAGAAGGACTACGGCGCGCACGCGCTGCCGCAGCCGCTCACCGAAGGTGGGTCGGCTACGCTGGCGGCGTGGCCGGCGGATACGGCCCTGCCGCGTGACCTACTGCGCGCGATCACGCAGCGTTTTCTCGAAGACAACGCCGGGCGCATGCCGGAGGACATCGAAAACGGATTGTGCGATCTGTTTTCGACCATCGACGTCAATGCCACGCGTGTGAAGCTCGGCGCGCCGCTGGGGGCGGGGGAGCTTACCGGCGATCGCTTGCGGGGGTGGGCCAAGCTGCAGATGTTGGCGACGCAGCCGGAATTTAGCGGCAAGATGCGCACCTATATCAACAACATGCAGAACGCCGGGGAAGAAGATCAGGCCGCACGCAATGCTTTCGATATGAATGCGGCGAAGCTGGCGGCGCAGGTGGACGCCTACTTGAAGGCAGGCAAGTTTGAAGCCGCGCCGGTGTCCGGCAAGGCGCTGAATCCGAACCGCGATTTCATCGAGAAGAATCTGGACCGCGCGACTGCGGACGCGCTGCTGGCGGAGCTGGCGGCGGGCGGCAAGAACTTTCCTCCCGACAGCCCACGTGGATTGCTAGCGAAGAACACCATGCCCGCGCTGGAGTTGGCGATTCGAGCGAACCCCAAGTGGGCGGAGCCGCAGTTCAAGATCGCGGCGCTCGAAACCGATCCGGGGCGCAAGATCGCGCGCCTCAAAATGGCCGCGTCGCTCGCTCCGCGCAACGCAGTGTATTGGCAGACGCTGGCCACGGCGCAGGCCGCCGCTAATTTATTTGCGGATGCCGAGAAATCCTGGACCGCTGCCGAGCGCGCCGCCGGAACTCAGCAGGAGAAGGAGCGGATTCATCAGGCCAAACTCAGTCTGCAAGAAGGCCGAGCCGAGTTCGAGGCCGCCGAAAAGCGGCGCGAAATAGAAGAACAAGCCCGCGATTTGCAGCGCCTGAAAGACAACGCCACAGCCGAGATCCACGCGGTGGAGCAGGCGGCGAATCAGCGCATGGCTGCCAATAGCGGGAACGTCAAGGGCGCGGTGAAGTGGTATGGCGATCCCACAGGCCAAAAAGTTTCCGGCACACTCACGCGCGTCGAGTGCCTGAATGGCGGGCCGCTGCGGTTGACGATTCAGCAAGCCGGCTTCCCCATCCGTCTGCTGATTCGTAATCCCAAGCAACTCACGGTGGCCGCCGATTCGGGCGAAGCCGAGTTCGCCTGCGGCGTGCAGAAGCCGGCGCGCAAGATCGAAGTCCAGCATGACGGAAAGGCCGACGCCAGGCTGTCGACCATGGGCGATATCGTGACGGTCAAGTTCCCCTAATGGCGAGCCGGCTGCGGTGGGTGGTCCTCGGCATTTTCGTCATCTCCACTGCGCTGAATTATTTGGATCGGCTGTTGCTGGCCGCGCTCGCACCCACGCTCAAGAGTGAGTTTCATCTTTCGAACACGCAATACGGCGGCGTGATCTCGGTGTTCTCGATTGTGTATGCGGTGATGGCTCCGGTGGCCGGTTGGTTCATCGACCGTGTGGGCTTGAACGTGGGCATCACGGTGTCGATGGCAGTGTGGTCGCTGGCGGGCATGGCGACGGGGTTGACGCGATCGTTTGGAGGATTGCTGGCGTCGCGCACGGTGCTCGGTATCGGCGAAGCGGCTGGGATTCCCTGCGCCGGCAAGGCAAACGGATTGTACTTGCAGCCACGCGAGCTGGCGTTGGGGACCGCGCTCAATCAGGTGGGCATCACGGTGGGCAGCATCGCGGCACCGCTGATGGTGGCCATGATCGCTCCGGCGTACGGCTGGCGCAGCGTGTTCGTGGTTTGCGGGTCTCTCGGATTCCTGTGGATTCCGCTGTGGTGGGTCACAGCGAAGAAACTACCCGCGCCGAAGACGGAAATCTCAGCGACGCCCAGCGGCATCGCCAAAATTTTGCGTGATCGCCGCATTTGGGGACTCGCCGCGGCGAACGCGCTGGTGATGACGCTGTATACACTTTGGACGAACTGGACCACCGTATATTTCGTCGAGCAACATCATTTGACCGAGATCCAAGCGAATGAAAACTTCGCGTGGATACCGCCGGTATTCGCCACGCTGGGCGGCTTTGCGGGTGGGTGGATGGCGTTCCGGTCGATTGGTCAAAGCCAAGCGGGCCGAACCGGCACAGACGTACTGCGCGCGCGGCTGCGCATCTGCTGGCTGGCGGCGGCGGTGCTGTTGCTGACGGCGGCCGTTCCTTTGATGCCCACGCCCGCACTGGCTGCCGCTCTGATCAGCTTCAGCTTTTTTTGGTGCCTGGCGATTTCGACCAACCTTTATGCCATGCCCATCGATTTTTTCGGTGCGCGTCACGCAGCTTTCGGAGTGTCCATCTTGACCGCATCCTATGGGTTGATGCAGACCGTGTTGTCGCCGCTGATTGGCGCGATGGTAGATGACTTCGGATTCCCTGTGGTGTGCGTTTCACTGTCGGTGATGCCGTTGGCTGGCATTGCCCTCCTACGAGCTACGACGCGATGAACGTGCGCGCGGCCATCGCCGAAGATCTGACGGCCATCGCGGAGATCCAGGCGCGATCACCTGAAGCATCACAGTGGGATCCGGCCAGTTATCTCACCTATGAATGCATGGTGGCAATCGAGGCGCACGTTCTTGGTTTCATTGTCACGCGCCAAACCGCGCCGGGGGAACGCGAGATTCTCAATCTGGCGGTGGACCCGTGCGCGCGCCGGCGCGGAGTTGCGCGAGCGTTGCTCGAAGCGGAGCTGGGGCGTGGAAAAAACCAGTGGTTTCTGGAGGTTCGTCAATCCAATACGGGCGCGATCGCGTTGTATCAAAGCGCCGGTTTCCGGGTCACCGGACGGCGCGAATCGTACTATAGCAATCCCATCGAGTCGGGTGTTGTCATGCAGTTTGATTCATGATATTGTCATGGTGCGCGGAGGTATTTCAACCCTACTAGGAGGGCGTTCGATGGAGCAAGCACTCACAGAATTGAAAGCGCATTTGATGGCGACCAGTGAGGATTTTCGCCAGTTGGCCGCGCAGCACGCCGAGTACGAACGGCAACTGGATGCGATTGAAGCCAAACCTCATGTGACGCCGGAAGATGAAGTGGAAGAGCATCGCATCAAGAAGTTGAAACTCCGAGTGAAGGACCAGATGAACGATATTATGGCCCATAACAAAGCGGAGAAAGTAGCCTGAGTCATCAGGTGCGCTGATTTTAGCGAGGGCCGGGCCGCAAGGTCCGGCTCTTCGTATTTTAGGGCGGGTTATAATAAGGCCACATGGACGAAAAAGAACGTTCGCGCGCGCTGGGCGCTACGCTCAGCCAGATCGAAAAACAGTTCGGCAAAGGCTCGGTGATCCGCTTGGGCGGGCAGCCGGTACAGGCTGTGCCTTCGATTTCCACCGGTTCCATCTCGGTCGATTTCGCGCTGGGCATTGGCGGATTTCCGCGCGGGCGCATTTCGGAGATTTTCGGTCCGGAGTCGTCGGGTAAGACTACCATCGCTTTACAGGTAGTTGCGGAAGCGCAGAAGATTGGCGGGATGGCGGCGTATATCGACGTCGAACATGCGCTCGATCCGGCGTATGCGCGCAAGCTGGGCGTGGATGTCGACAATCTGCTGGTTTCGCAGCCGGACTACGGGGAGCAGGCGCTTGAAATCACTAACGCGCTGATTACTTCGGGATCGATCGATGTGCTGGTGGTGGACTCGGTGGCGGCGCTGGTGCCCAAGGCTGAGCTCGATGGCGAAATGGGCGACAGCTTTATGGGCGTGCACGCGCGGCTGATGTCGCAGGCCATGCGCAAGCTGACCGGTATTGTTTCCAAATCCAATACTTGTTTGATTTTCATCAACCAGATTCGCGAGAAGATCGGCGTGATGTTCGGCAACCCGGAAACGACTACGGGCGGGCGGGCGCTGAAGTTTTATTCGAGCATTCGGGCGGACATCCGGCGCATCGCTGCGATCAAGGACGGCGACGTAGTGACAGGGAACCGCACCAAGGTCAAGATCGTGAAGAACAAGATGGCGCCGCCGTTCCGCGAGGCGGAGTTCGATATTATTTACGGCGAGGGCATCTCGAAAGAGGGCGATCTGATCGACCTGGGCGTGGCGCAGAACCTGGTGGAGAAGAGTGGGGCTTGGTATAGCTACAAGGGTGAGCGCATTGGGCAGGGTCGTGAGAACGCGCGGCAGTTTTTGAAGGATAATCCGGAAACCTTCAAGAAGCTGGATGTGGAATTGCGGAAGGCGCTGGGATTGACGCGGGCGGATGTGGTGGCGGCGACACCACCGCCGGCACCTACACCGACGGCGGTTCCGGCGGCTGCTAGTCGTGCTCGCTAGAAAATAGAAAAATAGGGACGGAGCCTGATTTCGGTTTCCTGGGCGGAAGCTAAGGGATCTCGACGCGAAATCAGGCTCCGTCCCTATTTTTCGATCACGAAGCTGCCCACGAACAGGGCATCGATTCCTGACGAGTAGAAGCTGCGGACGGCGTCGCGCGGGGTGGAGACTAGCGGGTCGCCGAATAAATTGAAACTCGTATTGTAGAGCACGGGCAGGCCGGTGGCTTTGCCGGCTGCGTGCAACAGGCGGTGGTAGAGCGGGTTATCGGACTCGGCTACGGCGTGAACGCGCACGATGTCTTCGCCCAGGATCGCTGTCGCGAAGGTCTTACGGTGTTCGGGCTTCACGCGGCCTACTGTCGCCAAGTTGCGGGCGTTGGGGCCGGCTGCGAAGTATTCCGACGCTAGCTCGGCGGGCACGGAGGCGGCGAATTTGCGGAAGGGCTCGCGGTGCTTGATGAAGACGTTAAGGTTTTCGGTCGAGTAGGGGTCGAGCGGGGACGCTAAAATGCTGCGGTTGCCCAGGGCGCGCGGGCCGAACTCCATGCGGCCTTGCATCCAGGCTACGATCTTGCGTTCTCCCAACATGCGCACGGCTTTGGCTAGAACGTCATCGGTGGATCGCAAATACTGAAAGCGCAGTTTGCAATTTTCCAGGACCTTCTTGATGTCTTCGCGGCCGTAGCTGGGGCCTAGCAGCAGCGACATCGCGCCGGCGCGTTGCGTTTGGCCTTGGCGCTGATGCCACACATGGAAGGCTCCGCCGAGCGCAGTTCCTGAGTTGCCGGCGGCGGGCTGGACGAACACGTTTTTCCAGCGGCTGCTGCGTTCCAGGAACTCTACTAACAGGGCATTGTAGAACAAGCCGCCGGCGACGCACAGATTTTCGCCTTCACCGGCCATGGCTAACACAGTGTCTTCGACGGCGCGTTGCAGGCCGTGCGCAACGGCGGGTGCGAGAGATGTGGGAATTGGGGCGCCGTCTTCGAGTCCCAGGCGCTCGAAAAACTTGGCGCTGAAGCCGCCGCTGGCGGTGCGATGGCCGTCAAAGAACGTGGCGTCGAGACGTCCGCTGGCTGCGGCGATTTCGTGGAACAGTTGGTGAAAGCGGTCGTCGCCGGAGGCGGAGAGCCACTGCACTTTGTGTTCGTCGGCGCCGGCGTGGAAGCCTAGTAATTCAGTAACGGCGCTGTACAGCCAAGCCAGCGAGTCCGGATACTGCCACTCTTTTTCGAGCTGCAGTTGATTGCCTTGCGCGTTCCAACGTGCCCCGCAGCAGAAATCGCCGGTGTGGTCGAGCGTCAGCACCGTCGCGCTTTCGTACGGCGATGCGAAAAACGCTGAAGCCGCGTGGGCCAGGTGATGCTCCACCACGGCGACTTCGGCCTTGGGGAATAATTCGCGCAGGGAGAAATGCAATGACGGGTCGACGGGGCGCACTACGGCCACGCAATCGACGGCGTCGCGATCGATGCCGGCCAAGCGCAGGCATTCGGCCACCGCCGCTTCCGGAACGCCACCGCGCGCGCCGCGGCTTAGCTTCGATTCTTCGATGGCCGCGATGATCGATCCATCCTTGAGTACGGCGCACGCGCCGCCGCCTTGCAGGCCGCCCAGTCCGAGAATAATCATGTCCTATTTCTTTTTCTCGATTTTGGCCCAGGTGTCTTTCAAGGTGACCGTCCGGTTGAAGGCAGGATTCTGCGGAGTCGAGTCGCGGTCGACGCAGAAGTAGCCCAGGCGCTCGAACTGATAGCGCGCGCCGGGAGCGGCGCTGGCCAAGCTGGGTTCGAGTTTGCATCCTGTCAGCGTTGTAATCGACTGCGGATTCAAGTTGTCGGTGAACTCGCGGCCTTCGGGTACGTCGTCCGGGTCTTCCTTCGTAAACAGGGTTTCGTACAGGCGGACTTCGGCGTCGATCGCATGTTCGGCCGACACCCAATGGATGGTCGATTTAACCTTGCGTCCGTCCGGCGGAGAGTTGCCGCCGCGGGTTTCGGGATCGTAGGTGCAGTGCACCTCCACCACTTCTCCTTGCGCGTTCTTCACTACGCTGGTGCAGGTGATGAAGTAGCCGTAGCGCAGACGCACTTCGCGGCCGGGCGAGAGGCGGTAAAACTGCTTGGGCGGATCTTCGCGGAAGTCGTCCTGCTCGATGTCGAGGACTTTCGAGAACGGCACGTGGCGCGCGCCGTCGCCGGGGTCTTCCGGATTGTTGATGGCTTCCATCTGTTCCACTTGGCCGTCGGGATA
>Ga0105238_10008173_pt1 | contig 10467 bp, 9 predicted proteins | sample KBSC34metaG_FD_81526 | JGI IMG/M metagenome (GOLD analysis project Ga0105238, IMG submission 81526) | Corn rhizosphere microbial communities from Kellogg Biological Station, Michigan, USA - KBS C3-4 metaG | ecosystem: Host-associated > Plants > Roots > Rhizosphere > Soil | place: Michigan, USA...
AATCGCAACGAAGGCGACTGTGATGAGCCTAGAGCGCATTGGAAGGCAGGCCAATGCCTACTCCGAAATGGCGAAGGTGTAGATCTTGCCGCCGTGGGCGGGGCTGGTGGTGCCGGGCGGGAGGATGCCGTATTCGGCGCCGGGGACATCGGTGCCGATGGTGAACTCCCAGGTGTGCGGAGCGACCTTGTGCGGATGGAACTCGACGCGATCCCGGTCGTCGCCGACATTGGAATGGAAGACGCCGCCCGTCTTGACGCGAAATTCGCGCGAGTTCGAGTTGAGGCGGAAGCGGACGAGATCATACTCCGAGATGTCGACGCCGTCGGCCGCCATCACGAGAAAATCGATCGGCCGCGCGAGCAGGAGCTTGGATTCGCGGCCGTTAAGGTGGCCGTTCTCATCCTGCTTGATGATGCCGTTGGTTGCGGTGGACTTCATCCAGCCGCCGGACTTGATATGCAGGATCTCAGGGTCGATGCTCTGCCACTTGCCGTTCTTGTCCTTGTAGTAGACGCCGATCTCGTTGACGTCGGACAGAGCGATGGACGCGGGAATGGGCTCCGAGCCGGTGAGGCGGATGCGGTTCTTGTTCACCATCGCCTCGATCACGCGGTCGGAGACGCCGGCGGTCTTGAGCGCGACCATGGAATCGGGATCAGTAGTAAAGGCTGTGGGCTGCGCGTCGATGGTCTGGACGATCAGGTCATCGCCGAGGCCGGCTTTGCTGAGCTTGATGACGGCGTCGTTGGTCATCTTCGTCTGCGCGACCTTGGGCGTGGGCAGAGGGCCGGATGCATCATCCTGTGCGTGGAGAAACAGCGGCGTAAGCAGCGCGAGCGCGAGAAGCAGTGAGCGGTTAAGCCTCAGGGTGTTGGTGAATTTGGTGAGCATGTCTTTTTCCCAGGCGATGCTGCGCAACATCTTATAGGACGTGCCGGTTTATTGGACGTTTACCACCGGCCCGTTGGGGAGAATAATCAAGGTATGCAGACCTCATGCGGCGCGTGCGGTGCACCAATGCAGTGCAAACCCGATGGCGGCTGCTGGTGCGCCGAGTTGCCCCACGTTATGCCCGTGCCCCAAGGTCAAAAAGAGCAGACAAAGGGGTGCCTTTGCCGCAAATGCCTGACAGCGGCAATGGACCAGCGCTCATCCTGAACCGGCGCCGTAAAATGACGGCCTCGCTATGCTAAAGTTGATCTTGCGGCGCACTCCGGAGCGCGCACTTTTCGGCGCGAGTTGGTGAGTGCGAAAAATGGAGCGGGTCGCAGCTTCGGCGGATGGTTTTTCGCCTCCGCAAGGGCTGGCGTAGCTCAGTCGGTAGAGCATCTGATTTGTAATCAGAGGGTCAACGGTTCAAGTCCGTTCGCCAGCTCCAAATCTGAGTCCGCAGCACCGAAGCGGACACAACAAGAATGCACAGGTGGCCGAGTGGTTAATGGCAGCAGACTGTAAATCTGCCGCGCAATGCGCTACGGAGGTTCGAATCCTCCCCTGTGCACCATCTTTTCTATGCACGAATTGGAAGCAGACGTGGAGCTGAAGCCGGCGGGCAGCGAACGGCTCGTCCTCGCGCTGGCTGCGTTCGCAGCACTCGCTGCTCTGGCGTGGTGGACGATGGAGCCGGGAAAACCCCGTTCCCTGACGTGGGTCCTGCTCGGGTTTTTTGCGTTCAGGGTGGTTCTCACGCACCTCAAGTCACGATAGGCAACCGGCCCGGTTCGCGATAGGATAAGAAGGTTCGTACGAAAAAGAAAAGCTGATGTAGCTCAGTGGTAGAGCACTCCCTTGGTAAGGGAGAGGTCATGGGTTCAAGCCCCATCATCAGCTCCAGTTTTTGCGGGAGTAACTCAGTGGTAGAGTCACAGCCTTCCAAGCTGTTGGTCGCGGGTTCGATTCCCGTCTCCCGCTCCAGAGTCTCCCACTTCCACACAACTTTGAGGAGCAAGTGAGCTTGAACGCATTGCACGAGCAGGCAACGATTCCCGTGGGCGATCCCAAGGCATTTGGCTCGGTCCGGTCGGCGATTGAGACGGCGTTTTCATCGGCCAGAGTAAAGGGCTTTCTGAAGGGTATTCAGAGCGCAGGATTGCGCATCCGCGACTTTGAGCAGGTGCTGCGTCGTGGACTGCTGGGCGCGCCGGCCGAGGGCGAGTACAAGAGCCTCTCCAACGGCGACCAGGGCATGATCCGTGAGTTCTATCTGGCCAGCCTGGAAAAGGTAGCGCCGGAGCTGCGCGGCGAGTACGCGAAGATCTACGCGTACTACTGATTTTTTTGATTTTCAATCCGCCGGCGTGGCCGGCAACCAAGACAAATAGGAGAACTGCGATGGCGAAGGAGAAGTTTGACCGGTCTAAGCCGCATGTGAACATTGGGACGATTGGGCACATTGATCACGGCAAGACGACGTTGACGGCGGCGATCACGAAGGTGTTGTCGAAGCACAACCCGAAGAACACGTTCCGCTCGTTCGACACGATTGATAACGCTCCGGAAGAGCGCGAGCGCGGCATCACGATTGCGACGGCGCACGTGGAGTACGAGACGGCGAACCGGCACTATGCGCACGTCGACTGCCCGGGCCACGCGGACTACATCAAGAACATGATCACGGGCGCAGCGCAGATGGACGGCGCGATCCTGGTGGTTGCGGCGACTGACGGCCCGATGCCGCAGACCAAGGAGCACGTTCTCTTGGCTCGTCAGGTTGGTGTGCCATACATCGTGGTGTTCCTGAACAAGTGCGATGCGGTTGAGGATCCCGAGCTGATCGAGCTGGTAGAGATGGAGGTCCGCGAGTTGCTGTCGAAGTACGACTACCCGGGCGACGACACTCCGATCATCCGCGGCTCGGCGCTGGGCGCGCTGAACGGCGAGGCGCAGTGGGAGGCCAAGATCGACGAGCTGATGGAGGCGGTGGACAAGTACGTACCGCAGCCGGAGCGCGCGGTTGACCTGCCGTTCCTGATGCCGATCGAAGATATCTTCTCGATCTCGGGACGTGGCACCGTGGTGACGGGCCGTATCGAGCGCGGCAAGGTGAAGGTGGGCGAGGAGTGCGAGATCGTTGGCTTCCGCGAGACGCGCAAGACGGTGTGCACGGGCGTGGAGATGTTCAAGAAGCAGCTGGACGAAGGACTCGCCGGCGACAACGCAGGGCTGCTGCTGCGCGGCATCGCGAAGGAAGATGTGGAGCGCGGCATGGTGCTGGCCAAGCCGGGATCGATTACGCCGCACACCAAGTTCAAGGGCGAGGTGTACGTGCTGTCGAAGGAAGAAGGCGGGCGCCACACACCGTTCTTCAACGGCTATCGTCCGCAGTTCTACTTCCGCACGACGGACGTGACGGGTTCGGCCACGCTGCCTGCGGGCACCGAGATGGTGATGCCGGGCGACAACGTGCAGCTTGAGGTTGAGCTGCAGACGCCGGTCGCCATGGAAAAGGGCCTCCGCTTCGCCATCCGCGAGGGCGGACGCACCGTAGGCGCGGGCACCATCTCTGAGATCATCAAGTAGCTCGGAACACTGACCTAAAAAGAGGGGGCTGCCTGACGGGCAGCCTCTTCCACTTTGGCCGGTTTTCGGGCATACTGTAGAGAGACCAGCGTGGCCTGACCGCTGGTCTTTCCGTTGCAATTCAGGATCTGGCAGCAGGGGCCGAACAAGCCCTGCGTCGCGGCGTGTCAAGCGGGCAGCGATTTTGGTGGCCGAGGGAAGAACCCTGAGGCGGTCCAAAGCGTAAGCCCTTGAGACAAGCTGCTTGCCTGCCGAAGCGGCAGGCCACGATAGGAGCAAAGACAATGCGCGAGATAATCACCCTGCAGTGCCCGGACTGTAAGAACCGGAACTACTCCACCACCAAGAACAAGAAGACGACCACCGGCCGGCTTGAGTTCTCCAAGTTTTGCAACACGTGCCGCAAGCACACCGCGCACAAGGAGACAAAGTAGCTCTTAGCTGTTAGCTCCTAGCCTTTAGCTAAAGGCTAAAGTTCTGGAGACCAGCAGTGAGTGCTCTACCCGGGGGAGTAAGCTCAACGGTTAAACTGTCGGTCTCCAAAACCGAACTTCTCGGTTCGAATCCGAGCTCCCCCGCCAGCTTCACTCGACTCCCGGCAAAAATATGAAGGCCCCAGTCCAGCGGGACATTGATTGAAGCAACACCGGTTTCAAAAGGCAATACGAGGCACCTATGGCGAAGGCGGTTGCAGTGGCGGACGAACAAAATACTGGCATGGAGCGGCTGAAGTCCCAGCCGCAGCGGCTGGCGGAGTTCCTGAAGGACGTGCGGGCTGAGATGCGCAAGGTGGTCGCGCCCGGCAAGCAGGAGGTCATCTCCACCACGACTGTGGTACTGGTGACGGTCTTTCTGTTCGCGGCATATTTCTTCGCGGTGGACTCCGTGATCGGCCAGGGCGTGACGCGGCTGATTCAGCACTTCACGCAAAAGTAGGGCCGTCGTGCGAAAGCGCGCGAAATAGGCGGCAGCAACAGGATCGACTAAGAAAAGGCGTAGCCAATGGCAGACGAGCAAATCATCGAGACGCAGGCGGCAGAGGGCGGCGAGCAGCCGGCCGAGCAGCTTGCACCGCCGGTGAACGAGAACTTCAAGTGGTACATCATTCACGCCTACTCGGGCTTTGAGCGCAAGGTGCGTGAGTCGATCGAGAGCCGCATTCAGGCCTTCGGCCTGCAGAACCGCATCGGCCGCATCATGATTCCGACCGAGCCGGTGACCGAACTGCGCAACGGCAAGAAGTACACCATTGAGCGCGTCTTCCTGCCCGGCTATGTGCTCGTCGAGATGGATCTCGACAACGACCTGTGGCACGTGATCAAGAACACGCCGCGTGTAACGGGCTTTCTTGGTACCGGCGACAAGCCGGTTGCGCTCAGCGAGCAGGAGGTTAGCTCGATCCTCTTCCGCAGCGAGGCGGCGAAGGACAAGCCGACGCTGAAGATGAAGTTCGAGAAGGGCGAGCAGGTTCGCATCAACGAAGGCCCGTTCGCCAACTTCAATGGCACCGTGGACGATGTGAACGAAGACCGCCAGACGCTGAAGGTGATGGTCTCGATCTTCGGACGCTCGACTCCGGTCGAGATCGAGTTCGCGAAGGTGGACAAGGTTACGGAATAGGTATGCGCGAGGCATGCGCCGCGCGGATGTGAGATTGGCAGGGCGGCGGGGAGTTAAACCGCCAGAAAATTTGAAGCAGAAGAGGACAGTTCCATGGCACCCAAGAAGGTCGCAACATACGTCAAGCTCCAGATCACGGGCGGCAAGGCCAACCCGGCGCCGCCGGTCGGCCCCGCACTGGGTCAGGCCCAGGTCAACATCATGGAGTTCTGCAAGCAGTTCAACGCGCGCACCTCCACGCCGGAGATGACCGGCATGACGATTCCAGTCGTCATCACCGTCTACGCCGACCGCAGCTTCACCTTTATCACCAAGACGCCGCCGGCCTCCGTGTTGTTGCTGAAGGCGGCCAAGATCGAAAAGGGCTCCGGCACGCCCAACAAGGACAAGAAGGGCAAGGTTACCGAGAAGCAGATCCTCGAGATCGCCAAGACCAAGATGCCGGACATGAACGCGGCAACGGTTGAGGCTGCAGCGAAGACCATTCGCGGCACCGCGCGCTCCATGGGCATTGAAGTCGTAGCGTAAAAAAGCAAAAGCTGACGGCTGCAACTTAATTCAGACGGTAACAGTAACTTATTTAGCACGAAAGGCGCGGAGCGATTTTGCTCCGCGTTTTCTTTTCGGTGCGAAAGTTCAAGGAATTCAGTGAAATGCGTGCTAGTGTGGGTGTCTCAGACAGCGGGGGAGAACGATGCTCCGTATTGGAATCATGCTGGACTCCTACTCCTCCACGGCGTGGGTAGCTAAGATTGTTCGCGACATTCAGGCATCCGAGTTTGCGCGGATCGAACTGGTCGTACTGAATACACCTGCTCCGGCCCGGAAGATCGCATTAGGCAAACGTCTGAAGAACTACTGGAACCACAGCCTTTACCATCGTTACGAACAATGGGATTATGCGCGGAACCGGATCGAACCGGATGCCAAGGCTGCGTCAGATCTCTCCGGCGCGTTGGCCGGTGTGCTCGAACTCGCGGTACATCCGGTTCGCAACGGATTCACAGATCGCATTCCGGAAGATGAACTGGAGATCATCCGGGGCCATCGACTGGATGTCTTACTGCGCTTTGGGTTTCGCATTATTCGCGGAGGAATACTGGACGCCGCGCGCTATGGCGTATGGTCTTTCCACCACGACGATAATCAGGAGTATCGGGGTGGACCGCCATTGTTCTGGGAGATCTATGAACAGAACCCGGTTTCCGGGACCATCCTGCAGATCCTGAATGAGTCACTCGACGGCGGCAAGGTCATTTATCGTGGACATTCCTCAACAGAGAAATCCTCCCTCTATCGCAATCGAAACCCGATCTACTGGAAGACGGCAGAATACATGCTGCGGAGGTTACGAGATCTGGACCAGCGTGGGATGGCTTACATTCACTCGCTGCCGACCTACAATGAGAAGCTCAGTTATGACAAATCGATTTATCGAACTCCTGATGCCCTCCAGATGCTGCGCTTTATGGGGCGAATCGGCATGCAGTCGATACGCGGCCGGCTCAGATCTATAGTGCGAGGGCAGCGTCCACAATGGTTTGTGGCGGTCCGAGCACGAGGCGCACGCAGCTTCAACGACGCGAGCGGATATGCCATTATCGCGCCGCAGAACAATCGCTTTTATGCCGATCCATTTCTGATTGAACGTGACGGGAAGACCTACCTGTTCCTCGAGGATTACTACTTCCATGACGGTCGTGCCGCAATCTCCTGCTGCGAGATCTCTGCAGATGGCACACCAGGGCAGATAAAGGAAGTGCTGCGTCGCCCATATCACCTCTCTTATCCGTTCTTGTTTGAGGAGGACGGTGAGGTTTTTATGATTCCGGAAACCAAGGAAAATCGCACGATAGAGATGTACAGAGCAGTAAAGTTCCCGGACGAGTGGACGCTCGATACAGTGCTCATGAAGGACATCTACGGGGTGGACACAACGATCTACAAAGAACGCGGAGGCTACTGGATGTTTGCCGCCACATCGAACGGACGATATTCCAACAGCGATGAATTGAGCCTCTTCTTCTCCCCTGCGCTCCGCGGTCCCTGGCAGCCGCATCCGTGCAATCCGATCGTAAGCGATGTGCGGCGAGCGCGACCGGCTGGCGCGCTTTTCCGCGATGAACAGGGCAGGCTGATACGTCCGGCACAGGACTGTTCCAAGGCGTACGGCTATGCAATTGTCTTTTGCGAGGTGGGGAAGCTGAACGAGACGGAATATGAGGAAAAGCCTATCGCGCGTCTGGAACCCAACTGGGTAAAGGATAATCTGGGATCACATACCTACACTCGTACGGAGCATCTGGAAGTAATCGACGGCAACTTCGCGGCAAAGGTCAGTACCGCGAGACCCCAGGAAGACCGAGCACCTCACGCCGAACCGTTGAGGGCGAAGAGCGATCGCTGAACCGGAAATGAGAGCGCCGATGCGGGCGGCTTGCGCTCAAAACCTCGCGTGCGTTGGGTAGTGGGCCTGACAGCGGGCGACGAGCTGAAGATGGTGTCTTTTGTAAGAGTGGTGTCGCGGGAGCGGCGGTTGAGACCGTGCCTCTCACAGGCTCGGGCGACGATGCGAGAGAGGGCTTTGGCGTAGCTGGGCGCAGCGAAGTCGCGCAGGGCGAAACGGCGCTGGGTCTGCGCCAGCTCAGAAGGAAAATGCTCGCGAACGAAGCTCAGGTAGGTAGGACGCGAGCAAGCTTTGAGGAAGAGCGGATTGGCCGCGAAAAAGCTGGCATTGGCTTCGGCGGCCAGTTGGGCCATGCGGTCGATGGCGGCCTCGGAGTCGGTGATGCCGGGCAGCAGCGGGCAGCACATGACTCCGGCAATGAGTCCGGCATCGCGCAGCTTACGCACAGCAGCGAGGCGGAGATCGGGGCGCGGAGCTCGCGGCTCAAGCTTGCGCGCGAGGTCGACGTCCGGCGTGGTGACCGTGATGTGGACGACCATCGTGTTGCGGCGGGCAATCTCTCTCAGCAGGTCGAGGTCCCGCAAAATGAGTGTCGACTTGGTGATGACGCCGATGCGGAGCCCTTCTTTGCGCGCAAAGACTTCGAGCAGGCTGCGCGTGATCTGCGCGCGACGCTCGATGGGCTGCCATGGGTCGGTAGCGGTGCCAATGGCGATCTCCTGATCTTTCAGCTTTGGTCCCAGGCGGCGAAACTCCTGCTCCAGCAGCCAGGCGGCGTTCTGTTTGAGGAAGATGAGGCGCTCGAAGGTGAGCGGATCGGAGTAATCAGGTTTTGTCACATTGCCAGCCTTGGGCCAGACGGCAGCAGCGATTTCGGCAGCGCTTCCCTGCCGTGCACCAAACTGCTCTACCGCGAACTCCGCCGCAGCCGGCTCCGGCACCCATTCTCCGGGACCGGCCGCGGCGCCAGGCACAGTCCCCACCGCGCCATCTCGTGGGGCCGAAGCGAGCTTCGGCGCGAGAAAGCTGTGGGCATACCGCGCGTAGCAGTACCTGCACCCGAACTCGCAACCGCGGTACGGGTTGATGGCGTATTCCAACGCGCGAAAGCGTTTGGAGACAGTCTTGTTGAGGATGCTTTTGACCTGCATCGCGCGGAACTCGACGAGATAGCCGTCATCTGCGTGTGAAGCTTCTTCGGCCAGGCGTGCGATGCCTTTGAGCTTCGGCTGGAGGATGGGAAACACCGCATTCCCCGCCAAACCTTCCTGAATGTCGAGTTGTTCCGCTTGAGCCATTTTTCGCTTTTTTTTCGCCTTCAATGAACAGACGATAGACTGGCAGCCGATGTGAGTCAAGGCATATTTTCGCTTTTATTTCGCCAATCGTGCCCCACTGAAACTACACGACTTCGGTGATTTTTTCAGTCTCTTTGGACATTGTGGCCGTGCGCTCCAGTTTGTCCCAGGCAAAGGGCTTGCCGTCGATGGCGCGCTTGATAGTGCGGAAGAGCACCACTGAGAAGACCTGGCGGTAGGTGAACCGCTGAATCCAGATGTGGAAGAGGAGCCAGGCGTCGCCTCTGCTGGCGGGATGTTTCCGCTCGAGCAGGAAAGCCAGTGCAGACGCGATGAAGTCAATAATGAGGAAGGCGAGGAAGAAGGCGAGCAGCTTCTCAAAGCTCTGGGTGGAGGCCTCTGCCGGATGGAAGTGCTTGTCCACGAAGTAATGGACCACACCGGCGACGAACATCAGGTCAATCAACGGCGAGACCAGCGGCAGCAGAATCTGGAAGACGACGGTATTGGGCAGCGCGAAGAGACCCATGGCGCGGCGATTGCGGATGGCGGCGCGGTGCTTGAAGACAGCTTGCAGAATGCCGAAGGACCAGCGAAAGCGCTGGCGCATCAGACCGTTGACGTTTACGGGAGCTTCAGTGAAGGCGAGCGCGCGGTCCTCATAGATGACGGAGTAGCGCTGCTCCAGCAGGTTCATCGTGAGGTCAGCGTCTTCGGCCACGGTGTTGGTGTGGTAGCCGCCGCCGGCTTTTACTGCGGCCGTGCGCCAGGCGCCGATGGCGCCCGGCACCACCATCACGACGTCGAAGAGGTCCAGCGCGCGGCGCTCAAAGTTCTGGCTAGTGATGTATTCCAGCGCCTGCCAGCGCGTCCACAGATTGACGCGGTTGCCGACCTTGGCGTTGCCGGCCACTGCTCCCACTTTGGGGTTCGCAAAGTGGGGGACGAGGTTGGTGATGGCGTCGTGGGCGATCACGCCGTCGGCGTCGATGCCGATGTAGATCTCTTCATCAATGTGTTCCAGACCGAAGTTAAGTGCGTCCGCCTTGCCCCCGTTGGGTTTAGTAAGCACCATCAAACGACCTGACGCGATGTCCGCCGGATAGGCGTCGCGCGCAGCGCGGTAAGTGTTGTCGGTCGAGCCGTCATCGATGACGACGATGTGCAGGTTCTTGTAATTGGACATCATCACGGAGCGAATGGTGCGGACGATGACCTTCTCTTCGTTATAGGCGGGGATAAGCACGGCGACGCGCGGAGCATAGTCGGGCGTGGCAAAGTTTTTGCGCTTGCGGAAGCGGTCGATGAGCGCAAAGATGCCGATGATGATGAGGCGCGCGCTCATCAGGATGTCGCCGATGAAGAAGACCGCGACCACGAAGTGGTTGAAGAAGGCGGCGATGGCGAAGGCGACCGAGTCGACCCGCGCCTGCCAAATCTGCTTCTGGCTGAGCGGCGGCATCACGTCGACCCGCGTCTTGCCCATCAGCTCGGAGACGGGAACGATCTTGTAGCCATGCGCCCGCAGCGCATCGATCAGCGGGCCAAGCGCTGCTACAGTTGCCGAGCGGTCACCACCGCCATCGTGCAGCAGGATGATGGAGCCTTTGACCCATGGCC
>Ga0105238_10008174_pt1 | contig 10467 bp, 9 predicted proteins | sample KBSC34metaG_FD_81526 | JGI IMG/M metagenome (GOLD analysis project Ga0105238, IMG submission 81526) | Corn rhizosphere microbial communities from Kellogg Biological Station, Michigan, USA - KBS C3-4 metaG | ecosystem: Host-associated > Plants > Roots > Rhizosphere > Soil | place: Michigan, USA...
TCGCCCCCAGCGCCACGATTGGTAAGCCGGCACTTGCCTACGAGCTCAAGGATCAGAACACTGTGCTGCTTCTGCTCCGCGCTCAGCGCAACTGGTAATCCAGTTCGTCTGATTTGAAAGAGAGACAGCCCCCGGCGGGAAACCGCCGGGGGTTTTGCTTTGCGCCCCCTTCGGCGGCTATGATATTGCCTGCGAGGCAGATCTGGATACACGCCCCGTGCCGAAGCATCCTTTCCCATCTATCAGCCGCGGACACCACCATCCCCGCATGCAGGTGCTTGAACGCGCCGCCCTCGCGCTGCGGATGCGGCACTTCGCTGAGGCCGAGCAACTCGCCGCTGAAGTCTTGAGAGTGAGCCGGACTGACATCGTCGCGGTGTCGATTCTGGCTCGGGCCCTGATTGCTCAGAACCGTGGCGAGGAGGCGATCGCACCCCTCGAAAAGGCAGCACGCCGCAGCAGCGATGCGAGTATCGAAATGCTGCTTGGGGCGGCACTGGGCGGCGCCGGACGCCGCGCGGAAGCGATTGAACATTTGCGGCGCACCACGGCGCGGCGCCCGCCATTTATGCCGGCCTTCCAGGAACTCGCCGGCCAGCTTGCGAAGGCAGAACGCGTCGACGAGGCCATCGCCGTCATTGAGAGCGGTCTCGGGTTGGTGCCTGAAACCATTGATCTGCAGATCGACCTTGCGCGCCTGCACCTCCAGCGTAACGACCGCGGCAGGGCGCATGCGATCCTTTTGAAAGCTCGCGAAGCTGCGCCGGGGCACCCCGAAGTTCTGACAGCGTTAGCTCGCGTCCAGCTGCTGGATGGCGAATATGCCGCTGCCGCCGACGCCTACAGGCATGCGCTGGCGCACCGTCCTGACGATGCCATGACGCGCGCCGATCTCGCCGCATGCCTGTTGGAAATGGGTGAGCGCGACGCCGGCGAGGCCAACCTGCGTTCGGCACTGCGCAGCGGGCCCCAGATGCTCGGTCGGACCGTCCACGCGCTCGCCGCTTCATCGCACGGCCGCTTCTTCTTCCGCCCGAGCGCGGTTGCACAATTCCTGAGGGGCGAACCGGTCTGAGCCGATTACGCCCGGAATTTCCGCCGGTATAGTCCGGGCTCGCGAATAATTGCCTTCGTCAATTCGTGTACCCGCTGCGTCTCCTCCGCTGTGAACGGCGCCGTATGCGCCACCCATCTTTCCCGTTTCACTGCCAGGCACTGCGCGATCGGCGTGCCCCTCGGCAGCACGCCGCTGAAATTCATGTCGTGCCAGTGCGCCGGGAAATGAATCCAGCTGTCGCGATAACGGTCGCAGTCGACCATGCCGCTCAGTGTGGTGAATGGCAGATCAAAGCGATTGAGCGGATGTGTGAACAACAGCGCGTAGCCTTCCGGCGCTTCGATGCTCCACAGATTGTGAAACTTGATCACGAATCGGTCAGGCTCGAACAGTGGCGAGCCGACGACCTGGCTTGTGTCATGAAATCCGATCGGCGAGCGCGGGAATTCCAGCGCACCGCCCGGGGGGATATCATTGTCCCAGGTGATCGAGCCGTTTTCGATCCTCAGATCGCAGATCAGCGGAATCAGAAACCCGCAGGTCATGGCGTCGACAAACGGTGGACAGCGCTTGATCGTATCCTCTTCGCGCATATTGATCGCGTTGAAGGCCTGCATCGGCATCGCCTTGAGCCACGCGGGAAGGCCCAAGGTTGCGGGGATCGGCGGCGGCAGCTTTCCGTGTAGTTCCGCTGGGCAGCGGAACTTGAGCGTTATCGGTTCATCGTTGTTTGGCACGGCTCTAGCTCTTGGTTTAGGCGCCTGTACGAAGCGCCTTCGCGCCTGCTCTAGCATGCTCCGGGGCCCTCGCGAAGGCAGTGACCTTCGGCCAATCTTTCGGCGACGAGATCAAACGAGAGGAGCGGCGCGATCCGAGCCACGGTCGTATGAGACCGAGCTGCGGCTGCTGTCCGGATGCAAAGCGCGGTTGGTGCCACAATAGGCATCAGTTCCGGAAGCAGCGGCCAGGCAGTGCCGGTAGCTCGTGAATTGACATTTGCCCGGGTAACCCCACTGCCGATCTTGCAGACAGTAAGGTTAATCCTGGGCGGTTGCTGGCGCCGCGGCGAGGGCTGCCGCGGCAAATGCCGCTGCTCCGATGATCTGGCGCATTTTTCTAATCCCATCTGTTGAATGGGAGGTCGCATCCTAACAGGTGAACCCAATCGAGTGCGAGGTGTTCCTTCATTGCAGGCAGTCGTTTAGGGCTGGCAGAAAACGCCGGGGTTTTCTTTTTCGACGTGCGTTGGCCGCTCGCTGCTCTTGAGCCGCTGTCCTCGAAACGACCTTCACCATCGCGCAGGGCTTTCGAAGGCGCGCGTACAGTCCTAGCATCACGCTATTCTCGCTGGAAGCGGCGCTTCATGCTGCGCCGTAGGCGCGTTATTTTTCGAAGGCCTCGTAAACCAGTTTCTTGAAGGCGGCCACGACGCGGCCGCGTTCAGGCTGGGTCTGCTCCATGAGGATGTAAAGCATGTCCAGTTTCGGATCGACACCGAAGTAAGTGCCACTGCCGCTGTCCCATTTCAGTTCTCCGATCGAGCCAGGCGGCGGCGGTCGCGCTGTTCCCGGATCGGTGCGGACCGCAAGACCATAACCAAAACCAAAGCCATCGCCGGGAAAGTAGAAGTAGTCCCGTGCCACGCCGGAGCCCGGGCCGATATGGTCGGAGGTCATCTGTTTGAAAGCGGCGGGGCTGAGATATCGCTTGCCGTCGAGTTTTCCGCCGTTGAGCAGCATCTGCGCAAATCGCGCATAATCGGCGATGGTCGAGACCAGACCGCCACCGCCCGATTCCCATTCCGGGTGCGCCCGCCGCTCGCTTTCCGCGAGCCGCAGGATGCCATCGTCAGGCAATGGCTCCGCCATCCGCGCCCATTCCGCTGCACCGTGAAGCACGAATTTGGTGCTGGTCATGCCAAGCGGCTCGAAGATGCGCTGCTTGAGAAACTTAAAGAGTGTTTTCCCCGACGCGATCTCGATGATGCGCCCGAGAACGTCTGTGGAATGGCCGTAGCGCCAAAGCGTGCCTGGCTGCCGGGCCAATGGCAGCCTAGCGATGCGTTTGGCAAACTCGCGGTTGTCGAAATGCCCTTTGAAAATGTGGGCGCCGGAATAAACCTTCTCGATCAGTTCGCCGCCAATATAATAATAGGTGATACCGGAGGTGTGTCGCAGCAGATCCTCAATATTCACCGGCCGGACCGGCGGCACGAGCTTGAGGACCGGGTCGCCATCCTCCGTTCTGGAATCGAGGCCAACCTTTACGTCGGCAAACGCCGGAATGTACTTCGATACCGGATCGGCCAGTGCGAGCTTACCGTCATCGATCAGCATCATCGCCGCCAGGCTGGTAATCGGTTTCGTCATTGAATGGAGCGCAAAGATGGTGTCCGGCGTCATGGGCTGCCTGACGTCGACGTCCCGGACGCCGAAGCATTTGAAATAGATCGGTAGCCCGTGCTGCTGGATCAATACGATCGCGCCGGGAAGCTTTCCGGTTGCAACTTCATTTTCGAAAAATTCGGACAGGCGCTCAAACGGGGGTGCTGACGGCACGACGTCGTGGGGTTCGGCTTGAACGCGGGCAAGCAGCGCGCTGCCGGCCGTCACCCAGGCTGCGACAGGCAAAAGCCGTAGAATCGTCGGCACCACCGCAAAAACCTCAGCAGCTCACCGCCTTTAGGAAGCGGGGGCATTCAATCTGCGCGGAACGTAGCTGATCTGCGCCCGGGAGGGCAAAAAACAAGTGTGTGAAATGAACCGAACCTCTGCGCCGCCGGCCCTGGACCCGGTGCTTGCTTGCCTGTGACAACAAGCAACTGGACGCATGGCGGGCGGCGCGAGATCCAATTCAGGATTGTGCCCGCCAAAATGCCGGCATCGCGGGTAGCGATACCATCGGCGTTTGCCACGCGTTCATGACGCGCTGGACCCCGGTCAGGAACCTGGCGCTCTCGGCCGATCTTCTCTGGACCAACCTTGACCAGAAGGACTCGGGCGCGATTAACCTCCCGACGGTCGCTAGCAAGCCGGCAGGATTGTACGAGTTCAAGGACCAGATTGGCCAAGCAAATCGGCGATCTGATGCAAAACGGGATCGCCGTGACTCCAAAATGCCTGTTGTCCAGAATCTAGCTAATCGCCGGTTTGAGATCCCCGACACGTCGGGGAACGGCGCTTGATCGACCTAAATCCGTAACCGCAGACGACGCCCCGGCAGGAGTTCACAATTCATCGACCACAAAACTGCCGCGAGCTATTCCACGCTGGCGCCGCGGTGCAAATCGGCCTCGATCTGCAGCCGTGTCCCGCCGCCGAATCGCGCCCGATAGACCTGCAGATTCTCCATGATCCGCTGCACGTAGTTGCGGGTCTCGGAGAACGGGATCAACTCGACCCAGTCGACCGCGTCGACCTTGGGATCGCGCGGATCGCCATAACGCTCGACCCATTTTTTGACGCTGCCGCGCCCGGCGTTGTAGGCCGCAAACGTCATGATGTAGGAGCCGCGGTAATCCTCGATCAGCCCGCCGAGTTCGGCGGCGCCCAGTGCGGCGTTGTAGACCGGATCGGTCTTCAGCCGATTGAGATCGAAGGTGGCGCCGTGTCTCTTGCAGACATAGCGGCCCGCATCCGGCGTCACCTGCATCAGCCCATAGGCTTGCGCCGGGGAGACCACGGCCGGATTAAAGGCGCTTTCCTGCCGTGCGATCGCGAACACGACGCTCCGCTCGATTTCCGGCCCGATCGACCTGAACGGCGGAATCCCCGTCACGGGATAGGCGTAGAAATCGAACGGCAGCCCCCGATTGAGCGCGGCCTTGCCCAGCAGCAGCATGCCGCGTGCGTCGCTGTAGCGGGAGGCCAGTTCGCCGAGGCCCACCAGCGCGTCGGGATCGCCGTTGTCTCCCATGTCGGCGAAAATCGGGATCGCAAGCTCGCGCTCGTCTAATTCGTAAAGCAGTTGCACCGCGCGGACGATCTCCAGCCTCTCGATCCCGCGCCCGCGCCCGGTGGGGACGCCGTTCAGTTCGATCTGCGGCAATCCGAGTTTCGCGCGCGCCAGTTGCCCGTAGTAACTGGTCGATTGCGCCGCAGCCGCCATGTAAGCGGCGCGTGCCTCCTGGGAGCGGCCCGCCGCTTCGGCGGTCCGGCCCTGCCAATAGCCGGCACGCGCCAGCGTGGTCGGGTTGACGCTGCCGACGCCGATGCGCGCGAAATGCTGCGCGGCCGTCGCCGGATCGGTCAGGAAGCGCAGCGCAATCCAGCCCGCGGTGAATTCCTGCTCGGTCTTGTAGATGTCGCGCGCCGGAAGGGCTGCGTCGCGCGCGATCAGGTAGGCGGTGCGGTGTTCGCCGATGTCGAGCATCTTGCGCGACAGCAATCGCCGTTCGATCCACCATTCGTCCAGATTGTACAGGCGGCCCGGGTCCTTCGGCGCGCCCATCATCAGTTGGGCTGCCTCGGCGAATTTCTCTTCGCGGCGGAGCAGCTGGATTTTGCTGAACAGGTAGCCGGGATCGCCATGCAGTTCGCGCGGAACCGCCTCGAGCAAGGCCCGCGTGTTGGGTGCTTTCTTGTAAGCGGCAATGCGCGCTTTCGCCAAGGCCACCTGATTGGCGCCCAGCCGCTTGGCGGCGCGCAAGGCGGCGTCGTGCTCGCTGCCATAGAGCAGCAGATCCATCCTTGCCTTGTGATCGCCCGGCACCAGCAGCGCGCCGAACAGATCGAGCGCGGTGTTCTCGGTATCCTCGGACATGGAATCGTTTCGCCAGGCATCGCGTACCAGGCGCTCGGCATTGGCCCGGTCGCCGCGCGCGATCATCGCCCGCGCCAGCGAGAATTTGCCTTTGGCCGATAACGGCGATTCGTTTTCGAACCATGCCCATACGGTGGCGTCGTCGCGATGGTCATCCCACAGCACCGCTTCGATGCGCCGGCGCAGGAAGGTCTGCGAGGGCCAACTCGGATTGGCGGATATGAATGCGCGATAGCGCTCGACCGAGGCGCCGTTGTCGTCACTGCGCAGGATGATCCATTCGGCAAGCTTCCTCGCGACCGGATCCGATATGGCCGATTCAGCCTGCGTCGCATCCACCGGCTGGTGCTTGCGCACCAGTTCGATGACGTTTTCCAGCGCATCCTTATCGGCCTGCGAGGTCGACGAGGTCGCGGCCATCGCGGCCGGCGCCGGCGGTTTGCGCGCGGGCGGAGGCGGCAAGGCCGCGTGCTTGCGCGTCGCAGGCTCGATCACGGGCGCCGCGGGGGCGGGCGCGGCATTTTTGGCGGTGCTTGTAGCCGGCGCAGCGGTTTTAACGGCGGTTGCGGCAGTTTTAGCCGCAGTCTTGGGCACGGCGTTGCGCGCGATCGGCCGCGGCTTCGGCAATGGAACTTTTGGCGCGGCCCAGGCCGCTACGGCCGTTAATCCCACCGCCAGCGCCAGGCCGGTCGCCAAGGCGGTCGATCGCAATGCGGCAGCGCGTGAGGATGGGGTCACAGGGTTCCTTCGCGGCGAATCATTCAATCGGTCAAGTCCTGGGTCTATTTAATTGAATAAGTGGACAAAATACTAAATACGCAGGGGATCGCCGCTGTCTGCGCCACCACCGCGGCAAAATCACGGCTAGTATGGGGCTTGGGCGGGCCTTTCGCCGGATCGCCAGACCCGATATGAATTGACCGTTCCAGCACAACTGAAACGCCGTAAAACCCGGGCGTTCGGAGGAAATCCATGGCAGCCAAGACGAATTTCCGAGGCTCCTTCACCGCCTTGGTGACGCCGTTCAAGAACGGCTCGCTCGACGAAACGGCCTTCCGTTCGCTGGTGAACTGGCAAATTGCGGAGGGCACCAATGGGCTGGTGCCGGTCGGCACCACGGGCGAAAGCCCGACCGTGAGCCACGACGAGCACAAGCGCGTCGTCGAGTGGTGCATCGACGAGGCCAAGGGGCGGGTGCCCGTGATCGCGGGCGCCGGCTCCAATTCGACCAGGGAAGCCATCGAGCTTGCGGAGCACGCCGAGAAGGCCGGCGCCAGCGCGGTGCTGGTGGTGACGCCGTATTACAACAAGCCGACCCAGGAAGGCATGTACCAGCATTTCAAGGCGATCAACGATGCGATCGGAATCCCGATCATCATCTACAATATTCCCCCGCGATCGGTGATCGACATGAGCGTGGACACCATGGCGCGGCTGTTCGAACTGAAGAACATCGCCGGCGTCAAGGATGCGACCGCGAGCGTGGTGCGTGTTTCGCAGCAACGCGCCAGGCTGGGCGAGGATTTCAACGAGTTGTCGGGCGAGGACGCCACCGTGCTCGGCTACATGGCGCATGGCGGTCACGGCTGCATTTCGGTCACCTCCAACGTCGCGCCGCGGCTGTGCTCGGAATTTCACGTGGCGTGGCAGAAGGGCGATGTCGCAACGGCGTTGAAGCTGCACGACAAGCTGATGCCGCTGCACACCAATCTCTTCATCGAGTCCAATCCGTCGCCGGTGAAATACGCCCTGTCGCTGCTCGGCAAGATCGACGAGACGCTGCGGCTGCCAATGGTGCCGGTGTCCGAACCCACGCGCGTGGCGGTGCGCAGCGCCATGGTGCATGCGGGCCTGATCAACTGAGTTTCAGTCCTGTATGACGCTGGATTGGGGCCGTTGCCTGCAACGGTGAAATGCCAGAGGAGGACACATCGATGCTCAAGGAATTTCGTGAATTTGCGATGAAGGGCAATGTTGTCGATCTCGCGGTCGCTGTCATCATCGGCGCGGCCTTCGGCGCCATCGTGAGCTCGATGGTCGCTGACATCATCATGCCGATCGTTGGCGCCGTCACCGGTGGCCTCGACTTCTCGAACTATTTCACCGGCCTCTCGAAAACGGTGACGGCCAGCAATCTTGCTGATGCAAAAAAACAGGGCGCTGTATTGGCATGGGGTAATTTTCTGACGCTGACGCTGAATTTCATTGTCATCGCGTTCGTTTTGTTCATGGTGGTCCGCCTCATGAGCAAGCTGAAGCGCAATGAGGAAGCCGCTCCTGCGCCGCCGCCGAAGCCGACCCGTCAGGAGGAATTGCTGACCGAGATCCGCGATCTCCTCAAGAAGGCATAGGGCGATAGCGCTGAAAGGTTGGTCGTTGTCGCTGCCTTCCAGGGACAACGGCCAGAGGTTTTGAATTATGGCGGAAAAGAACGAGCGCGCGATTAAGGTCGTCGCCGAAAACCGCAAGGCCCGGTTCAACTATGCGATCGAGGACACGGTGGAAGCGGGAATCGCACTGACCGGCACCGAGGTCAAGTCGATCCGCAACGGCAAGACCACCATCGCGGAATCCTACGCGGATTCGAAGAACGGCGAGATCTGGCTGATCAACGCCAATATTCCGGAATATCTGCAGGCCAATCGGTTCAACCATGAGCCGAAGCGGCCGCGCAAGCTGTTGCTGCACAAAAAGCAGATCAACAAGCTGATGGGCGCGGTCGATCGCGACGGCATGACGCTGATTCCACTAAAGCTCTACTTCAACGAGCGCGGCCGCGCCAAGCTGCTGCTGGCGGTGGCCAAGGGCAAGAAACTGCACGACAAGCGCGAGAGCGAGAAAAAGCGCGACTGGGGCAGGGAGAAGGGCCGCCTGCTGCGGGCGCGGGGATAGGTGGTTTCGTCATCCTGAGGAGCGCGCTCTTGCGCGCGTCTCGAAGGATGAGATGAGCGGCTTCATGGTTCGAGACGGCGCAAGGGCGCCTGCTCGCCATGAGGCCTGGATGCCGAAGGAGAAGCCATGAACCAGAGGAACCTGCTTGAAGTCGACTGGAGCAAAATTCCGGCGCCGACCGATGACGGCGCGGCGGCGCATCTTGTCGGCATGACGATCCCGCCCATCAGCCTCGTTGCCACCGACGATACCTCGGTGACGCTGTCGGCACTGTCCAGGCGTACGGTGGTGTTCGCCTATCCCAGAACCGGCGAGCCCGGCAAGATCGCGCTGGTCGACGACTGGGACATGATTCCGGGGGCGCGCGGCTGCACGCCGCAAACCTGCGCGTTCCGCGACCTGTTCGCGGATTTGAAAGCCGCCGGTGCCAAACATGTTTTCGGCCTGTCGACGCAGAGCAACGCCTACCAGACCGAGATGGCCTCGCGGCTGCACTTGCCGTTCCCGGTTCTGTCCGACGAGAGACTGGCGCTGACGCGCGCGCTCGATCTGCCGACCATGCAGGTGGCGGGGCTGACCATGATCAAGCGGCTGGCCCTGATCATAGATGACGCGCGCATCACCCACGTGTTCTATCCGGTGTTTCCACCCGATCAAAACGCCGGCGATGTGCTGGCCTGGCTGAAGGAAAATCCGGCTTAATTTTATGATTCGTAGGGTTGGCAAAGGCGCTCTCGCGCCGTGCCCACCACCACAAAGACTCCGATTGTTGTTTTAAAAGATGGTGGGCACGCTTCGCTTTGCCCACCCCACGAATTCTCACCCCAAATCCGCGCGCACCTTGGCGAACACGCTGCGAAACATTTCCGGGGTCAGCACCCGGGTATTGGTGTTGTAACGCGAGCAATGATAGCTGTCGTAAAGTTTTACGGCGCCGGCCTGATGGATCGCGCCATGCGTGAACGGCGCCGCGGAGCTGCGAAGGCCCAATGCCTTCAGCGTCGATTCATGCGCCACCCGGCCGAGCGCCACGATCGCGCGCAGCCTCGACATGGTCTCAACCGTCGCCGACAGGAATTGCCGGCAGGTGTTGATCTCCAGCGGCAGCGGCTTGTTTTGCGGCGGCACGCAGCGCACTGCGTTGCCGATCCGGCAATCGACCAGCGTCAGCCCGTCGTCGGGCCGCGCCTGATATTTGCCCTTGGCAAAACCGTATTCGAGCAGCGTCGCGTAAAGCAGGTCGCCGGCGAAATCGCCGGTAAAGGGCCGCCCGGTGCGATTGGCGCCCTGCAGGCCGGGCGCCAGGCCGACGATCAGCAGCCGGCCGTCGGGATCGCCAAACGACGGCACCGGTGAATTGAACCATTGCGGTTCGCGCGCGCGTGTGGCCTCGCGGAAGCCGGCGAGCCGTGGACAGAGCGGGCAGTTTCGGTCGGGTTCGGTGCGGGGGAGGGCGGCACCGGGCATCGGCTGGCCGCGCGCCGGATCATTTTCAATCGTCGAAATCGTCGTCATCGCCTCGCGGCGCCGTGGTGGTTGCGCGCTGCAGGAATTGCGGCGCGTGATGACGCGGCTCGCGCGGGGGCGGACGCTCGGATGGATCGCGGCCGAGCTTGGATTGCAGCTCCACCAGATCGGTGAAGACGTCGGCCTGGCGCCGCAACTCGTCGGCGATCATCGGCGGCTGGCTCGAAATCGTCGAGACCACGGTAACCCGCACGCCGCGGCGCTGCACCGCTTCGACCAGCGAGCGGAAA
>Ga0105238_10008175_pt1 | contig 10466 bp, 23 predicted proteins | sample KBSC34metaG_FD_81526 | JGI IMG/M metagenome (GOLD analysis project Ga0105238, IMG submission 81526) | Corn rhizosphere microbial communities from Kellogg Biological Station, Michigan, USA - KBS C3-4 metaG | ecosystem: Host-associated > Plants > Roots > Rhizosphere > Soil | place: Michigan, USA...
CGGCGGCAGCGGGTAGTTATTCCGCGCCAGCCACGCCACGCAGTCGGCCCGCGTCATGCCGGTCTCGATCAGTGGATGGCGGTTCACGATGTAGGCGAGGCCTGACGGCTTCACCCGGAACACCTCGTCCACCGAAATGCCCAGCCACATCTCGACCGCGCCGGGGGCGATGTAGCTGTGCTGGCCGACGCCCAGCAGGCGGCGCACCTCGCGCCGGATCGGGCGCAACTTGAAGTTCCGCGTGCATTGCCGCCCCAGCATGCCGACGCCGCGCTTGGTCCGCACGAACAGCGGCGGCCTCGCCAGCTTGTCCCCGGCGAGAATGCGCTCGGACAGCCTGCCCTTCTCGCGGGTGACATGAACCGGGAACGGCAGCACGCCCGACGACAGCCAGCGCAGGTTCGCATAGACGGCTTCGGGCTCGTCGCCGACATCGGCGAAAACGGCGGCATCCGGCATCGGCGTGATCTCGCCATGCGCCGCCATCAGCGCCATCGTCGTGCTTTGCACGCCAGCGCCCAGCGAAATGATATTCACAGGATCATCCCTCGTCGCACCTCAGGCGGTGGCGGAATTATCAGCCCGGTCAGTTGCGGGCTTCTCTCGGTGATCACGCGGCGCGTCGGCCCGCGCCAGCTTTGTGCGAGATAGCGGAAGGCGTCGGCAAAATGCGACGTCCAGTCGTGAACGGCACTGGCTCTGAACGCCTTCTTCTCGTCATCCCATTCGCGGCGGTACTGTTCGAGCGCCGGGACGCCCTCGGCCTCGCAGCGCGTGTGAAACACGCACAGCGGCAAAATCCTGCGCACCGCGTTGATGCCGTCGGCAATCGAAGCCAGCGGCACCAGCATCGGTTTGAGACCAAGGCTCGCCATGGTCTCGATGCGGGTTCGCCCGGTGCCCCACTCCTTGATCTTGGCGTCGTGCGGGACGTAGTCGACGCCCGGTTTCCAGCCGTGCTTCTGCTCGCGCTGCTCGATCACCTCGGCGAAGTGTTCGACGCCGACGCCGGATGCCGAGTAGCAGTCGAGAATGAATATCTGCGAGCCGACCGTCTGGAACCACCAGATCGCGGTGTCGTCGCGCACGCCCAAATCCCATGCTCTGTGCACCTGCGCCTCGGGCAGCGCCTCGATGTCGAGGATGCGTTCCTCGTTGCGCACCTGCGCCATCTCCAGCGCGTAGAACGCGCCCAAGATCGCGGCATTCCAGCTGCAGAGGTATTCCTGCTCGAACTGGGCACGGCCTACGTCCTCGCCGTAGAGCGCGCAGTATTCGGCGAGCGCGCTTTCGAGTTCACGTTCGGTCAGCGCTCCGGTGTCACGCACCGTCAGCAGTTCGCAGAACCAGTCCTTGCTGACGGATGCGTGGTCGAACAGCGCCTTGGCGTGGTTGTGTCCGCGTGGCGTGGTGATGAAGGCGGCCCAGCCCTTGCTTTCGACCAGCATGGGCCGATGAAACGCCCACGCTGACGGGTTCGACAGCGCCCATTCACTGTAGGTGATCCCGGCGACACCGCCGCCCAGTGTCGCGTCATAGCGGTCTGATCCGACCACCTGCCATGTCGAGCCGTTGACGAAGCGCAGGAACATCTCGTTGTCGTTGACGTTCTCGCGGATCGCGGTCGGGAACGCCTCATCGATCCTTCGCTTGCCGCTGTGGGCGTTGATCGCGGTCCAGATCGATTTGCGGCCCTGATTGTACTCGGGCAGGCAATGCCAGTAGTTGCCGGGCCGCTTCATCATCGAGACGGCGGCATGGTGCAGGCAGATTTCGTCCTTACCCGCCCGGCGGTGCCAGACGGCCAGCGCGCGGTCGCCGCCTCCTTGCAGGTACTGCCACAACGCCATCTGATGCGGGCGGGGCTTCCAGCCAGCATGCGGGATGTGGATTTCCATAGGTGTGGGTGTTCCGTAATTCTACCGCTTGGCGAGAGACCTCGGAGCGGCTAAAAAGAGGCTCTGCAAGGGGAAAACCATGAGACTGTTTCGCTACCCGCTCGCGGCCATCGTGTTCTGCGCGGCACTCAGTGTCGGCACCAAGCATGCCGACCTGCCCGATCCCGTCGTGGTCTCGCTGCCGAGAGACGTCGGCAAGATCACGCCGATCATGCGCGTGGTCATCATCACCAACGACGTCAAGTACGGCACCTTCCAGCCGAAGTGCCGCATCATCGGCGACATGAGGGACTGCCGATGACCTTTCTGATCCTCATCGTTGTCTGGAGCCTGTTCATCGGCGTGCTACTCCTCGCCGACAGAGACCGCGAGAACGACCGCGAGATCGAGCGCCGCCGCCCGCCGCCACCTGCGCCGCCAAGCCCCTGTCGCTCGCAGGAGGAGGTTGACGAAATTCTGCGCGCGTGGGGCAACCGGTCAAAATAGCAGGCGAGGCATTCGCGCCCTCGCCCGCAGGTGTCGCGCCTCAAGGCCACGCGATGTGAAAGATGCACACGCATCGAATGCCGCACGGAAACTGCTTATCATGTTCAGCATCGATGCCCGATGTCGCTCAGTCGCAGCGACAACTACAACTCTCTTGACATCGAAAATCGAAGCGAGCCGTCTCGCGCGCGGCATCCCCCCGCCGATCTCTCAAAACCGATAGTGCTGATTTTCGGAAAGCGCGATCTGATCGGAGCGCGAGGGAAAACGGGAATAACCGGTACCGGTACTTGACCGAAATGCAACCCCGGCAACCGCCCCCGGAGACCACCCCCCCCTCCGATACCTTCGCCCCTCCCTGAGGCGATACCCCTGCAGTATCAATGGGTTACGCAGCGTCCTGCCACAGCTGAACGGTCATTCGGTTGTGGCATCCTGATCCCCTGCATCGTGCTCGATGACCAGCGGATCGTCTGAAACCGTAGCAGTCTCAATGATTTGACGGATGATGATCTTGATGTCCCCGCCGTCCTCACCTACCAGTTGCTGAGGGGCTTTGCCCCAACCTCGGTCGAGCAGGCTGTTGGCTGCGGCAACGCGGGCGCTCTCATTCGCCTTCGGGCTTGCCGCCACTTTCGCCAGCACGCCAATCGACATCGCCGTATGCACTCGCGCCTGAGACCTGATGTCGATCACGGTCTCTCGCGTTTTCGCTGTCGCCTTCGACACTTCTCACCCCTCACATTGTTCGCTCATCATGAGCCGTCAGTCGTTGCTGCGAGGTGTGCCTCGCGTTTCGCTGCCTTGCGTTCCCGACGCCAGAAGAACCGCTTGCCGCTGGGCCGGAGATGCCTGCAGGTCGCGTTGAACTTGGCGACCGTCAACAGGCCGCGCTTGCGTGTTGCCATGGCCCACGACCCTCCTGACGTCGATCAGGCACATGCCCGGCATCCGCTCGTCCAGCGGCTTGATCCGGGCGCGGATCACAGCAGCGCATCCACCAGCCGCTTCGCCTGCGCGAACTGGTCATCGATCCATGCGACTGCCGCTTCGCGTGTGGGATGCTCGCACAGTGAGCCGTGGCCCAGTTCGTAGACGTCGAAGCCGGTTTCGCCGGTTTGCAGGCACGTCCATGCGATCAGGTGGAAGCCCCGGTGATATTGCTCCGGGTGCGCCTGCTCATGTTCGCGCTCGCGCTGCTCTGCCGTGTTCATTCAGCGGCCCTGCACCCGCCGCTTCATCGCCTTCGATGGCGTCTTGACCTTCACGCCCTTGGTCTTGCGCGTCAGCAGTGCTGCCCTTGCTTTCGTCGGCTTGCGTGCCTTGGTCGCCATCAGTCTCTCCTCAGTTGGTGGTTCAGGTTCGAGTGCGCCTTCAGCTTCTGCACGTCGCGCTCCAGCGCTTCGACGCGGGCCTCCAGCGCGGCGTTCAGGCCGGTCAGCTTGTCCACCGCGACCTGCACGTCGGCGTACAGGTCAGCCGCCAGCGCCGTCCGGGCGCGCTCGTCATCCGCCCGCAGCAGCCGCGTCTCATGGGCGATCAGGCTGATGATCTTGGCGTTCGACATGGTCAGGCTCCATCACAGCCAGATCGGGCGTCAGCTGGCTGAACAGCGCATGGCAGCTGGCACAGCGCCGCCACTCCAGCGTGACATTGTTGGCGTCGATCCCCTTCAGATACGGCCATGGGGAACTTTCCGACGGCTGGCCACAGCGCGGACAAGGCTTCATTTTTCGCCTCCACCGTTCTGACTTTTTCAGGGTTTCATGTGAAACAACGCTTGCATGGTGGCTCATGATGAACTATGTAGAGGGCAGGCCATTTTGGCCAGCAAGGGGAACCACCATGATCGCATCGACCTTCTCGAACGGCCACATCGACACCTACAAGGGCCGCCGCAACGTCAAGGCTGGCTGGATGATCACCGGCCCGCAGGGCGACTTCTTCACCGGCCACAGCCAAGACCGCGACACCGCGCGCAAGACCGCCGAGAGCAAAGCACCGTACCTGAAGGGCGCGCCGCGCCACGTTGACAAGCCCGCCACACGCCACGTCACCGTCGCCTACCTGCAATACTTCGCCAAGCTGGCTCGCGAGCATGGCTTCGCCAGCCACAAGGCTTGGTACGACGACTACGCCGCCAAGATCGCCGCCTTCCGCAGCCAGTGCCGCATCGAGATCGTGGAGTTGTGATCTCACCGAAATGGTTTCACGCCGGGCGGTCGCAAGACCTACCCGGCTTGAGCCAGTAGAAGCACTCCGCTTCAGCAAGGGGAAACCACATGACCGACCTTAGCCACCTCGACGCGCTCCGCGCTCGCCTCGCTCGCGAGCAAGAGCGCTTGGCCGCCGCGCAGTATGAGATGGAACGCGCCTTCCGCCGCCGCGAGATCGCCGCCTGCGAGAAGGAAATCGCTGCCGAGTACAAGTTCCTCGGCATCGAGCCGCTGACGCTGGACGACATCCTGTCAGACGACGACCTGCTCAAGGTGCTTGGCCAATGAAACCCCTCATCGCCTACATCCGCGTCAGCGACAAGAAAACGCAAGGCGTCTCCGGCCTCGGCCTTGAAGCGCAGCAGGCGACCATCGCCCGCTTCGCTGACACCGAAGGTTTCCACATTGTTGAGACCTTCATCGAGGTCGAGACCGCGAAGGGCGACACGCTCGCCAAACGCCCGAAACTGGCTGCAGCGCTCGCCGCCGCCAAGGCCGCCGGGTGCGCCGTGATCGTCGCCAAACTGGACCGCCTGTCGCGCGACGTTCATTTCATCTCGGGCCTGATGACCAAGCGCGTACCGTTCATCGTCTGCGCGCTGGGCCTGAACGTCGATCCGTTCATGCTGCACATCTACGCAGCACTCGCCGAGAAGGAACGCGCCATGATCTCGGAGCGTACCGTTGCAGCGCTTGCGGCGGCCAAAGAGCGCGGTGTCAAGCTGGGTGGCCCCAATGGCTGCGCCGTGCAGAAGAACCGCGCGCAGGCGTTCGCTGAAAGCCTGCGGCCCGTTCTGGCCGAGATCGACCACCTGTCGTCACGCGCGATTGCCGCCGAGTTGAACGCGCGCGGCATCAAGACCGCGACCGGCGGCGCGTGGCAGTCGGAAACCGTGCTTCGCCTCATCAACCGTCTGGAGATCGCATGACCCTGACACCTGACGACCTGAAAGTCATCATCGCATCCGCCCGGCGCATCATCGAACTGGCTGTTGATCTGCCCAAGGACAAGCGCCGCGACTTTGTCGCCGAAGCCGCCGCGATCATCACGCTGCTCGAACCACACGCGAGGCCCGCATGACCTGCAATCAGTTCAACAAGGCGCTGCGCGACCTTGGCTTCACCACCAAGCACCCGGTGAATTTCACGATGTCGAAGGGGCAGACCGAGTTCTCGAACGCGACCGGCATCAGCCTCGCCACCGTCAAGCGCTGGGCATCGGGTCAATGGCCGGTGCCGCCGCACATCGCAGCACTGCTGCACCTGATGCAGGACACCAACAAAACCGCGAAGGATTTGCGCACATGAAATTCTACTATCTCGCCGACGCCGAGATCGAGCCGATCTACGCCAAGCTGGCCGATGCGCGCAAGGACGCCAACCACATCGCCCGGAACAGCTATCACGACGTCAAGGTCGAGCAGGTTGATATCCCGCTCGACCGCGCCAATGTCCAGCGGCTGGCCAATGCGAGTTCAGGCACCATGAACACGCTGCGCACGGTCTACATCGCGAGGGCGAAACTGAAGCGCTGATGCCGTGACATGGGGGCATGGGCGCGGCACCAGCGCCAAAACAAAAGGCCCGGCTTGACAGCTGGGCCTTTTGCCATTGCAGGCCTGTGTCGGTAACACCGCGACAAGGCAAGGGGAACTTGTCCGTCAAGGTGCTGTCTGGTCACAGTCACGGCAACTACCAGAAAATCGCCCCGAAACGACCCGCTGTCAACTGGCCTTCCAGAATACCGCCAGCCGGTGCCCAGCCTCGCCCAGTATTTCGGTCGCCGCCCGCCGCCCGTGCGCCTCGCTCTGATAGCCCAGCATCAGCCCCACCTCGATCAGCGTGCAGCCCGCACAGGCGACATAGTCGGCAACGAACGCGGGCCTGCGCCCGATCTCGGTGCGCGCCGCATCGTAGGTGTCGCGGTGGTACTGCTGCCGCTCCGAACGGCTCAACCCCATGTTCATCGGGTCATGCACGAACACCCGGTCGAGATCGACGCTTTGCAGGCCGCCTGCAAGCCCGGCGGCGGCCCAGTGGTGCGCGTAGCGGCGCAGCGAGTAGTATTCCTCCGGAGAGATTTTCTGGCGCATCCACGCCCGCGCCAGCGGGCTGTCGTGCATCACGAAGCGGCGGGATGATTTCGAGTGCCCGACCATGTCGAAGAAACCGTCGGCGCGCTTCAGGCGCTCTGCTGTCGGTCCTGCGGTGTCGTCGTGGTGCGGCATCGGCAGTGTGTGCTGCCTTGCGAGGTGCGTCGTCAAGTTCCCATTGCCAAGCCACCTTTGCCAGATGCGAATGCATTTGCATCGGTCTGCGCTCGCTCTCTCTAACAGTGAAAGAAGGTCTATATCTTCTTTTAATTTTAATGCTCATGCCCGGCATATGCATTTGCATCGGATTAGTGCTGTTGTTTGAACATTCGACCCCACCGAGTGTGTGCCGCTAAAGCGCGCTTTTTGCGCGTTTCTTGAACACGCATCCATGTGTCGGTGAGACGCTTCTGCGAGACCTGACCGCCCGCGATTGTCATCGGGCGCATCACCCGTTCCTTCATCGCGCGCCAGCGCCGGGGCGAGACGCCGCCGATGTGTGCCAGTTCGCGGTCGTCGTCGGTCAGCCGCCCGCGTTGCCGCCACATCACGAACAGCAGGCGGGCATAGACGCCGAACTCCTCTGCCGACAGATGCGTGGTGTCGGCCAACAGTTTTTCGGTGTTGACCGGCATGATGGGCAACTCTGCCATCTCACAGCACCTCGAAGTCGGCGTACATCAGCGGGCAGCTGTAGGTGTCCTCCATCCGGTTCGTGCGCGTGTTGAACACGTCGATCTTGCGCCAGTGTTCGCGGGTGTTGCGCGGGATCACGGCGATGGCCTTCAGGTCGTCGCTGACGGTGACGTAGGCGATCACGTCGGCCCCGGCGCGATCCACCTTCGCCACCCGGTCAACGAAGATGCGATTGCCGAACGGCCAGTCACGGCGCGAGGTGAAGTGCGTGTCCGGTAGATGCCTCACCTCGTAGCGGTGGCGCACGTCGTAGTGCCAGTAGACGAACACAAACAGGTCGCCGTCATCGAGGTAGTCGGCATATTGCGCAGGCGACGGCGCGATGCGCAGTCCCGGTATCTCGACCGAGTAGCCCTTGCGATGCAGCCAAAGCCCGACCGCGAACACCGCAGGCGCTGACGCAATCAGCGCGCTTGCGAAGTCCTCATGGCTTAAGGCTTGTTCTCCTCGATGCGCAGCCATGTGTACTTCCTGATCTTGCCGGTCTTGCCACCGGGCAGCGTCGAGTGCTTGACCTTCAGCGTCTTTTGCATCAGCCCGTCGAGAACCGCCTGCGGGTTGCTCTCGACCGAGATGATCTCGACGTCGTGGTCGGCACCGTACTCGCGGCCCCAGATCGAATAGCGCGGTTTCGTCATGACACCTTGATCTGATACTTGAGGCACAGCTGGTGCGGATCGATGTGATAGCTGGCCCAGAACGAGCGCTCGCCCGTGTGAGCCTCGGTGTGGTGCTTCCAGCACAGCGGCAGCGCCCAGCGATCATCGGCCTTCTGCCCAGCGCCGGGATTGCTGCCATGCTCGAATGAACCGATGCGAACGTGGTGCGCCTCGACGCTGACGTTGTCGTCGCAGCCGGGAATGCAGCACGGTTGCTGGCGGATGTAGTCGAGGTAGCGCGTCGAGGGCCGCTCCGCTGCCCGGCGCTGTTCAGGTGGACGATTGTACGGCATGGGCGGCCTCCTGATGTTTGCTCTCGCAGGCGCGACAGATTTCACGGTTCAGCTGCTCGACCGGGCAGCGAAATTTCCAGCGGCAGACAAAGCAGCGGATCGCGACCGTGCGCCGGGGCTTGTCGAAGGTTTCCAGTGCGGCATCTTCAGCCACGGCTCTGCAGCGCCTTCCACGCCTGAAACTCCTGATCCAGCCCGTACCAAAGCACGCGCGATGCCTGAAACCCCGGCTTGTCGAGTTGGCTGCGCGAGGTGACACGGCATAGCGTGCGAACGATCTGCGCCGCCGCCTCATGATCGTTGACGTTGGGCGTGATCCTTTTCTCCTCGCTCAGGAAAGCCCAGAACACCGGATCGCTGCAGCGCATGCCCGCCTGCTTGGTCGGGCCGAGATCGCGCCACTTGCTGCGCGCGATGGCGTCATGGTCGATGGCCTGCTCGTCGTCGCCGATCTCGACCAGCGCGCCGACATATCGCGTGCCCATGGGCGCAGCGGCCAGTCGCTGATCCATGTCAGTGCTGGCGACCGTGAAGCGCAGTTGCCAGTCGCCGGATTGACGCTGCGTGAGGCCGTCTTTTTTTAGTTCGACCTTGATCGCGTTTGCGACCGCTCGCTTTGCCTCTCGGGTCATCGCGTAATTCCCTGCCTTGCCAGACCCCGCCTCGCCTTGCCTTGGCACGCCTCGCCAAACCGAGCCATGCCGAGCCTTGCCTCACCTCGCCTTGCCAAACCAAGCCACGCCCAGTTATTCCTCCTCGAACAAATCCCGCTGCTTCTCTCCGCTCCCGCTTCTGTCCTTGTTGGCCTTGAAGTCGGTGCGAACGCGCGACTTGCGCACGCCCGCCAGCTGATACTGCTCACCGTCGATAATCAGTTCGCCGACGCAGTGCGGCACATCATCGTAGAAAAGCAGATGGCCAGTGATGCATTTCCTCTTGGTCATGTTGCTCCCGTTGGTGGCAGTTTTGCTTTCGCGGTAACGAGGCCCTTCAGTTCGATCACCTCCGCTGGATTGAGATCGAAGTCGCGCCGCGCCTGACGTTCGGGATCGGAGTGCCACCAGCGCAAAATGCCGTCGCGGTCGTCGTCCTTGAACTCGGCAATCTTTTTCTTGCAGGCCGCGATGTAGCGCTGCCGCGAGGCTTCCTGCTCATCGACCGGGTCCGCAACATTGGTCTGCAACTTGTCGTACAGCGCGAGGCCGAACGGATTGCCGAAGGTCCGCAGCGCCCGCTTCTGCGCATCGCTCTCGGCCTCCTTGATCGCGCTCTCATGCGCCTGACCGGCATCGACATCGATGCCGTGACCGGCACCGACGCCGTCGCGGGAGATCATGCCGTCAAGCACGGTGATGCGGCAGCGCGCGATGTAGGTGACACCGAAGCCCGGCTTCTCCTGCTCGCCGATCAACCGCGCCTTCTCCGCAACGCATTTCAGTTCGAGCGTCTCGCAGACCCAGCCGTCGAACCCGAAGATGCGGTTGCACTCGGAGATGACGTGCCAGCTTTCGACATAGCTGACGTTGCGACCGCCCTGCTTGCGACCCTTCACCACGTCGCGCGACAGCGGCGCTTTCAGCTGGTCGAGTTGATCGGTGGAGAATGTTTTCATCGTAAAATTCCCTGCCTTGCCTATCTCAGCCACGCCGTGCCGAGCCTCGCCCCGCCCAACCTCGCCTAGCCTCGCCCGTGCGCGCCAAGCCTCGCCGTGCCGTGCCCTGCCATGCCTATCCCGGCCTCTCCCGGCCCCGCCTCTCCTCGTCAAGAAGTCGTAGCGCCTGCGAGATCGGCATCCTGATCACCCTCACCGCCTTCGTCCTGTTGCGACGTGGAGCCGCACGCTGCTCGCGATGGTTTCGCAAAATAAAGACCCGCCTTTTCTGCATGTTCATCTCCTCGCCTTGCCTTGCCGAGACCGGCCCCGCCTGTCCCTGCCTTGCCGTGCCGATCCACGCCCGGCCAGTCCTAGCCGATCCACGCCAAGCCTTGCCTTGTGAACTCTCAAATCAAAATTCCCTGCCTTGCCGTGCCCAACCGGGCCGGGCCTTGCCGTGCCATTCCATGCCGCGCCTCGCCTAACCCAACCAAGCCAAGCCAAGCCATGCCCCGCCGTGCCTTTCCCTGC
>Ga0105238_10008178_pt1 | contig 10462 bp, 6 predicted proteins | sample KBSC34metaG_FD_81526 | JGI IMG/M metagenome (GOLD analysis project Ga0105238, IMG submission 81526) | Corn rhizosphere microbial communities from Kellogg Biological Station, Michigan, USA - KBS C3-4 metaG | ecosystem: Host-associated > Plants > Roots > Rhizosphere > Soil | place: Michigan, USA...
ACCTGAACCCGCCCGCGCCCGATGGTCCGGACGGTGTATTCAGCGAGGGGACCGACGTGGCCTCGCGCCAGGCGGACGAATGGACCTACAACGTCGCCGGCGACGTGCCCCCGGCCGGCTGCGTGCGCCCGCAGGCGGTGCGCCTGACCATCATCGCGCGCACCACGGTCGGCGACGACAACCTCTCCGGTCTGGCCGCCAACGCCAAGCCCGCGGCCGAAGACGGTGTGGCCGGGGCGCGCGACAATTTCCGCCACCGCGTGCTGACGACGATCGTCAGCCCCAGAAACCGATGACGATGCAGGCGGCCCGGTTCATGGTCTCGGCGCGGCGGCGCTCCGACGGTGGGGCCATCTTGCTGGTCATGATGTTGCTGATCCTGGGCCTGCTCGGCCTGGGCGTGACCGCGCTGTGGCTAACCTCGGGAAACCTGCAGGTGCAGGCCAACACGAACCTGCGCGCCCAGGCGCTGGTGGTGGCCGAGGCGGGGGTCGAGCGGGCGCGCGCCGCCCTGAACGCCGGCGTCGACGTCGATGCCATGCTGGCGGGCCGGACGCCGTCGCTCGACAACGTACCCAGCGCGGTCGACGGCGCCGGCAAGCCGAACGGCGTGGGGGCCGTGTTCATCGATGGCGCGACCCCTCTGTCGGGCGTGGCTTTCCCCCCCGCCTCGTTCGGGAGGAGCGGCGGCACCGCCACGGCGCCCATCGCCGCGACCATGGGGACCTACAGCGTCTGGATCCGCAACGACACCGCCGAGTGCCGGCAGGGCCAGTTCACCCATGACGGCAATGGCACCGTGCTGGTCCGGGCGCGCGGCGTCGCCGCCGACAATCGGACCTCCGTGATCGTCGAGGTGGCGCTGGGTGCTACCCCGGCCGTTCCCGGAGCGCCGGGCGTGTCGCCGGGGATCCCACCCGTGCTGTGTGTGTCGGGAAAGAACGCCTGCGACGACAACAGCTCCACGGTGTCGGGCGTAGTGGCGAACTAGCCCGTCCCCGTCCCCGTACTCGTCCTCGTCCTCGTCCTCGTCCGGCTATGACCGTCCGCGCCAGTGTGCGGCAGTGCGCGAAGACGGAGACGAGGACGAAGACGAGTACGAGGACGAGTACGAGGACGAGGACGGGGAGTGTTTCAGAATCCGCCGCATCTGCCGATCCTCTAAATGGGACCCGTGTGTCTGCGGGTTCCTCGCATGCGCAAGGGAACCAATCGGGGTCGTGTCGGCGTCACCTTCGCCAGGACCGCGGTCGTGTTGCTGGGCCTGGCCGCGATCACCGCGGGCACGGCCGATGCGCGCGTCGATCCGCTGCTGATCATCGGCCGCCAGATCCATCAGCCCAACATGCTGGTGGTGCTCGACACCTCCGGCTCGCTGACGGGTGTGCCGGGGGGGGCGTTCGACACGTCGACCGAGGTGGGGGTCGATTGCGACGACGGCGTCAACTGTCGCGGCGGCAGTGCCCAGGGGGCCTGCTATCAGTCGGGGAAGTTCTGCTCCTCCGATGCCCAGTGCCGCGCCCAGAGCTGCTTCGTGGACGGGATGGCCTGCGCCAGCAACGCCGATTGCCGGCCCCAGGCGGGGCAGTGCACCCAGCGGACCTGCAATCAGTACGGCAGCAACTGTATGTACGCCTCCTGCTTCGCCGACGCCGACTGCCCGATCGTCACCTCCGGAAACTGCACCTCCTCGCACGCCTCGTGCAGCCCCAGCCATCCCTGCTCTTCGTTGCCACAGTGCCAGTACGGCGGCGCCACCTGCAGCCTGGGCACGAACTGCGCGCCCTATGGCCTGTGCCTGAACTCCGGGGGGCAGACCACCGCGCAGAGCTGCTCCGTCGACACCGACTGTCCGCTGAAGAGCAGCGGGACCTGTGCCTTCGGCGGCGGGTCGTGCACCAGCGCCGCCAGTTGCTCGGTGAAGCTGTGCGGGGATCGCGCCACCACCTGCACCGCCGACTCCGGCTGCGGCGTCTGCTCGAAGGGCACGTCCAGCAAGGGCACGTACTGCACCAAGAACAGCGACTGCACGAAGTCGGGCGCCGTCTGTCAGGTCACCACCGGCAGCTGCACCTCGACCAACAACAAGTGCAGCATCCCGAACTACACCTGCCAGATCCAGCAGTCCACGAACCCCTGCCGCGAGACGAACACCTGCGTCGGTCCGGCCAATACTTGCACGCCGGGCCCCTCCAACCCGTGCGCCTCCGGCACCGCCGCCGACTCCTGCAACTTCGCGAACAACGCCACCTCGGCGCTGGGCATGTGCCGCATCAGCCTGCTCAAGTGTCAGAAGGACAGCGACTGTCCCACCAGCGGCGACGACTGCGGCCCGGCCACCTCGCGTGTGGTCATTGCCAAGCGGGTGCTGGCCGACATCGTGAACAACAACTCCGGCATCGTGAACTTCGGGTTCATGACGTTCTACCAGAGCCAGTACTTCCCCTACTACCGGCAGACCACCACCGGCACGTCGTCGTCGACGATCTACTACTCGCGGGGGCGCCTGGACGGTCGCAACTGCTTCAGCCAGCAGACGGGCCCCGCCTCCAGTTGCGTGATCGACGGCATCACCTACACGCTGGCCGCCGCGAACAACAGCCAGTACACCATCCGCGGCAACGGCGGGCAGATGGTGGCGGCCAACTGGTGCGGCATGACCTGCAACATCGCTGGCCTGGGGACGGGCAGCTATCAGGGCAGCACGTACACGTACACGTTGAAGACTGGCAGCGTCTCCGGCACCGTGACCACGCTGAGCACGTACACCGGCAAGCAGATCAGCAGCAGCGGCAACGACTACCGCTACTACGATTCGAATCCCGGCTATTACAACGGCGGGGCCACGCCGCCCGTCAACAGCCCCAACTGCGGCTCTGTCTGCAGCAGCCAGTGCGGGGGACGCTGGGACACGCAGCTGGCGCCTTTCCTCGACCCCACCGGCGATCCCACCCGCGCCAAGGCGATGGCGCTGGCGATCAGCGATCGGCTGGCGCCGGCGTCGCTGGGAGGCCTGATCTCGTACGGCGGCACGCCCACCGGCTGCGCGCTGCGCAACGACGCCACGAACAGCAGCGCCACCAGCGCGTACGACTACATGCGCGCGGTGCAGGCCGCCGATCCGCTCACCTGCCGCAACAACTTCGTCCTGCTGATCACGGACGGCGAGGCGAACGGCCCGGGCGACAGCAACTGCAACAGCAACGCCTGCGCCGCCTCCAACCCCCGCTCGGCGGGATGCACCTGCCGCGCCGTGCTGGCGGCGTACGACCTGCGCCAGAACCTGAGCGTCAAGACGTTCGTCATCGGCTTCAGCGGCGACGTCAGCGCCGGCACCGGCCGCGCCACCAACGACAACATCGCCAAGGCCGGCGGCACCGACCGGGGTGACGACGGCGTGGCCCCCTACGCGTTCCTGGCCACCAGCCAGGCCGAGCTGTCGGCGGCGATCCAGGACGCCATCTACGCCGCGGTGAAGGGCAGCTACTCCACCGCGCCCCCCACCATGTCGGCCGGGCTACAGCAGGCGAACGGGGTCAGCAGCGGCGCCTACTCGCTGGACTCGCGGGCCGACTTTCCCTCGTGGAAGGGACACCTGCTCGCTTACGACACGTCCGCCACGCCGCCCGCGTTGGTGTGGGACGCGGCCGCCCGGCTGGGCAGCATCGACTGGAAGACCCGCAAGATCTACACCTCGGACGCGTCCAACAACCTGGTGCCGTTCACCGTCGACACCGGCGGAAACGTCACCAACAAGGCGACGCTGTACGGGCTGGGGCTGGGCGGTAACGCCGACGAGGCTGCGTTGATCGCGCGCTGGCTGATGGGCGACCCGGCGCAGGGAAACAACGCCATCCTGGGCGCGCTGGTCAACTCGACGCCCACCGACGTGGGGCAGCCCGGCGACAGCACGATGCCGGGGGGACACGCCTTCTATACCCAGTACAAGAACCGGCCCCACCTGACGTACGCCGGCGCCGACGACGGCCTGCTGCACGCGTTCTGGTCTCAAGATCAGACGGTGGGCGGCGTGGCGCACCCCGGGGGCAGCGAGGCGTTCGCTTACCTGCCGCCCGAGATGCTGTCGGTCGTGACGAAGCTGTACGCGCAGGGCGGGCAGGCCCCCGATCCCACGAAGCACGTCTACGGCCTGGCCAGCTCGGCCAAGGTGAAGAACCTGTGCGTCACCAACTGCGCCTCGCAGGACACGGCCGTGTGGCGGACCGAGCTGGTGATGACCGACGGCTTCGGCGGCAGCGATGCGTTCGCGCTGGACATCACCGATCCCACCGCCAGCCCGCCGTTCCGGGTGCTGTGGTCGACCACGAACTCCGGCGCGATGAGCACCTACGACGCGGCGCTGGGCCAGACCATCTCGGTGCCGGCGTTCTACCTGAACAAGACCGACTCTCTGGACGACTACCGGCTGATGCTGGGCTCGGGCTACCGCGTGGACAGCAGCAGCAGCGGGTCGGGGCAGGGCATGTCGCTGCTGTCGATCAATGCCTCCAGCGGCAGCATCGTCACCCGCGCCGCCGTCAACCCGAGCGGCGGGTCGTGCACGCAGGAATACACGATGCTGACGGACGTGGGCACGGCCAAGGACTACACCCGGAACCTGGCCACCGGCGCGGACGAGAAGCAGAAGCTGCTGGCCGCCTACGCGGGCGACACCTGGGGCAACCTGTGGCGGTTCAACGGCGGCGCGACGCCGCAGCTGGTGACGGCGTTCGGCTGCAACAACCCGCTGCACTTCACCCCCACCGTGGTGCAACTCGACCGCGACGACCCCACCAATCATCCCCACGAGATCTACCTGGTGCAGGTCACGAACTCGCCCATGGACACCGTGACCCAGGGCCTGGGCCCGTCACAGATGATCTTCAGGCGCGAGCTGGCGGACGGGAACGGCAGCGTGACCGCCGACCCCACGTTCGGGACCGCCGGTCAGATCGTGCTCACCGTGGGCGACTCGAACACCATGTGCGCGGTGACCGACGCGAGCGGCGCGAACTGCCTGACGGCCTTGCCGCTGACGGCGCGACCCATGTCGACACCGCTGGCCGTGTTGAAGCAGGACGGCAGCGGCTTCCTGGCGCTGACCACCTGGTACGTGCCCGCCGCCAGCGGCTGCGGCAAGGGCGCCACGTACATGCAGATCCACCAGTACACGGCAGGGCAAAGCGTGCTGAAGCAGGCCCTCAAGGTCGGTGACGAGCCGGTCAGCGCCCCCATCGTGGTGGGCGGCAAGATCATGGTGATGAGCTCGGCCGGCCCCGTCGTCATCAACGGCAGCGTGCTGCAGAACTTCGTGGTCGGTACGTCGACACCGGCGAACAACGGCGTCTCGGCCGAGCCGTTCAAGATCCTGGGCTGGACAGAGCTCTAGGCCGGAGCCTCCCGCTTCAGGCCCTGCTACTCCAGGCCGCGGTTGCGCTTCATCTGATCGAGGACCTTCTGGTACTCGATCTCCCAGGTCGCGGTGCCTTCCTCGAGGTTGCGGATCTTGCGGCGCACCTCCTCGTCCAGCTCCTCGTCGACCTGCATGTGCTTCTTCAAGACGTCGGACATGCGCTTCCGCAGCACGGTGTCCTCGGCGAAGATCTCGTCGATGTGCGGGGACTGCATGAATGACTCGATCATCTGACTGGTCATCCACTCCAGGCCCTCTTCGCCGAGCCCCAGGCCCTTCTCGTGGGCGAGTGTCCGCTTGACCCGGCCGAACTGCTCGTAGGGAAGTCCCTTCTTTTGCAGGACGTCCTTGGCCTTCTCGGTGATCTCGCGGTCGAGGCGCAAATACTCCTTCAGCACCGCCTGCGCATCCATCTCCGCCTCATTCCGATCCACCACCGCGATGTCGCCGGACTCGACAAGAGCCTTCACGACCTCGCTGGCAATGGTCGGGATCTTCCCGCTGTAAAGACGCATTTTCTCCCCGCGCGTTATAGGGGCGCCCCAATGCCCCGTCAAGCTGAGCTTCCAGCTCCTTTCACCACCTTCGTCCCCCGCATTCGACGCCCAGATCCGGTCTCGACGATCCTTCTCTCTTGACAGCAGAGGGTCGAAGCGCAAAATCCCCCGCGACTTTCGGCGTCGTTCCAGTCGCGAGTCGACGGCGGATTAGCTCAGCTGGTTAGAGCAGGCGTTTCATACGCGCCGGGTCCGGGGTTCGAGTCCCTGATCCGCCACCAGACGTGGGGGGCCGCAGCGGCCCCCCACGAGCCCCCCACGGATCTCAGGTCCACCCCGGCTCGGCGAAGCCGAGCCTTCCGTCTTCGAACCCGCGCGCAGTTGCGCGCTCCGACGCCGCACCACGACCAGCGGTCGGCTCCGTTCCGGATATCTCACGACCCCCGCTTGGCCTTTCTTCGTTGCCTGGAGAACGGGGTTCAGCGAGTGAACGGAGGAAGTTGGGCGGCGCGGGGTGGGGTGTCCCTCCCGCGCGCAGTTCCGGAGCGGCCTGAGGCGCCTGCCAAGCAGATCCGGGCCCGCGGCGCGAGGACTGTTTGAGCACGGGAGGGACACCCCACCTCGCGCCCCCTGCGACCAAGTGAACGAGCCCACGGAACCCCCGCCCGATCCTTGACTCGACCCGACGGCCAAGCTAAACCCCCGCTCCCATGGCCTACGATACGTCCGACATTCGCAAGGGGCTGAAGTTCATGATGGATGGCTCCCCTTACACCGTCATCGAGTTCCAGTTCGTGAAGCCGGGCAAGGGCGCGGCGTTCACGCGCACCAAGATGAAGAACCTGCTGACCGGCGCCGTGCTGGAGCGGAACTTCCGTTCGGGCGAGCGGCTGGAAGAGGCGAACGTCGAGATCAAGACCATGCAGTACCTGTATCGCGAGGCCGACTCGTTCGTGTTCATGGACACGACCAGCTACGACCAGGTCAGCATCCCCGAGGGGACCATCGGCGATTCCAAGGACTTCATGCCGGAGAACATCAACGTCGAGGTCCTGTTCTTCGAGAACCGCGCCGTCGGTGTCACGCTGCCGAACTTCATCGAGCAGAAGATCACCGAGACCGAGCCGGGCTTCCGCGGCGACACCTCCACGAACACCACCAAGCCGGCGAAGATCTCCACCGGCGCCTCGGTTCAGGTCCCGCTGTTCATCAACGCGGGCGACGTGGTGAAGATCGACACGCGCACGGGCGAGTACCTCGAGCGCGTGGGCCGCGCCTAGCGCGCCGCGACCGCGCCCAGGCCGTGTCTGACGATGTCCAGCGCCTGGCCCTCCGCCGGCCCGCGCTGGAGGCGCGAGCGCGCATCCGCTCGGCGCTGCGGCGCTGGTTCGACGACCAGGGCTTCCTGGAGGTCGAGACGCCCGCGCGCGTGCGGGCGCCCGGCCAGGAGGTCCACCTGGACGCCATCCCCTCGGGCGACCGCTGGCTGATCACCTCGCCCGAGTACGCGATGAAGCGGCTGGTCGGCGCCGGCTATCAGCGCATCGTCTCGATGGGAAAGTGCTGGCGCGCCGAGGAGCGCGGCCCCCACCACGAGCCCGAGTTCACGATGATCGAGTGGTACCGGGCCCACGCGCCGCTGGCCGGGATCGCCGACGATTGCGAGGCCCTGGTTCGACTGGCGATCGAGGCCGCTGGGGCGGGGCAGGGGACCGTCCTTTTCGGGAACGGCCCGTTCGCCCGCGTCACCGTGCGTGACCTCTGGCGCGACTTCGCGGGCGTCCCCCTGGACGGCGACGAGTCCGCCCCGGCCCTGGCCGACAAGGCGCGGGACGCCGGCGTGGCCTTGGGCACGGCGACCGCCTGGGACGACATCTTCTTTCAGGTGTGGCTGGACAAGATCGAGCCGCGACTGCCGGCGCTGGGCCCCGTGTTCGTGTTCGACTGGCCGGCCCCGCTGGGCGCGCTGGCCCGGCGCCACCCCGCCGATCCCCGCCTGGTCGAGCGCTTCGAGCTTTACGCGGGCGGGCTCGAACTGGCGAACGCCTTTGGCGAGCTGACCGATGCCGCCGAGCAGCGGTCGCGTTTCCAGGCCGAAACCGAGGCCCGGCGCAGCCGCGGCAAGGCCATCTACCCCGTCGACGAGGCGCTGCTGGCCGCGCTGCCCGCCATGCCCACCACGGCGGGTGTGGCGCTGGGCTTCGATCGCCTGGTGATGCTGGCGCTGGGCGCGCCGGAAATCCGCGCAGTGCTCGCCTTCGCGAGCGACGAGATCTGACGCGCGTCACGGCCCTGGGACAGCGGCCCGGTCACCCAACGTTACCTTGACCCCGGATCGGCCGTCTGCTATGCGTTCAGCCCCTTGGAGGCCCCGCTTTGACATCCGCACTTTTCAGCTTCGCGCAGTCTTCGCCGCCCGCCGGCGGTCCGCTCGGTCAACTCGGCAGCTTCCTGCCGATCATCCTCATCTTCGGGGTGTTCTTCCTGCTGGTCATCCGGCCGCAGCAGAAGAAGGCCAAGCAGTTGCAGGCGATGCTCAACGAGCTGAAGGCCGGCGACCTGATCGTCACCCAGGGCGGGATCATCGGAAAGATCACCGGGATCAAGGACCAAGAGGTCACCGTCGAGGTGCAGCAGGGCGTTCGTATCAAGATGCTGCGCAGCTCGATCACGAATAAGTACACGCCGGGCGAGGCAGTCAAAGCCGACGCGAAGGCTTCCTGAGCGGCGCCGCCGTTCTCGGGGCATCGTCGTCGCCCAGCGTGACGAAGTAGTCGACTCCCCGGTCACACCTCGAAGAGCAGTCTGAACAGCAAAGTTTAGAGAAGGAACGGCACGAACCATGGAACGGTCCTGGTGGTGGAAGGCACTCCTCTACGGCGCGCTCATCGCGCTGGCTTGTTTGTATCTCGTCCCCACGGTGGTGCCGGAGGCGGATCAGCCTGCTGTCATCAAGAAGTACTTCCAGAAGCGCATCCAGCTGGGGCTCGACCTGCAGGGTGGCCTGCACCTGGTGTACGAGGTTCACGTCGACAAGGCGGTCTCCGACAAGGTCGACCGCATCGCCTCGGAGATCGAGGACCGGCTGAAGAAGGAAGAGAAGGACAAGGCCCCGGTCGATGTCACCATCACCCGCGAGGGCCGCGACGACATCATCGTCACCTTCAAGAACCCGGCCGAGCTGGCCAAGCTGAACGAGGATCTGCTGCGCGAGTTTCGCAAGCAGGTCGACCTGATCAGCCGCGACCCCGCCACCGGCGTGGCCCGCCTGCGGCTGGATCCGGATCAGATCGAGGAGGTCCGTGACTCGGCGCTGCGCCAGGGCATCGAGACCATCCGCGGCCGCGTCGACAAGTTCGGCGTGTCCGAGCCGACCATCATCAAGAAGGGCACCGACATCATCGTCGAGCTGCCCGGCCTGAAGACGGCCGACTTCGAGCGCATCAAGAACATCATCGGCAAGACGGCGCAGCTGGAGTTCAAGATCGTCGACGACGGCTCGGACTACATGAAGCGCATCGAGGCCCTGGTCCCCAAGGACAGCGGCATCGACATCCTGCCGGAGTCGTGGACCGAGAAGGACTCTGGCAAGCCGCACGAGGACGTCTACCTGAAGGCGAAGAGCCGCGAGGCGCTGGAGAAGTTCTTCGCCGGGCTGACGGGCGAGAACGCCGTCCCCGCGGACCACGAGATCGGCTACGAGGAGAACGCCGTCCGCAACGACGCCGGCGAGGCGACGCAGGACCGCTACTGGCGGACCCACTACATGAAGAAGCGGGCCGTGCTGACGGGTGAGTACCTGTCCAACGCCGACCAGACCTGGGACCAGCAGACGGGCCGCCCGGAGGTCACCTTCGAGTTCGACCACCAGGGCGCCATCCTGTCCGAGCGCATGACGCGCGAGAACATGGGCCGCAAGATGGCCATCGTCCTGGACGACAAGATCAACAGCGCGCCGGTCATCGAGGGCATCATCAGCTCGCGCGGCCGCATCACCCTGGGCGGCTTCGGGGATCCCTTCCAGCTGCAGCAGGAGGCCAAGGACCTGGTGGCGGTGCTGAAGTCTGGCTCGCTGCCCGCTCCCCTGCGCAAGACGTTCGAGACGCAGGTCGGTCCCACTATGGGCCGCGACTCGATTCACAAGGCCAAGTTCTCGATGTTGATCGGCGCCGCCGCCGTCATCCTGTTCATGCTCATTTACTACCGAGCGTCCGGGATCATCGCGAACATCGCCATGACCATCAACATGCTGTTCATGGTGGCCATCCTGGCGGCCTTCGAGGCCTCGCTGACGCTGCCCGGCATCGCCGGCCTGGTGTTGACGATAGGTATGGCGGTGGACGCCAACATCATCATCTATGAGCGCATCCGCGAGGAGTTGCGCAACGGCAAGTCGCCGCGCAGCGCGGTCGACGCGGGTTTCTCGCGCGCCTTCTGGACGGTGTTCGACGCGCACGTGACGAACTTCGTGGCTGGCGTCGTCCTCTACTCTTACGGTTCCGGTCCCATCCGCGGCTTCGCCGTGACGTTGCTGGTCGGAATCATCACCAAC
>Ga0105238_10008179_pt1 | contig 10461 bp, 7 predicted proteins | sample KBSC34metaG_FD_81526 | JGI IMG/M metagenome (GOLD analysis project Ga0105238, IMG submission 81526) | Corn rhizosphere microbial communities from Kellogg Biological Station, Michigan, USA - KBS C3-4 metaG | ecosystem: Host-associated > Plants > Roots > Rhizosphere > Soil | place: Michigan, USA...
CGGACAGGTGCCGGCGGCCCTTGGCTGTCAGGCGGTAGTAGCGCGCCCGGCGGTTTGTGGCGGAGACATCCCATTTCGCCGAAACCATGCCCCGGGTCTCCAGCCGGTGCAGCGCGGGATAGAGCGAACCGTGATCCACATCCAGCACGTCGCCCGAGGATCGCTCAATCGATTTGGCGATCTCATATCCGTTCGCCTGGCCGCTCAGAAGGGAGCGCAGAATCATCATGGCCAGCGTCCCCTGCAGCAGATCCAGTTTGTCGTCTTTGCTCCGGCTCATCGCGGCGTCTCTGCGTAGAATGCTAGCAAACAAGATAGTAGGATCACAACAGGTAGAGAAACTACTATCTGTCCGTCTGCGAACGCCCTGGTTTCGGAAGCGGGAAGCCGGGGCATCCTGGAGGTGACGCCGCAAATGGCCAAGCCGTTCGTTCCAAAGGCTTCGGCCGGCCGGCGCGGCCATGGAAGCGTGGGTGCAGGTTCCCCGGCGGATATGGATGGACGCAACGGCATTGGCAGACGAGCCTTTTTTGCGGGCGGCGCCGGGCTGTTCTTTTCACCCGCGGCCCGGCCGCGCGACAACCCCGCGGACGAATATGTCCGCCGGTTCGGAACCGGCGCGTATGAGGTTCAGATGACCGTTGAGTTTCACGATCATCACGAGAGGCGTGTTCTTGGGTTCGACGAACGCATCGCGGACCGCCATTTCTGTCTCTCGGCGGATGGCGTCGAGGGACACGATTGCGTGAAGAATTTTGTCGGCGCAATCGCCGTTGCGCGCTACCATATCCGCTCCTCCCGCCACGGATCTCGGGCTCAAGTGCTGCGCGAACGGGTTCGCGCCATCGATCAGGATGAAGCGCTCGGCGTCCGTCCTCCCTTCGACCGCGCCATCGAACTCCAAAACGGCGTCGCGAGCGACATTCAGACTTTTGGCTATATCGCCGGAGCGTCTTCCGCCGCGGACGATGCCTCCCCGTGGTGTCTCTTGCGGCAGGACCTGTTTCTGGACGGAGACACCGCGCCTTTTTTGGTGATCCATTGGAAACACACGCTGAGCGCAATTCGGATCCTGGATATCGTCACGGGGCGGGGAACGCGCGAAGAGAAATCCGGACAATGAGCGAGCGCCGCGGAAGTGGCCGCGTTTTATAATGTTGATATGAAAGGGGATAGCGTTCTTGATCCGCTCCGGGGCTGCCTCTTGAGGGAAACACGATAAAATAGGGGAGGCAGTTTGAATGACCCTCCCGAATGTTTTTCCCCAGAACGGTTCTTCACTAAAGGACCGCGAAATCGACGCAACCACTCTCCCGAACGGAGTCCGCGTCATCACGGAACGAATGCCGCACGTGCGCTCCGTGTCCATGGGCGTATGGATTGGCACCGGATCCCGCCACGAAACCCTCGAGGAGAATGGGATTTCCCATTTCATTGAGCACATGGTCTTCAAAGGCACCAAGCACCGGTCTGCCGAGGAGATCGCCCGTTCCGTGGATTCCATCGGTGGCGGCTTGGATGCCTTCACCGCGAAGGAAATGGTCAGCTACAACACTAAGGTGTTGGACGATCACATGCCCATCGCCTTCGATGTTCTCTCCGATCTGGTTCTGAACCCGCTATTTCGGGAAAAGGACATCGAGAAAGAAAAGGGCGTCATTCTGGAGGAGTTGAAGATGGAGGTGGACAACCCGGAATACCTTCTCACCGACATCTTTTTCAGCAATTTCTGGAAGGACCACTCCATTGGCTGGCCCATCCTCGGCACCAAGGACACGATCCGTAAATTCGACCGCGGGATGCTCCATGAATACTACTCCCGTATCTATCAGCCGTCCAATATTCTGATCACCGCGGCCGGCAACCTCACCCATGCACAGATGCTGGCCCTGGCGGGTGAAAAGTTCGCCGGTTTGCCGAAGATCCAGCCGGTGGAGCAGGACCGGAAGCCGCTGCCGCATGCCCGCCTTGCCTTTCGCAACAAGGTCTCGCTGGAGCAGACCCATCTTTATCTCGGCGTTCCATGTCTGGAACTGCCTCACGAGGATCGTTTCGTTTGTTATGTGCTGAATACGGTGCTCGGCGGCGGGATGAGCTCCCGGTTGTTCCAGAACATTCGTGAAAAACAGGGCTTGGCCTACTCGGTGTTCTCCGAGTTGAGCATGTATCGCGACACCGGTTGTATGGCGATCTACGCGGGCACATCGACGGAGACGGCGCGGCAGGTGGTTGAGTTGATTTTGAAGGAACTTCGGGAAATCAAACAGGAACTCATTTCCGAAGAAGAATTGCGGCGCGCCAAGGATCACCTGAAAGGATCGTTTATGCTGGGGCTGGAATCGACTTCCAGCCGCATGGGCAACCTGGCGCGTCAGGAGCTCTACTACAAGCGCTTTTTCAGCCTGGATGAGATGCTCGAAAGCATCGAAATTGTCTCGGCGCCCCAGGTGCAGAAACTGGCCCAGGAGTTTTTCCACCCGAAGAACATCACGCTGGCGATGCTCGGAAATCTCGGTGATTTCCGTCTTCGCCGTGACGATCTCGACTGCTAGGGATGGGTCTCCGGCGCAGCCATCTCGTTCGCGCATTCCTGGCGCTGTTTGCGTGCGGCGCTGCTTTTGCGCTGGATCCCGCGTCTCTCAAACCGCAGGGGTATGTCAGCGATTTCGCGAATGTAATCAGCCCTCAGTACAAGGTGGTTCTGGAGCAATACTGCCACGCCGTGGAGACGGCCACCGGAGCCCAGATCGCCGTGGTCACGGTGGATACGCTGGACGATGCTCCGATTGAGGATTACACCAATTCGCTCTACCGGAAGTGGGGCATCGGTCAGAAAGGCAAGAACGAAGGGCTGATGCTGCTGCTTGCGGTGCGCGACCGCAAGAGCCGCATCGAGGTCGGGTATGGCCTGGAGCCCGTGATTACCGACGGGGTCACGGGTAGCACGCTCCGCCAGATGCGTCCTTTGCTGACAGCCGGGCAGTATGGCCCCGCAATTCTGGGGGCGCTGGAGGCCCTGGGACCGAAGATTGCCGAGGCCCATCAGACCACAATCGACACTACCGGAATTGATACCACCGGGTTGGAAGGCGCGAAGCGCGCGCGGCCGCAAGGCGGGTCCAGCGGCTTCCCGATCGGCGCCATCATCTTTCTGATTATCGTGATCGCCCTCCTGAGCCGCGGCGGCCGGGGCGGTGGCGGCGGACTTCTCACCGGTCTGATCCTCGGTAATGTATTAGGACGTGGCGGCTCCCGCTTTGGCGGCGGCTTCGGCGGTTTCGATGGCGGCGGGGGCGGCGGCGGTGGATTTGGAGGTTTCGGCGGAGGCGATTCCGGCGGAGGAGGAGCTTCTTCGAACTGGTAATCAATATGGAAAAGCGGCTGGCGGAACTGGTGGAAAAGCTAAAGAACGCGCACGGGGCGCAGTTGGTTTCCGTGATCCTCTACGGCTCCGGCGCAAGGGAAGACCACCACGCGAAGTACTCGGACCTGAACGTCCTCTGCGTGCTGGAGCGGGTGTCGCCCGCGGAGTTGCGCGCGTCCGAGCCCGTGTCGCGCTGGTGGCGCGAGTTGGGCAACCCCTCGCCCCTGTTGCTGAGCGCCGAGGAAGTGAGAACTTCCACGGACTGTTTCCCGATTGAGTTTCAGGACATGCAGGACAGCAGGCGCGTCCTCCATGGCCAGGACGTGATCGCCGACTTGGACGTGGACCGCCGCTACTACCGCGCTCAGCTGGAACACGAGCTTCGCGCGAAGATGCTGCGCTTGCGCCAGAAAGCAGCGGGCATACTATCGGACTCCAAGGCGCTCACCAGCCTGATGCTCGATTCCGTTTCCACCTTTATGGTGTTGGCGCGGCACGCGCTGCAACTGTCCGGCATTCCCGCCGGCGCTACCAAGCGCAGTATCGCGGGGGCGCTGCCCCGGATCGGACTGGAAGCCGCCCCTTTCGATGCCCTGTTGGCGGTGCGCGAAGGTGGCAAGCAGCCGGGTGACCTGGATGCGCCGTCGCTGTTTGAGGAATACTTGAAGCAGATCGAGGCGCTGGTGCGCCATGTCGACAAACTGGAGCAATGAGAGAGGACGGGGAAAAATAAGATGAAAATCACGCTGATCGTGATTCTGGTGGTGGTTCTGCTGGGCGGGCTGGTTGCCTTCGGGACATTTAAGAGTACTTATAACAATCTCACCGCGGAGCGGGAAGCTATCAACGGCCAGTGGTCGCAGGTGGATGTGGCTCTCCAGCGCCGCGCCGATCTCATTCCAAACCTGGTGAACACGGTGAAAGGGTTTGCCACGCACGAGGAAACGGTGTTCAAGAACATCGCCGATGCGCGCTCCGCTTTGTTGGGAGCACACTCGCCGCAGGAGAAAATTGCCGCGAACGGGCAACTGGACTCCGCCCTGGGACGCCTGCTGGTGCTCCAGGAGAATTATCCGCAGCTCAGGTCCAACGAGAACTTCCTCCGGCTCCAGGATGAACTGGCCGGCACGGAAAACCGGATCGCGGTGGAGCGGCGCAAGTACAACGAATCCGTGCAGCGCTACAACACCGACATCTCTCTGTTCCCCGCGAACGTCATCGCAGGGATGTTTGGTTTCCAGCGCAACGACGCCTACTTCAAAACCGACGCCGGAGCCCGCACCGCTCCTAAAGTTCAGTTCTGATTCAATCCGTCCATAATGCCGCCCCCGGTCACTTCGGGTGGATCAGCACCATCACTACTCCGTGGCTGGGGACCGAGGCCGAGAAACTCCCCTTGGCCGAGTCGAGATTCTTGTGCTGCCATAGGTCACGGACGGTTGCATTCAGGTGTTCCGGGTAGCCGAGGTCGGTCCAATCGACCGTGATCTTTGTTTCGGACGCGCCGCGGTTGAGGAGGGCTACCGCGCGGCCGCCGTCGCTCATCTGCTTCGACCAGACTTCCGCGCCGTCCGAACTCCGCTTCGCGCGGTGGCCTTGCTTGCCCATCGGGTCCTGATCCACGGCGATCACTTCTTTGTTCGTCAGGATGTCGTGGATGTCGCTGCTCATGCTATGGAGATCATTACCGGCCATGAGGGGCGCGGCCAGGATCGCCCACATGCTGAAGTGCGCGCGGTACTCGGTGGTCGTCATCCCGCCATTGCCCACTTCCAGCATGTCGGGGTCGTTCCAATGGCCTGGCCCTGCGTAGGACTCGGTGCCGTCCAGGAGATCCAGTATCTGCACCACGCCCAGGCCGTCGTCCTTCTTGCCGCCGGCATCCCAGAGGTCGCTAATGTCGCCGGTCGACCGCCACAGGTTTCCAACGTCCTTGGCCCATAGCCAGGGCTTTGTGGAACCCCATTCGCAAAGACTGAAAACGATCGGACGGCCGGATTTTGCCAGGGCGTCGCGCATGATGGAATAGGACGCTTCCGAGTTCTGCGTGCCGTGATTGCACCAGTCGTATTTCAGGTAGTCGACGCCCCAGGCCGCGTACTGCCGCGCGTCCTGAAACTCATATCCACGGCTCCCGGGCCGGTTCTGGCAAGTGCCGGTGCCTGCATCGGAGTAGATCCCGAACTTGAGGCCTTTGGAGTGAACGTAGTCCGCGACCGCCTTGATGCCTCCCGGAAAACGATCCGAGTCGGCGATGATGTTACCGGAGTCATCGCGCTTCACCTGCCAGCAGTCGTCAATCACCACGTACTGGTAGCCGGCATCCTTCATACCGCTGCTCACCACGGCGTCGGCCGCCTCCTTGATGAGCGCTTCACTGACATTACACCCGAACTTGTTCCAGCTGTTCCACCCCATGGGAGGAGTACGAGCCAGTCCATTGTCCAGCGCGGGGATGCTTCCGGGAGTGGAGAGAGCAAGAATCGAGACGGTGAGAAGTAATCGCTTCATGAGAATTCCTTGATAGACAGAGAAAGGGCAGGGAGTCCGGCGAACTATCCCAGTCCGCCTCGATCCCTGCCCGGTTTTACAAGACGGCTAGAACGTGAATCGTCCTACCATCTGGACGTTTCTCGGTTGGCTCACGGTGCCGTTCCAAGCCCCAAAATTGGAGCTCGACGGGTCGTTGTTGAAAGGAGTGCAATCGCCGAACGCCTGGCCATCGCACGTGAAGTAGTGGTTGTTGAACAGATTGAACATCTCGGCGCGGAATTCCAGGTGCAGCCGCTCCGTGATGTTAATGTTCTTCGAGATCGACAGGTTTGTGTCGCGATAGGCCGAGCCGCGGACGTTGCTTACGCGAGGCCCGGACCCGAGATAAAAGCCGTTGAAGTTGGAGGCGGGCTCGAAAGCGCCGACGTTGAAAGCCGGCCGGTTCACATTGAGCGAGCCCCACGATTGCGCCAGCACGTTGCTGCCGGTGATCGCGGGAATGCAGGCGGCCTGGAACTGAGACGGAAGACCGCATACAGCCGAATCCCGGAAATAAAGCGGCATTCCGGAAGTGAACTTCATACTTGTGGAGAGCGTCCAGCCACCCAGCACGTGATCGATGAATCCGGTGTGGTTTAAGAACCGCTTGCCCGCGCCAACCGGCAGATCGTATACCCCGAGGATGGAAACCGTGTGCGGAATGTCATCCGGCGAAAGCGCCCGGTTCCGGCTGCCCTGGAACGGATTGATCACCGATCCGATGCCGCCGTAACCGGCGGTGGACTGCGTGGTCGAGGAAGCATCCGTCATCAGCTTCGAGAAGGTGTAGTTGGCGCTGAAGAAGATGCCATTCGAGAACTGCTTCTGATAACTCGCCTGAAGCGAATTGTAGATGGAGTTGCCTTCGTTTTCATTCACTCCGGTCAAACCGCCGCAGAATTGCGGGAAAGGAACCAGAGCCTGCGCCACCGTGGGAGCGCAGCTGCCGTTATTCAAGGTTTCCGCCCAGTTTGCGTACGGGGCATTCACTCCATAGAGCGATGTCTCACCGGGCGTGAAGACTGCGTTCAGTTTGTTGCCCATGGCGAGCAGTGTCGGGTTGAGGACATTCAAAGGCTGCAGCTGGGAAGGCAGGTGCGTACCCTTGTTTCCGACGTAGGCGAGGCTGGCAACGCCCTTTCCGAACTTGTGCTCCACAGTCATGTTCCACTGCTGGGTGTAGGAGAGGTGGTTGCCGTACTTCGGCCGATATTGCGGGCCGTTGGTGCCGTTGTCGGCGCTGGTAGTGATGTTGCTCGCCTTGTTGTAAGCGGGGAAGCCGCTGTCCATATAGAAGGCGGGCTCATAGCCGCCCAGGGAGCTGTTGAATCCAACCTGAGGATTGAAGCCGTCGAGCGACATGCCGCCGCCCCAGCCGGGATAAAACGCCTGGGTATAGAACATGCCGTAACCCGCGCGCAGGACGGTTGCGTCGCCGACCCGGTAGGCAAGCCCGATGCGGGGCGCAATCGCGCCGTTGAAAGGTGTCTCCGGATAGCGCACACCGGCGCTGGCGGGACCCCACTGATTTCCGGCGTAAACCACGCGGCCGGGCAGCCCGCCCGCGCCGGGGTTCGAACCGAAGTCAAAGAAGGCGAGACGGTTGCCGGTCTCGAAGCTGGGAGAAAAACGATCCCAGCGCAGACCGTAATTCATGGTCAGCCGGGGCGTCATTTTCCAGGTATCGCCCAGGTGCAGCGAGTAAGCGCGCTGCTCTGCGCCGTATTTCGCTACGTTGTAGACCTGAACGCTCCCGCCGTTGGCGGCGCCGATCAGGAAGCTGGCGAACGGATTGCCGCTATCCACGCCGGGCTGCCCGGTGGCGCCGGCGGCGAAGCTCAGGGAGCCGGACTGGCCGCCGTTGGAGCGGAACACCTGCGCCAGGTGGCGGAACTCTCCGCCAAACTTGACCGTGTGCGAACCGTGGACCCACGTCATGAGTTCGTTCGTGATGTGCGAAGGCCGGGTGGTTTTGTTCAGCGGGCCGTAGCCGCTGTTGTTACCCCAACTGGCATAATTCGAGACGCCGTTGCCGCTGAAGCTGGCGGTGGGCGATGCGTTGTAGGCCGCTGCGTTGGGAATGTGCGGAAGCAGCGAAGGATCCTGGCCGCTGACAGATCCGTAGCCTTCGTTGCGGTTTCCGTATCCGTATGCGAAGTGGCTCAAGAGAGTCGGGCTGAACGTATGGTCCCAGTTGAAGCGGCTGACCCACGCGTCTTCGGGGTTGGCCGGGCTCGAAGTGCAGAGCTGAACCGGCAGTGCGCACTGCTCATTCACCTGGGTCTGTTGCCGCCAGATGGTGGCGAACATGTGGTCGTTCTCGCTCCAGTAGTAATCAATCTTGTAGAGGAAGTGATTCACGTTCGACAAGATACCGTCGGAGACCGGAGTGGAGAGATAATTGTTCACCGGACCGGAGCTGGTCGGAGTCGGCAGGAACTTCATCCATTGCTGCGCCAGCGCGCTCTGCTGGCTTCCCGGGATAATGTTGCCCGGATACGGTGTGCGGGTGATTACGCCACCGGAAATGCTTTCGGCATGCGGATCGTAGATGGGAGTATTCCAGTCGGAGAAGTTTCCGGTGCGATCCTGCAAGGACGGAATCGAGACCACCGGGCGCGTGGTGCCGCCCAGGCTGCGCAAATATTCCTGGTCGTGGAAGAAATAGGTTTTGTGCTTGGAGCCCCAGATGAAGGGCAGGAACGGAATCTTCACCGGGCCGCCGATGGCGCCGCCGAACTCGTTCTCGTTGTCTTTCGGGCGCTGATCGCCAGGACCGCGCTGGTTGGTGAATTGCAATGCGTTCAGCGACTTGTTGCGGAAATATTCGAACGCGGCGCCATGGAACTGGTCCGTTCCACTCCGGGTGGTGACCATGATTTCTCCGCCAGTGGTGACGCCGTATTCCGGCTCATAGCTGGAGGTCAAAACGCGCACCTCGCTCACCATGTCGGGAGTTGTGGGGAAGTCGAAGAATGAAACCATACCGCTCTGCGACATGGTGCCTTCCTGCATGCTGACGCCGTCCATCACCGCTTCGTCGCCCATCTTCAATCCACCGTTAATGCGGGCATTGAAAGCCTGAGGGCTGGTGCCGGTGTTGACGCCGGGCAGGAACGTGACGAACTGAACGGCGTTGCGCGGCGTTCCCGCCGCCACCAGCAGTGGCAGTTGATTGATTACCGAAGGCGCAATGCCTTCCTGCTTGCCGCCGTTGTCCAGATTCAACTGCGCTACATCCGCCGTGACTTCCACTTTCGTGGCGGCGTCGCCGACCTGGAGGCTGGCGTCAATACGAACCGCCTGGCTGGCCAGCAACTGAATTCCGCGCTGTATATAGCTTTTGAAGCCGGCTGCGTCAACCGTGAGGTTGTACGAACCGGGCTGAAGATTAGGAAAAGAATAACGGCCATCGGCATCGCTCTTTACCACCGAGCTGATGTTGCGCTCGGCGGAAACCAGAGTCACCGTTGCCTGTGGAACCAGGGCTCCCGAATTGTCGGTCACCTGACCGGAAATGGAGCCATTCTGGCTCTGACTAAAGCCCAACTGTGCAAAGCAAAAGCACAGTAGGAGCGAAACGCCAAACATGCGACCTAGCATGGATGTCCTCGTGTGTGAAATTTAGCTTGTTCGACCTGTACAAACCAGTTGTTCCAAATACTATTGCATTTTGGCCCCTCCCGCAACTGTTTGTTTGTAAGGTTAAGGAATATTCATAAAGCGTTTAACCGCTTAGCGGAACAGGCGCTTCGGGACAACACCGGCAGGCCTATAGAATACAATTGAATGCCGTTGAGACTCCATCGCGCGGTTTGGGGGCTGGCTTGGGCCGTGGCCACTCTTTTGAACGCGCAACCCACACAACCGGCGGCGAGCGGAGCGGATCAAAGCATCGCCGCCATTCAACAAGCCATCGAGGACGGTCAACCGGACCAGGCTCGCGAGCGGATCGCCGCTTCCCTGCGAAAGTATCCCGCAAATGGTGGGATTCTCAACCTCAGAGGCATTTTGCACGCCCAGCAGCGGGACATGGCCGCCGCCCGGGCGGACTTTCAGGAGGCGATTCGCCTGAGTCCGGGCCTGCTTCCCGCATGGCAGAACCTGGCTCGCGCCTGCCAGACGTTGGCCGGTGAAAGCGCGGCTGGCCGCGATACCGGTGCGATGGACTGCGCCCTAAGGAGCTGGCGTCACGTTCTGGGATCTTTGCGGGGTGATGCGGAGGCTCTGTCCGCCTTGGCGACACTCCACGAGTGGCGGGGGGATTTTTCGGAATCCCTGCGGCAGATCGAGGTACTGGCCCCGGCCGATGCGGCGGAACTCCCGATGCTCGCCCTTCGCTGCGCGGACCTGGCCGGGCTGGGGCGTGTGGGCGAAGCGATCGAGGCGGCGAAGCACCTCAGCCGGAGTCCCGGTTACACCGATGAAATCGCGGCCTCGGTATTTCCGGTCTTGCGGACCCCGGAGACCGCGCCGGTCCTTATTGTTCTGGCAGAGGCTTTAGACTCCGCGCGTCAGGCCTCGCCGGAAACCCTGCGGCTGTTGGGCCTGGCCTATGAAAAAAC
>Ga0105238_10008181_pt1 | contig 10460 bp, 10 predicted proteins | sample KBSC34metaG_FD_81526 | JGI IMG/M metagenome (GOLD analysis project Ga0105238, IMG submission 81526) | Corn rhizosphere microbial communities from Kellogg Biological Station, Michigan, USA - KBS C3-4 metaG | ecosystem: Host-associated > Plants > Roots > Rhizosphere > Soil | place: Michigan, USA...
CATAGATTCCTGCGAATAGTTTGGAGGACTCATGCGGTTTCGATCCAGCCGCCGCGAGGGCCAAGGGGAAGCTCGCACCCCACAGGATGGTCGGGGGCAAGAGAGCCCACAACGCGCGGGCGAGGTCGAGCTCGAAGTTGAACCAGATGTTCGAAGAGATCGAAGGGTCGATGGGCCAGTAAGGGAGCGATGCCGATATGTTGTACGCGGTCCAGGCTATCGCGCCGGCAGCGAGCAACTGGCAGCATCCTAATGCCAGACGCGTGCGGATGAGCACGCGACAGAGCAATGACCCGATGCCGCTGCCGATCCCGAGGCCGGTGAGGAAAACTGCCACGATGATCGACAGCGTGTAAACTGAGGCTCCGAACAGCAGGCCGAGTGTGCGGGTCCAGATCGCTTCTGAACCCAGGGCGCAAAGCCCTGAGAGTGCGATGGCGACGTAGACGGCCGGCGAAGAGCCCCGGCCCTCTCGGATTGGGCTGGAAACAGGCAGAGGTTTAGGAATTAGCGCGAAGGCAATTCCCGCAACGACAACGTTGACCGCTGCGGCGAAATACGTCGCGGTGGCAACATCGTATACGCGCAACAAATAGAAACCGGAAAGCAGGCAACCGAGCACGGCTCCGGCGATGTTCGCGCCGTAGAGGAGTCCTAGCCGCGAAACTTCGTCGACCTGACGAGCCAGGGCGGGCAGCGTCGCGCCCATCAGAAGGGTCGGGGGCAGAAGGCACGCAGCGGCCGAATAGGCGCTGCCTACGAGAGGCATCAGGAATAACACCAGGATTCCGAGAATGGCGATGCCGAGTTCGATCGCGTAGAAGCGCAAGCGGGACAGGCTCAGGCTGCCGAGACACATCCCGCCCATGAAAGTGGCGAGGAGAATGCCGAGGGACACGGCGGTGGAGCCGATGACCAGTTCGAGAAGCTGGAACCAGACGATCTCATATATGAGCGCGGCTACACCGCTGCCGAAGGAGAGCAGAAGCACTGCGTATGTCAATTTCAGAAGGCCTTCTGAGACCGTTTTAACCCGCACGGAGTGGGGCCGGATTTTTGTCCCGGCGGACACCCATCATACGCAAACGTCGCACGGTCGGTGACTAGTACGCCGCGCCTAGTTGAATCGGCCCTCTGATGAGAGAGCGCTCGATCTCCTCGATTTCCAGGATACGGCGAAGGTGAGCCCCGCGGTGCGGGTGGACGCTGCAAGTAGAAGGATCGTTGAGTGAAACAGTTTCTCAGCCTTCGTATTGCAACACATTCAATCCGGCGTTCCAATCGGTGACATAGACGAGTCCATCGATTGTGACCAGGATATCGGCGGATTTCGCCGCGAGCGCAACGTTGGGACGGGGATCGATCAGCTTTTTGGGCGGCGGAGGCACCCAAAAGGCGATCTCTTTGGGCGCGAATGCGTCCTTGATGTCGAAGACCCGGACCCCGGCCACGTTGTAGGTGGAGAAAATCGTCTCCTCGCTGCGGAAGGTACCGGGCCGGTTTTCATGGAGGTTGTGCGGACCGAACGTTCCGAATCCGCAGAAGTCCCTTTCCTTGGGCGCAGGCAAAGTGGAAATTGGAACGGGGTTTTCCTCGGCCCGCAAATCCACGATGAACGTGGCAAACATGCCCTTTGCGCATTTTTCCGCATTGGCTTCGTCGGCCACGACTGCCAGTTTCCGGCCGGGCAAGGGGAGCGGCGTGTGCGTGCCGCCTGGAAACGGCGGACACCAGTTGATGTGAGAAATCAGCTTAGGCTTGGCGGGATCGCTGAGATCGTGGACAGTCAGGCCACCATCGCGCCAGGCGCCATAGCCGCGATTGCCGGATGTAATCATGTGATGCAGGGCAACGCGGCGGCCGGGCGGCAAGGTCGACGGCTCGCCGGCCGCGCGATTCATCCCGGGCATCCACCAGCGCCCGACAATTTCGGGCTTGGTAATATTCTGCAGGTCGACCATACAGAGGAAGTGATCGGTGAAACCATCTAGATGGGCGGCGATCGCGGCATAACGTCCGCCTGCCCACCACAGGCGATTGATGCCGAGCCCCGGCATTTCGAGAAACGCGATTTCCCGCATCTCGGCGGGACGAGAAATATCGTGAATGCTCAGACCGGATCGGAATTTCTTGCGGTTGGTAATACTATCGGCCAGCGCATTCTCGAAATAACCGCGAATGTTGTCGTACGACTGCATGGCCACAATATTCGCCCCGTTGGCGAGCAAAAGCAGGTCGTCTGCAACCTGCAGGTGATGGGTCCGGGTAAAGTCTCCGCCCGTGAAGAAGCCGACAGGCTTTAGTTTGCGCGGATCCGCCGCATCCAGAATCGTTACTCCGTTGCTGAACATGTGGCCAACATAGAGATGGCGGCGGTTGAGCATGACCTGAACGCTATCCGGCCGTCCGCCTAGATCGCTATAGGACAGATGACGGAAGCGTTGTCCGATGCCTTGTGGCGGAACGACACTATCCTGCGCGTGCGATGGCGCGGAACTGGACGCCAGCGCCGCGAGACCAAGCAGACCTTTCCCGCAATCGCGCCGAGTGATGGTCGCCATGTTATGCTCCGTTTCCCAATCCTCACGAACCAGCTTACACATCTCGGATGGCGCGGGAGGTTGACGTCCCGGGAAACTGTCGGGAGCCTCGGGTAGGACGATAACTTGGTGTCGCTTACTTACCGACTGATTTCAGGGCGGCTCCGCCCTTCTCGACACCGGCGCCGGTCCCTAGAGCCAGTTTCTGGGCACCCCACTTAAGGCCTCGGCCCGTTGCTTTGACGCCCTTGACGGTTACCTTACCCGTGGCGACGCCAGTTTTGGCTACCGCGGTCTTCGCGGAGTCACCGGCGTCCTTGATGTCTTGCCCGGCGCCGTCCTGGCTCTTCGCCGCGAGGGGGACGATAAAACAAATGGAGAGCAGAATGTTTCTTGTAGCGCGCATGGTTCTACTGTAGCGGAAAATTCGGTGGAGTGGCGGGGCGGGTGAGCAAATAGGCGGGATAATGGAGGGCGGTAGAAACGATGCGACGCTTGGGCCTCTTATTTCTCTTAGCGGCGAACGCCTTTGGCCAGAGGTCACCAGTCCCGTATGCCCTGGACAGCGACGGACCCGGACCAACCTTTACCAGCGAACACGTTAGTCTTTCGTACCAGGGCTCGTACCCATCGATCCGGAGCGTGGACTTCCAAAACTTCAAAGTTTTTATTCTTGACCAAGCCGGAAAACCCGCTGGAAGCATTCTGCTCAAGAAGGGACACTACAAGCGTGACGAACCCAGTAGCCATTTTTCAATGGACTTGGATTCGATTTACTTCCTCAGCACACCCCCATCATCCAAGGGAAGTTCCGCCCTCGTCCTGTACTCATGGTCCGCTGCGGGGGGCAGTTCCAGTCAGGGAAGAACCGCGCAGGTGTTCACGGTAACGGACGGCCACCTTCGATCGGTGCAAGAGATCGGCTGGGACGCTCACTTCCAAGCAGGTCAACCCACGGATTCGTTCGACATGAGTATGAACACGCTTGTGATTCGCTCGGCCCACTACATCCCGGGAGACGCGCATTGCTGCGTCTCGGCTATGGACATCGTCACCTTCAAATGGGATGGTACTCGCCTGGTCCAATCCGATATCCAGACCGAACTTTCGGCATACGGCAAGAGAGAAGGGAAGATACGTCCCCGTTGATCCCCTCGGAGCTAGTTACCGACCAGTACGAGTTCGGCCGAGGGCCACCGCAACCAATTATGCTCCATCGGGCGAAGTAGAATCTTAACGGGCAGTATCCGCGCAGGCGGCCTTAAAGTCTGAGTAGCTTCCCGGGTTGAGGGTCACCGATGCGTGTTCGATTTTCAGGTCGGAGCGAAACGTCTTGGCCAGCGAGCCGCGATCGTCCATCACCAGCTTGGTCCCGTTCCACCGGCCCTCCAGGTCTAAGTAACCCCGCGTTGGGCGCGAATCGAAAAAATACCATTCGAGCAGGCGAAAACTGATCACGCTTCCCTCCGTGTTGGACCAGCCGTTGTAGATCGTGCCCGAAAGCTTCAGGCGCTGGGCCACGTCTCGCGAAGTGCAAAGCCAGGCTGAGCCCTGCACACCGCCGGTGGGACGGAGGTCCTCCCCTTCCTGGCTTCGCAGGCGAAGGCGGGAAAAATGGGAATCCGGGTAGAGAAACACATACAAGGGATAATTTCCGCCCTTGGTCTGCAGCATGCCGGTGGCCGACCAGGACAACAGCGGCGTCGAAACCCCACCGATATGAAAAGACCAGGGAGCGGTGATGGCGGCCACGCCATAAACTATGCCCGCGCAAAGGAGGACCAGACCCAGAAGCGACGCGATGCAACCGTGGCGCTTCGGTGCCCGCATGCGGCAGCTACTTTTTCGCGGCCTTCTCTTCCGCGCGGGCGCCAGCGAGGATGCCGGTCATGCCATAGTTCCCCTCGTGACAGGCGGAGTCAAAGATCATGTGGCGATGATCGTCGCTCTTGCCCATCTCAATGAGGACGGTCCACGGCTTGGTCCACGTTTTCGGATCCTCGAAGGTGATTTCGCGGCGCAGGTTGTTCGCGTCCACGCGGCGGATGCGTTCGGTCATCTTGTAGGTCTCGATGTTGGATCCACGGAAGCCCTGCGAGAAATTGGTGGTTTCAATCACCAACGTGTCGCCTTCCCAGTGGCCGCGCGAATCCCCTAAATAGAACTTGAGGTTGGACGGAGCATGCGGGCGCCCATCCATAAAGATGGCGCGATTGCCTCCGCCAGCGTGGTCGTCCTCCATGTAGATCGCCATGGATTTCGGCGACTGCACGATCTGCATCACGGTGCCTTGGGCGAAGGCCGTATTTAAAGGAAGGAACGGCATGGGTACGCCGAGGCAACGAGGCGATTGCGCGATAAATTCCGGATTGTCGTTCGCGCCACCCGGGCCTCGACCACCGGCGCCCGCAGGAGCGCCACCACGGCCACCGGCTCTGCCGGCTCCCTGCGCACCCGCCACCAGCGGAGGAATTTTCCCATCGGGTGGATCGATGACCATTGACGTGCGCTTGCCGGTTTTCAAGATGGAATTGAAGACGGCGTTATAGGCTCCGCTGACGTCCTGGGCCCCGGCGGAGCGAGCGTTGCGGCCCGGATCCAGACCTTTCTTCTTATCCGCCGCAGCCACTTCCTCGTCGGTGAGAAATTCCTTGCCGGCATTTGCCGCGGAGCGTTCCAGGGGCACGTCGTACATCACGAACCAGGTGCCCTGCAGGTCGGGATCGCCCCAGGGTGTTCGGAGTGAAGGTGCGGCTTTGGCTGCAGCTTTGGCTTTGGAGGCGGTGGCCTTAGGAGCAGGCGCCGGAGTCTGGGCGAGTGCGAGGACACCCGCCAATGCACCCGCAACAAGAGCGAGAGAAACGATGCTCCGCTCCATGACTTTCGCGGCTCTGTAGGTGGCTGCCACTAGCTTTCCTCAGCTGCCTATTATAGTAGAGATGCATATGAGACTTGGGACCATCTTGCTATCTGCCGTGACGTTGGTGGCGCAAACTCCTGGCCGAATCACTCCTCGTATAGGGGGCAAGCCTGACTTCAACGGGATTTGGGAAGCCAACAATACCGCTAACTGGGATCTGCAAACTCACGCGGCGCGTCCGATGGTGGCGCAAACCGGCTTAACGCCCGGATCGCAGGTCCTGGCTGCGCCAGTGGTCGGACTGGGCGCGGTCGGCTGGGTCCCCGGGGGTCTCGGCGTGGTGGAAGGCGATGAAATTCCTTATCAGCCGTGGGCGGCGGCGAGAAAGAAAGAAAACCTGGAACACTGGATGGATCGCGATCCGGAAATCAAGTGCTTCCAGCCCGGGGTTCCGCGCGCGATGTACATGCCGTACCCGTTTCAGATTGTCCAGAGCGCGACCAAGATCGAGATGGTGTTTGAATTTGCGAACGCGCAACGCACCATCCACCTGACAAAGATGGATTCGTATCCGAACGTGCTGTACATGGGATACTCGGTTGGCCATTGGGAAGGCGATACGCTGGTGGTCGATGTATCGGATTTCACCGACGCGACCTGGTTCGACCGGTCCGGCAATTTCCACAGCGACGCGCTGCACGTTGTCGAACGCTTTACCCCCATGGGTCACGATGCCATTCGCTACGAAGCCACTATCCAGGATCCGCAGGTATTCACGCGCCCCTGGAAGATCAGCATGCCGCTCTATCGCCGCCTGGAGCCGAACGCCCAATTGACCGATTTCCGGTGTGTCGAGATGGTGGAAGAGACCATGTATGGACATCTTCGCAAAGAGCAGCTGGTCAAGCATTGGGAAGGCACCACCATGAATATCGACGTGACGCGCAAGATCCCGCCGGGGGAGGCGGTTCACGAGCGCTACATCTCCGGCAACCCGCCGGACAAATGATGGGCTGCGGGTTGTTAAGATAATGAGGGCCAGGAGGTTGATCTTTATGCGAGCCAGACTAACTGTGGGAGCCGTGATCGCAGCCGGTATCACGCTGCTTGTGTCGCCATCGCCGATGCGGGCGCATCATGCCTTCGCGGCGGAATTTGACGAAAAGAAGCCGGTCAAATTCGTGGACGCCACGGTTACGAAGGTCGAGCTGATCAACCCCCACAGTTGGATCCACGTCGACGTGAAACAAGCCGATGGAACGGTGGTGAACTGGGCGATCGAAGCAGGCAGCCCGAATATCCTGCTGCGACGCGGCATCACCAAGGACACACTGCAGAAGGGCCAGAAGATCGTCATCGACGGGTATCAGTCGAAGGACGGGTCGCACCGTGCCAACGGCCGCGACCTCACGCTGCCGAACGGGCAACACTTGTTCCTGGGATCGTCGGGTCCTGGCGAAGGCGCTCCTTACGAAGTACCGCGTCCGGGTGTGGATACGAAGTAGCTTTCCGCAGGCGCGCGGCCTCGCGAAGCTCGATGACCTTTTAGGTAGCGACCTGCTACAATGTTTTCCCGGCCCAAGGCTGGTGATTTCATTTTCTTAAAAACTAAAAGGACCATTCATGCGCCCAGTACAGATCCTCCTGTGTCTCTTTGCCCTGGTGTTGATTGCGGCCGGCCAGACTCCGGCGAACCTGACATTGACGGGAAACGCCGTGCTAACTGGCGGGAATGGATTCGCTATCAATGGCACCGGGACAATCACCGGCCTTGGAAGCGCCGTGCTCTCCGGGGCGGGAGTGGTCAATAACTCCCTTCTTTCCGGTCAAACAACGGGGCCGATCCCGGGAACCTTCACCTTGGTCTTTTCAAGCGGCGACGTTATCGTGGGCAACTTCTCCATTCCATCGGGCATTCTTGTCCCCTTCGTGGGACAGACAGTTACTACTACGGGTTTCGTTCTTATGACCGCCGGGACGGGAAAATTCGCTGGCGTAAGCGGCTCGTTCCTTTCCGTGACAGGCTCCGGCACCTCGACCGGCACTAGCAGTTCGTCGTTCTCACTGTCAGGCGCCGGGACAGTCAGCGTTGGGCAAAAGATCCTGCCGCAGTTTGCGTTTGGCGGCGGCTGGTATTCAGCGTTGTATTTCACCAACAACGGCGCTGCTCCCGCTTCCTTCGCCGTGAGCTTCACTGCTGACGCCGGCACGCCTTTGAATGTCCCTTCCGTGGGTGGTTCCTCGACGACCGTTAGTCTTAACGCCGGCGCCACGGCCATCATTGAAGCGCCAAATGCCGGCGCCCTCCAGCAGGGATATGTCTCCTTTACACTGCCCGCGGGAGTGACAGGGTACGGCATCTTCCGTCAAAGCGTCACTGGAATTCCGGATCAAGAGGTGGTGGTGCCTCTCTCCGGCGCGTCAGCCACATCGAGCACATTCATTTGGGATGACACCAGCTATACGACGGCAGCGTCCGTTGTGAACCCAAGTACTACAGCCGCGACCGTCACTGTGGTCGTGAAGAACGCCGCCGGCAATATTCTGGGCGCCGCCGCCTTCGTCTTGCAGCCGAAGAACAAGACCGCGGTGGTTCTGAGAAACTTGTCAGGATTAGGGGCGATGGCCGGAAGCCGAGGCACTGCCACCTTTACCGTTACCTCCGGCAATATAGCGGTGCTTGGTTTGCGCGTCGACGGGGCGGCATTCACCTCCATCCCGACGATCGATCAATAAGCCGCTACTTCTGAGTCTTGTCCTGGTCCTTAACGGCCAGGCCGCCGGTGATGCAGGAGCCGCGCCATGCGGATGCCAGATGCCGACAAAGCGCCTCACACCGGGCTGGCCGCCGTCTGCTTCAACGGAGTTTGCGCTGGCTTCTTGGAGATGAACATGGTTTAGGTCTCCCTTATGCTGCCGGCTTTTCGCAATTAATCATCCACGGCGTGCCGAACTGGTCCGTGACCACGCCGAAACGTAGCGCCCAAAAAGTTTCCTGCAGGGGCATTCCCACCACGCCCTTGTCTTCCAGCGCCTTGAAAACGCGATCCGCTTCGGCCGCATCGTCCATGCCGAGCGAGAGCGTGATGCCCTGCGGCTTCTGATACTGGCCGGGAGGAGCGTCGGAGCCCTGCAAGACTTGGTCGTCCAGGGCCAAGGTGACGTGCATGATTTTCTTTTTCCACTCGGGCGGCGCTTGATCGGCCATAGGCGAATCCCCATAGGTCATCATGAAAGAGATTTTGCCGCCAAGGTGTTTCTCATAGAACTTGAAGGCCTCTTCGCACTGGCCATTGAATGACAGATAGGGAGTCATTTGCAGCATAGCTTCACCTCTCGATTCTCGTTCGCATCTTTCGCGGACAAGGAGATTAACTGTTCCAGATCTTTCTTCTGGCAAGCAGGGCATTCCGCGGCCGGGGATGAGCGTAAAACCACGTACTCAAGACGATGCCCGCAATCGCGGCACTCGTATTCGTAGATCGGCATGAGCGAAGTTTATCGGAATGCAGCGAGCATGTCATCCCTCGGGAACCGGCAGCGGATTTCGTTGCCCGAACTGCGCCTGATGCCAGTAGGGGTACGCACGAGTAACCTTGCTGGTCGCATCCAGTTTGGCGATTTGCGCCGCTGTCAGATTCCAGTCCGCGGCGCCGAGATTCTGCTGGAGCTGTTCGGCGTTTCTTGCGCCGAAAATCACGGTCGAAACGGTAGGCCGCTGCAAGAGCCAGTTCAAAGCGATCTGCGGCACGCTCTTGCCGGTCTCCTTGGCCACTTCATCGATAGCCTCGACCACTTTAAACAGATGCTCATCGGAAACTTGCGGGCCCATTCCCGATGTCTTGGGAAGCCGGCTGACCTCGGGCGGAGGCTGGCCGCGACGAATCTTGCCCGTAAGTCGGCCCCAGCCCAGAGGGCTCCAGATGAGGGCCCCGACCTTCTGATCCAGACCGAGCGGCATCAGCTCCCACTCATATTCACGCCCGATCAACGAATAGTAAACTTGATGGCCAACATAGCGAGCCCATCCGTATCGATCCGAGACCCCCAGCGACTTCATCAGATGCCAGCCGGAGAAGTTCGAGCACGCGATATAGCGCACCTTGCCGGAGGTCACGAGATTGTTAAGCGTCGAAAGTGTTTCCTCGACAGGCGTAGTCGCGTCGAATCCGTGCATGTGATAGATGTCGATGTAATCTGTGCCCAGACGGCGGAGGCTGTCTTCGCAGGCGCTGATCAAATGACTTCGCGACGATCCCAGATCGTTAGGCCCGTCGCCCATGGGGAAAGTGGCTTTGGAGGAGATCAGCAGCCGTTGGCGCTTGCCGGCGATCGCTTTGCCCAGGATTTCTTCCGAGAGTCCTTTGGAGTAGACGTTCGCCGTATCGAAAAGATTCACTCCCGCGTCCAGGCACATATCGACGAGTCTGGTGGCTTCGTCGACGCCGGTTTCTCCCCAGGCGCGGAAGAATTCGCTACCGCCGCCGAAGGTTCCTGCGCCAAAACTGAGAACGGAGACCTTCAAGCCCGAATTGCCAAGCTGTCTATATTCCATATTCTGATCTTAAACTCGGATGATATTCTCAAGGTATGATCTGGAAGTTTTTCCTCCTGGTTCTGACGGCTGGAGCTTTTGTAGCCGCCAACGCTCAAATCAAAACCTTTCCGTTCGCCTACACACAGCAGGATCTCCCGAACGGACTTCGCCTGGTGACCATCCCGACCGATTCTCCGAACCTGGTGTCGATCTACATCGTGGTGCAGACCGGATCGCGGAACGAAGTGGAATCGGGCAAGTCGGGTTTCGCGCATCTGTTCGAACACATGATGTTTCGGGGCACGGAGAAGTATCCGCCGGAGAAGTACAACCAGATTCTGCAGCGCGCGGGAGCGGCCTCGAACGCGTTTACGAGCGACGACCTAACCGCTTTCTACACGACCTTCTCTAAAGAGGATTTGGCGGAGATCCTCGCCATGGAAGCCGACCGCTTCCAAACCCTGAAGTACACGCCGGAATATTTCAAAACGGAAACCGGCGCGGTGCTCGGCGAGTTCAACAA
>Ga0105238_10008183_pt1 | contig 10459 bp, 12 predicted proteins | sample KBSC34metaG_FD_81526 | JGI IMG/M metagenome (GOLD analysis project Ga0105238, IMG submission 81526) | Corn rhizosphere microbial communities from Kellogg Biological Station, Michigan, USA - KBS C3-4 metaG | ecosystem: Host-associated > Plants > Roots > Rhizosphere > Soil | place: Michigan, USA...
GGCCGGGCCGGCCGGCGCCCACGACGCTGGAGAGCACGAAGTGCCGGAAGTTGTAGCGATCGGAGGCCTCCGCAAGCTTCGCCGCGGCGCCCGCGTCGATCGCAGCTAGCTCGGAGCGGTATCGCGCGGCGGCAGCGAAGACGGCGGCGTCGCAGCCTTCTGCCGTCCACTCGATGTCCTGGCTCAGGTCGGCGACCACTGTTTCGGCGCCGGCGTCCCGCAGCAGCGCCTCCTGGGCGGGCGTGCGGACCAGGGCCCTGACACCGTGGCCGCGCCGAAGCAGCAGGTCCACGACGCGGCTGCCGAGCCGGCCGTGGGCACCGGCAACCAGCACGATCACGATGCTTCTCTGTCGGCGGCCGCGTCGACGGTCTCGGCGAGCAACGCGCGGATGGCGCCTTCGGTGCCGCCGTAGTTGCCCTCGCCGACGTGCGTGTAGCGAATTCGACCGGCGCCATCGATCAGGTACATCGTCGGCCAGAACCGGTTCCCGTAGGCGTTCCAGGCGACGAAGTCGTTGTCGATTCCGACGGGATATTCGAGGCCCCGCTCCCGGACGGCACGCTCGACATTGTCGACGGACCGCTCGAACGCGAATTCGGGAGTGTGGACCCCGACCACCGTCAACTCAGGTTGATACCGATCGTGAATCCGGCGCAGGAACGGGAGGGTGCGCTGGCAATTCACGCACGCGAAGGTCCAGAACTCGAGCAGGACGACGCGATTCGGAAGGGCCGCCAGCCTCAGCGGCTCCCCGTCCGGGGTGTTCAACCACGGATCGACGCCGACCAGTTCCGGGGCGCGGCCCAGGACAGGTAGCCGGCTCGCGGTATTTCGCGAGTGGAAGTCCACGACGGTTCATGGTGGCCGCCGCGTGAGGTCGCGGCAATCGCGTCTGATGATCGACCGATAGGCCGCGCGGCTTGGGCCTTGAAATCGATCAGTAGGCGCGTGCCAGCAGCGCCTCGACGGCGTCATCATCTGGGTCGTCCACGGGCTGCTGGTCCGCGCGGAGCAGGCAGCGCACCGAGATCCCGGCCTGGGCCAGCCGATCCTCGCCGCCGCTGCCGCAGGCTCGCCAGGGTATGCGGGCAAAGCCATCGCGCGCGATCTCTCCGGCCTCTTGGAGCGTGCTCGCGCGTTGCGTTCGCCCGTCGCGCAAGGCCGTCGCCTGCCGCAGCAGCTCCTGCTGATCGTCGGCCAGCATCTGTCGCACGCGGGGCGCGAGGCCCTCCAGCGCCACCGTCTCCTTCGACGACGACACGCGGTGCGCCACGACGGCTTCTCCGGTCGCCAGCTCCCTCGGACCGAGCTCGATGCGAAGAGGCACACCGCGAAGCTCGTGATCGACGATCCGCCTCCCAACCGAGATCTCCAGCCGGTCGTCCAGCTCGACGCGCACGCCAAGTCCCCGGAGCTCGTCCACGAGCGTCGTCGCCCCCTCGATCACGCCCTCTCCGGCGCGCGCCGCCAGGACGATCGCCTGGGTGGGCGCGAGCCGCGGCGGAACTCGCAGTCCGTGATCGTCGCCGTGGACCATGATCATCGCCCCGAGCAGACGCGTGGAGGCGCCCCATGAGGTCTGCCAAACGTGGCGCAGCTGTCCGTCGCGATCGGCGAATCGGATGCCGAACGCGCGGGCGAAGTTCTGACCCAGCTCGTGGGAGGTGCCCATCTGCAGCGCCTTGCCGTCGCGCATCAGGCCCTCGCACGACCAGGAGATCTCCGCACCGGCAAATTTTTCGCGCTCGGTCTTGCGGCCGCGGAACACCGGGATCGCCAGCTCGTCGCTCATCGCGCCCGCATAGACCTCGTCCAGGATCCTGAGCGCGTACGCGTGGGCGTCCTCGCGCGTCGCATGGGCCGTGTGTCCCTCCTGCCAGAGGAACTCAGAGGTGCGAAGGAACAGCCTTGGGCGAAGCTCCCACCGCACGACATTCGCCCACTGATTGATGAGCAGAGGGAGGTCGCGGTAGCTCGAGATCCAGCGCGCGAACGAAGAGTTGACGATCGTCTCACTCGTGGGACGAACGACCACCGGCTCCTCGAGCTCCTTGCCACCTCCGTGGGTGACCACCGCCAGCTCGGGGCTGAAGCCCTCCACATGCTCGGCCTCCCGGCGGAGAAATGCCTCGGGGATCAGCAGGGGAAAGTAGGCGTTGCGGGCCCCGGTCGCCTTGATTCGCTCATCGATCGCCGCCTCGAGACGCTCCCAGATCGCGTAGCCCCACGGACGGATGACCATCGTCCCCCGGACCGGCCCATTCTCGGCCAATTGCGCCTTGGCGATCACCTCCTGATACCAGCGCGGGAAATCCTGCCCCTGGGGCGTCAAAACTCCTGCCATCCGGAGGGCACTCTAGATCCACGAGACGCCGCTCGCGGGCAGCCTCATGCCGGCCGCGAGCGCCTCTACGCCTGAATCAGGCCGCGCCGGATTGCGTAGCGCGTGAGCTCCACGCGGTCGCGCAGGCCCAGTTTGTCGAGGATGTTCTGGCGGTGGCGCTCGACCGTCTTGACGCTGATCACGAGCTGCTCGGCGATCTCCTTGCTGGTCTGCGCATCGGCGATCAGCTTGAGCACCTGGAGCTCCCGTGCGGTGAGGATGTCGGGCTGCTCCTGCTCGCCGCGATCGATGTAGTCGCGGACCAGGGTGTTGACCGCCGACGGGTAGAGGAAGGACTCGCCGCGCATCGCGGCCCGGCAGGCGGCAACGATGTCCTCGTCCGCCCCCGACTTGAGCACATAGCCCGAGGCCCCTGCTCTGAGCGCTTCGAACAGGTACTGCTCGCTGTCGTACATCGACAACATCAGCAGGCGGATCTCCGGCTTCCGCTTTGAGAGCTCCGTGGCGGCCTGGAGGCCGGTCATGCGGGGCATCGACACGTCGAGGATCGCGAGGTCCACGTCCTCGGCCAGCGCCTTCTCCACCGCCTCCGCCCCGTCGACGGCGTCGGCCACCACGCGCAGGTCCGGCTGGGCATCGAGCACGCGGCGAAGGCCGGAGCGCACGATCGGGTGATCGTCGGCGATCAGGATGCGCGTGAGGAGCGGTATCGGCATCAGCGCTTTACCGGCTCGCCCGTCGCCGCGACCTCGAAGCGCACCTCCACGCCGCCGCTCGGCCCGGGCTTCACTGCGAGCGCTCCGCCCACCAGTAGGGCGCGCTCGCGCATGCCCGTGATACCGCCTCGCCGTTCCGGACGACCCGCGTTGCCAAAGCCGCGCCCGTTGTCGGACACCGTGAGCACGACGCTGCTCAAGCCCGCCTCGAGCCTGACGATCACGTGCGTCGCGTCCGCGTGGCGGGCGACGTTGGTGAGGCTCTCCTGCGCCACCCGGTAGATCGCCAGCTCAGCTTCCTCGGTCAGCTGCGGCAGCGTCTGGGGGAAGTCGCGCTCGATCTGGATTCCGCTCTGGCGGGCCAGGACGGTCGAGAGCTCGGTGAGGGCGCTCACGAGACCCAGGTGCTCGAGCATCTCCGGCCGCAACTCGCGGGCGATGCGCCGCACCTCCTCGAGCGCGTGGCGCACGGAGTTCTTGGTCTCGACGAGCTCGCCCTGATGCTCGCCGGCGACCGCCGGGCGGAGCGCGTCGAGCTCGAGCAGCACGCCGGTGAGCACCTGGCCCACCTCGTCGTGCAGGCCCCGCGCGATGCGCGCCCGCTCGGCCTCCTGGGCGGCCAGCGCGCGGCCGCCGCTTTCCCTGCGCTCGGCCTCGAGTCGCTCGAGCATGTCGTTGAAGCCTCTTACCAGGCGCCCGATCGCGCCGCCCCGCGAATCCGGGAGCCGTTGCCCCGGGCGCAGCAGATCCACCATCTCCATCCGCTGCGCCAGCCGCTCGAGCGGCCGGAAGGCGCGCCGCAGCAGCAGGAAGTCGATCGCCAGGATCAGACCGAGGCCCGCCAGGAGTATCAAGACCTCGATGAGCGCGATGCGCGGGCTGATCTCGACCGGCGTGACGATCAGCAGCACCGTGGCGAGAACCAGCGCCGCCGCGGTCGCGACGAAGGCGCGCCAAAAGAGTGAGAGCCCGGGAGGGTGCATGCACTTCCGCGGTGAGTTTTAGCTGGCCGTCTCCAGCGCGGCGCGCGCGAGCCGCTGGTGTGAGCGCGGCCGGGTCTGCGCCGGGGCGATCAGGACGGGGCATGAACTGGCGCTTTCCAATTCCCTCGCGAGTGCCGAGCCAGGCCGCAGGCGCAGGCGTCCGCCTCTGCCCGAGCCGACGATGATCAGGTCCGCTCCCTCCTCGGCGGCGATCTGAGCAAGGCGTGCGGCCCGCTCGCCGGCGACCACGCGTCGGTCCGCCGTTCCGTCCAGGCCCGCCTGCTCCAGCGTGCGGGACACAAGCCGCTCGGACTGGTCGGCCGCAGCCTCCGGCGCGACGTGCGCCACCACTAGGCGCAGATCCAGGCGTTTGCTCAGTGCCGCCGCAAGCTGTAACGCCGCCCGGGCGCCCCGAGAATCATCGATGCCACACAGAATCGTTCCACCCACGGTCACGTCTCAAGGCCGCGCACGGTGATGCGCGGCTCCTTCTGTTGCTGTGAGGTCCCGCATACGCGCTCACTTCCGCCCGCCCGCGGCTGGGCGTTGGTCGTTTCTCCCAAGTGAACAGCACGGGCGGGGCTGGGACCATGGGGTCTACGCAGTAGAAGGCGCGGCTCGCGGACCCATCGACAGGTCTCCCGCTCCGCCCGGCCGAAGGCACAAGGACCGGCTTTCGCGCGTCATGACCCGTGATCATGCGCCCCCGCTCCGAGCGCGTCGAGGGCGATCACGGAGTGCGCGTAGGCGCCACCGGCGCGCATCTCGGCGGCCACCCAGATTGCCTCCATGATCTCCTGCTCGCTCGCGCCCCGGCGCTGCGCGAGCCGCGTATGGCTGCGGATGCAGTAAGGGCACTGGGTCACATGCGCGACCGCCACCGCGATCAGCTGCTTGGTCTTCTCGGGCAGTGCGCCGTCGGCGAATACCTGTCTGCTGAAGGCCTGGAAGGCGTCGTGGGTCTCCGGCGCGAGCTCGGCCCGGCGGGCCGCCAGCTCCCGTGTCGGGGCTGGATAGAGGGCATCGCTCATCTCTTACCTCCTGGTTGCCGAAACGCTTGTGGTGGTACCTCGACCCTAGTCCGGGCCTGCGGGGTAAGGAGCCGGGCCAAGGCGACGCTGGAGAGTTGATGACCCGACTTGCCACCACACCCGACGCCCCACCGATGCAGCCGGCTGCGCTTGATGCTGTGAGGCGCGAGTTTCGCCGCTCCCGGCACTCGTCCCCGGAGCGCTGGGGCAGGCGCAGGCTGAGCGAGCAGCTACCCCGCGTGGCGCTCCACGAGGCTCTGGAGATCCTGCTCGACTGGCGCGGCGAGCCGCGCTTCGATACCGGCGCCGTGGCGTGGCATGCACGGCTCGCCGGGCGGGCGCCGCGGCTCACGCTCGACGACGCCGAGCGGGCCCTGACCGCACTCGACGAACTCGGCGGCTCGCGCCCCGCGGTGGGCGCGATGGCGCTTCGCGCGCTGTGCGAGCGCCACGGCCTGGCGGAGACCGCGGGCGTGCTGGATGACTGGCTGGCACAACGCCAGTCGTACGGCGGGTTCTAATGCCTCCGACGCAGGTGGAGTCGCTGGGCGAGTTCGCGTCCAGTGCGAGCTTCGAGCAGCTCTCCGACACCGCGTTAGAGGCCTTGAAGCTGCGGGTGCTCGACTCGCTTGGCACAGCGCTCGGCGCCCTGGGCGCCGAACCCGTCAGCCGAGTCCGCGAGCTGGTGGCGGACTTCGGCGGAGCGCCGCATTGCAGCCTGATCGGTGGCGGGCGCAGCGCGCCGGACCGGGCGGCTCTCTTGAACGGCGCTTTGGTGCGCTACCTCGACTTCAACGACGCCTATCTGGCGCCGGGCGAGAGCTGTCACCCGAGCGACAACGTGGCGCCGGTGCTGGCGGCGTGCCAGTACGCGGGCGCCGATGGGCGTGACTTCCTGGCCGCGCTGGCGGTGGCGTATCAGGTGCAGTGCCGGCTCTCCGATGTGGCGCCGGTGCGCGCGCACGGGTTCGATCACACGACGCAGGGCGCCTACGCGGTGGCTGCGGGCGTGTCCAGGGCGCTCGGGCTCGACTCGGTGTGCACGGCCAACGCGGTCGCGATCGCGGGAACCTCGCTCAACGCCCTGCGCGTCACACGCACCGGCGAGCTGTCGAACTGGAAGGGGCTGGCCTACCCGGCCACGGCCTTCGGCGCGACGCACGCGGCCTTCCTCGCGGCCCGCGGGATCACCGGGCCGCGCGAGGTGTTCGAGGGCAACAAGGGGTTCATGGACGCGATCGCAGGGCCGTTCGAGATCGACTGGCGGCGCGAGAACCTGGAGGCGGTCACCGGCACGATCCTCAAGCGCTTCAACGCCGAGATCCACTCGCAGTCAGCGATCGAGGCGCTGCTCGAGCTGCGCGAGGAGCACGGCATCGGCCCGGGCGACGTGGACTGGATCGAGCTCGACGTGTTCGACGTGGCCTACAACATCATCGGCGGCGGCGAGGAGGGCGACAAGAGCGCGGTGGAGACCAAGGAGCAGGCCGACCACTCGCTGCCCTATCTGCTGGCCGTGGCGCTGATCGACGGCGAGGTGCTGCCCGCGCAGTACGCAGCGGAGCGGATCCTGCGCGACGACGTGCAGCGCCTGCTGCACCGCGTGCTGATCCGCCCCGACCCGGAGCTGAGCCGCCGCTTCCCCGCCGAGCACGCCTGCCGCCTGCGGGTCCGCCTGCGGAACGGGCAGCTGCTCGAGCGCGAGAAGTCGGACTACGAGGGCTTCCACACGCGGCCAATGAGCTGGGAGACGGTGGTCGCGAAGTTCGAGCGCCTGAGCGCGCCGCACGCGAGCGAGCGGCTGCGCGCGCAGCTGATCGACACCGTGGCGCGGCTCGAGCAGATCGACATCCAAGAGCTTGCCGTCCCGCTCGAGCGAGCGGGCGCCCAATCAACCCAGAAGGTGATGACGCAATGAGTTCGCACGACACCCTCACACGCGAGCAGCTCGCGTTCCCGTTCCTGAACACCGGCCATCGTCCACGCAAGCCGCGCACCCGCGGGGTGACCGAGATCCGCGGGCCGTACTACTCGGTGATGGGCCGCCGCTACCTCGAGGACGTGCTCGACACGATGGGTGAGCACGTGGACGCGCTCAAGTTCGCGGGCGGCTCGTTCACCTTGATGCCCGAGAACGCTCTGGCCGAGATCATCGAGACTGCGCACGAGCACGACGTGCTGGTCTCCACCGGCGGCTTCATCGAGCACGTCCTCACTCAGGGCCCCGCCGCGACGGACGCCTACATCGACGAGGTGGCGCGCGTGGGCTTCGACATCCTGGAGATCTCCGCCGGCTTCGTCACGATCCCGACAGACGACATCCTGCGTCTCGTCGAGCGGGTGCAGCGGGCGGGCCTGCGAGCGAAGCCCGAGGTGGGCATCCAGTTCGGCGCGGGCGGTGCCACCACTCCCGCCGAGCTCGAGCAGGAGGGCACCCGCGACGTCGGCTACGCGATCGACCTCGCACGCCGCTGTCTCGACGCCGGCGCGTACATGATCATGATCGAGTCCGAGGGCATCACCGAGGAGGTGACCAGCTGGCGCACCGATGTGGTCGCAACGATCGCGCGTGAGCTCGGCCTCGAGAAGGTGATGTTCGAGGCCGCCGACCCCGAGGTGTTCGGCTGGTACATCAAGAACTACGGGCCGGAGGTCAACCTGTTCGTCGACCACTCCCAGATCGTGCAGCTGGAGTGCCTGCGGCGCGGCATCTGGGGAACGAAAAGCCTGTGGGGACGCGTCGTCACCTACCCCGCGGAGTGACCACCGCGATGGCGATCGATGTGCGCGCCAAGCGTGCCTATGTCGACGCGGACGCCGGCGATGGCTACCGGGTCCTGATCGACCACGTCTGGCCGCGCGGGATATCGAAGCAGCGCGCCCACCTGGACGAGTGGGCGCGCGAGCTCGCCCCGAGCGGCGAGCTGCGGAAGTGGTTCAATCACCTGCCGGAGCGCTTCCCGGAGTTCCGCTCCCGCTACCGGCGGGAGCTCGCGGCGCACCCCGAGCAGGTGGAGGAGCTGCGCCGCCGCGCGCAGCAGGGCCCGCTCACAATCGTCTACGCCGCCCGCGACACCGAGCACAACAACGCGGTCGTACTCGTCGAGCTGATCCGAGAGGCCTGACGGGACCGCATCGCCGGGGAGACGCTGACGTCAGCGGTGTCGTGGGCGGCTGCAAACACGGATGACCGTGTCGTCTCCTTTTCTTGTGAATCGGGCGTAAGACTTTCGAGTCGCGCAACGCTGGGGGCATATGAGGAATTGCTCTCACGCGAGTTTGGCGGTCGGATCGTGAACGCCGATCTCGGGCGCCGTCTGCTCGCCGAGCTGGTCGGCACCGCGCTGCTCGTGGTCTTTGGCGCCGGGGCGGTGGTCGCGGCGCTGGAGGTGGGGCACGGCCAGCTCGACTACGCGGGACTGGGCATCATCGGCTTCTCGTTCGCCCTGGTGATCGCCGCGGTCGTCTACATGTTCGGCACGACCTCGGGCGCCCACATCAACCCCGCGGTCACGTTCTCGCTGGCGGTGGTGCGCCGCTTCCCGTGGGTTGAGGTGATCCCCTACTTCGTCGCGCAGCTCGTGGGCGCGGTTATCGGAGCGGTCCTCATCAACGCGATCTTCGGCTCGCACGCGAGCGATCTCAACGTGTCCGGCGGCACGGTCGTCGGCGCGGGGTTCACAAAGGGACAGGCGGTGGTTGCGGAGGGGCTCGGCACCTTCCTGCTGCTCGCGACGATCATGGCGCTGGCGGTGGACCGCCGCGCGCCGGCCGGGTTCGCGGGCCTCGTCATTGGCCTCGCCGTGGCCTGCGAGATCATGGTGATAGGCCCGATCAGCGGCGGCTCGGTGAACCCGGCCCGCACCTTCGGCCCCTACCTCGCGACGGACATCTTCGGCGGCTCGACCCCCTGGAGCGAGCTCTGGATCTACTGGGCCGGCCCACTCGTTGGCGGAGCGCTCGCAGCGCTCGCATATGACCTGATCGCCCAGCCCGAACGGGCTGCCGCGGCCGCTGCGGCCGAGGCTCCCCAGGGTACAGCCGGCGACGTCGAGGGCCGGCGGGTCCTTCCGGAGGACGGGCGGGCGGCACCGGAATCGAATCCAACAACCGAAGGGAGATAACCCGTGTCCGGTAACAAGGCAGTTGCGTATATCGAGCCCGGCAAAGTAGAGGTGCAGTCGATCGACTACCCGAAGCTCGAGGTGCAGGACGGGCCGGGCGTCGATCCGGCAAACGTCGGGCGCAAGACGCCGCACGGCGCGATCCTGAAGATCGTCGCTACCAACATCTGCGGCTCGGACCAGCACATGGTGCGTGGCCGCACCACCGCCCCGGCCGGGCTGGTCCTCGGCCATGAGATCACCGGCGAGGTGATCGAGGCCGGGCCCGGCGTCGAGTTCATCAAGGAAGGCGACCTCGTATCGGTGCCGTTCAACATCGCGTGCGGCCGCTGCCGGATGTGCAAGGAGGGCAACACCGGCGTCTGCCTGAACGTCAACCCGAGCGGCTACGGCTCGGCCTACGGCTATGTCGACATGGGCGGCTGGGTGGGCGGCCAGGCCGAGTACGTGATGGTGCCGTACGCGGACTGGAACCTGCTCAAGTTCCCGGACAAGGAGCAGGCGCTCGAGAAGATCCTCGACCTCACCATGCTGTCCGACATCTTCCCCACGGGCTACCACGGCTGCGTCTCGGCCGGGGTCACGACGGGCTCGACCGTCTACATCGCGGGCGCCGGCCCTGTCGGCCTCGCCGCGGCTCACGCGGCCCAGCTGCTCGGCGCCGCGGTGGTGATCGTCGGCGACATGAACGAGGAGCGGCTGACCCAGGCGCGCAGCTTTGGCTGCGAAACCGTCGACCTGAGCCAGGAGACGCCGCTGACCGACCAGATCGAGCAGATCGTCGGCGAGCGGATGGTGGACTGCGCGGTCGACGCCGTCGGCTTCGAGGCAAGGGGACACGGGCACGGCGCCGAGGAGGCGCCCGCGACCGTGCTCAACTCGATCATGCAGGTCACGCGCGAGGCCGGCCAGCTCGGCATCATCGGCCTCTACGTGACCGGCGACCCGGGCGCCAAGGACGAGGCCGCCAAGGAGGGCAGCCTGTCGATCCGGATCGGGCTCGGCTGGGCCAAGTCGCACTCATTCACCACCGGCCAGTGCCCGGTGATGCACTATCACCGCCAGCTGATGAACGCGATCCTCAACGAGCGCTGCCAGATCGCCAAGGCCGTCAACGCCACCGTGATCACGCTCGACGAGGCACCCCAGGGTTACCAGACGTTCGACAAGGGCGCGAGCCTCAAGTACGTGCTCGACCCGCACGGAATGCTCGGCGACAAGCAGCGCATCGGCGCGTAGCGCAGCTCACCGGGACGGA
>Ga0105238_10008184_pt1 | contig 10458 bp, 10 predicted proteins | sample KBSC34metaG_FD_81526 | JGI IMG/M metagenome (GOLD analysis project Ga0105238, IMG submission 81526) | Corn rhizosphere microbial communities from Kellogg Biological Station, Michigan, USA - KBS C3-4 metaG | ecosystem: Host-associated > Plants > Roots > Rhizosphere > Soil | place: Michigan, USA...
GAGATTTCGCTGGTCTGCGCTTCCTCGCCCGAACTCGCGGCGGCTTTGGCGGCGGGCACGATCGACCTAGCCGTCATCGAGGAACGCGCCGGCCCCACCGCCGGCGAATGCCTGCTCGTCGACAGGCTGGTCTGGGTCGGCGCAAAAGGCGGCTCGGCACGTATGAAGCGGCCGCTGCCCGTCTCGATCGTCGCCGACACCTGCGCCTTCCGGCCTGCGGTGCTGGCAGCACTCGGCGAGCACGGGCTCGACTGGCGCACAGTGTTCGAGAACGGCAACATCGACGCGACGACCGCGACGGTGCGCTCGGACCTCGCCGTGACCACATGGCTCGCCTCGACGGTTCCGGCCGATCTCGACATCCTGTCCGATAGCGGCCTTCCGGCCCTGCCCAATTTCTCCGTCAACCTGTATCTGCCAAAGCATGCCACAGCGCCGGCCACGCAGGCTTTTGCCAACCATATCCGCGCCGGCCTGTCACGCCATCGCCAGGCGGCGTGAACGGCCGAACCTCAATCAGCTATTCGATGCCGCCATGGCGACTGCCAATTGAGCCTCGAATGCGCGCCTGAAGGCCGGACGCGCCTCGCCGCGGGCCACATAGGCGGCAAGGTTCGGGAATTCGTTCAGCAGTCCCGATCTCTGCAGCCGGCGCAGCACACCCACCATGACAAGGTCGCCGGCGCTGAACGTGCCATCGAGCCAGTCGCTATCGCCAAGGTAGCGGGAGAGTTCGGCCAGCCGCTGGCGGATCCGATCGTCGACCAGGGGCAGGCGCTGGTCGTGCCACACCGCGTCGCGCTCCAGGATCACGGCTGTCGTGCGCTCGAGGATCGGCGGCTCCACGGTGCTGAATGCAGCGAACATCCAGGTGATTGCGCGCGCCCGTGCGTTCGCATCGCTTGGCAACAGGCCCGCATGACGCTGTGCGATGTGAAGGACGATTGCCCCCGATTCGAACAAAGTGAGATCGCCTTCTTCATAGGTTGGGATCTTGCCGAAGGGGTTGAGCGCAAGATGCGCGGGTTGCTTCATTTCATCGAACGAGACAAGACGAACGTCATAAGGCTGGCCCACTTCCTCAAGCGCCCAGCGGACGTGCATGTCACGCGCCAGCCCCCTGCCGCCATCGGGCGATCGTTCAAAGGCGGTAATGGTGGGTATCATCGTCGGCGGGCTCCTGCTGCTCAGCACATTGGTTTGCGAAGGTTTTTCCACGAGTTCCTCTCCTGCGGGGCACAGGAGGAGCTCATGTAGCAAAAGGCGTGGCGGGCCTGGCTCGCCACGCGATCGTTGTTGGTGTTACTTCCAGTTCTTGCGCCGTTCGAGCTCGGCTTCGGAAGGCCGCTCCATCGCGAAGGATCCGGTCTTGATCTCGCCGCCGCGCTCATAGGTCGCCATGATGACGCCGGTGGTGGAGGCCTGTAACTTGGCGAGCTTGAAGGCGGCCGGCATCGCGCCATCGCCGAACAGACGCTTGCCCTTGCCCAGCAACAGCGGAAAGATCATCAGCCGGATCTCGTCGATCAGCCCGTTGGCGAGCAGGGTCTGGATCAGATTACCCGATCCCTGGATGAGCAGGTCCGGCCCTTCCTCCTGCTTGAGTTCCTTAAGCCTTGCAACGACATCGGGCCCGAGCGACTGGGTGTTCTGCCAGGTCAGCGAATCCGGGCGGTGCGTCGCCACATATTTGGTCGCAGGGTTGAAGGCATCCGCGATCGGGTCTTTCTGATACGGCCAGTACGCGGCGAAGATGTCGTAGGTCCTGCGGCCGAGCAGCAGGTCGAACGGTTTGGAGAACAGTTCCTCCATGGCCGTGCCTGCCACCTCGTCAAAGTAATAGAAGGTCCAGCCGCCGAACTTGAAGCCGCCGACCGGATCCTCCTCCGGTCCGCCGGGCGCCTGCATGACGCCATCGAGGCTGACGAAGGTGGCGGCGATGATCTTGCGCATCTGTCTTCTCCGTTTTCACGATCCGCGCCGTCAGGCCGGATTTCTCTCCAAGGACGAACGGCAAAGCGCGGTTTCGACAAGATCCCGAAAAAATTCTAACGCGCGCTATCGGTGCGAATGACGCGCGATGAGAACCAGACATAGCCAAACACGGCGGTTGCTGTCCGGTCCGGTGTCTTGGCCGCCGTCAGCCAGATCGAGCGGGTGCGGGCGGCGCGCTCGCGGGTCGGTATTTTCGCCCCGGGTTCGGCAATGGAGGCGCCGATACAAGGGATGAACCACGAACCCATGAAAGGCCGGCAGGCGAATCCGTTGTGCCGGCGGGTGACGAGAACGGCGATGCCGACCGTCTCGGACGGGCGCCAGGGGAAGATCATGCGGCCACCGGGCTTCAGCGCTTTCAGCCATGCGACGGGCGGGGCGACGACGCCGGCATTGACGTAGATGATATCGGAGGGCGGCAGGGGACTGGTGACGGCGTCGCCGTGGATCACTTCGATGTTGCCGTATCGGGCAAGGTTCGCTTTGGCACGCACGGCAAGATCGGCCTCCAGCTCGAAGGCCGTGACGCTGCCGTCCGGCTCGACCAGCCTTGACAACAGCGCCGTATAATATCCGGTGCCGGCGCCGATATGGGTGACTGCCTCGCCTGGCTTCGGCCGGACCTTATCAAGCCACATGGCATGCAGAAGGGGCTCGCCATTGTTGATGGCCTTATCGGCATCGAGCACGACAAGCACGTTCTGATAGATGTAGCTGGGATCGGCCGTTGGCGTTTCTATCCTGCCGTCACCGGCAAAGACCGTCCATGGCCCCGGGCCGAGAAAAGCCTCGCGCGGCACCGACGCAAACACCTGCTCGATGCGCGGGTCGGCCGAGCGCGCCTGCGCGGCCATCAGCCTGGCGTAGAATTTGCGGGCGTCGTCCGATCCGGCCATGCCTGAAGAAGATAGCACTGCCGGCTGGAATGTCGCGGTCCGATTTCAGCCAGCGACGGTGTCGTAGAGCAGCTTGAAGTTGAGCACGAGGATGACGGCGGCGACCACCCAGGCCAGGGCTGCAACGCCGCGCGGTATGGCAAAGCTGCCCATCTTCTTGCGGTCGGACACGAACTGCACGAGTGGGATGACCGCGAAGGGCAGTTGCATCGACAGCACCACCTGACTGAAGACCAGCAACTGGGCCGTGCCCTTCTCACCATAGAGCGCGGTGACGACCACCACCGGGACAATGGCGATGCCGCGGGTCAAGAGGCGGCGCGCCCATTGCGGGATGCGCAGGCGCAGGAAGCCTTCCATCACGATCTGGCCGGCGAGCGTCGCAGTGACCGTCGAGTTGAGGCCGGAGGCCAGCAGAGCGACCGCGAACAGGATCGAGGCGATGCTCAAGCCCAGCAGCGGCGACAGCAGCTCGAAGGCCTGGCCGATCTCGGCGACTTCCTGATGTCCAGTGTTGTGGAAGGCGACCGCCGCGACGATCAGGATGGACGCGTTGACGAACAGCGCCAGGATCAGCGCGATGGTCGAATCCGCCGTTGCCCATTTGATGGCGTCGCGCTTGCCGGCATCGGTGCGCTCATAGGCGCGGGTCTGCACGATCGAGGAGTGCAAATAGAGATTATGCGGCATGACCGTCGCGCCGATGATGCCGATGGCGATGTAGAGCATCGCCGGATTGGTGACGATCTCCGAGGACGGCACGAACATCGAATGCAAGATGCTGCCGGCCGGCGGCGCGGCGACGAAAATCTGGATGGCAAAGCAGCCGAAGATGATGATCAGCAGCGCGACGACGAAAGCCTCAAGATAGCGGAAGCCCTTGTTCATCAACAGCAGTACAAGGAAGGCGTCGAGCGCGGTGAGGACGGCGCCGCCGATCAGCGGGATGCCGAACAGAAGCTGCAGCGCGATCGCCGTGCCGATCACCTCGGCGAGGTCGCAGGCGATGATGGCCAGCTCGCAGGCGATCCAGAGCATCAAATTGACCGGGCGCGGATAGTAGGCGCGGCAGGCCTGGGCGAGGTCGCGGCCGGTGGCGATGCCGAGACGCGCGGCAAGCGCCTGCAGCAGGATCGCCATCAGGTTCGACAGCATGATGATGAAAAGCAGCGTGTAGCCGAACTGGGCGCCGCCGGAGAGGTCGGTCGCCCAGTTGCCCGGATCCATGTAGCCGACCGAAACCATGTAGCCCGGTCCCATGAAGGCGAAGAGGCGGCGGAACCAGACGCCGGTCTGCGGCACCGCGATCGAGGCGTTGACCTCGCGCAGGCTGGGCTGCTCGTCGTTCGGCCTGTCGAATCGCCACGCGGCTCGGGCTACGGTTGCTGCATCGGCGTCGGACATGGGGGATTTCCGCTGGAATGTATCGACAGTGCCTCTATCTACGCCATGGCTCAACATTATGCAATAGGCTATATTTCATTGATCATGCTTTCGTGATGCGGCTGGAGCAAGGCCGGGGCGGGCAGCCGCAAACGCCGGTTGCGCCTGCGCCGGAATGCAAATAAACGGCCGGACCATCAGGGGTTCGTGCTATGGATGCGATCCCGATTCAATCAAAGAGATAGGGCATGATGTCGTCCGAAAACCGCTTCACACTTTTCGGCATCATGCTCTAAGGCAGCCAAGGAGGAGCGCGTATTGGCGCCGAGGAACAAACCAGTTCGACGCGAAGAGCCGCTTCCCGACGCCGAAATCCATTCCGAAGGTTTCCGGCAGACGCGCGAAGCGCGCCGCAGCGCGCTGGTCGAGGACTATGTCGAACTGATCGCCGACCTGATCGAGGACGGCAACGAGGCGCGGCAGGTGGATATCGCCGCAAGGCTGGGCGTCGCGCAGCCGACGGTGGCAAAGATGCTGACCAGGCTGTGCGCCGATGGGCTGGTCTCGCGAAAGCCCTATCGCGGCGTGTTCCTGACCGAGGCGGGCCGCAAGGTCGCCGAGGAAAGCCGCATTCGCCACCAGACGGTGGAAGCCTTCTTGCGTTCGCTCGGCGTCAGCGCCGAGACGGCGCGCATCGACGCCGAGGGCATCGAGCACCATGTCAGTGCAGAAACGCTGGACGCTTTCCGCAAGGCGATGACGCATCGTTAGGCGCATCCCGAAGTCCTCAAGCGACGAAACGGTGGAACCACCGCATCTCAAGCACGTTGGTTCCGACACCGCGATGGTCGCGGTCAGAGTCGGATGATTTCAGGTCGAATCGACCTGAAATCTGAATCCGCCTCTAAGTCCAAGAAATAGAGCATGATGGCGCCCGAAAACCGCTTCACACTTTTCGGCATCATGCTCCAGGGAGGAAGCAATGGGCGTCGAACAGGCACCGACCGCTAAAGGAAAGCAGGCGGCCAGGGGATTGCGGCAGGCGGCCGCCAAGGACGAGCGCAAGACCGAGGCCGAGACCGGCCATCCGCTGAAGAAGGGGGCTGATCGTTTCGAGGAACGTTCGAAAAGTTCGGACGGCAAGAGCGCCGGCGCCAAGCAGAAAAGTCGAGACTTTTAGCCGGTTTATGGTCAAGGAAACTTCATCTGCCAGATCGGGGTTGCCGCCACGCCGGGCATTGACCGGGCGCGAAAAATTCTGTGACTCGGGCTGGCCGTTGCGATAATTGTCTGCAGGGGGCGGTCGCGGGCCAGTGCCTCCAGGATATTCGCGTTGCGAGGAGTTGCCATGCTTTGGAGAGGCCGTCGTCAGAGCGACAACATAGAGGATGACCGCAGTGACAGCGGCGGCGGGCTTGGTGGTGGATTGGGTGGCGACGGCCAGTTCCGCCTCCCCATCGGCGGCCGTACCGGTGGCGGCGGCAGCATCATCCTGGTTATCCTGGTTGTTCTCGCAGGATGGTATTTCGGCTTCGACCCGTCGCAGATACTGGGCGACGGCAGCGGCAGCCTGCTCCCTGGCGGCGGCGGCCAGATCACCGACAACAGCGGTTCGCAGGATAATGGCGGCGCGCCTGCCAATGACGAGATGAAGCAGTTCGTCGCGACCGTGCTTGCCGACACCGAAGACACCTGGACCGGCATTTTCAAATCCCAGGGCCTGACCTACGAGGATCCCAAGCTGGTGCTGTTCAGCGGCCAGGTTCGTTCGGCCTGCGGTTTTGCTTCGGCAGCGGCGGGGCCGTTCTACTGCCCGGGCGATCACAAGGTCTATCTCGACATGACCTTCTTCCAGCAGCTCGACCAGCAGTTCGGCGCTTCCGGCGAGTTCGCGCGTGCCTATGTGGTGGCGCATGAGGTCGGCCACCACGTGCAGAACCTTACCGGCATCATGGGCAAGTTCAACCAGATGCGGCAGGGCATGAGCGAGGCCGACGCCAACCAGCTCTCGGTTCGCATCGAGCTTCAGGCCGATTGCTTCGCCGGCGTGTGGGCGCATTTCACTCAGCAAAAGGGTATTTTGGAGCAGGGCGACATCGAAAGCGCGCTCAATGCAGCCAAGCAGATCGGCGACGACACGCTGCAGAAGAAGATGCAAGGCTATGTCGTGCCGGAAAGCTTCAACCATGGCACCTCGCAGCAGCGGCAGACCTGGCTGGCGCGGGGCTTCAAGAGCGGCAAGCTGACTGACTGCAACACAATGAGTGGTCCGATCTGAGGCGTCGCTTCCGCTTCTTTTTGCGGCGACGATAGGGGATCGAAAGCGGCTGGCAAGTGATGTCAGGATAAGGCAATTGCCTTCGTTCGCGGATTGTTCCTATCGGCAACGTCGCCTATAAGGTGCCTCCGCCTTTGCCCCGGGGTGGCCTGAGGAGCTTGTCACCATGATCGACCCCAAAACCGCCAGGCGGGGCCTTGTACTCGTTTTCACCACACTGCTGCTCGACATCGTCGGCTTCGGCATCATCATGCCGGTGCTGCCGGCCTATCTGGAGGAACTGAGCGGCGTCAGCGTCAGCCAGGCCGCGATCGAGGGCGGCTGGCTGTTCTTCGTCTATGCGGCGATGCAGTTCGTCTTCGCGCCGATCATGGGCGGCTTGAGCGACCGCTTCGGGCGGCGGCCGATCCTGCTTGCCTCGGTGCTGACCTTCTCCATCGACAATCTGATCTGCGCCATCGCCTGGTCCTATCCGATGCTGTTCATCGGCCGGGTGCTCGCCGGCATTTCCGGCGCCAGCTATTCGACGACCTCCGCCTTCATCGCCGACATCTCGAACGACGAGAACCGGGCGAAGAATTTCGGCCTGCTCGGCATCGCCTTCGGCGTCGGCTTCGTCATCGGTCCGGTGCTGGGCGGACTGCTCGGCACCTTCGGGCCGCGCGTGCCGTTCTATTTCGCCGCAGCACTTGCCCTGGTGAATTTCCTGATCGCGATGTTCCTGCTGCCGGAGACGCTGGACGAAAAGCACCGTCGACGCTTCGAGTGGAAGCGTGCCAATCCGGTCGGCACGCTGATCCAGATGCGCAAATATGAAGGCATAGGCTGGATCGGACTGGTCTTCTTCCTGATGACGCTCGGCCACATGATGTATCCGGCGGTCTGGTCGTTCGTCTCAAGCTACCGTTACGGTTGGAACCAGCAACAGATCGGCTTCTCGCTCGGCGTCTTCGGCCTGTGCGGGGCGCTCGTCATGGCAACGGTGCTGCCGCGGGTCATCCCCAAGCTCGGCGAGTGGAAGACGGCGGTGATCGGGCTGACCTTCACCGCGCTCAGCGCCTTCGGCTACGCGTTTTCGACGCAAGGCTGGATGATTTATGCGGTGATCGTGGCCGGCTGTCTGGAAGCGTTGGCCGATCCACCGCTGAGGAGCCTCGCCGCCGCCAAGGTGCCGCCTTCGGCGCAAGGCGAATTGCAGGGTGCGATGACCTCGATCTTCTCGATCACTTCGATCATCACGCCGCTCCTTTATACGGCGATCTTTTCCTGGTTCACCGGGCCGAATGCGCCGGTGACCTTCGGCGGCGCACCCTATCTGTTGGGCGGCTTCTTCATGACGCTGGCGGCCATCGTCTTCGTGACAAAAGTGGCCAAGCCAACGCCCAAAGAAGTCGAGCGCATGCACGCCCAGGAAGTGGTGACCGACACGGCTTGAGCCTTGCGACGTACAGAGGAGCGGAAGCCGCCTCCGTCTGCGCTAAGGCCGTTCGGCCAGCAATTCCTCGTCGCGCCGCTCGCGGATCAGGTTGACGAAACGCCGGAACAGGTAATGCGAATCCTGCGGGCCGGGCGAGGCCTCGGGATGATGCTGGACCGAGAAGACCGGCCGGCCGGTCAGCGCGATGCCGCAGTTCGAGCCGTCGAAAAGCGAGACATGGGTTTCCTCGACGCCTTCGGGCAGCGAGTCGGCGTCGACGGCGAAACCGTGGTTCATCGAGACGATCTCGACCTTGCCGGTGGTGTGGTCCTTCACCGGATGGTTGGCGCCGTGATGGCCCTGGTGCATCTTCTCGGTCCTGCCGCCGAGCGCCAGCGCCAGCATCTGATGGCCGAGGCAGATGCCGAACACTGGTATGTCGGTCTTGAGGATATCCTGGATCACCGGCACGGCATATTCGCCGGTTGCCTCCGGGTCGCCCGGGCCATTCGACAGGAAGATGCCGTCCGGCTGCATGGCCAGGATCTCGTCCGCGCCGGTCTTGGCCGGCACGACGGTGACCTTGGCGCCGAGGCCTGCCAGCAGGCGCAGGATGTTGCGCTTGACGCCATAGTCGATGGCCACGACATGCATCGACGGAGCGTCCTGCTCGCCATAGCCTTCGTTCCAAATCCACGGCGTCTCGCGCCAGACCGAAGACTGACCCGACGTGACCTCCTTGGAGAGATCGAGGCCGATCAGGCCGGACCAGGCCGCGGCCTGCCGCTTCAGGTCCTCGATATCGAAGACGCCATCAGGCGCATGCGCGATGACGGCATTGGGCATGCCCTTTTCCCGGATCAGCACGGTCAGCGCGCGCGTGTCGATGCCTGAAAGCGCGACGATGCCGCGCCGCTTCAGCCACTGGTCGAGATGGCCGGCGGCGCGATAGTTCGACGGGTCGGTGACATTAGCCTTGAAGATCGCGCCGACAGCGCCCGCGCGGGCAGCCGGGTGCAAGTCCTCGATGTCCTCGTCATTGGTGCCGACATTGCCGATATGCGGGAAGGTGAAGGTGACGATCTGGCCGGCATAGGACGGATCGGTGAGGATCTCCTCGTAACCGGTCAGCGCCGTGTTGAAACATACTTCCGCAACGGCCGACCCCGTGGCGCCAAGACCGCGGCCTTCGATCACCGTGCCGTCGGCGAGCACCAGAAGGGCAGTCGGCTTTTCGGTGGCCCAGGGGGCGGTGGTCGTGGCCATGGCGGCACTCCTGTCAGGCGCTTCAAACGGGCCGGCTGGGCCGTTCGCGCAGCAAGGCGCGCGAAGCAGGCTTTCCCGCTTTCACACGCCGGTTCTTTCTAATCATGCCGTTTTCCCAAAACCGCTACGCACTTTTGGGCGACATGACTTCATTGTCTCATGCAGGACCGAGTACATAGGGGAAGGCGCCGGAGCGGTCAATGCGGCGGCCCGAAACCACAGCCGATTTGCTTTCGTCCAGCAATATCAGCAGGTTGTCTGGATTTGCGTTACCCGTTCGGCAAAGCTATTGTCCGCCGCATTCGAAGGAGAAGCACGATGCGCGAGAAAATCGCCGAATCCATGAAGAGCGCGATGAAGGCGCAGGACAAGCACCGCCTGCCGACGCTGCGGCTGATCCAGGCCGCCATCCACGACCGCGACATCGCCAATCGCGGCGCCGGCAAGCCGCCGGCGAGCGAGGAGGAGATCCTGCAGATCCTCGCCAAGATGGTGAAGCAGCGCGAGGAATCGGCCAAGGCCTTCGAAGATGGCAAGCGGCCGGAACTGGCGGCGCAGGAACGCGGCGAGATGGAAATCATCCGCGAATTCCTGCCGACGCAGCTCGACGCCGCGGCGATCACCGCCGCGGCGCGCGAGGCGATCGCGGCGACAGGTGCTGCCAGCCAGAAGGACATGGGCAAGGTGATCGGCGCGCTGAAGCAGAGATATGCCGGGCAGATGGACTTCGCCAAGGCGAGCGCCATCATCAAGGGACTGCTGCAGTAAGGACTATCGCTTCACTAATCCTTGCAGATCGGGACCGGCTGTGGCGGCGGCGCCGGATGGTCCTTCTTGTACTGTGCGATGATCGGCTCCAGCGTCTTCTTCGGCCAGAATTTCGGCGAGCCGATTTCCTTCAGGCAGGAGGCATTCCAATAGAGCCCCGCAGCCGAGAGCGCCTGGCCGCCGGACTTGGCATGCGCAACGGCGGCGATGTCGCGCGACTCGGGATAGATGTAGAGCGTCGTCGGGTTGTTCTTCACGATGGGGATGATCTGCTCGGCATCGGCCGGCGACCAGCTGGTGCAGCCATTGCTGCGGCCGCCGGCATAGTTCACCAGCTTGCCGAACGGCACAAAGCCGTCATGGTCTGCATATGAGCTGTTCGGATCTTTCCGCAGGCACATGCCCCTGAGCAAGGCAGCCGGATGGCCGCCGATCACACGTTGCCTGGCATTGGC
>Ga0105238_10008189_pt1 | contig 10455 bp, 8 predicted proteins | sample KBSC34metaG_FD_81526 | JGI IMG/M metagenome (GOLD analysis project Ga0105238, IMG submission 81526) | Corn rhizosphere microbial communities from Kellogg Biological Station, Michigan, USA - KBS C3-4 metaG | ecosystem: Host-associated > Plants > Roots > Rhizosphere > Soil | place: Michigan, USA...
GAACCGCCAAGCATGCGCGACGTCGGCGGCACTGCGCCCTGCATCGACTGCATCACCGATGCGCTGCCAAAACTCGGCAGCGCGCTATGGCTCAGCCACTTGCAACCCGACGGCGTCTTCCCGCGGGCGCGCCTGCTGCCGCGCGGCGTGGTGCTGCTGGATCACCCGGCATTGAACGCCTTCGCGCACGCGCGCAGCGTGCGCGCGTTTGGCGCGCTCACGTCGCACGGGCCGCGCGAATGGCTGGAATTTCGCGAGACGGATGAACGCGTGGTCGCCAAACTGTTCCTGCTGCCCGACACGGACGTGTACGCGTGGGACCGGATGCTGGATGGATGCCGCGTCGAAAGCCTTCAGCCTGCGCGAGATTGCGCGGGCGTCTACGCGGCACTGATGCGCGCGGCGCTCGCGCGCTCGCGCGAATCCTGGCACGCGCGCATCGTGCGCTTGCCGCTGCTGCGGCTGATCGGCTTGCGCGTGCTCGGCCTGCGCGCGCCCGACCGCATATGTGCGCTGAGCCACGAGGCGGCAGCGGCGATCGCGCGCGAGGAACGCGCCGTGTTGCTGCAGGGCTGACAGCGGCCATTGCCGGAAGTCGACTCAGTTCGCGGACGGAGCGGATCCGAGCGGCACCGGCCTGACAGGAACAGGCCGGCCCTGCGCATCGACCGCGATCATGACGAATTCACCGGACGTCGCGGCGACCTGTTCGCCGCCCGGGATCGATTCGCGCCGCAGCGACACGCGCACCGTGATCGAGCTGCGTCCCACGGACTGCACGCGAGCGAATACTTCGACGATCTCGCCCAGGCGCACCGGCGCGGCGAAATCGATGCGGTCCGAGCGCGCCGTGACCACGGTGCAGCCGGCGTGGCGGCTGGCGGCGAGGAACGCCGCCTTGTCCATCCACGCCAGCGCCTGGCCGCCAAACAGCGTGCCGAGGTGATTGCAGTGATCCGGAAACACGATTTCCACAAGGCGCACTTCTGTACTTGTGGAATTCGCCGCGGTTTCAGAAGGCATGGTCGAAGCTGACCTCGCCCTGCACGGCGACCTGATACGCCGAAACGCGGCGCTCGAAGAAATTCGTCAGCTCCTGCACGTCCTGCAGTTCCATGAACGGAAATGGATTCTTCGCGCCGTACAGCGGTTCCAGTTCCAGCTGCCGCAGGCGCTGGTCGGCGACATATTCGAGATACCGGCGCATCTCGGCGGGCGACATGCCGACCACGCCGCCGGCGAGCACGTCGTCGGCGAAACGCGTTTCGCAGTCGACGGCATCGGCCAACATGGCGCGCACATCGTCGCGCCAGGCCGCATCGAACAGTTGCGGCTGTTCCAGCCGCACCGTGCGAATCACTTCGAAGGCAAAGCCCATGTGCGCCGATTCGTCGCGGAACACCCAGGCGGTGCCAGCGGCGAGGCCCGGCAACAGGCCGCGCGAGCGCAGGAAGTACACGTATGCGAACGCCGCGAAGAAGAACAAACCTTCGATGCAGGCAGCGAAACAAGTCAGGTTGAGCAGGAAGGCGCGCCGGTCGGCATCCGAATCAATGCGTTCGAGCGCATGGATCGAATCGATCCAGCGCTGACAGAACTGCGCCTTGTGGCGGATCGATTCAATGTTCTCGATTGCCGCGAACGCCTGCGCGCGTCGCGCCGGTTCCGGAATGTAGTTGTCGAGCAGGGTCAGATAGAACTGCACGTGCAGCGCTTCTTCGTAAAGCTGGCGCGACAGGTACATGCGCGCTTCGGGCGCGTTGATATGACGATACAGGTTGAGCACGAGATTGTTTGCCACGATCGAATCGCCGGTTGCGAAGAATGCGACCAGGCGTTCGATCAGGTGCCGCTCGGCCGGCGTCATGCGCTGCGCAAGATGGCCGAGGTCGATTTGGAAATCGATTTCCTCCACCGTCCAGGTGTTCTTGATCGCCGCGCGATACATCTCGTAGAACTGCGGATAGCGCATCGGGCGCAGGGTGAGGTCGAAGCCGGGGTCGAGCAGGTTTTGCTGATTGTTCACTGGCAGGCCTCGCAACTCTCGGGATTTTCCAGCGAGCAAACCACGGCCTCGGTATCCGTGATTGTGTGCGCAGGCGCGCTCGTATCCAGCGTCGTCTTCGCGATCCGCGTCGCCGGCCTTGAACGCAGGTAATACGTCGTCTTCAACCCGCGCTTCCAGGCATGCATGTACATGCTGGAGAGTTGGCCGATATTCGGATTCTCGATGAACAGGTTCAGCGACTGACTCTGGTCAATGAAGGCGCCGCGCTCGGCCGCCATATCGATCAATGCGCGCATCGGCAGTTCCCACGCGGTGCGATAAATCGCCTTGAGTTCGACGGGAATCGCCGCGACGGACTGGATCGAACCTTCCGCGAGCTTGATCGCATCGCGGATTTCCGTGGTCCACAAGCCGAGCTGCTTGAGCTCGTCGGCGAGATGGCGGTTGACCTGCAGGAAATCGCCGGACAAGGTCTCGCGCTTGAACAGGTTCGAGATCTGCGGCTCGATGCACTCGTAGCAGCCGGCGATCGAGGCAATCGTTGCGGTCGGTGCGATCGCGACCAGCAACGAGTTGCGCAGGCCGTGCGCCTTGATCTGCTGGCGCAATGCATCCCAACGTGTCGCGTCTTGCGGCGTCACGTTCCAGGCATCGAATTGCAGTTCGCCCTGCGCGGCACGCGTTTCCGCGAATGCCGGATGCACGCCTTTTTCGCGCGCCAGTTCCAGCGACGTCGCCAGTGCGTGGTAGTAGATCTCTTCGGCGATGCGCGCCGACAGCGTGCGCGCCGCGTCGGAATCGAACGCCAGGCGTTGGCGGAACAGCACGTCCTGCAGTCCCATCACGCCAAGGCCGACCGGGCGCCAGCGCAGGTTCGAGGCGCGTGCCGTATCGATCGGATAGAAGTTCAGGTCGATCACGCGATCGAGCTGGCGCACCGCGAGCTGCACCGTGCGCGCAAGTTTGGCGAAGTCGAACGCGCCGTCGTCGTCGAGATGACGGGCCAGGTTGATCGAACCCAGGTTGCACACCGCGGTCTCGGTCGCGTCGGTGACTTCGAGAATTTCCGTGCACAGGTTCGACAGATGTATACAAGTGCCTTTTTTTGCCGTCTGGTTGCCGGCGCGGTTGCAGGCGTCCTTGAACGTCATCCAGCCGTTGCCGGTCTGCGCCAGCGTGCGCATCATGCGTGCGTACAGATCGCGCGCCTTGAGCGTTTTCTTCGCCAGGCCTCGCGCTTCTGCCTGCGCATAGGCGAGCGCGAACGCCTCGCCCCACAGGTCCGGCAGCTCCGGCACGTCGTGCGGATCGAACAGCGACCAGGCGCCGTCCTGCTCCACCCTTTGCATGAACAGGTCCGGCACCCAGTTGGCGATATTCAGGTGATGCGTGCGGCGCGCCTCGTCGCCGGTGTTGTCGCGCATTTCCAGGAACGCTTCGATATCGGCGTGCCACGGTTCCAGGTAGACGCAGGCCGCGCCCTTGCGCTTGCCGCCCTGGTTGACCGCGGCGACCGAGGAGTCGAGCGTCTTCAACCACGGCACGATGCCGTTCGACAGACCATTGGTCGAGCGGATCAGCGAGCCTTCCGAACGCACACGATGCCAGGCCAGGCCAATGCCGCCGGAAAATTTCGACAGCAGCGCGACGTCCTTGTACTTGTCGTAGATCGATTCCAGCGAGTCGGCGGGCGAGTCGAGCAGGAAGCAACTCGACAGCTGCTCATGCCGGGTGCCTGAATTGAACAGCGTCGGCGAACTCGGCACGTAGTCGAGTGCCGCGAAGGCGCGATACAGCTCGATCGCCGCGGTCGCCGATTCGCTCAGCGCGCAACTGATGCGCATCCAGAAATGCTGCGGCGTCTCGATCACGGTGCGCTTCTGCGGATGCTTGAGCAGATAGCGGTCGTACAGCGTGCGCAGGCCGAAGTATTCGAAACGTTCGGAGAAGTCCGCGTCGATCGCGTCGTTGAGCTTGCGCGCATTGCTTTCGGCGAACTCGAGCACGCGCTCGTTGATCAGGCCGACATCGAAACCGAGGCGGATCGATTGCGAGAACGAATACACGCCGAGGCCGTGCACTTCCTTGTCGATGTAGCCGGCGAGCAGACGCGCGGCGAGCCGCGAGTACTCGGGTTCTTCGGCAATCAGCGCGGCGGCAGTGCGGATCGAAAGCTCGTCGAGCTCACGCGTGGTGGCGCCGTCGTACAGGCCGGTGATCGTCTTCACCGCGACGCGCATCGGTTCGACATCGCGCAATTCTTCGCAACAGCGAGTTACCGCGCGCACGATCTTGTTCAGATCGACAGGCTCCTGCGCGCCGGAACGCTTGGTCACGCGCATCGCGGTGGGACCGCTGTGTGGCGCAGTGAGCGCGAAATCCGCTTGAGGCGCGGCGGCTTGAGTCGCAGCGGAAGGGGTGGCGGAAATTTCGGTACGCGCGCTCGACATCGTGCCTGCTCCTCAAGACCATCGCGCGGCACGAGGGCAGGCGAATGACGAGGCGAAGGCGCGCCGCGATCCGCCGGCCTTCGCTCCCGCGAGCGAATTCAGGTCTTGGCGGCAGGCATCGAGCAAGGCGGCGCAGCAATGGCGTGCGACGACTTGGCCGGTCCCTCCCGCGAGGGCCTGAAAGCCAGACGCTTCACCTTGCGGTGAAACGGTCGCGGCAGGTCTTCGGACTTCCGGGCGCGAGGCTCTCGCCTCACCTAGTGGACGCCGCTTCCCAAGCCTTGATCGACTCAGTGCAGGTGGCGTCGGTCGTTCCCAGTTACCGCTGCGGGGCAGTTCCGGAATTTCACCGGATTCCCTTTCAAGCCTGGGGATGCACTTGTTGAGAGCATCCCAAAATGTTGTGCCAGGCACCGCTAACGGCCACAAGGTTATGTGCTTGGCGAGCTTTCGTCAATGGCTTGACTCGCGCCAAATCGTTCGCTTCGCAGCGCCTGCGCATTGATGCAATGCATGTCGCTGGAGCAGCATCAGGAGTTGCTCGAATGAAGTCGCTACGCTCGCAAGTTGCCACGCTGCTCGCATTGTTTGCCACATGCATCGCGTCGGCCACCGCGCAAATGCCGCCGCCGCGCTACACGCCGGCTGTCGATCTGACCGAAGCGTCGTACATCCGCACGCTGGCGCATCTGCCGAACGGCAAGATCGTGGTTGGCGCAAACGACTTGCAGCGTGTGAACGGTTTCGCGATTTCGAATCTTGCCCGGCTCAATGCCGACGGCTCGCTCGACGCAACATGGAACCCGGCACCGAATTCCGGCGTCGGTGCGTTGTACGTCGACGCGGCCGGCATGCTGTATGTCGGCGGATTCTTCACCAGCATCGCCGGCCATGCGCAAACATCGCTGGCGCGCTTCAATGCCGCTGGCGTTCTCGACGAAAATTTCCATCCGCAATTCGACGGTGGCGTCAACGCCATCGCGCCAGGACTGGCGGGCACAATCTGCGTGGGCGGCACGTTCACGCACATCAACGCGTCGGCACACAATCATCTGGGTTGCATCTCGGTCGTCGACGGTTCGGAAGTCGCGGCGTTCACGCCCGACGTCAACAACATCGTGATTGCACTCACCACCGTTGGCAACAACCTCTACGTGGCCGGCTACTTCAGCATGATCGGCAGCACGGCGCGCTTTGCCGTGGCGCGCATGCCGCTCAACGGCAACGGCACGCCCGACGCGTGGGACGCCAAGGTCAACGCCAGCGTCTACGCAATCCTGCCGGGAGCGCCGGGCGAGATCTATCTCGCCGGCGGTTTCAGTTTCGTCGGCACAACGCCGCGGCGCGGCGTTGCCAAACTCAACGACATCACAGGCGCACCGATCGCGGCATTCGATGTGCAGGCACCTTCTCTTTCGAGCGTATTCGATATCGTGAGCGACGGTACCGGCGGCCTGATCGCCGCTGGCTCGTTCACGGCGCTCGGCGGCCAGCCGCGCCTGAACATTGCGCGCCTTGATGCGACTACCGGGGCGGCCATCACCGGCTTCAATCCCGGCATCGACTACGGTTACGCCAACCGGCTGGCCGCGGTCGGCGACGGCAGCTTTCTCGTTGCCGGGCAGTTTTCCTCGCTCGGCGGCGGCGAGCATCTCGGCATCGGCCACGTATTCGGCGACGGCAGTGTCGATGCGCTGTTCGATTCGAGCCTTGAAACTCGCGGCTATGCCTATGCGATCCGGCAGCTGCCCGGCAATGGCGGCTTCGTCGTCGCGGGACATTTCGCGCGCGCCAACGGCCTGATCCGCCGCAACCTGTTCAAGCTGTCGCCGCCGAATCGCGTCGATCCGAACTGGATCGCGCACACCAACGCGGATGTCTACGGACTGGAGGCGGACGACATCGGCCGCGTCTACATCAGCGGCTACTTCACCCGCGTCGGCAATACCGCGCGCAGCTATCTGGCGCGCTTGCAGAACACCAGCGACGGCGCGCTCGATCTCGGCTGGAATCCGCAGCCGAACAGTCCGGTGACGCCGATCTTGTTGCGACCGGAAGGCCTTTACGCGGCCGGCGGATTTTCGACCATTGGCGGCGGCTCGCAAAGCCTGCTGGCTCGCCTGTCGACGGTTACGGGAAATCTCGACACCGGCTGGAAACCGGTGTTTGGCGGCGGCTACGGTGTCATCGCGATGGCGGCGACGTCCGCGGGAGACTTGCTGCTCAGCGGACTGTTCACTTCGCTCAACGGCACCGCCACGGCTGGAGCGGCAAAGCTCGGCACTGCCGCCAGTGCGGTCGTCGATCCGTCGTGGTTGCCGGACATCAAGGGCGGTTATGTCTACAAGATCGCCGTGAACGGAGACGATGTCTACCTGGGCGGGACGTTCACTGCAGTCGACGGCACTACACGTACTGGCCTGGCACGCTTGTCGGCGAGCGGCGTCGGAACACTCGACGCGGGCTGGGCGCCCGCGATCGACGGATACTATCCGTACGCAATTCTGCCGCAACCGGAAGGCGTCTACGTCGGCGGCTACTTCACCGGCATCAATGGCAGCGGTGTGGGTTATCTGACGCGGCTGGACAAATCCGGCGAGGTCGACAAGTCCTGGCAACCGGGCATCGACTACATCGTCTACGACCTGTTGCGCTATCGCGAATCGGTCATTGCCGCCGGATATTTCAGTGTGCCGCATGCCGGCGTCGTGCGGCTGCCCGCCGCGGGCGACACGCTGTTCGTCGATGACTTCGATGGCTGAGATGTACCAGCGGCCTCATCTGCGCCGATCAAGGCGAGACGACGCGACTGAACGCCAGGCGGCGCCGCTCCGCCGAAAATTGACCGCACCCGCCTGAAATAGTACTATTTTAGTACAGTATTGCGGGTCAAGCTCATGCTCCGGGTCAGCAAACTCACCGATTACGCCACCGTCGTCATGACGGTGCTTGCCGATGCCGAGCGCGTGCACAGCGCGCAGGAGCTGGCCGAGCGCGCGCATCTGGAGCTGCCGACCGTGAGCAAGCTGCTCAAGCAGCTGGCACATGCCGAACTGGTCGAGTCGTTCCGCGGCGTCAACGGCGGCTACAGGCTGGCGCGGGAGCCGGCGCGCATCACGATCGCCGAGATCGTGATTGCGATGGAGGGGCCGATCGGCATGACCGAATGCAGCGCGCACAGTGGCTTGTGTGGACACGAGCCGCACTGCGGCGTGCGCGTCAACTGGCAGCACATCAACCAGGCGATTGCGCGTGCGCTCGGTAGCGTGACCCTGGCCGACATGCTCAAGCCGCCGCCGAAACGCCAGTCCATTCCCTTGAAGCTGGCCACGGCCTGAAGGCGCGCGCATGAACAGCGAATCGATTCCTCGCGTCGAGAACTTGCCGGGCAACGAAGCCGTTGCCGAGGCAATCAATCGACGCTACAGCGCCGGCTTCGTCACCGACATCGAGAGCGAAAGCCTGCCGCCGGGCCTGGACGAAGGCACCGTGCGCGCGATCTCGACACGCAAGAACGAGCCCGAGTGGATGACCGAGTGGCGGCTTGCCGCGTATCGCCACTGGCTGACGATGCAGAGTCCGCATTGGGCGAAATTGCAGATCGCGCCGATCGACTTCCAGGCGATCAGCTATTTCTCGCGGCCGAAGAACCGGCCGAAGTCGCTCGATGAAGTCGACCCGAAGCTGCTCGAAACCTACGACAAGCTCGGCGTGCCGCTGCATGAACGCGCGCGCCTGGCCGGCGTCGCCGTCGACGCAGTGTTCGATTCCGTTTCGGTCGGCACGACGTTCCGCAAGGAGCTCGCCGAAGCCGGCGTGATCTTCTGCTCGATGTCGGAAGCCGTGCGCGAATATCCGGATCTGGTGCGCAAGTACCTGGGCTCGGTCGTGCCGACCGGCGACAACTATTTCGCGGCGCTCAACTCCGCGGTGTTCTCCGACGGCAGCTTCGTGTTCGTGCCGAAAGGCGTGCGTTGCCCGATGGAGCTGTCGACGTATTTCCGCATCAATGCGCGCGACACCGGCCAGTTCGAGCGCACGCTGCTGATCGCCGAGGAAGGCGCCAGCGTGTCGTACCTGGAAGGGTGCACGGCGCCGATGCGCGATGAAAACCAGCTGCACGCGGCGGTCGTCGAACTGGTCGCGCTGGACGATGCCAGCATCAAGTACTCGACCGTGCAGAACTGGTATCCGGGCGACGAGAACGGCGTCGGCGGCATTTTCAACTTCGTCACCAAGCGCGGCGACTGCCGCGGCGCGCGCAGCAAGATTTCCTGGACCCAGGTCGAAACCGGCTCGGCGATCACCTGGAAATACCCGAGCTGCGTGTTGCGCGGTGACGATTCGGTCGGCGAATTCAACTCGGTCGCGCTGACCCATCATCGCCAGCAGGCCGATACCGGCACGAAGATGATCCACATCGGTAAAAATACCAAAAGCAAGATTGTCTCGAAGGGCATATCCGCCGGTCGCGGCCAGAACACCTATCGCGGCCTGGTCAAGGTCGAGAAGGGCGCCGACGGCGCGCGCAACCACACGCAATGCGATTCGTTGCTGATCGGCAAGCAATGCGGCGCGCACACGTTTCCGTATATCGAGGTGAAGAACCCGCAGGCCATCGTCGAGCACGAGGCGACCACCTCGAAGATTTCCGACGACCAGCTGTTTTACTGCCGCAGCCGCGGCATCGGCGAGGAAGACGCGGTGTCGATGATCGTCGATGGCTTCTGCAAGCAGGTGTTCAAGGAATTGCCGATGGAGTTCGCGGTCGAGGCGAAAAAGTTGCTGGAAGTTTCGCTGGAAGGCGCCGTCGGATGAGCACGCTTGCTTCCCGTAATCGACCTTGGCCGGTGTACGCAGTGCCGGCCGTCGTGCTGCTCGCCGCGATCGGCATGGTCTTGGCTGCTTCCGAACACGCGTTGATTGGAAAGTCCGCGATGATCGATGCGGTGGTCGGCACGAGCTTCCTCGCTGCGCTGGCCGGCTCGATCGGCGCCTTGATCCTCGCCAACACGCGCCGCAACGTGTTGTGGATACTCGGCGTGGCCGTCGGCACCACGGTGTTGCTCGCGCTGGTCGCGATGGTGCTGTCCGAGATGGCGGCGGGATGACCGGGCGGGCCATGAACACGCAGCAGCTCGAGCATTGGCAGTCGATCTATCGCGACAAAAGCGAGGCGCAGACCAGCTGGTTCCGTCCACGTCTGGACGAATCGTTGCGCCTGATAGACGGCTTGCGCCTGCCGGTAACCACACCGCTGATCGACGTCGGCGCTGGCCGCTCGACGCTGGTGGATGACTTGCTGGCGCGCGGCTTCAGCGATATCTGCGTGCTGGATATCGCTGAACCGGCGTTGGCGGCGTCGCGCACGCGGCTCGGCACCGCCGCAGCACGCGTGCGGTGGCTGGACGGCGACATCACGCAAGTGGATTTGCCCGCCGAACATTTCGGCCTGTGGCACGACCGTGCGGTGTTTCACTTTCTCGTCGATGACGAGTCGCGCCGCCGCTACGTCGATAGTGCGGCGCGCTGCGTGCGCCGCGGCGGTTACGCGATCATCGCGACATTTTCCGTGGGCGGTCCGGAGCGCTGCAGCACGCTGCCCGTGCGGCGCTACGACGACAGCGCATTGAGCGCCGAATTCGCTGCGTATTTCGCACCGGTCGACCGCGCCAGCGAACAGCACATCACGCCGTGGGGCGCGCCCCAGCCGTTTACCTATGTGGTGTTGCATCGAACCGATACATCGAGTCCATCAACATGCTGAAAATCGACAATCTGCACGTGCGAGTAGCGGGCAAGGAAATCCTCAAGGGCCTCAACCTGCACGTCAACGCCGGCGAGATGCACGCCATCATGGGGCCGAACGGCGCCGGCAAGTCCACCCTCTTCCGCATGCTGCAGGGCATCGAGAAGCCCGATTCGGGCGAAGTGAAGATCGGCAAGACGGCGCAGCTCGCGTTCGTCGACCAGAGCCGCGAAAGCCTGGACGGCAGC
>Ga0105238_10008191_pt1 | contig 10455 bp, 11 predicted proteins | sample KBSC34metaG_FD_81526 | JGI IMG/M metagenome (GOLD analysis project Ga0105238, IMG submission 81526) | Corn rhizosphere microbial communities from Kellogg Biological Station, Michigan, USA - KBS C3-4 metaG | ecosystem: Host-associated > Plants > Roots > Rhizosphere > Soil | place: Michigan, USA...
CAACTCGACGATCTCATTCGGAAGCAACCTGCATGCGCATATCTCTATGTCAAGCACTCCACCGGTTTTGACCGGCTCGAAAAGCGAGTGCGACAGCCGCGACCCATCCGGGCCAAAGTTCCGCGAATCTATGTCTTTTTCGGTCCAAGTGGATGCGGCAAGACCTTCTTCTTGTACAACGCCATCCGCGACCTCGCCAACATCTGGACCACTCCACTGGGTCCCGGTTTCTGGTTCAACGGATACCGCGAGTACAACCCGCAAGAGTGCGTCCTCTTTGACGAGTTCAACAGCTGGTGCAGCATTGAAGACCTCCTGCGACGTCTGCACCAGTTTCCCGTGCGTGTGCCCATCAAGGGAGAATTCGTCGAGCACTGGGACGCCATGGTGGCTGTCATCACCAGCAACCAGGATCCAGAACCCTACGCTCGATGGCCCGAAGACCCAGCCGGTTTGGGTGCACTATGGGCCAAGAGCGGCTACATTGCCAACCCTGAGCTCTACCCCCAAGCCATGCGAGATCGCTACCTATGTAGCCAGGACCGGCGAGGTCTGGAGCGGCCTAGTGTTAAACAACTCGAAGCTCTTCAACGGCGAATCGACGATGGCGGTGGTCAGGTGCTCAATCTGTGGCCAGCCCTCCAACGTGGCCGTCACCACCTGCGGCAACTTTTTCCTAAATTCGAATTGGCTGAATTGGTCGCTGAACGCAAAGTGCCCTTCGCATGGCCAGACGAGGACCTCGGCGAGCCAGCTGCCCATCACCCCTGGTTCCTATCAGAAGCAGCACCCTTGCAAGTACGAGGCGGACGAGGCCAAGAAACAATGGCTTCCCAATCTCAAACACAACGGACCCCAGAGCTTCGTGAGAGTGTTTCTCCGAATGCCCCTTCCCCAAGGCGGCGAGCACTGGGTGGATCTTCTCAGTCTCCAGTTCAACGACGAAATGCCTCGCAGTTAAGGCGAGACAGCATCTCGGAAATCATGCAAGAACTGCGCGAGGAGGAGCCTGATGTGATGTGGGTGGAAAAGCCCCGCAGCGTGGTGTTTGGGGGTGTTATTGATTAGTTGAATTGAGTAAAGAAATTAGTTAATGAAAAATAGGGCGAGCCGCCGCAGGCGGCGAGAACTACCATTGGGATCTCACTAACCGAATGGAACAACTGGATTGTCTTTCGCATCATCGATCGCAACATTCAGCAGGCGGTCACGATGCGGCTGGGTGAGATGGGATGGCGCATCCACTCGGCGCAGCATGAGAAGCATCAACAGAGGCCGCACATGGGCTGCGTGGAGTGCAGTGTCACAAACTGGCACCGTCCTGTAAAGATGGTCATTCCGTGATGCGCGTGTTGTATGGTGCAGCATTGGGAGCCCTTTTTGCGGCAACTGTCTTTTGCATTGCAATCATTACCCTGCGCATCGGCGATGAAAGTTCTGCGCTTGTACGACAGCGTTCGGTGGGAAAAGTTTCTCTGGATTCGCCGCAACCTGATCTACCTCCGCGCGATGGCTGGGCAATAGGCGAAGCCTTTTGGGTGGCGAATGGCAGCATGAATGCCACTGGCAGATTCAACCAATGGAACAGCTACCGTGACCAGCCTGCCAATGCCAGCGTGGGCACCACGATCCGCAGCAGCCTACCGTGGATTTATCGGGGCTTCTTTCGCTACAAGATCTTTGCAGCCTATTCGTTCAATTGCGCGGGCACCGGGGGATACCAACCTTGCAACAGTTCCACGGGAATCATCATATGCCCCGAGTTAGCAATCTACCTGAGTTGTGTCAACGGCGCATTGAATCAGAGCATCGTGGCGGCCAATAACTGCGCCGCATTCTCGCCACCGCCACCTGCGGGCTTCAGCACTTGCACGCTGCCTCCGTATGATGGGATTAATTTCCTGCTGGCCTATGGACGCCAGAACATCGACTTGCTTTTGACAGGCAATCAAAATGGCGCTGCCTTTGGGTTCAACAGCGTGGGTGATGGTCCCGATTATTTTGACTCTTCGCAACTCTACAACAACTGTTCGCTGACGGTGAATTTCTGGGATGATTGCAACACACGGGTGCCACCCATTGATTATCAGCTGTCGCTGTTCTCGTTTCAGGCGTATTCGGTGACACGAAATGGATGACATAAAAAAAGATTTACACATACAATAAGAAGCCCTCAAATTCAGAGCTGTTGTCGCCATTGACGGTAGCGGGGCCCGAGAATGTCAAAGCCACTCGGATGGCATCGTTCACGGCGCAGACACGACCCGTGCAAGCCCACACCGTGACAATGCCCGTCAGGGAGGCGTTGTTGAACCCTCGCACAATGTTGGTGCCATTTTGCTGGATGTCCAAGCGACAGTTGCCCACCACGCCGGTGAAAGAGATTTGGGCCTTGAATCGGTAGGTGCCCGCCACTGGGACGGTGAAGACACCCGTGCTGGTGCTGTAGGCCGAGTCGGTGTCAAAGACCACCGTCTGACATTTCATGATGCCGCCGCTCGAAGTGCTCGAAGTGCCGGTGGCACAAAACGCATGTTGTGTCAAGGTTCCTGCCGGACCCGTGGGTCCCGTGGCACCAGTTGGTCCAGTTGCACCAGTTGGCCCAGTCGGTCCAGCGGGCCCAGTGGCACCAGTTGGCCCGGTTAAACCAGTGGGCCCAGTGGCACCAGTTGGCCCAGTGGGTCCAGTTGCACCGGGTGCACCATCCGCCCCAGGAGGCCCAGTGGCACCTGCGGGACTGGCCCCAGGAGCACCAGGAATGCCCTGAATACCCTGAGGTCCCGCGATGCCGTCCTTCCCAGGAGGTCCCATGTTCCCGCGTGCTGCATGCAAGAGATTAAATCCCTGATCCCGTAGCATGGCGCATTCTTTTAGGAAGCGCTGCGGATCGGGACGAGAAGCAGCACCGTACATTTACGTTTTTTACGCCAAACGATAAATTCCAATCTGACTGGTCAAGTCAGATTGGACGGTACTGAAATTGGTAGGCAAGTCCAGCTCGAACCACACTTGATCGCCGGTAACAAAAGGTCTCGGCGGCAAGAAGGCCACGAGGGTTTGCTTGTTGTTGGTGGTCTGGCCCGCTTCACCGCCCACCACAGCATCCGCGGTGACGAGGTTGGTGCTGTTCTTGACAATGTGCAACTTGGAGCCATCCAGCAAGGTCATGGTGCTGAGGGTGTTCACAACATCGACTTGGGCCGCCATCCAATAGATGCCATCCGAAGGCACCGTGTAGATGCCCGAAGTGGGATTGCCCGTGCTGTTGTCAAAGAAGGCGGTGTTGCCCAGCGTGACCACAAACCCACTCAGGGTGGTCGTGGAAGGGGCAGGGAGATTGGCATTCGAAAAGCCCGAGGCACTGAAGTAAGTGTTGGTGACAGGGCTGTTGCCTGGTACGCCGCCAGGGCTGACTTTGACACCGGGGTTAATCATGGTACCAGGGTTGGCGTTCCCAAAGGCTCCCGTGTTTGTCAGACTGAATATGGTGAACCCGGGATTATGGGTCCAAGTGAAGTAACCCGCGGTTTCAATATACAAAGTTTGTCCCTGACCGACCCAAGAGTGATCCGTCAAGAAATCCGCAGGGGTGATGTTCACAGTACCGCCCACCGAAGGCACAACAAAGCCATTGGCGACTGTTGTGAAGGCATTCGTGCCATTGGTACCTGCGGCGCCAGTGTCACCTTTGAGACCACCCGCAGTGACTAATTTGCCACTGGTAATGGTGTTGCCAGGAACGGTATTGGTCGAGTAGAGATTGGTAAGAGTGAGGGTGGTAGAAAATACAAAGTGCACACTGTAGGTGCCACCGCCATTGACATAGACTATTTGACCAGGAGTGAAAGCCGCGCCGCTGACCACCGCAACGCTGACATCGGAGCTCACCGCTGGTTGAACATAGGAAGCGGTGGTGGTGGTGAAGGCATTGATGCCGTTGCTTCCGTTGGTCCCATTGGTGCCGTTGGTGCCATCTACGCCATCTCGACCAGGGGCACCAGGAGCCCCAGGAGCTCCAGGAGCACCTTTACCGCCAAGCAGCGCGCCATAGCCTTGATCAGCCAGTGATCGGTATGCTCGTAGATATCGATCAGGATCAACAGGCTTGTCGAGAGGAGAACCTCGCGCATGGGTGCGGTTGAACATTCTTGCAGAAGAAGCGCAGGCAACAACTGGGACATCAACTGGCCCGAAAAAAATCACAAGTCCAAAGTGACCGTCATGATCTGACGCTTATGCAGAAGAGGACCGTCATGATTCGACACAGCGTCGAAGTTTTACCTTCGCTAACTGGATATATCCAATGCCCATAAAAGGTATATTTTATTACCATAAAAGGCATATTTGTATACCAAACTAGGCAGTCCCCCTTAGTATTATAGGGGGACTGCCTTGACCTTGACAGATCCAGATCCCATTCCATTTCCTTTTCAGGACAACCCAATTGGGACAGCCGACCGAATTAGGCCGAACCTGCAGTTTAGCATTCAGTTTGCGCCTCCACTGTAGCAGGATGCCTACGCACGCGCGGAAGGGACATCATCCGGGACACAAGGAACGGGTCTGTTTCGTAGCCCATGCCAAGGAAGGGCGACACAAGGCAAATCACCGCCATCATCATGAGGCGCGCAAGGCGGTGTACAAGGCCATGAGACATATGGAGCGCCACCATCACAAGTACAACTCAGCGAAAGGTCACGAGCGACATGCGGCGTCGCATTTCCTGGGCATGAGCTCGCCGGCCAAAGTGCTGCGCCTGGTGGGCACGATGGTAGCACCGACGGAATTCGAGCCCGAGCGGATGCCAGACACCAGCATGGACAAGAGTGCGGTGGCGAGCATTCACAACCGCGGACCGCAAGTCTGGAATTTGCCAACGCAACCGAGCGCCCGCATCGATCTGCAAGCGACGGTTAGCGCGGCGATCCTGATGCGCCACCCGGTGTTGGCCAACATCAAGTACTGCGTGGCGCCGGACCAGGCGGGTCGCTATTACCAATATCAGGCCTCGTACGATGTGCCGGCGGGCCAGACGCAAAACAACCAGCAGATCCTCTGCCCACCCGATATGCAGACCTGCATCACCAATGCGGCGTTCTTTTTTGCGCTCGGCACTGCATGGGTGGGAAGCGGCACTTCTACGGCAGCGGGCAGCAACATCAATGCATTGACGCAGCCGGCGGCGAAAAATTGGGCGCCTCACGGACCGTACCTGGGAGCCAAGTACCTGCGCAATGGAGCCTCCCAGGCGGTGTGGATTGATGCCCCCTCGGACGACCTAGTCTCGGGTTTTCAAATCACCGTCTACCCAAGCGGCAATGCCACGGCGACACAGGTGGAGAAGGTCACGATCACGCTTTTCAAGTACAATGGAGGCACGATGGAGTTTATTGCAGAGCAAACGATTGTCTCGGCCTCGGGCGCAGAAATTGCACCGACCTCGGCGGGCGTACCGTTTGCGTTCTTCAATGGCGGTGTGGCGGGATCGGCGCTGGCGGGCACGGGCGACTACTGCATCATGGTCAAATACACGCCGCCTCCAACGGCAGCGAGCTCCAAGACCGCGGTGAAACCGCTTCCGGTGTCGCTGATTGTGGCCTCGCAGAGCAACAGCTGTTTTGCTCATGCGCCACTGACCGAGTGGACCCCCGCCGAGATGGCCTCGGGCAAAGTCACCTCGACGCTGATCAGCGGGGCGGTGATGACCGAGCGCAACGGCGCCGACTTCACCTCGAATGGCGGCTTCCAAGTGGCCGTGCAAATGAAGGGCGACACCTATTGGTGGCTCAGCGGCATCCAGGGCAATGTGGCGGGCCAGGTCAGCGGCAACACGGACACCTTTTCGTTTCTGGAAAACCTGGGCGATGATGCGCCACAACCATGGCCCATTGCAGAGGGTGCATGCATCCCGCTCAAGCCGACACAGCCCGAGGACATCGAGTACATGAACGATGTCAAGCTGGGCGACACCAATGGCCTGGCACCGTTTGCAAAGCTGTGGCAATCACCGCTGGACGCCACGTCGGATTACATCATCTGGATCGCGGACACCGGATCGCCCGACTCGGGCAACAATCAAGTCAGCTTCGACTACTCGGTGCAGTACAAGACGATGGCGCAAAAACCAGTGCAAGGGTCGCCGATCTGTACGCCCGAGGAAGCCGAGGCTGCACGCGAGATTGTCAACTCGATGGAGCAATACCGCTACGCCCCCAAGACGGTCACGGGCCTGCTTGGGGAGCTGTTCTCGAGTGTGGGCAGCGAGCGCATGCTGGTCGAGGCGCACGCCCGGTACATCCCTTATTTCAACAAGGCAGCGGGTGCTCTGCTGAAGGAGGCCTCGCTGGAGGAAGAAGGCAGCGAAGTCTCTGGCCAGAAGGCTGACATCTACCATGACCAGACCCTGGCGAAATCGAGGGCGGATGACGCAGCAGAAGAATACCGACAGACCAAGAAAATGCGCTGACGGACTGGAGATGTACTGTGGAGTGAAATATATTACTGCTGCTAGCAAGCATGCAATCAGGATCTGCAAGCAGACGACAAAGATCACAGCGGGGATCTCAGATTCCCATTCCCACTCCTCAATAGAGAGTCATTTCCGGGCATTCCATTTGCGGGGCACGACATTGTACTGCTTCTCGTAGCGCACGCAGATGGCTTCAATTTCAGCCGAAGTGAGGCCCTCGATATCTTGGGCATGGGTCAATCCGTATCCGGGGCCCAGATTCATGGTGACGGCAAAGAGGGGTTTCCCCTCGGCATTGCTGATTCCCATGGGAGTATAGCATATATTGCGTTTATCTTCATGCGGAATTTCGACACCTTTGCCACCGTGGGGAGGATAAGCGATCCAGCGTTGCATGATGTGAGGCACCTTGTGTTTTGCTTCTTGGCTTGTGAGTGGGTTACGACCTGTACTTGTATTTATGCGTGGCACCGCGCAATCCTATTGGAAGGCTCCCTAAAAAGGAAGTGAGCCAATAGGATTGCACGCATCAACTGGCCAGTGGGATTGCGCGCCCTGTCCATGAGTGCATATATAGTCAAGCACGTGTGCCTGCAAGGTCAGTGTCTCAAGTGCTTGCACCGGATGGCAGCTGTCCAACACGATGAGTCGATTGCTCAATCTACGGTTCGCGATGCAATGCTGCAGACCGAAAAAGAGACGGCGGATGGTGCTGATGCTGTGGCATTGCTCGTTGCTGCCAGTACTTCCGAGAAAGACGAAAATGCCCCCAATGGCGTAGAAGACAAGGAGGAGCTGATCGGCGCGCAAGAGACCATTGAACCCTTGGAGGCGGCGATTGCTCGCGTGCAGGACAAGGAGGATCAGCTGAAGCGAATCAACGAGGAGCTGGGCAAGACGGGCAAACCCAAATGGGGCTCAAAAGAGTCCAACAAGCAACACCTGCTGATGAAGCAGTGCGACGACAAGTTCAAGAATGTGATGCTGGACCTGCGTGGCAAGAAGGGCGTGCCGATCAACCGTGTCGAGCCGATTGACAAGTTCTTCCAGCTCAAATTGGATGACTGCGCCGAGCTCACGGACCAGCATGGCGCGATGGCCTCGCGCCCGATTCGTGTGCAGCGCGAGCTCTGCTATTGGCTGCCGATCATTGATGCGCGCCTCAAGGTGATCGAGAAGAGCCTGGATGCGATGATGGCCATTCGTGCGCCCCCCGCTAAACGCGAAGCCCCGGCCAAAGCGCCGAAACCCAAGGCTCCTCCCAAGAAGCGCAAAGTAGAAGCCACGCCGCCCGAGGCAGACAAAGTGAAATTCCTGGAATCCGAGTTGGCCAAGGCGCGCCAGAGCGAGGAGTTCTACAAGCGTGCCGCGATCGCCCTGGGCGAAGACAAGGATGTCGCGAGCGAGGACAACATGGAGGAGGAAGAGTCGGCGGTGCCGGCCTGACTCGAGCATGAGGTGACCTGGTGGGATGCGGGGATGCCGCACTTGATGCCCAAATATCCCTACGGGCCACCTCGTGGCTTACCCACTGAATGTTCGGATCCGTCGCATTGTGTGCAATGTAGTGCCAAGTTTGGCTTATAAAGGGTGCCTCTTGTCATGGAACCTGAAGAACCTGAAGAACCCGAATATGGATATGATTTTGAAGATTTTAAAAAATTTAGAAATAGAAGGCGGCGACTGAGGGAGGAAGAAGATGAAAATTTTCGAAGAGTCTCAGCACTTGTCAAGGATGGTATGCGGCGGTATTGGCGAACACCTCCCAACAATCTGCACGCGGATCCTCAGGAATATCGCCGTGTGTACACTTCCGGGGAGTTACAAAACAGAGAGGCATTGAGACAAGGTCGTGAATTGGAGGACCTAGCAGAGGAGGAGGAGGCAGCACGAGCGGATCCTGAAAATCTTGATCTGGAGGCGGGCAATGACTGGGAAGAACGAGCAACACAAGAACGGGAAGACGCGGAAGCACGAAACCATGAATTGGATGAGAATCCGCATTTAATGGCGTTAGAACATGAGGCGGAAGATCTTGCATATGTAAAATATCTTCGACAGCGCAAGAAGGAACTGGCGGATCCGAATCGTGTGCCGACGACATTGGACCTGGCGGAGGAGGCCGAAGAGGAGCAAGATCGCAAACTGGCTTTATTGGGGGGCGGCCCATGGAAACACTTTGGACCGCCGTATCTCACGAAAAAGCAAGCCAAGATGGTCAATGAAATCGGATGGGATGAGGCAGAAGAACAAAAGAGGTAATTTCACTCTTTGCCACTATGAGGCGCCTCTCTTCTCGTCTGCCTAATTGGAGCATTGATGATGATGAATTGCTCCTGGAGGAGGAGAGGGTGAAACGGGACCACAGAGAACGGGCAAGAGAAAGAAGAGAAAGAATACGCAAACAAATGGAAGAGTTTGAGAGGCTGAAAGAAATTGAGAGAAAACAGAGAGAGGATCGTCATGCTGAGCGCCATAGGCGATTCCTGGAAGAAGGTGCCGAGGCGTTGCGGACTCCGCGGCGCGATCATCGAGCGGAACTGGATATTCGCGAGCCTCGCAATCTGGAGCAAGAATTTGAACGCGAGCTAGAAGACATGCCTCCGCGACCTCCGGCCCTCCAGCGCCCCTACCCAACGTCACGGGAAGAAGCAGAACGAGAGCTGGCGGAAGATGTTGCCTCGGTGGAGGAGCGAGCGTTTGGTCGACTGCAAGAAGAGGAAGGTACAGAAGAAGCCAATCGTTTGGTGGGACAGCCAGGCAGTTGGGGACCTGGAGGGCTCTTACCGGGACCAGGCGAACCGCGAATCCCATCTCGGCGTCGAGCACGCGAAGTGTATGAACCGATCATACCCGCGGAAGAAGATGTTGAATTGGAACCACCGCGCAGGAGAAGAGAACAAGGCGAAGGTCACTTAGCGGGCATAGGAAGGCGTCAAGTAGCGCGCGGCGAAGACAAAGCAATTGACAAGGCGCTCAAATGGGTGGGCACCAAATTACCGAGCACTGCGCGCATGGGAGCCCTCGCTTCAGCGGCAGGGACAGCGGCACTGTCGCCTGCCGGGGCGGTCGCGGCGATCATTGCGGCGAGCGTGGGGGCCGGCGCGCTCTCTTGGGCCAATTACAAAGGTGCCTTCGACTCCAAGGAAAAGAAGGCGCTCAACAAAGCGAACGGCCCGCGGTTCTGGAAGGCGGCCATGGAAGATTTCAAGCTGTACAAGGAGAAGGGAAAGAAGGGACCGCACCATGTCAAGGACCTGCAGGAATTCGAGGGCACGCTGGACGACCCTTTGTACCGAGTGTATGAGCGTGCGGGAAAGGCCAAAAAGACGCATGCCAAGCGTCGCTTTGAACCGTACTAAAACTGGAGTAAAGATCATTTTGCATAGAAGCTTGCACAGAGTGCCACCGCTCCTACACTTATAGCAAAAATGCCATCTGGAACCAAAAAGACGGGCCCTGCACCCATCAGCAAAATTGCAGCGAAACTGGCGGTCAAAGTGGCGGAGGGCCACGCGAAGGCGGCCAACCTGCAGCAGCGAGCTCGCGAAGCGGGCAAACCGATTTCGCGCGCCGAAGCCCTGCAGCGAGTGAAGGCCTTTGATTTCAAGAAGACCACCAAGGACATGATCCGCCACTGGAGGGAACAAAAGAAGGCGGCCAACAAGCACACGGTGACGCTGGATCGCCTGATTGCGAACCATGCGGGAGGACAAAAGAAGAAGGCACAGGACTCGGTGCTGCGGAAGGACATTGCCAAGCGGGTAGCGCCCAACAAGAAGAAAGCCGGTAGCGGCAAGAAAAAGGCAGCTCCCAAGAAACGCTATGACAGCGACAGCGAAGACATGGTGTTTTGATTAGAGTAAACTAGTATACTCCTTTACTTGTTGCTGTGTTAGGAAAACTATAGATCATGATGATGATCCAAGAAGCGATCGATGGAGCGCTCGATACAGTGGAGCGTGGTGTGAGGATGGGCCATGTCA
>Ga0105238_10008193_pt1 | contig 10454 bp, 8 predicted proteins | sample KBSC34metaG_FD_81526 | JGI IMG/M metagenome (GOLD analysis project Ga0105238, IMG submission 81526) | Corn rhizosphere microbial communities from Kellogg Biological Station, Michigan, USA - KBS C3-4 metaG | ecosystem: Host-associated > Plants > Roots > Rhizosphere > Soil | place: Michigan, USA...
CCGCCCTTCGCCCCGTCACCGCCGATACGAACCGTCATGTTTCGTCATCTCCCGCTAGCCGTCGCCCTGCTCACCGCGCCGATCTCCGCCGCCGCACACGATCCCGCGCAACATTCGGTCGCGCGCGACTTCAAGAACTGGTCCGTCGTGTGCGACAACGCGAACCGCTGTGTCGCCGAAGGCGGCAACGACGACATCGACGACACCCACACCAGCATGATCGTGCGACTCACGCGCGATGCCGGGGCCGATGCGCAGGCGTCGCTGGAGATCTTCGCATCGGCGCCGCTCGACCTGCGCACCGCGCGCGCGGACGGTCAGCCGTTCGACGCGGTGCCGGCCGAGTGGCACGCAGTCGCCAGGACGGGCAGCGAAGTTGCCGATGTCTATCCGTTCCACATCCGCACCAACGACCCGACGACCGTCGACGCATGGTTGACCAGGTCACGCAACGCGCAAATGGTCAGTTTCGGCGACCCTGCGGCCAAGCAGACACCGCGCGTCTCGCTGTCGGGGCTCAATGCCGCGCTGCTGCTGATCGACGATACGCAGGGCCGCATCGGCACGGTCACCGCGCTGCTGCGCAAAGGCACGCGGCCCGCGTCGTCCGTGCCTGCCGCGCCGGCGTTGCCGCCCGCACCCGTCCCCGCACCGCGTGTAGCCGACCTCACGCCCGCCGAACAACGTCCACTGGTCGATGCGGTGTTCGACAAATTCAGCGGCAACGTGAAGCGTTGCGTGGCCGATGCCGGCGACGAAATGTCGGCGCTCGATCGCCGCAAGACGGCGTCGGCCATCGCGATCTCGGCCACCGACGCGATCGTGTCGATCCCGTGCCAGACGAGCAGCGCATACAACCATACGGACCTCTGGTATCGCGTGCATCGCAGCGCGCCGTACGCGCCGACGCCGCTGGATTTCGGCGAGCACGCGAGCGCGGGGCTCGATGCGGCGTCGTTCACGAATCAGTTGACCGAAGCAAGCTACGATCCTTCGCGCGCGATGCTGTCGAGCCTCGACCGCGTGCGCAGTGCCGGCGATTGCGGATCGAGCGCGTCGTGGGTATTCGACGGCCGGCGCTTCGTGCTGAACGACGTCGCGATGCACGGCGCCTGCAATGGGTTGTTCCAGGATCAGTGGCCGCGGCTGTATCGCACGGCCGGTTCGATCGACAACTCCCGCTGACGCACCGGTGTCGGTTCGCTCCAGCGCCGACGCTCGAGATCGAGCCCCTTCCCAGCTCTTCAGAAAGGGCATTCCATGCGCGTCGCCCCATAAGCAACAAACCAATCGTTCTAAGGGTAGCCGCGCACGTGCTCCTATAATCGCTCGACCACCACAACAACAGATGGAGCACCCATGACCGATCAGGCCGCATCGAACTGGCGCCTCGAAACCATCGCCGTGCACGGCGGCTATCGCCCCGACCCGACCACGCGCGCTGTGGCGGTGCCGATCTACCAGACCGTTGCGTACGCATTCGACGACACGCAGCACGGCGCCGACCTGTTCGACCTGAAGGTCCAGGGCAACATCTACACGCGCATCATGAACCCGACGACGGACGTGCTCGAGCAGCGGATTGCCGCGCTCGAGGGCGGCATCGGCGCACTCGCGCTCGCGTCGGGCCAGGCGGCCGTCACGTACGCGATCCAGACGATCGCGGAAGCCGGCGACAACATCGTGTCCACCAGTTCGCTGTACGGCGGCACCTACAATCTGTTCGCGCATACGCTGCCGCAATACGGGATCACGACGCGCTTCGCGGATCCGCGCGACCCCGCATCGTTCGAGCCGCTGATCGACGCGCGCACGAAGGCGATCTTCGCGGAATCGGTCGGCAACCCGCTCGGCAACGTGACCGACATCGCCGCGCTCGCCGACATCGCGCATCGCCACGGGATCCCGCTGATCGTCGACAACACCGTGCCGTCGCCCTACCTGCTGCGCCCGTTCGAACACGGCGCGGACATCGTCGTGCACTCGCTGACGAAGTATCTCGGCGGCCACGGGACGAGCCTTGGCGGCGCGATCGTCGATTCGGGCAAGTTCCCGTGGACGCAGCACGCGGACCGCTTCAAGCGGCTCAACGAGCCCGACGTCAGCTATCACGGCGTCGTCTATACGGAAGCGTTCGGGCCGGCTGCCTATATCGGCCGCGCGCGCGTCGTGCCGCTGCGCAACATGGGCGCGGCGATCTCGCCGTTCAACGCGTTCCAGATCCTGCAGGGTATCGAGACGCTCGCGCTGCGCGTCGAGCGCATCAGCGACAACGCGCTGAAGATCGCGCAGCATCTCGCGCGCCATGAAAACGTCGAATGGGTGAACTACGCGGGACTGCCCGATCACCCCGACCATCCGCTCGTCGCACGCTACCTGTCGGGCCGCGCGCCCGGCATCCTGACCTTCGGCGTGAAGGGCGGCCGTGACGGCGGCGCGAAGTTCCAGGACGCGCTGAAGCTGTTCACGCGGCTCGTCAACATCGGCGACACCAAGTCGCTCGCCACGCATCCGGCCTCGACGACGCACCGCCAGCTATCGCCCGCCGAACTCGCGAAGGCTGGCGTGAAGGAGGAAACCGTGCGGCTGTCGATCGGTATCGAGCATATCGACGACCTGCTTGCCGACCTCGACCAGGCGCTCGCGCAGGTATGACACGAGGCGGGCGTGCCGAGGCGCCCGCTTTCAATTGTGCGACGACGGTTTCGTCACCGGTCGAAGACGAATCACGCGAGTCGCACCGCGACGCATTCGCCCCTGCATGACAAAAATTTCATGTTCCGATCAGCTTCGCGATGGGTCGCTTCGATACGATCGACAACGTGACGGGCAATGCCCGTTACACCCACGCAAGCGATTCGCTGCCGCACGGCACGAACACGCGTTAGGCCCGGACACGTGAAGTGCCGGGCCTTTTTTTGGTTCATCGCGGATTACGGGGGGAACGCTGGGGAGGAACGTCGGCGTTCGGCCAATTGCCGTCATACACCTGGTTGCTGCCTCGGACATTTAAACGATGGATTCCGACCGTTAGCGCTCCTTCGCCTCGCAGGAGTTCTCGGATTGCCAGCCATGATCGCCCTCTTTGCATGTCCGATCAGAACGCAGAGCGGATCGTGCCACCATCGACGCGGATCGTTGCGCCGCTCACATAGTCGGCATATGGGCTTGCGAGATAAGCAACCGCCGCCGCGATCTCTTGAGGACGGCCAAGGCGGCCGACGTCGTTGGGCACCATGTCGCGAACGCAGCCGCGCTCAATCTCCTCCCACGTCCGACCCCATCCGTGCTGCGGAGCGATGTTCTCGAGCAGTTCCCTGACGGCCGGCACGAGAATCACGCCGGGTGCCACAACATTCGAGGTCACGCCGGAGTCCTTGAGGTCGCGCGCCAGCGAAACAGCTAGGTTGTGCCTGGCGGCAAGCGAGGCGTTGTAGTCAGGCTGCATCGAGACCGGCTGACCGGCGAGTCCGCCGCCGATCTGAATCACGCGGCCCCACCCGCGCTCGCGCATGGCTGGCACCAGCCGCTGGATCATGCGCACGGCGGACAGGACGTTGACCTCATAGGTCTCCATCCACTTGTCGGGTAAGGCAGTGCGCCAGTTCAAATGGTGATAATAGCCAGCGTTATTGACCAGTATGTCGATGGTTCCACCTTCGGTCGCCTTGGCAACCACGGCATTGGCGCCTGCATCGGTTGCCAGATCGCCCAGCGCGACTTCGGCATGGCCGCCTGCCACTGTGATCGCTGCCGCGACCGCCTCTGCACGATCACTGCTGCGGCCATGCACAACCACTGTTGCACCCTCCGCAGCCAGCAACTTGGCAATCGCCTCACCTAGTCCGGCCGTCGATCCCGTCACCAGCACGCGCTTTCCCCTCAGATTCAGATCCATGAGTGTTTCCCTGATCACATTAAATTTATACAATCGTATACTTCCATGCTCAAAAAATCTACAGGTGTTTAATTAATGAAGACGCTGGGCAAAAAAGGCGCGGCTACCCGCGAGGCGATCCTCGCATCCGCGCGACAGGCATTTACGCAATCGGGCTACGATGTCGGTGTACGCGAGATCGCTGAGAACGCGGGAGTCACCGCGATGCTCGTGAATCGTTATTTCGGGTCCAAGGAACAGCTGTTCGAGGAGGTAGTCGACCTGGTTCTTTCGGCTCCGGGCATCCTCACGCGGGAAGTGATGACGAACGCGTCTGACGTATCGACGCTATGCCGCGATGTTGCTGCCGCGCTTGTGGCGAAGACGGCACCGGACATCACGTCGATGGACGGGTTTCTCATCATGCTGCGATCGGCCAACAATGGGCAGGCCACAGCCATTCTGCGCAGGAAGTTTGAAACGCACTTTGCCCGACCGTTATCTGAGCTGCTGCCCGGCGAAGAAACCTCGCAGCGGGCCGCGATGTTTCTAGCCGTCATTGCCGGCTTCCAAGTCATGCGACAGGTCGTCGAGATGGCCGCATTGGCGCAAGCCAAACCGGATCAGTTGGAGCGACAACTAGAGGCGCTCTTCGAGTTGCTGATTATCGGAACTCCGATCAAGCACTTGACTGGCTGAAGTGTTGCGATACATCGCGCGGGGTAACACCAAATCGGCGGTAGCGTTGGTGGGAAGAGCGGGAAAGGGCGGTGCAAATATTGCCTAATGGCGGGTATGGCACATGTTTGAGCCATCCGCGCATAAATGCCTGGCTGACCGCGAAGGATCGGCAAGCGACGTCTCCGGAAATCCACGAAGAACTTTTTTGCACGGTCTTTCACGCGGCCGCGGTATTCAGCGCGCGACGTTGCGCTGCGGAAACAGGCACGGATGCGTCTTCACGTACAGGTTCGGATTGCCGCAGCGATGTCCCGCATAGTCGACCTGCTCGCCTGGCATCAACTCGCCAGCGGCGGGCTTTGCTTTTGGCGCGCTGGTCGATGCGGCCGGCACGGCGTCTGGGCGCACGGACGCGCAGCCTGCGAAAAGCGAGACGAGAAGCGCCACCAGCAGCATGACGCGGCGCGACGAGCGGACAGACAGGCAATTCATTTGGCGAACGAATGGAAGAGTCGTGACGGGCTCGTCCGCTGTCGAGACTCTCGCGGCGAACGATGCGCATGCCAGCGGCCGGATCGCATATCGGCGGCAATGCACCCGACATGTCCAACGCTGATTGACTGCATCTTCCGCTTTGATCCCGCCGCATGCATGACCCGGACATGACGATTGCGTCACGCGGGCCATCGCGCAATCTGACGCACTTTTCATCTTCCGATCACGGTCACGCCCGGCTGCTTTCGCATACTGAATGCATGGATCGCCACCCGGCGGCCTCATCAAGGAGAGCTCCATGAAAACGCCAAAACTCACGGCACTGTTCGTCACCGCCACGCTGTCGCTCGGCATCACCACGCAAGCCGCATTCGCGCAAACGCAAGCACAAGGCAAGACCCGCACGGAAGTCATCAACGAACTGAAGCAGGCGCAACACGACGGTGTGGTGCCGACGAGCAAGACGCAGTACCCGCCGACCACCGAGATGATCTCGCGCAACAAGGAACTTCACGTGATTTCGATGCATGCCGGCGAGAAGACGCCGCAGCCCGACCATCACGACAGCCTCGCGACCCGTTGATGCCGGTCAGGCGCGTGCGCTGCCCGGCGATCGCGGGCAGCGTCCCGCACCGGAGATCAGGCAGGTTCAGTGAAGGTGCGGCGTGACCGCCGCACGGCAGAAAGATGAGGTTCCGGCAGTCGGCACGCGTGCCCCGGGGAGGTCCGGCACGCGCGTCACACGTTCCCCCGCTTCGCACGCCGGCGCTGCACCAGCCAGTCAAGCAACTCCCGCCCGTCTCGCTCACCGAACCAGCGCGCGTGCCCGATCAGATAACCGTCGTACGCGACATCGACGATCGCCGGCGCGTCGATGATGCACCCGAAATACGCGACCTCCGACAGCGCGAACTCCGTATGCACGATCGGCAGCATCGCGACCAGCGCCGCATACGCGTCGTCGCTCAGCGGTTCGAGCGATTCGTAGCCGTCGAGCAGCGCATCGATGTGCGCGTATTCGATGCGCCGCGCGTCGGGCGGCGCCATCCAGTCGACCGTGTTGCGCTCGATCGCAAGCGCGACGTCCATCACCGCGCAGGTGCGGTCGGACAGGCCGAAGTCGAGCACGGTGCGCACCTGCGCGCCGGGGCCGGCGCCGGTCCACAACAGGTTCGACGCATGCCAGTCGCCGTGCGTCCACAGCGGCGGCAGCGCGGGCAGCAGCGGCACGAGGCGCGCGTGATACGGGCCGATCGCATCCGCGACATCGCCGCGCCAGTCGCGCGTGCCGATCGCGCGCACCAGCAGCGGCTGCGCGTCGACCCAGCGTTCGAGCGCGCCCGCGAGATCGTCGGACGACAGCACGCGGAAACTCGACAGCAGCGTGCGCACGGGCCGCGCCGGCGCGTCGTAGCCGGCCGACGCGCGATGCAGCTCGGCCAACGCGCGGCCGGCCGCGTAAGCGTGCGAAGGATGCGTGAACGGCTGCCACGACATCACGCCGCGATACGCATCGACACCGGGCGCGACCACATGTACCTCGTACGTCCAGTCGCCGGAAGCAAAGGCCGTCGCGCCGTTGCGATCGGCCAGCACGTCCGCCACCGGCATCCCGCGCGCGCGCAGATGCGCGATGAAACGATGCTCCTCCTCGAGCCCCGCGACGTCGCGCAGGCTCACGTGATGACGCTTGACGAACAGTGCGCGCCCGTCCGTCATCCGCACCAGCGTGGCCGCCGCAAACTGCCGCGGACTGTGCCAGGTCAGCCGCGCCGGTTCGCCGGCGCCGTCGATGCGCGCGAGCAGCGCCGCAACCTCGTCGTGCGTCATCAGCGGCCAGTCGCGTTCGGCCTGCTCGCCGTCGACACCGAACTGCGGCGGTGCGACGTCCGGCGATAGCGGCCCGTCCGGCTCGAGGGGAAATGACATGAACGACGTAGCTCCGTAGTTGAATCGGCCCGTGAATCAGCTTGCCGGGTTCGCACTCGCGCGCAGCGCGTCGGCCGTCCTGCTCCAGTCGCGCCAGCCGACGACGGCGAGCGCGATGAACAGCGCATAGAGCCCGGCCGTCAGATACAGTTCCTTGAACACGAACATCCCGACGTACACGACGTTCACGACGATCCACAGCCCCCACGACGCGATGTAGCGCCGCGCGGTCCAGTATTGCGCGACGAGGCTGAACGCGGTCAGCGACGCATCGACGAACGGCAGCGCGGCGTCGGTCCAGCGCGCCATCATCCCGCCGAGCAGCGCGCTGCCGACGACGGCCGCGAGCAGGTCGGGCAGCATCTGCCGCGGCCGCACGCCGGCGACGGGTGCGACGTCGCCTGCCGGCGCCGCGCCGCCGCTCGCCTCCAGCGTACGCTGCGCGATCCAGCGGCGCCAGCCGTACACCTGCAGCACCGCGAACGCGCCCTGCAGCAGCATGTCGGAATACAGCTTCGCATCGAAGAAGATCCAGCCGTACAGCGCGACGGACGCGAGCCCGACCGGCCAGCACAGCATGCGCCGCTTCGCGGTCAGCCAGATCGCGAGCGCGCTGACGATCACGCCGGCGATTTCGAGTGGGGACATCGTCCGTGTTCTCCTGGTTAGCTGCCGGGGCCGCGTGTCACGGGGCCGGATCCGGTCGATCAGAAATCATAGGTCAGCGACACGCGCGCGGTGCGCGGCGCGCCCGGGAACAGATACGCGTCGCCCTGCTGCTCGCCCGCGTCGCGCCAGTAGAACTTGTTGAACAGGTTGTCCACCGACACGCGCAGCACCGTTCGATGGCCGCCGATCTTCGTCGTATAGCGCGCGCCGAGATTGAACACGAACCACGACGGCACGCGCGCGGTGCCCTCTTCGTTCGCGTTGCGGCCCCCGCTGTACTCGACGCCGCCCAGCATGTTCAGGCCCGCGACGCCCGGCACCGCGTAATCCGCGTACAGCGACGCGCGCAGCGCCGGCACGTTGATGATCTGGTGCCCTTCGTACGCCGGCGAACCCGAATCGTACGCACGCGCGCGAATCGCCGCGACGCTGGCCGTCAGCGACAGCCGCTCGGTGAGCCGCCCGGCCGCGCCGAGCTCGATCCCCTGATGGCGCTGCGTGCCGCGCTGCACGAACGTATAGCTCGTGCCGGACGCATCGGGGTCGGCGAACTGGAACGGCTTGCTGATCGAGAACACGGCGGCCGTCAGGCTGAGCCGGTCGAGCCAGTCGTATTTCGCGCCGAGCTCGAACTGGTGCGATTCGACCGGCGGCAGGAACGCATACGCGTTGGTCGCGCGCACCGGCGCCTGGTCGCCGAGCGACAGCGCCTTGCTGTACGACGCATACAGCGACAGCACGTTCACCGGCTTGTAGACGAGCGCGACCTGCGGCAGGAACACCGAGCGGTCGGTGTGCGTCGCGTCGCCGTCGAGGCTGCTCCAGCTGCGCTGGCGCAGCAGCACTTCCTTGCCGCCGGCGAGCACCTGCCAATGCTCGCCGATGCTGATGCGGTCGAGCCCGAACACGCCGTACTGCCAGGAATCGAGCTGCGGATACGACGGCCCGGCCGTGTTCGGCGACGGCGTGAATGCGACGTCGGGCCCGTAGATGTTCTCGCTGCCGACGTAGTCGTACACGGCGTTCGCCATGTGCACGACGCGGCGCTGCACGCTCACGCCGAGCGTCAGCTCGTGGCGCAGCGGGCCCGTCGCGAACTTGCCCGTCGTCACCGCGCGCAGGTCGTCGTTGCGGCGGTATTCGCCGGGGCTGCGGAAGTCGTACACGTCGTAGTCGCCGTTCGCGCCGAAGAAGAACGGCGACGTCGGGCCGGCCGCGCAGCTCGGCGCGTAATAGCAGCCGTACGCGAACGCGCTGTTGTCGTCGATCATCGTGCGGCTGCGGCCCGCGGCGATATAGGCGTTCCAGTCGTCGTTGAACCGGTAGTCGAAGCGCGCGTTCAGGTTCAGCGCGTCGGTCGTCACCGGCTTCGCCCACGGCTGCGTGCCGAGCGCCTTCGACGTCGTGTTGACGGACGGTACAACGGTGCCGCCGAGCAGCTGGTAGCCGGGTGCGGAACGCTGGATCCACTGCTGGAATTCGGCGTTGAACTGCAGGCTCGCGCGCGGGCTGATGTCCCAGTCGGCGGCGATCGAGCCGAACGTGCGCCGTCCGTTCGTGCCGTCGATGTACGAGTGCATGTTCTCCTTCGCGGCATTGATCCGGAATCCGAACTGGCGGCCGGGGCCGAAGCGACGGCCGAGATCGACGGCCGCCGACGTCGAGCCGCGGCTGTCGACGCCGGTCGTCACGCTCGCGACGTTCGCCGAGCGCTTCGTCACGAAGTTGATCACGCCGCCCGGCGCGACCACGCCGCTGTCGATGCCGGCCAGCCCCTTCAGGATCTCGACGCGCTCCTTGTTCTCGAGCGGCACGTTCTGCTCGCCGGACACCGTCAGCCCGTCGATCCGGATCGCGCTCGCGAGATCCACCGGGAAGCCGCGAATCGCAAAGCCTTCGAAGTAGCCGACGGGCGCGTAGTCGTTGACGACCGACGCATCGTTGCGCACCACGTCGCTCAGGCGCTTGGCCTGCTGGTCGTCGAGCTGCGCGCGCGTGACGACGCTGACGGAGGCCGGCGTGTCGCGCAGCGGCGCGTCGTCGAGCCCAGCGACCGACGCTTCGCGCGCGCGAAACGCGCCGCCGCGCTCGCCGCTGACCGCGATCGCCGGCAGCGTCGCGCTGGCGGCCGCATCGGCTTCGGGAGCCGGCGCGTCGCCCTGTGCCGCGGCGGCCTGCGCGGCGAAAAGCGTGATGCCGAGACCGACGCCCACGCCGACCTTCGCGCGCCGCCGCCGTGCGGGCGACGCTGTTGTTCTATTCACCGTCATTGTTCTGGATGGAAAACTCGCCACTCGACCCTGTCGAAACACGTTATGCCGCCGCGAAGCGCGGCCTCGCGCATGACCCGGCGAGCCGCCGGACACGACCGTCGGCACGACATTCACCGGACGAATCTGACGATCCGGCCGCTTGCGTGCCGATCGATCGGGAATGCGCAGGATGGGACATCGGATGCCGGTGACGCGCCGGGCTCCAACGCGGCCGCCGATCCGTGGATCGGCTGCGGGTCGGGCGGCCGGCTGCGTCGCGCGGTGTCGTCATGCAGGGGACGCTTCGAACGCCCCGGTGCGGGCGCCGGGCATTTGCGTGCGCCGTTCGTCGGAACGGCGGAATGCCCGTCGCACGCGACATCGCGGCGTGGCGCGCATTTTACCCCGGGCGGGGCTGGCGGCCGGAGATTCGGCCGAAACGGAAGGCGGGAAGCGGGAGGGGAGCGCGGGCAGCACAGCCCGCGTGATTCGGCGAGCGCTCAGAACCCCTGCATCGTCACCGTCGGATCGACGACCAGATGGACGACGCC
>Ga0105238_10008195_pt1 | contig 10452 bp, 8 predicted proteins | sample KBSC34metaG_FD_81526 | JGI IMG/M metagenome (GOLD analysis project Ga0105238, IMG submission 81526) | Corn rhizosphere microbial communities from Kellogg Biological Station, Michigan, USA - KBS C3-4 metaG | ecosystem: Host-associated > Plants > Roots > Rhizosphere > Soil | place: Michigan, USA...
ATCCCAATACGGCGATGGCCAGCGACACGACGGACGGTAGTAAGACTGGGATGATCGCCGGTCAGGAGGCGATGCTCAAGAACAAGTCGGTATTTAAGACCAGCACGGGAGATGAGGCTGGCTGCGCGCCCAAAAAGGGTGTGGTGACGAGCCAGAACAAGGGCGAAGCCAATTTCATTTGCTGGTCCATGGACGTGAAATTCGAGGGAGAAAATATCCCTCGCCACTTGGATCTGATGGGGCACAATGAGCAGTGCGATCCCACCAATACGCCACCGTGGCTATATGCAGACAAGATGGCCTTTGACCAGTCCAACGGTGAAGTTTGCAAGGAGGAAAAAGAGAAAGCTAAAAAAGCTTGCAGCACTTCGAGCGTCTCCGGTGGCAAACGTAAGAACTGTTCGAAAGAATGCAAAAAAGCCCAAAAGTGTGTCCTGGTTGCAAAGAAAGATGATAAAAAGACTTGTTGTCCGCCCGACAATACCGGACACCACCTTGTCGAAGTGCATTGTTTTACTCCCACTTCCGGACGAGGTGCTGGCGACCGATTGCCTGGTTTTGAATCCTACGACGACGAGGACGCTCCGTGCGTTTGCGCTTCGCGGCCCCGTCATAGCGGGAGCCATGGCATCCTCCATTCTGTTCAGGGCCAAATTGAAGCATCGTTCAACGCCAGTGGTGCGGTTCGAGCTGCGTGGGGAGGCGCAGGAGCATTGATTCCGGGAGGCGGCGGCAGCCGCAATCCGGCCACGTCCAAATGGACCTACGGTCAAGCCCGCGACGCCGGAGCGTTTGCGCACAAGACAGCGTTTCCGCACTGCAATGCGGTGTGTATCCAGAACCAGCTTGACGAATATCACAATAAATGCGGGATTAAGTCCGACACTCCTGTGCGCACTGACCCGGTTTCGCGAAGCGGCGGAAGCCTGAAGGGCGACCAGAAAAAGGCATTAAAAGACGAAATCTTCCGGCTTAGAGGTGTCAGCGCTGGGACTATGTAACCAAGGACCAATAACATGGCGAAGAAATCTCCCACCCCGTTTTCCTTTGGCCCCGGTTTCGTGCAGGACCGCGGGACCATTCGCGTGATTGCACAGCTTGACGAACTAGTAGATGCTGGCGAAACCGAAAGCGAGATTATGAAATGGGTGTCCGGCAGTTGGAGCCAGTTCAGTCTCGACTGGAGTGCGGTCCGCCTGTGTCAGGTTGTCGCGCCACCTCAGGTTTTCGCTCTCGGGCCAGACGGGCAGATTATGATTGGATCTTCAAGCGGAGCTCCGCAAGAAGAGACTCTGGACGACACCATGGAAGGCCCAGAAGGCCGAGGGCCTCTGCGAGACCTGAGGTGGATTGGCAAACATCTCTACGCCGTTGGCATGTCTAGGCAGGTGTACCGCCGCGAAGGAGCTGGTGTTTGGAGACATCGTGATGCGGGAACCGTTTTACCGCTTGGATCGAAAACCGTGGCGGGATTCAATTCCATCGATGGCCGAAGTGACGATGACCTTTATGCCGTGGGATTCGGTGGACAGATTTGGCGTTGCCTGAATGGAAATTGGCGCCAGATTGAGTCTCCAACCAACGTGGTCCTACATCGCGTAAAAGTAGTACGTGATGACCTGGCCTATGCCTGCGGTCAAGAGGGGGTGTTACTGCGCAGTCGGGGCGGTGGATGGGAGCAGATCGACCATGACGCCACCGAAGATGACTTGTGGGACCTGGAATGGTATCGCGACCGCCTGTACTTGGCGCACGATGAGGGATTGTTGGTGCTGACTGGCGGGGATGATCTCCAAGCCGTCAAGTTTGGAATACGTGGCGCAATCACCTGCCGCCACCTTCATGCCAACGACGAAATCCTGCTGTCCTCAGGCCCCAAAAATATACTATGGACCGGTGATGGCAAGAAATGGGACGAGATTACCCCGTGATGGCTGTAGTCTGACAACGTCGTCGAATTGAGGATATGCCAGCAAGTTCCAGCGTATTGTCTCAGCACGCCGAGGGAACTTCCTTCCTTTGGATACTCCGCAGCGCCGCCGTTGCAGCGCCCCACTACAGCCTCGCCGATCTTGCCAAGCTCGACCAGCGCGTCGAGGCTAACCTGGACGGCTTGCGGATCGCAGGCGAAGCCGGTTGGGAAATCTGCCAGGAGGCATTGAGCACGGAAGAACCTGGCGAGGTGTTTGCCGCGGCGGTATTGGCATTTGAGAGCGGCAAGAAGGATCGCTTGGACACGGTGCTCGAAGCGGGGGCAGCATCCCAAGAGCTTTCCCGAGGACTGGTGTCGGCGCTGGGCTGGCTCACGTTTCCGCAGGCCGAGCCTCACATAAAACAGTTGTTAGCTTCGCAGTCATCGGCCCATCGACGGATTGGCATTGCCGCGTCGGCAATTCACCGGCAAAATCCGGGGCCGCCTCTGATGGCGGCGATCTCCGGCGCCGATCCGCTGCCTAGAAGTCGTGCACTTCGGGCCATGGGCGAGCTCGGCTTAGGAACCTCGCTTTACGAGTTGCAGAAGTACCTCGCAGACGAAGATGATCAATGTCGTTTCTGGGCAGCCTGGACGTCGGCTCTGCTCTCCTCTGATTCGAAGGCGATTGCGATCCTGGCATCGATCGCGGAATCGAATCTGCCATATCGCGAGAAAGCGTTGCAAGTCGCCATCCGCCGAATGGAGACACCTGCCGCCATCGCCTGGCGTGACAAGCTGATCAAAGACGCCAAGCTGGTTCGCATCGCGATCATGGCCGCCGGAGCGTTTGGAGATCCGGCGATTATTCCATGGCTCATCGTTCAGATGAACACGCCGGAACTCGCGCGGGTGGCGGGCGAAGCATTCACAATGATCACGGGCGTCGACATTGCATACCAGGACCTGGACGCCGATAAACCCGGGGGCTTCGAAGCGGGGCCAACCGAGAATCCCGAGGATGAAAACGTAGACATGGACCCCGACGACAACCTCCCCTGGCCCGCCGCGGAACCTATCGCGAACTGGTGGGGCTCGCACGCGGCCCAATTTGAAAACGGCGCGCGGTATCTGCTCGGCAAGCCTATTTCAGTGGATTGGTGCCGGCAGGTTCTGCGGAGTGGCCGGCAGCGCCAGCGGGCCGCCGCGGCACTGGAGCTCGCCATTCGTGAACCGGGCCAGCCGCTCTTCAACGTGGCTGCGCCGGGTTTTCGCCAGCAACAACTCCTCGGACTGCGCCGTAAACTCTAATTCTGAAGGATTTTCTGACCCTTCATGGTAATGTCTTTGCTCGCCTTGACCTCGATGGCTCCCGAGCCGTTCACCGTGATGTCTTTGCCTTTAATGGTAATCGTGCCATCCTTCTTCATGGTGATACTGGCGGTGCCGGTTGTAAGAACAATCTCGTCGCCCGCTGAGATCGTAAGAGATTTGCCGACCTCGAGCGTATCGTCCTTGCCAATGCTCGAACTTCGGCTCGCGCCAACGGAAAGGGACTGGTCCGTACCCACATTGGTGGACTGACTTGCTCCGACGTCAGTGGATTGATTGGCTCCGACCTCAATCGACTGATCAGCGCCGACGCTTATGGTTTCGGCGGCGCCGACAGTATGGGAGCGGGCGGCGCCGACTGTGAGTGCCTGGACTGCGCCCACAGTAATCTCCTGAGTGGCCCCGATGGTTAAGGCGTCATTCACTCCGATGGTATGGGTCCGGTTCAGGTCGACGATGACGCTTTCGTTGGCTCCGACATTCTCCGTTCGGTTGCTGCCGATGGTAATCGTCTCGTTTAGGCCGACATTTTCGGTCCGGTTGCTGACAATCGTTATCTTCTCGTTGTTGCCGACCTTCTCCGTGCGGTTATTGCCGATCGTAATGGTCTCGTTATTCCCGACATCTTCGGTACGATCATGGCCGATACTGGTCCGTTCGTCGTGTTCGACGCGATTTTGCTGGTCAAACTGGGCGTGAACATTGATCAGCTCATTGCCTTTCGTATCATCCATCGAAAATTCGTTGTAGCCGCCGCCACCCTTGGTGGAATTGGATTTGAGCCCGCTAACTACTTTCTTCGCTGGAAGTCCCCACGGCGGCATACTTTCGGCATGGTAAACGCGTCCGATTATCAGCGGCTGATCCGGATCGCCTTCCAGGAAGTCGACGATCACTTCCTGGCCGATACGGGGAATATGTATACCACCCCAATTCTTTCCCGCCCATGGATACGAGACGCGAATCCAGCAGGACGAGTCTTCGTTCTTTTTGCCTTCCCGGTCCCAATGAAACTGCACCTTTACGCGGCCGTATTTATCGGTGTAGATCTCTTCGCCGCCCGGACCCACAACCACCGCGGTCTGGCAGCCCTGCACATTGGGTTTGGGAGTCAGCCTGGGTGGCCGGAACGGGATGCTGGAAGGTACACATTCGAACGTATTGGTATAGAAGAACCCTTCACCGCCTCCGCCGGTTCCGTAGGATTCTCCCATGCTGCATTGATGGTGCACCGCGGTAAGCATCCATTTGCGGTTCACATCCTTGCGATAGTGGTCTGTTACTTCCACAGTGGACCCCGCCGTAAAATTCCGGCAGTTAGACTTTCCCGTGGCGCGATTCTTGAAGGCCACAGTTTCCTGAAGGCGGGTTTTGGCGAGGTGATCTCCGTCGGCCTTCTTGATGTAAAAGCCAGGGTAATCGTAGATTTCGTACTTGCCGTCGTCTTTGACGGTCACCATTAGACTGGTGCTGGGCGTCTCGAAGTTGTAATCCGTGTGGGCCCACGCGCTGGGTCGGTACTCTTCCTCCAGGCGCCACTCGCTGATCAGATCTTCGCCTCGCCAAACACCGGCGGCGAGATCGCAGCGCGCCTTGGGCTGGTTCGGGCAGGGCTTGTGCGATGTATCGTCATTCCCCAGGACCAATGTGTGCTTGCTGCCGTCATCGCTATGTTCAAAAAAGTAACAGATTCCCTCTTCTTCCATCAGCCTGGAGACGAAGTTAAAGTCAGTTTCCCGGTATTGCACGCAGTACTCGCGAGTACGAAAAGCACCGAGCAGACGGAGCTCGAAGTCACTGAAACCCAAGTCGCTGAAAATCTTCTTGATGATATCGGGGGCTGTTTTGCGCTGAAAAATCCGGCAGTCCGCTGTACGCGTCAGGAACCACAACCAGGGAACCATCTCGGCGCGATAGTAGGTGAATCTTTCGTCCCGGCTACCCTGCGAGAATCGGCTGATAAATCCACTGATGCCTCGCTCGGAATCGAGGGTTTGGATGTGGACTGTCACCTTCTTTCCGACAATATCGTCGAACGAAATAGCGTCGTCTTCGGAAAGAAGCTCGAGTTGAAACCGAAATAGCTGGGAAACGCTTTCCTGGCCGGAAAAGTTACGGAGTAGAAGCACGTCCGGTCCGAGCGGCGTGTCGATCCTTAGCGCCCGGCCCGTTTGTGTATATCCGACAGTGGCCATGTTCCTGGGAGTCTCCGGCCCAAACGCCCTTCATCACGTCAAGGTAACAAAAGATATTGTATCCGACAGCGAAGGACGAAAACGGGTGTATGCGCGAAGACACGCGTGTCTCCAGTCGGGTACACTTCTCAGTCGGAGCGCTGGAGGGCGGCCGGTACTCATAGTTTCCCGGCCCGGATGAGTTGCAATAAAACAATCCGCACCATCAGCATCCGAATCTTCTCCATGATTCTCGGACGCCCCACTCCGCGGCGATCACCGTCGTACTTCTTGGCGATCAGCTTGCGCTGCCAAGCCAGCAGCGTCTCGGGTGTAACGATAGCGGCGACTTCTTGCAACAGCTTCCGCCCGATTGCCTTCGCTCTGGCCGCCAGACAGCGGCGCTGATCGTCGGACAGGCGCAGGCGCTTGCCGCCCAATTGCTCCCGCAGAACACGATTCTCTTCCTTCAGGTACTCGATCACATCTTGTTGCTGCTGGTTGATCCAGCCAGCAACCGCGATTAAGAGCAGTCGAAACGGATCGAACGATCTGGTCATCGCGGCCAGCCTAACAAATGCGTACCCTACGGCAAGCCTTGTGCGGCTACCGGATTCGCACAATCTGTCCGGAACGGATTTGATCTGAACCAGTTCCAATTCTTGGACACTACGCGGTCGCAAGCTGGGAGAGCTTGGCCGTGCCGCCGAGGAAGGAGCTAATCTCGAGAAATTCCACGTCGATCTGACCTAGGCGATACCGGCCAAGGAACTCTACCAGTGAGTCGTATCCCCACCAGATCGGTGTGACGAAGAAACTGCTGCGGGGCTTGAGACGCGACAATCTCAGCGTGTTCGCGAATTGCAACTAATTCAAGCTGCTTGCTCCTGATCGTGCGGTAATGGGTTATAGCCGTGGTTCACTGAGTCAGGAAAGGTCAAGGTCGGTTCGGAGGCACCCGTAAGGATACGATCGACCACTTCCACTCCCTGCATGAAAGAGTGGTCCTGATTGCTGACCTCGTACTTCCAGGCCCCAAACCGGCCCCGTGAGTAGATGCGTTGAGCTTCTAGCACCGGAAGGACGGCGCCGAGGATCCCATCCCGTCCTATCGATGGCGTTGGATAACCGGGTGTAAGCACTTTGTGCCACTGGCTCAAGACAATGTCGGGATCGGAAATAAAGCCGACCGCAATCATCTCTTCGATGACGCGCTCCACAAGCTCACCCCTGTTGACTGGCCGGTGTTGCGTTTCCGATACCTCTGCCATCAGAGACCACGTCGAACCTGGTTCTGGAACGTTCTGCGGACTGTAATTGCTGAAGACTGTGACACGGTAAAAGCTAGAGTCGGCTCCCGGGAAGTACATCCAGCACATTTTGCCGATAGAGGGCGGCGGCTGCCCCTTCAAGCCAATTCCAATCACGTGCACAGTAGAAGCTTTCAAACCATCTGTCCAAGCAGCCAGACCAGGATTGTCTGTCACGTGAGTCAGCCAGTTGAGCGGAGCTGTATTGATCAGCGTCTCGTAGCCCAGTAGTCGACCATCGCTCATGCGTATGATCCGCGTCACTGGGTCAATTGCTGCAACTGTCGATTGAAGGCGAAGATTCGGCTCCGGTATGCGCGCGCCCAGAGACCGCCAGATGGCCCCCGTTCCTCCGCGCAGCGGAAAGCGAAAACGTCGGTTGGGTCCCCAGGACACCTGATCTTGGTTTAAACAGATTGAGCGAATGGCTTCTTCTAATGAGGGAACCGCGACACGCTCCGCCACCCAGCGAGAATCCAGTTCCTCCAAGGGGTATCCCCAGACCTTGCGGTTGTAAGGGAGAAGAAACAGATCGGCAATGCCCCTGCCGAATCTCTGAAGAATCCAGTCTCCAAAATGAGCAGGGGAGCTGGGACGGGCGTTCTCGTGCGCAGACATCAGGCCGGATATGGCGTTCCAGCGGTCATCGGGATCGAGCCGGTGTAGATTGTTTTGGAAGGGATATGGGACGAATCGATTCTTGATCCAGATCCAACTCTCCCGTTCATGCCATAGCCAATTCTCCGGAGAAAGCGCCAAGTCCATGTACTGGTCGAACTTGGCATAATGCGAGAACTGGACGTGACCGCCGAAATCCCAAGTAAAACCGCGTGAGTCGATGGCGGAGGATGCAAGGCCGCCCGGCGCGCCCGCTGCGTCTATCACCAGGAAGTCACGATGGTTCTTTTCCAAAAGCCGGAGAGCCGCCCCAATGCCGGTTGGTCCCGCGCCGATGATCGCGATTTCTGTGCGATCCATTACATTACGGAGGCCTGCTCGCTCTGCAGGCCGAAATAATCCGCCAGTGACGTAATGAAGGGACCTTGTTCGGTGCGAAGCAGGCTGAGTAAGTCGAGCGTGTGGGCGTTCTCCGGATTCTTGCCGATTGCCGCAGGGTTGCGTACCTCGCGCAAGCGCCCTGACTCGACCAGGTAATGCTTGCCGTCCGGGCCGCGCAACAGATCCCCATCTCTGCTGCTCAATTCCATCGGGAGGCGTTCGAAAGGAAGGCCGAAGCTGTCCACGATTCCACTCTCAAACCCCCGGAGCAGGTCATTGGGCATTTCGTTGCGATGAATCCGCCACAGCAGTTCCTCCCTGGCCTGGACGGCGTTATCCCAAGACAGGCTCTCGGCCATAGCGCGTCCGTTGCGCGCGAGCCGCGCCCGCAGGTCAGGCATTCGGATCAGCCCGTCCAGCGCCACTGCGAAGTCCGAAACGACGCGAGGTCGCACCACGATGGCGTTGTGGCCGTCCATAGCATAATCTTCGGTGCCGTAGCGCGTGGTGATGACAGCGGTGCCGCACGCCATCGCCTCCAGCGGCGGCAGCGGGAAACTTTCATACCAGGACGGGCACAGCACGATGTCGCTTTCGGCGTAAAGCTTGCTCAACTCTTCATGCTGCAGGGCGCCGTGAAAGGTGTACGGCGCAAGGGAATTGTCCGGGGGAATGTCCGGGTGCGCAAAACCATAGACGTGCCACTGGAGCTTGTCCGGGTACCGCCGCATCACTTCGTGCATGGCCGGAACGACGTCCTGAAATCCTTTCCATTTTTCCGGACGGCAGTAAGTGACTACGCGGATCACGCCATCATGCGAGCTGAGCTTTTGCCGCGCATGGAAGCGGCCGGTGTCGATGCCGTGGCAGACTGACGGAACGTTCTCACCCAACCGGCGGCGGAACTCAGCTGAAAGCCACGACGAGTTCGCGATGCGGTAAAGAGGCATCTGGAACGTGCTGCGGCACAACATCTTGATGAGTGGATTACTGTATAGGCTGGCGGAGGGATCCCCGCCGAAGGTGAAAAAGACTTCGTCATAGTGCTGCGGAAAGTGGACGGGCTTTCCTTTTCCGCACTGCCAGGCCGGAATAATGCTGTCCCAGCATGTAGCGATGATCAGGTCGGCGGTGGGAATGGCCGGCGTCAGCAGATTCGCATAGAACAAGAAGAACTGCAGTTCGCCCAAGTAGTCGCGCGGCGTTTGATTGAGGGCGTGGTTCGGCAAAGATTCGCGCCTTGCATTCGCGTCGTAGAAGATCTTGACGGGGAAGCCAAGATTCGGGAAGGGTTCGTTTCCGGTCCAGAGGAACTGCGGCCAAGTGGTGATTGAGACCTCGTGGCCGCGATCTTGAAAACGGCGCACGTACTCGAGCAGGCATGCGGCGCCGCCGGTGCGCATGGCCCCCGTGGGCCCCATCAGGAACGTCATCGAGAGGTGGTGATCCGACCTCGGCCCGGGAATCGGCGCCATGTCGGTCACAGCCTCGGCCTTCGAGGCAGGTCCTTTTTCGACGCGGATCACGACAGCGAAACCATTGCCCACTTTGTCGTCGCTATCCTGGACGGTTACGATGGACCAACCAAGCCAGTGGATCAGTTCGACGAAGTCTTCCGTAATCCACACGGAACAGTGGGCGGCGTCCGGATCCGGCCCAATTCCCGTCTGATGGCGCTGAATCAATTCGGCCAATGTGGTCCGTGGACGGTCGCGGTCGAAGGTCCTCTCTTTGTGCGGCGCGATGACGTAGAGATATCCACCGGGTCTAACTACACGGTGCCATTCCTTTAGCGTCTTGATGGGGTCCGGAAAATGCTCAATGCAGTGCGAGCTAACCACAAAATCGACACTGGCGTCCTCGAGAGGCAGCTTATCTCCTGGAGCGACGATGTCGACCGGCAGAAAAGTGCCGCACATTTTGACTTCCTCTTCCTTGAAGACCGTCATGCCGCCCATGTAGTCGACGTTGCGGGTCTTGAGGCCAAATGGATTATGAGCCGACCCGCCGATCTCTATTCCTTCGAGTCCGTCGAGCAACTTATGAGCGAGCGCACTTTCTCTGAATTTCATAGGATTTGACAATTTGTCCTTTTACGGTAAACACCTTAACGACGACACCCTAGACATCGGACGATCTAGAAGGAGACTGTAGGACGAAGGAACCATAGAAGGCGAGCCGAGCAGGAGTGCGCGCGGAAGCACGATGATGGGTTGTGTGACTGAGTCCATCAGCAATTCCAAGCCCGCTCATGGTTCCCTCATCGCTGGCGTAGTTCTTCGACATCTGCGCCGGCGTCGGTTTCGAAACCTTTTCGACCACCCGGTCGAAGAACGTTCGTATAAACGCGATCACATCCTTTTTGCTCATGGAGGCAGGCTTCGCTGGATTCGGCTTCTGTCCGGAACAGGTCCGCAGCGGGGCGATCATGTACGTCCCGGCGACGGCGACGAGCTTGACGGACGAGATGGTCGTTTGCTTGGCGCAGCCGGTATCGGCGGACAGATTCTGTGTTTCTTCTGACAATGGATCATTGACCTCGTCTCAAGATCCAGACATAGCCCGTGATCTTTCCTCGCGAATAAAGCGACCGTTTGTCCCGTTTGATTCTATGAAAGGGGAAGTCAAGAGCAAAGAATTCTCCGACGAGCTGAAGCCGAGAGAAAAACGGCCCTGACATCCAGCCCCTGTTCGCGCTTGACGGGCGTTGTGGATCATTTTCCAA
>Ga0105238_10008196_pt1 | contig 10452 bp, 9 predicted proteins | sample KBSC34metaG_FD_81526 | JGI IMG/M metagenome (GOLD analysis project Ga0105238, IMG submission 81526) | Corn rhizosphere microbial communities from Kellogg Biological Station, Michigan, USA - KBS C3-4 metaG | ecosystem: Host-associated > Plants > Roots > Rhizosphere > Soil | place: Michigan, USA...
AGTCCGGCCCACCGGTTGGCAACCGCGAGTAAGGCCCTCACCAGCGGTTTCCCTGAAATTCCGTCCCGTTATGCCGGAATTGCGACGACGCCTGTAACCGGTTCCGGGGAGGGCTCCCCATGCCCACTGAGCTGGGAAGAGAGCTGCTCGCGGTCCAAAGCGCCCTCCCAGCCCGCGATGACGATGGTGCCGACGGCCGTTCCGCACAGGTTTGTCAGGGCTCTGCACTCGCTCATGAACTTGTCGATGCCGAAGATGAGCATGATCCCGGCGACCGGGATGGTCCCGACCGTGGACAGCGTCGCGGCCAGCACGATGAAGCCGCTGCCGGTCACGCCGGCGGCGCCCTTCGAGGTCAGCAGCAGGACGCCGAGGATGGTCAGCTGCTGGGCCAGCGACAGGTGCACGTCCAGCGCCTGCGCGACGTAGAGCGAGCCGAGGGTCAGGTAGATGCAGGTGCCGTCGAGGTTGAACGAGTACCCGGCCGGCACGGTCAGACCGACCACGTCGCGGCGCACCCCGGCCTGCTCCATCTTGTCGATGATCCGCGGCAGCACGGACTCGCTGGAGGAGGTGCCGAGCACGATGAGCAGTTCCGAGCCGATGTAGCGCACCAGCTTGAAGATGTTCACCCGCTGGGTGGCGGCGACCGCGCCGAGGACCACGAACACGAACAACGCCGAGGTGCCGTAGAACACCGCGATCAGCTTGCCGAGGCTGGTGAGCGTGTGCAGCCCGTACTTGCCGACGGTGAACGACATCGCGCCGAACGCGCCGACGGGGGCCGCGTACATGACGATCCGCAGCACCTGGAACAGCACCTTGCCGACGACCTCGATGCCGCGCGCCACCGGCGCCGCCGGCTCGCCGACCAGCTTGACGGCCACCGCCACCAGCACCGCGATCACCAGCACCTGCAGCACGCTGCCGGTGGTGAACGCGCCGACCAGGCTGTTCGGCACCATGTCGGTCAGGTAGTGCCAGGCACTCTGGGTCTGCCCGGTCTTGATGTACTGCGCGGCCGCCCCGCTGGCCTTCGGCACCTTGGCGTGCACCCCGGCCCCGGGCCGCAGCACGTCCATCACCAGCAGCCCGATCGCCAGCGCGACCGTGGAGAGCACCTCGAAGTAGATCAGGGACCTGACGCCCACCCGGCCGACCTCGCGCAGCTTGCCGACCCCGGCGATCCCGGTCACCACGGTCACGAAGACCACCGGGGTGATGACCATCTTGATCAGGTTCACGAAGCTGTCGCCGAGCGGCTGCATCTGGACGGCCACGCCGGGCGCGGCGGCCCCGAGGGCGATCCCGGCGGCGATGCCGACGAGGACCCAGACGTAGAGCTGCTTGTACCAGCGGCCGCGGCGCGCCGGTGGCGGTGAGGTTTCGGACATTGGACGCTCCCTTGAACGGCAGGCGGACGCCGTTCACTGTGCGGCAGGTCACAGATCGGGATCTCGGTTACGCGCATTACGCGCACCAGCACCTCTGGTCACGAAAAGCTCACGTCAGCGTGGCGTTCACCTTGGACGAATCCGATTCGTCGGGGACACTGCCGGACATGCGTCGTCTCCATCGCCGGTTCAGCATCGCCACGCAGGTGCTGCTCATGCAGTGCGTGCTGGTGCTGCTGCTGACCGCGGTCGGGTCCACTGCGGCGGTCCTGCAGGCCCAGGCCACCGAGCACGCCGACGCACGCCGCCAGGTGATCGCCACCGCCGAGGCGGTCGCCGGGGCGCCGTCGACCGTCGCGGCGCTGCGCACCGCGAACCCGACCATCCCGCTCCAGCCCGAGACCACCGAGCTGGAGAAGCAGGCCGGGGTCGACTTCGTGGTCGTGATGACCACCCAGGGCATCCGCTTCACGCATCCGAACCCGGCGCTGATCGGCAAGACCTTCGTCGGGCACATAGCCCCCGCGGTGGCGGGCAGGGCCTTCACCGAGAACTACGCGGGTTCGCTGGGGCCGTCGGTGCGCTCCGTCGTGCCGATCCGCGATCCGCAGCACGGCGGTGAGATCATCGGCCTGGTCTCGGTGGGCATCACCCAGCACCGGCTCAGTTCCCTGTTCGGGGAGCAGCTCCCGCTGGTGATCGGGATTTCGGCGGTGGCGCTGGTCCTGGCCGTCCTCGGCGCGTACGCCGTCGGGCGCCGCGTCCGGCGCCAGACGCGCGGCCTCGGCCCGGTCGCGCTGGCCGAGCTCTACGAGCACCACGACGCGGTGATGCACGCGATGCGCGAGGGCCTGCTGCTGCTGGACCCCGCGGGCAGGCTGATCCTGGCCAACGACGAGGCGGTCCGGCTGCTGGACCTGCCGGAGGCGCGCGCCGGCCGCACGCCCGCCGAACTCGGCGTGGACGGCTCGCTCGGCGCGGTGCTGGCCGGCGGCGCGGACGTGGCCGACGGGATCCACCTGACCGACAACCGCGTGCTGACGGTGAACCAGTCGACCGCCCGGCGCGCCGGCCGCGATCTGGGGACCGTGGTGACCTTGCGGGACCGCACCGAACTGCAGGCGCTGACCGACGAACTGGCCTCGGTCCGCGGCTTCGCCGAAGCCCTGCGGGCCTCCAACCACGAGGCGGCGAACCGGATGCACACCGTGGTGACGCTGATCGAGCTGGACCGCCCCGCCGAGGCGGTGCGGTTCGCGACCGGCGAGCTGGCGGCCCAGCAGGAGCTGGTCGACCGGCTGCTGACCTCGGTCGAGGAGCCGGTGCTGGCCGCGCTGGTGCTCGGGAAGGTCGCCCAGGCCCGGGAGCGCGGGATCGAGCTCGGCGTCGGGGAGGTGACGGCGGTGCGCGACCTGCCGCTGCCGGTGACCGACGCGGTGACGCTCGTCGGCAACCTGATCGACAACGCCCTGGACGCGGTGGGCACGGCTGGGCACACGGGAGAGGCCGGGGACGGCGCGGCGAAGCAGGTCTGGATCGAGCTGTCGGACGACGCTTCGGGCTTGAGCGTCCGGGTCGCCGACTCCGGCCCGGGGATCGCGCCGGAGCTGCGCGAGGAGGTGTTCGTGCGCGGATTCACCACCAAGGCCGAGGCCGGGCGCGGGCTCGGGCTGGCGCTGGTGGCGCAGATCGTGAAGCGGCACCACGGGACGGTCGCCGTCTCCGAGGCGGACGGCGGCGGCGCGGTCGTCGACGTCCACATCCCCAGGGCTCCCGGGAGGGCCGAGCGATGATCCGCACCCTGGTGGTGGAGGACGATCCGGTGCTCGCCGAGGCGCACCGGGTCTACGTGGAACGGGTCCCCGGCTTCGAGGTCGCGGACGTCGCGCGGACCGGCGCCGACGCGCTGCGCGTGCTCGCCGCGCGCGAGGTCGACCTGGTACTGCTGGACGTGTACCTGCCGGACATGACCGGGATCGACCTGTGCCGCACGCTGCGGGCCCGGGGCGACGCGACCGACGTGATCGCCGTGACCTCGGCGCGGGATCTGGCCACGGTGCGGTCCGCGGTGTCGCTGGGGATCGTGCAGTACCTGATCAAGCCGTTCCAGTTCGCGACGTTCCGCGGCCGGCTGGAGACGTACGCCGAGTTCCGGCGCGCCGCCGAGTCCGCCGACGCGAACTCCGGCGCGCTGCAGCAGGACGAGCTGGACCGGATGCTCGACGGGCTGCGCTCGCCACGTCCCGCACAGCTGCCGAAGGGCCTGTCGGACAGCACGCTGGCGGCGCTGGTCGGGATCCTGAAGGCGGCCTCGCCGCTGACCGCCGCCGAACTCGCCGACCGGGCCGGGGTGAGCGCGCCGACCACGCGGCGCTATCTCGAATACCTGACAGCCCGCAGGCTCGTGTCCGGACAGCCGCGCTACGGCGGGCCAGGGCGCCCCGAAACCGTCTACCAGTGGTCCGGCTGAGGGCCCCGCACGACGCTTCGGCAAGGGTGCGCAGAGCACACGTCAGCATCCATCCAAAGGCCGGTGCACCCCCGTTGACAAGCCCGTCTATCCGACGTTGAGCAAATGGTGAGCCCGGCGGCGGACAGTGGGGCGTATGCGAGTTCTCATCACCGGACTGGGTCGGCGGCGCAGCCGGACCCTCAGCGGCGGGCTGACCGCGCTGGGGTTCGACGTGCTGGACGCCGCCGACGTCACCGGGGCCGGGCCGCTGCGGCGGCTGCCGGACGTGGTGCTGCTGGAGTGCGGCATCGTCGATCGCGAAGTGCTGGCGTTCTGCCGCCGGCTGCGCACCGAGCTGCAGGCCCCGATCATCGCCGTCACCCATCGCGTGGACATGAACGCGTGGCTGCGCGGCCACGACAACGGCATCGACGACTACGTGGTCCAGCCGTTCGGACTTCAGGAGTTGGCCGCGCGTCTGCGCCTGGCCGTGGCCCCACCACGACCACCGCTGACCCCCGGGCCGCCCCGCCGCATCGTCGCCGGACCCCTGGTGGTCGCGGAGGACTCGCGGACGGTCACCGTCAACGGCCAGCGGGTCGCGCTGCGCCCGAAGGAGTACCAGCTGCTGGTGGTCCTGGCGCGGCAGGCCGGGACGGTGCTGGCACGCGACCAGCTCATATCCCGGCTGTGGCCGGCAGGCTGGGACGGCGCGGAGCGGTCCCTGGAGGTGCACATCGCCTCCCTGCGCTCGAAGCTGGCGCTGCCGGGGATGATCGCGACCGTGCGCGGTGTCGGTTATCGGCTGGTCACGCCGGAATCATTCCTGCGCCTGAGTTCGGAGGCGGTGCGGCAGCTGCGGGAGGAAGCTGCGGGCCGCGAGCGGACAGTGGTGGCGGCTTAAGGGTATTTCGACAAAAGCATTGCGATCCGGCAACGACCGGCACGTCGTTCCCGGGTGTTTCCTCGACCGCCGCGACACGGGAGATCCCGATGTCACGGCGGTCGTTGCCACGTCTTGTGAGCAGCTGACCACGAAAACTGCGACCAGACTGCGCGTGAACAGGGACAAATCGCTAAACGCCCCTCCCCGAGGGCCCTGAAAGGCGGTTACGATAGCCGCTCGCAGGGGGATGGCGAACCGTCCAACGCCGCATCGCTTCGGGGAGATCGACATCCTCCCGCCCGGTGTGGCCTGACGCGTGTAGGCGGGGAAGACAGCTGTGAGCAAGGACCGAACGATTCCGGGCGCCCCGGCAGCGGGCGCCGCCTTCGGCGGTGGACGCGCGGTCGCGGCCACCCGACTGCCCACCGCGCCGCGGGAGCGCAAACCCGCGCTGGCCGCGCTCGCGGTGCTGCTCATCCTGGCCGGCTCGCTGGCCACGATGCTTTTGGTGACCCAGTCCGGGCACCGCGTGTCGGTGGTGCGGGTCGGGAAGACCACGATCGCGGCCGGGTCGAAGCTGACCGCTGACGATTTCGTCGAGACCAGCGTCGCCGAGGACAGCAGCATCAAGTACGTGCTCTGGAGCCAGGTCGGCCAGCTGAACAACCAGACCACGTACAACACCCTGGTCCACGGCTCGCTGCTGACCAGCGACATGCTCACCGACCAGTCGGGCAACCAGACCGGCCAAGCTCCGGGCACGACGCTGATGGGCATCCAGGTCAAGCAGGGCCACTACCCGACCAAGCAGATGTACCTCGGCGACAAGTTCACGCTCTACACGAACACGAACACGCCCGGGCCGAACAACACGGTCACGTCCTCGGGCTGGGTCTCGCAGGGCACCGTGACGCTGGTGAACCGGGACGACGCGGACACCATGACGGCGACCATCGCCGTGCCCACGGACAAGGTGCTGGCCGTCGCGAACGCCAGCGACCTGATGCTCACCAAGTCGTTCGGGTGAGGCAGCACACTCCATGTCCCTGATCGTCCTGGCCTCCGACAAGGGCTCCCCCGGCGTGACCACGACCGCGGTGGCCCTGGCCGGCGTGTGGCCGCGCCGCGCGATCCTGGCCGAATGCGACCCGGCCGGCGGCGACCTGGTCTACCGCGCCCCGGCGGAGAGCGGCGCCCCGCTCAACCCCAACGTCGGCATGCTGTCGCTGGCCACCACGGCCCGCCACGGCCTGTCCCCGCACCAGCTGGAGCAGCACGTGCAGCGCATGCACGGCGGCCTGGAGCTGGTGGTGGGCCTGGCGACCGGCGATCAGTCGGCGGGCCTGGCCGGGCTGTGGCCGACGCTCGGCCGCACCTTCGACGCCGTCCCGGACGCCGACGTGATCGCGGACTGCGGACGCGTCGACGCGTCGGGGCCGGCCCTGGAACTGATGTCGGCGGCCACCGCCGTGGTGCTGATCGCGCGCACCTCGGCGGAGCAGATCGCGCACGTCCGCGACCGCGCACTGTCCCTCGTGCAGCGTGTCGGCGGCGGCACCGCGACGGCCGGCGGCGGGCTGGGCGTGCCGATCGGCGTGGTGCTGATCGTCGACCCGAAGCAGCGGACCCGCGTCACCGCGCAGGTGGACGAACTGCTGCGCAACAGCGGGCTGCCGGTGAAGGTGATCGGGACGATCGCCGACGACCCGGACGGCGCGGACCTGATCAACGGCCGGGGGCGCGGACGGCTGGACCGGACGCTGCTGATCCGGTCGACGCGCGAGGTGGCGCTGGACCTGTCGCGGCTGTACTCGGCGCCTTCGCAGGGGGCTGCGATGCCGGGGCAGCAGGGCGTGCCGATGCCGCAGGGACCGCAGGCCATGCCGGGACAGCAGGCGATGCCGGGACCGCAGGGACAGCAGCCGGGTCCCCAGCAGCAGTACGCGCCGCCCATGCGGCAACCGGCCGCGCCGCCCATGCCCCCGCCTCAGCAGCAAGGTCCGCCGAGGCCTCCTCAGCAGGGGCCCGCCAACGGGTACGCGCCCCCGCCCCCGCCCCCGAACCAGCCGGCACCGGGCACGCCGAAGCCGCCGATGTTCCGCCGCGAAGCGCCGCAGCAGCCGGCGTGGCCGGGCGACCAGCCGCCGCCCGCGCCACCCTCGCCGCCCTCGCCGCCGGCGCCCGCACCTCAGCCTCCGCCGCCCTCGGCGCACGAAGGCTTCACCTCCGTCACCCTCGGCGGCGGCCCCGACCCGCGTCCCGGCGCCCTGCCCTACCGGGACGAAGGCGACCTCGACAAGCTGCCGCCGCGCAACGAGATCGCGCCCGGCCGCGGCGCGCGGCGCGCAGGTCCGCCCCAGGGAGGCCAGTGATGGCTGCGCACCCGCCTGTCCGGCAGTACCCTGACACCGTCGGCCCCCGCATCGCCCACGCAGGCCGGGAGGCGCGCTGATGGCATCCCCCGTCGACCACGGCCTCGTCAAGCGCCTGCGCCAAGAGGTCGGCGACCGCCTCGCCGAGCAGCGCCGCGCCGACCAGGCCTCGCGCCTGCCCCCGATGACCGGCGAGGACGAGCGCCAGTACGCGCGCGCCCTCGTGGCGCAGGCCCTCGAGGACCACGCGCGGGCCGAGATCACCTTCGGGCGCACTCCTCCCAACGCCATGGAGGAGGAGGCGCTCGCGGCCGCCGTGCACGCCGCGCTCTACGGCGTCGGCCGGCTGCAGCCGCTGCTCGACGACCCCGACATCGAGAACATCGACATCAACGGCTGCGACCGCGTGTTCATCGGCTTCGCCGACGGCCGGGAGGTCGAGGGCGAGCCGGTCGCCGACAACGACGAGGAGCTCGTCGAGCTCATCCAGGTGCTCGGCGCCTACTCCGGCCTGTCCTCGCGCCCCTTCGACACCGCGAACCCGCAGCTGGACCTGCGCCTGCCCGACGGGTCGCGGCTCTCGGCGGTCATGGACGTCACCCGGCGCCCGGCCCTGTCGATCCGCCGCGCGCGCCTGGGCAAGGTGTTCCTGCGCGACCTGGAGGGCAACGGCACCGTGCTGCCGGAGCTCGGCGCGTTCCTGCGCGCGGCCGTCGCGGCGCGCAAGAACATCATGATCGCCGGGTCCACCAACGCCGGAAAGACCACGCTGCTGCGCGCGCTGGCCAACGAGATCCCCGGCCACGAACGGCTGATCACCGTGGAGCGCGCGCTGGAACTCGGCCTGGACCAGTTCCCCGAGCTGCATCCGAACGTGGTCGCGTTCGAGGAGCGGCTGCCGAACTCCGAGGGCCACGGCGCGGTGTCGATGGCCGAGCTGGTCCGCCGGAGCCTGCGCATGAACCCCTCGCGGGTGATCGTCGGCGAGGTCCTGGGCGACGAGATCGTCACCATGCTGAACGCGATGTCGCAGGGCAACGACGGGTCGCTGAGCACCATCCACGCGAACTCCTCGCTGGAGGTCTTCAACCGCATCTCGACCTACGCCCTGCAGTCTCGGGAGCGGCTGCCGGTCGAGGCCAGCCAGATGCTGATCGCCGGCGCCATCAACTTCGTGGTCTTCATCACCCGGCGCAACGCCTACCACCGCGGCGGCACGCTGCAGCGCATGGTGACGTCGGTACGCGAGGTGAACGGCATCGACGGCCGCGTGCTCTCCTCGGAGATCTTCGCCGAGGGACCGGACGGCCGCGCCGTCGCGCACGCCCCGATCGCCTGCATGGAGGACCTCGCGCAGGTCGGCTACGCCGGCCCCATGCAGACCCACCACGCCCCGGGATGGAGGTGACGTCTGTGGACTCCGCGGTCTTCAACACGACCACGTTGGCGGCGCTCGGCATCGGAGCCGGGGTCGGCGGCGCCGCGGCGCTGCTGATCGCGGCGATCCGCGGCTTCCCGGCGAAGCCGGAGCAGCAGAGCGACCGCACCGCCGGCGACATCATCAAGTTCCTGTCGACGCGCACGGCGGTCGCGATGGTCGTCGGCGCCGTGGTCCTGGCGGCGACGCGCTGGCCGACCGCCGCGATCGCCTCCGGGATCCTGGTCTTCTTCTGGAACCAGCTGTTCGGCGGGCTCGCCGCCGAGCGCGCCGCGCTGGCCCGGGTCGAGGCGCTGGCCGGCTGGACCGAGAGCCTGCGCGACACCATCGCCGGCGCGGTCGGCCTGGAGCAGGCCATCCCGGCCACGGCCCGCGCCGCCTCCCCGGCGATCCGCGAGAACCTGCACACCCTGGTCGACCGGCTGCGCGCCCGCATGCCGCTGCCGCAGGCGCTGGAGTACTTCGCCGACGACATGGACGACGCCTCCGCCGACCTGGTCATCGCCGCACTGATCCTGAACGCCCGGCTGCGCGGCCCGGGTCTGCGCGAGGTGCTCGGCGCGCTCGCGCAGTCCTCGCGCGAGGAGGTCGACATGCGCCAGCGCGTCATGGCGCAGCGCAGCTCGACCCGGCGCAGCGTGCAGATCGTGGTCGGGGTGTCGGTCGCGGTGGTGCTGGGCCTGGCGATCTTCAACAAGTCCTTCGTGCAGCCCTACAGCACGGTGACCGGCCAGATGGTGCTGCTGGTGGTGATCGGGCTGTTCGCGGCCGGGTTCTACTGGCTGCGCCGCCTGTCCTCGGTCGAGACCCCGGCCCGCTTCCTGCAGCGCGCACGCGAGTCCCACGTCCCCGAGCAGCGGGTGGGTGATCCGCGATGACCTACGAGGTGCTGGCCGGCGCGATCGTCGGGCTGGGGCTGTTCCTGCTCATCAGGGCCCTGATCCCGGGCAGACCGGACCCGATGGCCGCCGTCGCCCGCATCGACGCGCTGCGCCAGCACAGCTCGCTGGCCCCGCAGGCCGAGCAGGCCCCGGTCAAGGGACTGGCCAAGCTGCGCGAGGACCTCGGCGTGTCGATGAACGACTTCTACATCCGCCAGGGCTGGCAGATCCGCTCGCTGCGCGCGGACCTGGCGATCCTGGACCGCTCGGTCGAGCAGTTCCTGGCCACCAAGCTGCTGCTGGCCGCGCTCGGCGTGATCTTCGGCCCGTTCGTCTTCGCCGCCGTCTACGTCATCGGGCTGCACCTGACGCCCACCGTCCCGGTGTGGCTGGCGCTGCTGTTCGGCGTGGCGTTCTTCCTGCTGCCGGACCTGGAGGTGAAGGGCCAGGCCGCCGAGAAGCGGCGCGACTTCCGCCGCGTGCTCGGCGCCTACCTGGACCTGGTCGCGATGAACCTGGCCGGCGGGCGCGGCCTGCCCGAGGCTCTGATGTCGGCGGCCGAGGTCTCCGACGGCTGGGCGCTGCGCCGGATCCGCGACGCGCTCACCGACGCCCGGGTCACCGGCGTCTCGCAGTGGAACGCGCTGTCCCGGCTCGGCGACGCGCTGGACGTCGACGAGCTCAAGGACCTCGGCGCGGCCCTGGCCCTGGTCGCCGAGGACGGCGCGAAGGTCCGCGAGTCGCTGGCCGCGCGGGCCGAGACGATGCGGCACCGCGAGATGTCCGAGATCGAGGGCGCGGCCGGCGCGAAGTCGCAGTCCATGCTCGTGGCGCAGATGCTGCTGTGCGCGGGCTTCATGGTTTTCCTCCTGTACCCGGCGATGGCGCGGGTCATGGGCTCTATCTAGGAGACGAAGATGAAGGCTCAAGTCATCACCACCGAGTACACCGGCCTGTACCCGGTCCAGCCGTGGCAGCACGTGGTCGCGGCCTCGCAGGGCCCTGCCATGGCGACCGGGGCCGGGGCCG
>Ga0105238_10008197_pt1 | contig 10451 bp, 10 predicted proteins | sample KBSC34metaG_FD_81526 | JGI IMG/M metagenome (GOLD analysis project Ga0105238, IMG submission 81526) | Corn rhizosphere microbial communities from Kellogg Biological Station, Michigan, USA - KBS C3-4 metaG | ecosystem: Host-associated > Plants > Roots > Rhizosphere > Soil | place: Michigan, USA...
GTATGGTCAAGACCGCGCTCAAGAACCGCGAGATCGAGAAGATGGCGCCGCTCGACGACAAGGAATCGCAGCAGGTCCTCACCACCTTGATCAAACAGCGCAAGGATTCCGTCGAGCAGTTCATCAAGGGCGGACGCCAGGAAATGGCCGACAAGGAAGCCGCCGAAATTGTGCTGATTGAAGCCTACATGCCCAAGGCCGCCGGCGAAGACCAGATTGTGGCCGGGGTCAGAGCGGTCATAGCCGAAATGGGCTCGCCCACCATGAAGGAGATGGGCACGGTGATGAAGAACGTGATGGCGCGATTCTCCGGCGCCGGAATTCGTGTGGATGGAAAAGTGGTCAGCGATGCGGTGAAGCGGGAGCTGGCAGGGAAATAATCTGAACCCCTCGGTGCGAATTGACAAATGGTTGTGGGCAGCCCGCTTCTTCAAGACGCGGGCCCTGGCGGCCAAGGCTTGCGACCTTGGCAGGATTCAATCCGCGGGGCAGCCCATCAAGCCCGCCCGCCCGGTCCGAATTGGCGACATGCTGCGCGTGACCAACGAGGGCGGTGAATTTCAGGTGGAGGTCCTCCTGCTCAGCGAGGTGCGTGGCCCGGCTTCGGTTGCTCAAACTCTCTACCGCGAAACCGAGGCCAGCAAAGAACAGCGCCTGAAGGTAGCAGCGGAACGTAAGGCGATGCGGCAGTTCGAAGAGTTGCCCGCGGGCCGGCCATCAAAGCGCGACCGGCGCAGGATTATCCAGTTCAGGGGACGGGTGTGACTAAGAAACCCACGTAGGGGCGGACGCCCTCGTCCGCCCAGTCGAGCAAAGCTCGACAACAACTTCGTGTAAGAGCCGTCCAAATTCGTCTGCGACAGCGGAAACCCTGCCGAGCTTCGCTCGGCCACCCGGACGGGGCGTGGGGCATACGTGATTCAGATTGCGACAGGTTTATTTGCTCCGCTGCAGCTCCCGGTAGGCCTCGCTCTTTGATACTCCCATCTCTTTGGCGATCTTCTTGAGTGCCGCTTTCTCATCCAGCTTTTCCGCCGCCATGATCTGCTCCAGCCGCTGGCGCACACTCACACCAGCCGCAGATTTCTGCTGACCTTCTTCGGCTTTACCGATCAGCAGCGTGATTTCGCCCTTGATGTCACCCCGGGCGTTCAGCGTCGCCAGAATTTCGCCGGCCCGGCCGCGCAGAAACTCTTCGTGAATCTTGGTGACCTCGCGCGCGATCACCACCTGACGCTCTCTCCCCAGGATCGCAACAATGTCCTCCATCGCTTCCTTCACGCGGTGCGGAGCTTCGTAAAAGACCTGCGTCCGGGGCGAGGCCTTGACGCTCTCCAGCATCTGCCGCCGCTGACCGCTTTTCGGAGGTAGAAAGCCGCTGAAGCGAAACGAGTCCGTGGGCAAGCCGCTGGCCACCAGTGCCGCCAGAAACGCCGACGCCCCCGGGATCGGCACCACCGGAATATGGTGCCGGATGGCCAATGAAATCAGGCGAAAGCCGGGATCGGAGATGCCCGGCATTCCGGCATCCGTCACCAGGGCGATACGCGCACCGCCTTCAAGATCGAGCACCAGCTCCGGAGCGCGTGTCAGTTCATTGTGTTCGTGGTAGCTGACGGTGCGGGTTGCGACGCCGTAGTGGTGCAGCAGCTTTTGCGTCTGGCGGGTATCTTCACATGCAATCTGATCGGCTTCCTTGAGCACGCGCACCGCCCGCAGCGTGATGTCTTCCAGGTTGCCGATAGGCGTGGCCACCAGGTAAAGTCCCGGGGACAGCGTGCCCTTCGGGTTCGCAACGTCGTCTCCCGCCTCCATGAAGCGAGTCTAACATCGGGTACAACGCATGGTCTTGTGACTGAGGCTGCTCATTTCTTTGCGTCCTTTGCGGCCTTCTTTGCGTACTTTGCGGTTAAGAGCTTTGGCTTTTGCTGGTCCAGACTCAAGCCCTTTCACCGCAAAGGACGCAAAGAAAGGCCGCAAAGGACGCTGAGAGTGACCCGTCACAGAGCTGCTGCTGGATATGCAGCATCGACCGCCGGTTCATTGACGAGGACTTGCACAAACCCTAGAATCAGGAAGGCAGATTTCAGTTGTCAGATCTCAGTTTTCAGTTGCTGAGGTCCGGAACTGAACTTCATCTGCGTTTTGAGGAGCGTCTCAGGAAGTCCATGCCACTTTACGAATACGAGTGCAAGAAGTGCCATCACCGCTTCGAGCGCATCCAGAAATTCTCCGATCCGCATGTCAAGAAATGCCCCGAGTGCGGCGGTCCCATCGAGCAGGTAATCTCGGCTCCGGCGGTCCAGTTCAAGGGCTCGGGATGGTACGTCACCGATTACGCCAAGAAGTCCTCGACCGGTTCGGCTTCGTCTTCTTCGAACGGAGATTCCAGCAAGGACTCCAAACCCAAGTCTGGAGATTCGTCGAAATCCGAAAGCACGGCGAAATCGGATGCTTCGAAGTCAGAGGGCTCAAAGAAGTCCGAAACCAAAAAGAAGTGATGTAGGCGCGAGCGCCCTCGCTCGTCCTCCCCATGGAAACCTACCGCCACCTCAAGCTGTAGCCGAGCGCGGCCAATATCTGGTTTTCGAACTCATACTCCAGCACAAGGGTAAAACTGTCTTCCTGTTCTTCCCAGGAGGCGGCGTATTGGGTCAGATCCCGGTTATAGAAGGAATAGGCGGCGGCATAGCGGACATTGCAGGGCTTGGGACACGCGATCATCCCGGTTGGATCGGACCGTTCCTCACCGGTTGCGGCCAGCAGGTCAAGTGAGCTCACATCAGGCCGGGGGCCCACGCGGAGCTGGTGGGGCATAATCTCGAGCGCGCGCCGGTCACCCGGACGGATGTCGGCCGGCGCGCCGAAAGATGACCTTTGCAAGGGATTTAGATCCACCTCTTGCGCGACGCTGTCCTGCGCCGCCTGCCAGATCGTCCACAGATCCGCGTCAGAGTGCCTGGTCCGGTTAACGAAGCCCACGGCCGGCTCGGCAGGCTGCCCGCCGCATCCCAGTAAGGCCAATCCCAGCAAAAACTTCCAAAGGTTTCGCCGCATAGGCCTGGTCCCAACTGATGGCAAGAAGACCATCGGCCACAACCCGGTTCACCTCCAGTGGGGAGGCGGCGATGAATCGTTTCGGGCGTGCTGGCATCCAAATAGTCGTTATAACGAGGATTCCACCTATGATCGATATCAGACGCAGTGCGGAGCGCGGCGGAGGCGACTTTGGCTGGCTCAAGACGCAACACTCATTTTCCTTTGACACTTACCACGACCCGCGTTTCATGGGATTCCGATCCCTGCGCGTCATCAACGAGGACTGGGTGCAGGCCGGGCATGGCTTCCCCCTGCATCCGCATCGCGACATGGAGATCATTACCTATGTCCTGGACGGCGCTATCGAGCACCAGGACAGCATGGGCAATGGTTCCATCATCCGACCCGGCGACGGACAGCGTATGAGCGCGGGAACCGGAGTGCGGCACAGCGAAGCCAACGCCTCGAAGACCGAGGCGGCACACCTATTGCAAATATGGATTTTGCCGGACCGTCGAGGGCATGAGCCGGGCTACGAGCAGAAGGCGTTTCCGGAAGCCGAAAAACGCGGCAGGTTGCGCCTGATCGCCAGCCCGAATGGCGCAGACGGCTCGGTGACCATCCACCAGGATGCCAGACTGTATGTGTCCCTGCTCCAACCCGGACAGGAAGTTAAGCACGAACTAGGTAAGGGCCGCTACGCCTGGCTGCAAGTGGCCAGGGGCGCGGTGGAACTGAACGGAAGAAGCCTGACCCAGGGCGACGGCGCCGCCATAAGCGACGAGCAGCAGTTGATCGTCAAAGCCACAAAAGACGCGGAAATCCTGCTCTTCGACCTGCGGTAGCAGTTGTGTGGGGCGGGCGCCCTCGCCCGCCGCTTTTGATTTTGATTTTGACCTAGATCTTGATCTTGACCTGAATGTTTCCAGGCCGCAAATTCACCATCAACGTCAACGGCGGCGGGCGGGGGCGCCCGCCCCACATTGGGTTGCGGCAGGTCGTTGCCCTTGCCCTGCTTCTGTGCTAACTTCACCGATCAATTGATCGATGCGCTTCCTTCTTAATCGCGAGAAATCCCGTTCGGCGCCGCGGGAGCCGGTCATGGCCGAGGTTCCAGAACTCCACGCTGCCCAGTTGGCCGCCGCCTATTACGGTGAACGGCAGGGAGGCGACCTCCACGATTTCGTCCGGGTCACGCCCAACCGTGTGCTATTCGGCCTACTGGACATGGCCGGACGCCTGGAAGAAAACAGTGCCATCGTCTCCGCCGCCCAGCAGACTTTTCGCACCCGCGCCCAGGAGCTATTCGTCGATGATGATGTCAACGAGGCCGACGCCATGGCTGAGCTCTGCCTGGAGCTCAATCGCGCCATCATGGCGGCGGAGGGAGGCATCCGCTCCTGTCCAGCCTTTGCCGGCTGTTACAACGAGGACCTTGGCACCATCTGCTATTTCAATGCCGGGCACACTCCCGGATTGCTCCGCGATCTTTCCGGCATTACCGAACTGAGCGCCACGGGTCTGCCTCTGGGACTTTTTTCTCATGCCACGTGCGAGGCCCCTCTGGTCGCCTTGCCCCCCGGCGCCGCCCTTCTGCTGGTCTCACGGGGTTTGCTTGAGGGCAGGCGCAGGCGGGAGGAATTCGGGCTGGAACGGGTCAAGAGCGGCTTGCAACAGGCGGCCAACGAAACCGCGGAGGAGCTCTGCGCGTCAACCATTGAGGGCGTACAGCAGTTCATGCGCAAGCCCACCGTTCACAATGACGTGACCGCCCTGGCATTGGTGCGGACGGTCAACTCTAGAGCGTCCTCAGGCGGGCAGAACTAACTCAATGGAGACCGGGCGCCCCCGCCCGGCGGGAGGGGCGTGACGCCCGTCCTCCATTCTGTTCCGGCGCCAGCTCGTCAGCAGTCACGAAAACCGGTTCGATGTCTGTGGGAATCCCCTGCAGGCGGTCGAGGGACTTCTGCAAAGCGGGACGCACCACTCCCATTTCATCCTGCAGTTTTTTCGCTCCGGCGTAGTCTCCCTGGGCCTCGAGGGTCAGCAGATCATGATCTAGCTCCCGCACACCCTGTTTGAATTTCTCCAGGTCCAGGGTGAAAGTCTGGTCGGCCCGCTGGGTGAATGCCCCTTTGCCCATGAGGTAATTGAACTGGATCGCCATGCCCTTGCCGTGAGCGTCATTCAGCCCAAAGCGGAGGCTGCGGAACATGGAGGCCAAGTAGGTGGTATAGAGCTGCCGTTGGGCGGCCGCGTCGGAAGCCAGGACGCTGGCCAGCTTCATCTCCTGGGCATGGTCCATCATGTACTGCAGCGCGAACAGGCCGGTGATATCGGCTTTGGCCTCTTCAAGGGCGCTGTAGAGCTCTTTCAGTTGGGCGCGCGGAGTGGTGTCCCGGCCGTCCACCTTGATCTGGTGCGGCCCCAGTCCGTGCATGAGTTCGTGAGCCACGATATGAGTAAAGAAAGATTCGAAGTTCACGTCCCGAGCCGCCCCCGGCAGCATCCGGCGCGCAATCGGAATCAGCACGCTGCGAAACTTGGCCTCCTGCACATTCTTGAGCATCACCCGCTTGCTGCCCTTCTGGTTGACCACGCGCTCGTCATTGGGCAAATTGTAGGCGGCGGTTGCCACCCCGTGATTGCCGTCCCCGGAACACAGAATCTCGTCCACCACCCGGATCGGCGCCGCCGCCCCCAGCTTGGGATTGCGGTACTGCGGGTCGATGGGCAGGTTGTCCTCGATCTCCTGCAGGTGCGCGCTGAGCGCGGAAAACTTTGCGCTGGCTTCGTCGTCCCGCAGGTTGAGGAAGGTTTCGAAGGCGGCCTTGTAGCCGAAGATCTCGTCGTTGTAGGTCTCGTACGGGCCAATGGTGATGTCAATGGGAGCGTCGAGATCCATCCAGGCCAGGTCGCTGGCATAGTAATCGTTGGAGAGAAAGGCCTCCGCGCGCAGGTTCAGGAAATTCTTCAGCGAGGCGTTGTCCGTTAGGTTGGCCGCTTCTTTAAGCAAGCCCGCGGCCCGGGTCAGATCGTCCTTGTAGGCTTCGCTGTAGGGAACAGCCTCCAGGGTTTTTGTGCCGGTGGCGCTGGTTCGGCGGATGACGGTGAAAAATCCTTTTGCCTCCTCCTGTTTCTCCTTCGGCAAAGATGCTACCCAGGTTTCGAATTCCTCCCTGGTCATGTCCTCGGGATAGAAATTTGCTCCCTTGGGCTTCTCCGCCGGAACGCCGGGCAGAAAGGCCTTAAAGTTATCCAGCGCGGACCATGGACTCTTATTGATCCAGAAATACTGCAACCGAGCCTTGCCCAGGCCGGTGGTGTCCTTCTGCAACCGCGCATACAGGGCCGGGTTGCCGCTCCAGTACTGGACCAGGAAAATGTCGTTCATGATTCGACCGGCCTCGATCAGTTTGACCAGCGCCTGCCGGTCCCCGGTAGAGAGCTTGGAAGTGTCCACCCGCAGTGATGTGGGCGCATAGCGCTCCGTCATCTGCTTCAACTGGGCGAGTCCAGGGGCCGAGGAATTCGCCTTCCGGGATTTCGTCTTTTTGGCCGCCGCGGGCAGGGTGGCAACCGCCAGGAGAATAATCAGCGCGAGAGATGAAGCGAGTCTCATTCAGGTCTCCTTACAAGCAACATCAGGGTTGAATGCAAGAGAAAATCTTAAACCGCAAAGGACGCAAAGAGATACCGCAAAGGACGCAAAAGTAATACGGGATCTTCCGGCATCGCAAGTGGCCGCGGACCCGCCTGCGGAGTTACAATTTGCGGAGGGCGTAAGCGCAATCACGGCCGCCCATATGGCTATGCGAAAACTACTCCCCTGGACGTTGCTTATTTGTTTTGCCGCCCTGCCTTCCTTTTTGCCCGCCGACACGGTGGTCGAGGAGATTATAGCCCGCGTCAACAATCAGATCATCACGCGCGCCGAGTACCTGCGCAGCAAAGATCAGCTGAAACAGGAAGCGCAGCAGCAGGACCCGGCGAATGCCGACAAGATCGTCGCTGAGAAAGACAAGGACGTTTTACGCGATTTGATCGACCAGCAATTGCTGCTCGAAAAGGGCAAAGACCTGGGCATCACAGCCGATACCGAAGTGATCAAACGGCTCGACGAGATGCGCAAGGAAATGAAGCTGGAATCGATGGAAGACCTGGAAAAGGCCGCCCAGGCGCAGGGCATCGGCTTCGAGGATTTCAAGCAGAACCTCAAGAACCAGATCATCACCCAGCAGGTTATCTCCAAGGAAGTCGGCTCCCGGATGTCCATCGGCAAGGAGGAATTGCAGGAATTCTACGATGCTCACAAGAGCCAGATGGAGCAGCCCGAACAGGTCCGGTTGAGTGAACTTCTGATTTCGACAGAGAAGAAGGATCCGGCTACGGCTGAAGCCCAGCAAGTCGCCGCGGCGCAGGCCAAGGCGGATGAACTGCTCGCCCAGATTCGTAAGGGAGCGGCTTTTGACGAAGCCGCCAAGAAGAACTCCGACGGCCCCACCGCCGCTCAGGGTGGCGATCTCGGTTACTTCAAGCGCGGCACGCTGGCCAAGGAGCTCGAGGACAAGACCTTTGCTATGAAGCCCGGCGAGGTTTCTGACGTGATCCGCACCAAGCAGGGCTTTGTCATCCTCAAGGTCACCGAACACCAGCAGGCCGGGGTGCCTCCGCTCAGCCAGATCGAGGGGAGGGTTCAGGACGCCATCTACATGCAGAAACTCCAGCCCGCGCTGCGCGCCTACTTGCAGAAGCTGCGCGAGGAAGCCTATATCAAGATCGCCGGCGGCTACGTGGACACTGGCGCCAGCCCCAACCAGACCGCACCGATCGAAACCACCGCCAAGGAGGCGGGCGCCAAGGAACTGAAGAAAAAGAAGAAAAAGCTGGGCATCCTCTAGGCAGTTCCCAAGCCTCCGGAAGCGAGAGACAGGCCGCAATCTATGAAGGAATTTTTCGTTTCCGACTGTGTCCAGTACGAGAACAAGATCATCACCACGACTTTTGTAGTGGTGTCCCGCCAGGTCAAGCCGAAAAAGAGCGGTGAACCTTACCTGGCCTTCACCCTGGGCGATCGCAGCGGCCACATCGAGGCCAAGATGTGGGACAACGTCGAGGATGCCATTGACGCCTGCGATCAGGACGACTTCATCAAGGTCAAGGGCCTGATCAATAAGTACAAGAACCGCTTCCAACTCACCATCCACAAGCTGCGCCGTATGGGAGAATCGGAAGTCGATTTCGCCGACTACCTCCCCAAGACCAGCAAAGATATTGGCGAGTTATGGCAAACCCTCGCCGGCTATGTTGCTACCTTTAAAGATCCTCATCTCAAGGCGCTGGTTGAGGCGTTTATGGCGGACCCGGAAATCGCGGAAGCCTACCGCAACGCTCCCGCGGCCAAGACGCTGCATCACGCGTTCATTGGTGGTTTGCTCGAGCACGTGGTCTCGCTTTTCAACTCCTGCGACCTCATGTGCCGTAATTATCCCCAGATCAACCGCGACCTCCTTCTCACCGGCGCCTTCTTTCACGATATCGGCAAGATCCACGAACTGACCTATAACCGCTCGTTTTCCTACAGCACGCGCGGCCAGTTGCTGGGGCACATGATTATCGAACTGGAGATGCTGCAGGCCAAGCTGCCGCTGGTGCCGGGGTTCCCCGAGTCGCTGAAGACGCTGGTCGAACACCTCATCATCAGCCATCACGGACAGTATGATTTCGGCTCGCCCAAACTGCCCATGTTCCCCGAAGCGCTGATGCTTCACTACCTCGACGATCTGGATTCCAAGATGGAAGCCATGCGGGCCCAGTTTGAGCGCGTTGGGGAGTCGGAGGGCGCCTGGAGCGGTTACAATCCATCGCTGGGCCGCCCCCTGCTGAACACTGCGAAATTCCTGGCGGGCAAGTCCCCGGAGGAAGAAAACAAAACCGCTCCCGAACCCCCGGTTTCCGGAACGGCGGCCGAGTCGGAAGAAAAAAGTGGTGGCGCCATGACTTCTGCCGCGCATGAGGATAAAATCTAGGCGCTTGATGCGAGCGTCGTCGCCCGCGTGATTTTTGTAGCGCCGCCGTCCCGGCGGCTGTCGCGGGGGCGTCTCGCCCGCGCGGGAGGGCAAGATGCCCTCCTGACAGCCGGCAAGATGCCGGCGCTACCTCGATGCTACGCGTTCGCCTTCGGTCCCTTGAATATGCTCCAGAACAGATTGCGCTTGGCAGGGAACGTGGTCAGCATCCGGTTGACGGCCTTGCGCGCAATCCACTTTCTGATCGACTATCCCGTCGTTGGAGGAAATCATGAGAACCCGTTTGACAGCACTCACCCTTGGTCTCTACTTATCGCTTGCGGTGCTGGGCTGCAATAAGCCCGCCGCTCCGCCCGATTCCAGCGCCTCACCGTCTTCCAGCGATAGCAGCAGTTCGGCCGCGCCGAGCGGAGAGGCCGGCGGTTCTGGTTCGCCAATGTCCAACACCGCAATGTCGAAGATGAAGCCCGAGCCAGCGAAGCCCCTGGTAGTCCCTGCAGGCACGGTGTTGACGGTCCGGCTGGGACAAACGGTCGGCTCCAAGATCAGTTCGCCGGGACAGACCTTTGCCGCCACTCTGGCCAGCCCGGTGGTGGTCGATGGCAAAACCGCGATCCCTTCCGGCGCGGCAGCTTCCGGAACGGTGGTTGATGCGAAGCCACTCGGCCGTTTCAAGGGTGGAGCCTCGCTGCAGTTGCGCCTGACTTCGATCGCAATTGGCGGTGCTGAGCAGTCCATTTCCACTTCATCCGTGGTCCGGGTAGAAAAAGGCAAGGGTAAGCGCACCGCCGTGCTGGCGGGCGGTGGCGCTGGTCTGGGCGCACTGATCGGCGGTTTGGCGGGTGGCGGCAAGGGCGCTGCGATCGGGGCTCTGGCGGGCGGTGGCGCGGGGGCCGGCGGGGCTGCGTTCACTGGCAACAAGGACATTGTCCTGCCCGCTGAATCCGCTCTCAGCTTCAAGTTGGAACAACCGCTCGAAGTGAAGTAGTTGTTCATCTCAAATGCCGGCCCAGGGCGCGAAGCCCTGGGTCCGCTTTCTTGCGCGCCGCATGTTGAACTTCGATCAATTCCGTCTCCTGACTTTCGACTGCTATGGCACCTTGATCGACTGGGAATCCGGGATATTTTCCGCGCTGCGCCCGATTCTCGCCCGCCACGGCAAGACCATCTCCGACTCCGACCTCCTGCGCCTTTACTCTGAATTCGAAGCGGAGGCCGAACAGGGCGAGTTTCGTCCCTATCGCCAGGTGCTCGAGTCGGTCGTCCAACACTTCGGCGAGCGTCTGGGATTCACGCCGGCCGAACCCGAGATACGTTCGTTGCCGGACTCGCTGCCCAACTGGCTGCCTTTCCCGGACACAGTCGCCGCCCTGGGCAGACTAA
>Ga0105238_10008198_pt1 | contig 10451 bp, 6 predicted proteins | sample KBSC34metaG_FD_81526 | JGI IMG/M metagenome (GOLD analysis project Ga0105238, IMG submission 81526) | Corn rhizosphere microbial communities from Kellogg Biological Station, Michigan, USA - KBS C3-4 metaG | ecosystem: Host-associated > Plants > Roots > Rhizosphere > Soil | place: Michigan, USA...
GCGCTCGACCTAGCGTATGTCGCCTGCGGAAGATTAGACCTGTTCTGGGAGTTTCATTTGAAGCCTTGGGATATGGCGGCCGGTGTTCTTCTCATTCATGAGGCCGGAGGCCGTTGTACCGACATGCGCGGAGGGCCCGTGGACCTGCATGGTCCGCATGTGCTGGGCGACAACGGTCTGGTGCACCAGGAGACCGTCGCCCTGTTTGCTGAGATCTTCGCGGGTAAGTATCGGCACTTGCTTCCCGAGTTGCCCGAACCCGCAGATTCTTGAGTCTGTAAGCAACCCCTTCGGCGCCTGCTAACGTCATTAATACAGATGAGCCGCGTCTTGACCATTCTGATTCTGGCAGCCGCAATCGTGGCTTACGCCCAGCGGGGCGGGGGCGGTCGAAATGGCCAGAACCAAGGTCAGAACGGCCAAGGTCAGGCAGGTCAAGCTCAAGGAGTCCAGGGCGGACAAGGTGCGCCCGCCGTGACCCTTCCTCCCGGATCCGTCGAAGGCCGGGTCATGAGCACCACCGGCGAGCCACTTCGAAAGGTTTCGCTCAGCCTGCGGCCGAACGGGCGAGGCGGCGGAAATTACTCGACCACCAGCGCGAATGACGGTAGTTTCCGGTTTGCTTCGGTCGATCAGGGCAATTACGCGCTGACCGGGGAACGCACCGGCTACGTTCGTGAAACGCTCAGCTCGCCGGGCGGGCAGACCAAGGTGATCGAAGTCGTCTCGGAGAAGAACACTTCGGGGATCGAACTGAAGCTCACACCGCAGAGCGTGATCGCAGGGCACGTCTTCGACGAAGACGGCGATCCGATGCAGTCCGTCAACGTCGAAGTGTGGCGCTATACGTACCCTCGCGGAAAGCGGCAGCTCACGCAATCGCAGAATGGCTCGACCAACGATTTGGGAGAATTCCGCATCCCCAATCTGCCGCCGGGGCGATACTTCGTGAGTGCGACGGCCAGACGCAGTGAAGGCATCTTCAACGCGGGGCGCGGAGGACGAGGCGGGCGCGGCGTCCAACCGGCGGGGGGCGGACGAGTTGGTCCCGTGGAGACCATCGAGGACTACGTCACCACCTACTACCCGAACGTGATGGACGCGAACGGAGCGTCGGGGCTGGATCTGGTCGCCGGCAGCGAGATGCGTGGGATCGATGTCCGATTGCGGAAGACGCGTTTCCATCGCGTCGCCGGATCGGTGACGGGTCTGCCCGCGGCGGTTTCGGCGGCGGCCGATGCGGCGCAAGCCAAAGGAAAAGGGAAGCAGGGCAAGGCTATCGATTTCCTTCCCGGAGGCGGCGGTGTGATTCTTGCTTTGACGCCACGAAGCGGCGGGGGACGGCAGATCGCTGCCGCGGGCATGAACGCCGCCGATGGGACCTTCGAATTCCCGGCCGTGCCGCCGGGATCTTATTACATCGTGGCGCAAGCTCCCGGGCTAGTCCAGCAGCGCGTGACTGCGCGAGTTCCGGTGGACGTCGGCAACGTCGACCTCAACAACGTGGCGGTCCGCCTGCAGCCGGCCATGTCGGTTTCCGGCAAGGTCACTGTGGATAGCACGCAGCCAGCGATCCGTCTCTCATCGGTTCGGCTGACGTTCACACCCAGCGAGCCCGGGCCGGGCAATCAGGGCCGCAACGGACAGACGCAGCTCGCCGACGATGGAACGTTCCAGACCGAATTGTCCGCTGACGCGTATCTTGTCGAAGCCGGCGGCCTCCCGGACGGTTACTATCTGAAATCAGTAAAACTGGCGGGACGCGAGATGCCGGACGCGACGCTCGATCTCAGTTATGGCGGCGGACCCATTGACGTAGTGCTGGCGCCCACCGCGGGCGACGTCACCGGATCGGTCCAGAACGCGCGCAACGAAGCCGCCACCGGAGTGCAGGTCACCATCGTCCCAACTACTTTCTCCTTGCGGCGCGATATGAACAAGCTGGTAACCACGGATGCCTCCGGTAACTTTACGCTGCATGGCCTGCCTCCCGGCGACTACAAGGTTTTCGCCTGGGAAGACGTCGAGACCAACGCCTGGATGGATCGCGATTACCGCCAGCCGTTCGAAAACCTGTCTGCTTCTGTACGCGTGCAGGAGAGCACCACGCCCACCGTCACTCTCCGCTTGATCGAGCGGAACAGACGCTAGTGGCGCAACTTTTGCCGCAAGCACGCTAGAATTGCTCAGAGGATTCTGTTCATGCGCTCAAAGTGGATATTCGCAGTAGCCGGCGTCACCTTGCTATCGGCTCTGCTGGTTCAGGTGGGACCCGCGCAGCAAGGTAACGGCAAGGCTGGTCCGAAGCAAGTTAAGGCGATCCCGCCCGGCGATTGGCCGCTTTACAGCCGCGACTTAGCCAGCGATCGTTTCTCGCCGCTGACGCAGATCAATACTTCGAACGTCGCGCAGCTTAAGCAGGCGTGGACGTTTCGCCCGCCTGCTCCTCCTCCGCCTCCCGATAACGGAAAAGGCGGCGGCAAAGGGAAAGGTAAAGGCGGAGCCGGAGGCATCGGCGGCGAAGTCACGCCCATTGTCGTAAACGGAGTGATGTATGTTCCCGCGGGGCCGCGCGTCATGGCGCTCGAGGCCGACAGCGGCAAGGAGATCTGGACCTACAACGCTCCCGGCGCCGTCGGTAATCGCGCCGTTGGATATTGGCCGGGCGAGGCAAGCAATCCGCCGCGTGTTCTTTTCACCACCGGAACCAAGATGATGGCGCTCAACGCCAACACGGGCGCCGTCGATCCAGGCTTCGGTAAAGAAGGCACGGTCGACATCGGGATCGCCTGGGGTGGCGCGCCCTACGTCTACAAGAATTTGGTGATTTTAGGAAACGACAATGGCGAGAGCACGGACGGGCCTCCCGGCGATACAAAAGTTTACGACGCCCGCACCGGAGCGAAACTGTGGGATTTCAAAACGATCGCCCAGCCCGGCGATCCGGCCCACGCTACCTGGCTCGATGACGGCTGGAAGAAGCGCGCCGGCGTAAACACCTGGGGCTGGTACTTCACCGTGGATGAAGCGCGCGATCTGATCTATATGCCTCTGGGGAGCGCCGCGGGTAATTACTGGGGCGGGGATCGCCCCGGTGCGAATCTTTACGCCAACTCCATCGTTGCCGTGGATGCCAACACGGGAAAATACAAGTGGCATTTCCAGGTGGTCCATCACGATCTGTGGGATACCGATCTTCCTGCCGCGCCGAGCTTGTTCGACGTGGTCAAGGACGGCCGCAGAATTCCCGCGATGGCTGTCATCAGCAAGAACGCGCTGATGTTTATTCTGAATCGTGAAACGGGCGAACCGATTCACGGTGTGGAGGAACGGCCGGTTCCCAAGGGTGACGCACCAGGCGAGTGGTATTCGCCCACGCAGCCGTTCCCGGTGAAGCCTCCGGCACTGGCTCGCAACAGCTTCAGCAAGGATAAAGACCTGGTGACGGCCGCCGATACCACGCCGGAGCACGCAGCCGCGTGCAAAGAACTGTTCGAGAAGGGCAACTATTTCAATCAGGGGCCGTTCACGCCGTTTCCGTACCATGAGGCAGGCGCTCCGGCGAGGAGCGCACTCCAGTTTCCCGGTGTAGGAGCGCCTAACTGGGGCGGCACCTCGGCTGATCCCACCATGGGCTACGTATTCGTTCAGACTTCCGACTCGGTACTCTCCGGTTGGATCGAAAAGAAAGTGGAAGGCGGCAACTACGGCAGCGGCAACGGTTCGCCGCAGCCGTATGATCGGGGCAGCATCTCGGGTCCGGGTCCGTACACCGGCTTCGCGGCGATGGGCATGCCCTGCTACAAACCACCATGGGGACGCCTCTACGCAATCAATGCCAACACCGGCGATATCGCCTGGCAGGTGATCCTCGGGATCAATGAACGTCTCCCCGAGGGCAAGCAAAACGTGGGCGCAGTCGGCAGCGCAGGACCCACGGCCACCGCGGGCGGGCTGGTGTTCGCACCGTCTAGCGACACCCGCTTCCAGGCTTTCGATTCCAAGACCGGCAAGCAATTGTGGCAAGTGAAGATGGACGGCAACATGGGCGCGAATCCGATGACGTATACGGGCAAGAACGGCAAGCAGTATGTGGCCGGTGTGGTCGGCGGCGCGGTGGTCGCGTTCGCGCTACCGTAGCGGATTCACGTCGACAACCCAGGGCTCGAACTTCGACCCGACCCGCAGGGTCACGCTGTAGGGCGGCGGCTCGATCTTCACACGATTGCCGTCGTAGGTCCACGGAGAATAAGACTTCCCTTCGAGCCGGCGGCTCAGCGGCTGCGGAACATTGATCGATTCGATTGCCAGCCTGGTGATCGCGCCCCGCAAGTAGGCTGGCCGCAAAGGAGCCGTCAGCGAAGCACGACGCTCCGGTTCCAGCTTCGCCCGCACTAGCGCCTGCAGGAGCATCACACGCGTGCGATCCGGATATTTCCTCCGTAGCTGAGCAGGATCGCGTGCGACATCGGTGGTGACCAGGCGAGGGGTTGTCTGACGCTCGATTTCGATGCGATCGGGCAAAGTGACTTGGGGACCGTAGCTGGATTCTTTCTCGAGTCGCGGCTCCCGATCCTTCAGCCACGCTTCCCAGGCTGGACCTTCATACTCGAGTGCAACGAATACTTCGCGCGACCGAAGGTTTTCATAAAAGCGCGCAGCTTTGGGCGAAGTCGCCGGAACACTTAAATCGAAGCCGATTTCCTCCAGCTTCTTCTGGTCGAACCACACGGGAGCCTCCCCGGGAAGGCCCGTCGGATATTCAGGCGCTGTATTGGTCCAGCGCAGCATGAGGAGCACTCCGCTCTCGTCGCTGCGGCCGCCGTAGTATTGCAGCTCGCGTGCGGTTAGTTGCATTTCTGAATCCGGCTCGCCGGACCGATTCATCGCGACGTGGGCCAATACAAAAGCATTCGAAACTATCAGGAGGCCGAATGCACTCAGCAACAGGGGCTTCATATGGCGAGCCTCATGCGGCCTCTCAGCCGCTTGAACACAGCGACCAGTCCTAGCGCTACGACGCCGATCAACAGGAAGAAGAGATATTTCGGCATCCAGTCCCACCACCAGTCGATCAATCGGAAGAACAGGAAAATAGTGAAGAACGCCGTGCCTATATTCACGACGCCGGTGAAGTTCCTGCGGATCCCGATCCAGACGGTTGCGGCTGCGGCCACCACTCCGAACATCTGGTAAAAATGCTCGATGGCTTTATCGTCCATCGGCAGGTAGCTGCGCTGGCCCTGAGCCGAGAGGAAGAGCATCGTCATGAAGAATGCGAGCAATCCGACTAGTCGATACACGGCCGGAAAGTCCGGTCGCTTGGCGTGCCGGATAAACAATGGGATCAGGGCGAAGGCCAATCCTGCGAGCATCAATTCTTCTGGTCGCTGCTCGAATTCCACCCACCACCAGCCGCGCCAGGAGTTGGTGGTCGCCGTCAGCCAGCCCGCCAGGGAAATCAGGCCGCCCGCCAGAACCAGCCGGATCCCGAAATGATAGGCCAGAGCCAGTCCGAACAATCCCCAGACCGCCAAAGCGTTGGGTGTCGGAGCCAGATTGAAGATCGATCCCAGCATGGATAGGTTCGCCACAAAAGCAGCGAACGCCACGATGCTGATGAGCGCCGTATAGTACAGCGTCTTTTCCCAATGAGCCGCGAATTCGGCCGCAAACGTGAGCGCTATAGGAATCGTAATCAGTACGGTCACTTGTAGCGGAGTCGGCCAGTAGCCCATGTAGCGAGCCAGAAACAGAACCACTGCCGCGCACAGGGCGATCCCACCCAAGGCGGATGCGATCTTCATCCCCCAGGAGATCTGGCGCTGGGATTCGCTGGTATCGACATCGAACTGCGATGCCAGTCCGGCCAGCGTGCTCTCGATGTGAGCTTCCAGACGCGAGCGCTGTTCGGGCGTGAGCTCTAGTGCCCCTTCGCGCTCCAGTTCAGAGAGCTCGCGCTGAAACGTCCGCAGCCGGTCGGCCCGCTCTTGCGGTTTCATTTGTGTCCAGGATACTACCGGAGGTCATACCGATTGAGCATTCTGTCCTCAGAGATATTCCACAATTCGACAAATCCGGCATCGGTTCCGAAAAGGACCGAATTAGGTTGTGTGCCCGCAACCAGATTGCTTGTGGTCTTGGGCCCGAGGAGCCTCTCCATACCATTGTCGGGATTCCACAATCGTACCGGGCCGCCAAGCGAGGAATACGCGACCCACGGGCTGTCTCGTAGAACGGCGATTGTGTCCACATACCCGGCTTGGCCCCGCGAAGTGGCAGTACGCTCTCCCGTCTGCAGGTCCCAGGCGTAGACTCGGCCATCTTGCGAACCCATAAGAATCCAGCCGCGCACCACATCGAACGCGATCGGCCGGAAGGTTTGGAATTCACGATCGCCGGTTAGCCTCCGAAGCAGGTTTCCCGACCGGGAATTCCGGATAGCAGGCCAATGTCCCGCGGTAACGATCATCGAACCATCTGGGCTAAACGCGGCCTCGCCGTAGATCGTCGAGCAACATATCTTCAATTGAAGCTCTCCGGAGCCCGAGTCCAGGACCTCTATGGTTGCCAGCCCCGTGATCGTCAAAAGACGACTGCCATCGGAGCTGAAGCGAACCGTTCCGTAGTTGTGGTCGTCGGATCGCAAAGAGTGAGATTGGCGCAGGTCTTGGAGTGAATGCACGGTCAGTTTGCGATTGGCAATCGCCAGGAATCGTTCGTCCGGGCTGAACTGAAGGTCATTTAGTTCACCGGAGTCCGCATGGATTCGACGTAAGAGTCCGGGATGGTCTCGATTCAGGCCTGTAATCGATCCAGTGCGCATGCCCGCGGCGATCCACCGCCCGCTGAAGCTCATGGCGATAGAAACGATACGATGATCGGCTTCACCGTGCTGTCCAGCAGCTCGCCACAGCACGAAGCCCGCAACACTCAAGCCGAAGGCGACGGCGAACACTGCCGGTCGGATGGTGAGGAAGTTCACGTTTTTAATAGACTCGGCCGGCGTGGCATTTGTTGCACCCCAATGAGCCACTCTATACTTGATCGAGGGACACGACTGATGCGCACTCAAATCACGCTGGTTCTCGCTTGCACCTTTCCGCTCCTCGCTCAATCTCAAGCCGACCGGGATTGGCCCATGTTCAATCGCGACCTGGCGGGCACCCGATACTCGCCGCTGAAGCAGATCGATGCCGCCAACGTCTCCAAGCTCACCAAGGCCTGGCAGTACCGCTTCAACCGGGAAGGGAAGACTATCACCGGTCTCAGCGCCAGCGAGCTGTATCAGGAAATCACGCCCATCGTCGTCAACGGCATCATGTACACTCCATCCGGCGATCGCGTGGTCGCGCTGGAGCCCGAAACCGGCAAAGAGCTGTGGACGTATGAAATGCCCGATAAGAGCCTGGCGTCGTTTCGTGGCGTTTCCTACTGGGCCGGCGACCGCAACAATCCCCCGCGTGTTATTTTCACCACCGGCCACAAGATGATGGCGCTGAATGCACGCAGCGGCAAGGTTGATCCAGGCTTCGGCAAGGAAGGCTCAGTCGATCTCGAGGTGGCGTATGCGGGCGCCCCCATCGTCTATAAGAACCTGTTGTTCATCGGAACGAATTTTTACGGACCGGGCGATCGCCACATCAATCCAGCGCTGGATCAACGCGGCGGCCAGGTCCCCGAACAGCACGCCTACGACGTCCGCACCGGCAAAGAGCTGTGGACCTTCCATACGATTCCCCGCGATGGTGAGCCCGGCAACGAAACCTGGGAGGCCAAAGATAGCTGGAAGAATCGCACCGGGAACAACGTCTGGGCCTTCGCACTCACCGTGGACGAGGAGCGCGGCATTCTCTACATCCCGGTCAGCGGACCAGGCGCCAACTTCTACGGTGGCGACCGTCCCGGTAAGAACCTGTTCGGCAATACGCTGGTCGCGCTCGACGCCAACACCGGCAAGATGAAGTGGTATTTCCAGACCGTTCACCATGAGCTGTGGGATTACAACCTGCCGCCCGCGCCCGGGCTGATCGACATCAAGAAGGACGGCAAGACCATTCCCGCGCTCGCGCAAGTGGGCAAGTCCGGGTACATGTTCATCCTGAATCGGGTGACGGGCGAGCCGGTCTACCCGATCGAAGAGCGTCCCGTGCCGAAGTCTAATGTGCCTGGTGAAGCCTCCTATCCCACGCAGCCGTTTCCCTCGAAACCGCCCGCGATTTCGAGGACGAGTATGAGCAGAGCGGACATCGTCACAGCGGAGGACACCACGCCGGACCACGCCAAGGCTTGTCAGGAGCTTTGGGATCGCGCAGGCCTGCACAATGAGGGTCCGTTCACGACGTTTCCTCATCACACCGACGGCGACGATACCAAACCTTCCATCATCTTTCCGGGATTCACCGGGGGCGCCAACTGGGGCGGCACCGCTACCGATCCGAGGCTCGGTTACATCTTCGTCAATACCAAGGACGCTCCGGCGATCGGCTGGATGACCAAGAACCCGAAGTACACCCCCGGGAATCCCGAAGGGTTGGTCGAATACGTCCGCACGGGGCCCTCAGGACTCGGCGGATTCAACGCGCCTGCGCACGATGCGGATGGCAAGCAGATCGGCAATTATCCGTGCTTCAAACCACCATGGGGCCGGCTGATCGCGGTCAACGCCGCGACGGGAGACTTCGCATGGCAGGTTCCTCTAGGCATCACCGAGTCGTTGCCGGAGGGCAAGCAGAATACTGGCTTGTCGAACACGGCTGGTCCGATTGTGACCGCGGGCGGACTGGTGTTCATCGGATCGACTGGCGACAACCGCTTCCGCGCGTTCGATTCGAAAACCGGCAAGGAACTGTGGTCCACCCGCCTCGACTACACCGCCACTGCGGTTCCGATGACGTTCATGGGCAAGAACGGGAAGCAGTATGTGGCGATCGTCGCGGCGACCGGTGGAGGCGGCGGGCGCGGGGGGCGAGGTGGTGCTCCAGCGGCCCAAAATCAAGGCATCTACGTGTTCGTGCTGCCGTAGTTCATTCGCGTTGATTTACGTTCATTTGCGGCTCGATTGTTATACTGGACCACGCTCATGCGCTACCTTTTTCTCTTTCTGACGCTGCCGCTCTTCGCGCAAACTCCGCCTCCAGGCGATTGGCCCCGCTACGGCCGCGACCTCGCCAGCACGCGATTCTCGCCGCTACGCCAAATCACGACCAGCAATGTGGCGAAGCTCAAAACCGCATGGACGTATCGGCTGCGTTCGGATGCCGAACTCGCTCGTGGTGGCCGAGGTGGCGGGATCGGTGGTTATTCCCAGGTCACGCCGATTGTGGTGAACGGTGTGATGTACATCACCGCCGGCAATCGCGTTCTGGCGCTCGATCCGGATTCCGGCAAGGAAATCTGGAAGTACGAAGTCACTGGAGGGAATCCTTCCTCTCGTGGGGTCACCTACTGGCCTGGCGACAAGGACAATCCGCCGCGCATCATCTTCACGGCTGGCCGCCGCATGATCGGCTTGAACGCTCGCACAGGCAAGATGGATCCCGGATTCGGCAAGGAAGGCGAAGTGGATGTCGTGGTGCCCTATAACTCGCCCCCGACGATTTACAAAAACACTCTGTTCCTCGGCGCGAATGTCGGCGAACAGCCGGCTACCGGCGCTCCAGGAGATACTCGCGCCTATGATGCCCGAACCGGCGTGAAGAAGTGGGAGTTCCACTCGGTTCCGCATCCTGGCGAGCCTGGGCACGAAAGCTGGACTGGAGACGAATGGAAGGACCGCACGGGAGTCAACAACTGGGGCTTTTACATGACCGTGGATGAGGAGCGCGACACGCTATACACGACCTATGGCAGCCCCGCCAGCGACTTCTATGGATTCGACCGCGTGGGGAACAACCTGTTCGGCAATTCCGTTGTGGCTCTTGATGTTAACACCGGCAAAGTGAAGTGGTACTTCCAGGCTGTTCACCACGATTTATGGGATATGGACCTGCCTCCCGCACCGGTTCTTCTGGAGTTGACAGTCAAGGGGAAGAAGATCCCCGCGCTCGCCCAGACCGGCAAGGTCGGCTACATGTATATCCTGAACCGGATCACCGGGGAGCCGGTGTTCGGCATCACGGAAACGCCCGTCGCCCAGAGTAAAGTTCCCGGAGAGCACACTTCGCCCACGCAGCCGATTCCGGTGAAACCTCCGCAGCTCGCTCGCCACGAATTCAATCCCGCGACGGAGATGGTCACCGCAGCCGATACCAACGAAGCTCATGCCAAAGCCTGTGCGGACCTGGCGGAGAAGAGCGGTCCGCTGCACAACGACGGTCCGTTCACGCCCTGGGTGTATCGCGAGCCGGGCGCGCCCCCGGTTTCGAGCGTCATCTTCCCGGGAGCGATCGGCGGAACCGACTGGGGCGGGATGTCGGCCGACCCGCGCAGTAACTACGTGTTCGTGAATA
>Ga0105238_10008201_pt1 | contig 10450 bp, 10 predicted proteins | sample KBSC34metaG_FD_81526 | JGI IMG/M metagenome (GOLD analysis project Ga0105238, IMG submission 81526) | Corn rhizosphere microbial communities from Kellogg Biological Station, Michigan, USA - KBS C3-4 metaG | ecosystem: Host-associated > Plants > Roots > Rhizosphere > Soil | place: Michigan, USA...
AAGTTTCCGGCGAATGGCTGCTAGATTCAATTCTCTATACTAGTAGGTAACCCTCCCTTGAACGACTCCATACGTATTCGTGGCGCCCGGGTGCATAACCTGAAGGGCATTTCTCTGGCGATCCCGCACGACCGCCTGACCGTGGTCACGGGTGTGTCCGGATCAGGCAAATCGTCGCTCGCCTTCGACACGATTTACGCCGAGGGCCAGCGGCGCTATGTGGAATCGCTGTCCGCTTATGCGCGGCAGTTCCTGGAGCGCATGGAAAAGCCGGATGTGGATGAGATCGACGGCATCGCGCCTCCGGTGGCGATCCGGCAAAAGAACACCACGCGAAATCCGCGATCGACTGTAGCGACGTCGACCGAGCTGTATGATTTTCTGCGGCTGCTGTGGGCGCGGGCGGGCCGGACTTATTGTCCTAACTGCGGTGTTTACGTGGAACGGGACTCCGTCGATCAGGTGGCCGGTCGAATGCAGGCGCAGGCGGACGGCTCGCGCTGGTATGTGCTGTTTCCGCTTTTGAACGAGAAAACGACGGCGGAAAAATCGACAGACGCCCTGCGCGAGAAATTGTTCGACTTGCGCAAACGCGGATTCAACCGGCTGTATCAAGGCGGGAAGATATTCGAATTCTCGACGCCGGAATCTTTGCTGGATGTCAATTTCTCCAAGCCTGTCTTCGTCCTAGTGGACCGCCTCGCGATCACGCCAGACATCCGGCAGCGCCTAGTGGACGCAGTCGAGATCTGCTATCGCGAATCGGGCGAGGCTATCTTTGAGCCTGCCGGCGGGGGGCAGATACTTCGGTTCAATGAGAAGTTTTCCTGCAAGCTATGCGGCAAGACGTTCACGGAACCAGAGCCCAGCTTATTTAGCTTCAACAGCCCATTTGGTGCGTGCAAACGCTGCCAAGGATTCGGCAACACCATCGACTATGATCTGGACTTGGTGATTCCGAACCGGGCGCTTTCGATCCAGCAGGGTGCGGTGGATCCGTGGACCAAGACCCAATATTCCGGATTCGGGGTCGATTTCAAAAAAGACAACAAGGGCAAGGTTCGGCTGAACGTGCCGGTGCTGGATCTCAACAAGGACGAGATAGCCATTGTCCACCAGCACATTCGCGACTTCTTCAAGGAAGTGGAGAAGAAGAAGTACAAAGTCCACGTGCGCGTCTTTCTGAGCCGATATCGCGGCTATACGCTGTGTCCGGATTGCGGCGGGTCGCGTTTAAGGGCCGAGGCGTTGTGGATTCGGGTTGGAGAGAAGAATATGGCCGAGGTGACGCGCATGAACATCGCGCAGGCCCAGGAATTCTTTCTTTCGCTCCAGCTTGCGCCCGAAGAGATGGCCATCGCCGACAAAGTATTGGTCGAAATCCGGCAGAGGCTGAAGTTCCTGAACGATGTGGGACTCGAATATCTCACGCTGGACCGGCTTTCGGCGACGCTGTCAGGCGGCGAAGCGCAGCGCATCCAGCTTGCAACCTGTCTCGGTTCGCGGCTGGTGGGCGCATGTTACGTGCTCGATGAGCCGTCCATCGGTCTGCACAGCCGCGATACGGCCAGACTGATCGGCATTCTCGAAGAACTGCGCGATATCGGCAATACCATTCTGGTGGTGGAGCACGATCCCGACGTGATGCGCTCGGCCGATCACATCGTCGACCTTGGGCCGGGAGCCGGCGAGAGCGGCGGCAACATCGTTTTCGAGGGCGACTATAAAAAGCTGATCACAGAAGGCACTTCGCTTACCGCCAAGTACCTGCGCGGCGATCTGCAGACGTCCTATATCAGCGGCCGCCGGACGCCCAGCCCCAAGCGCGTCGTACGATTTCTGGGAGCGCAGGCGCACAATCTCAAAGGCATCGACGTATCGATCCCACTCAACGTGATGGTGGCGATCACGGGTGTTTCCGGCTCCGGCAAATCGACGCTGGTGCATGACGTGATCTATCAGACGCTGGAAAAACGTCTGAGCCACGAAGAGGGAAACTCGACGCTGCTGACAGGAACATCGCCCGAAGATTGGGGCGTGCCGCCGGAGAAACTGACGTGCCGCAAGGTGGAAAAAGCCGAACTACTGAAGCAAGTGGTCCTGGTGGACCAATCGCCTATCGGCCGCACGCCGCGCTCCAATCCGATCACCTACATCAAGGCGTTCGATATGATCCGCGAGCTATTCGCATCGACTACGGAAGCCGATCGGCGCGGATACACCGCCGGGCATTTCTCGTTCAACATCCCCGGGGGGCGCTGCGAAACGTGCCAGGGCGATGGGACTGTGACGGTGGAGATGCAGTTCCTGGCGGACGTCGAACTGATCTGCGACGACTGCAAGGGCACGCGTTTCAAGCCCGGCGTTCTAGAAGTTCTGTATCACGGCTTGAACATTCACGAGGTGCTGGGGCTCACCGTGAAGGAAGCGATCTCGTTCTTTTCGGCGACTCCGCGTTTGGCGCAGAAGCTGGAGGTACTGGCGGATGTGGGTCTCGGCTATCTGCGCCTGGGGCAATCGGCCACGACGCTTTCCGGGGGAGAAGCGCAGCGCGTGAAACTCGCCGCCCACCTCTCACAAGCCACCAGCGCGGGTACGCTGTACATTTTCGACGAGCCGACCACCGGACTGCACTTCGACGACATCGCCAAACTGCTGGATGCGTTTGAGAGACTGTTGCGGACAGGTGCGAGCATCCTGATCATCGAGCACAATCTGGAAGTGATTCGCAGAGCGGATTGGGTGATCGACCTCGGGCCCGAGGGCGGCGATGGCGGCGGCAGGATCGTGGCCGAGGGAACGCCGGAACAGGTCGCGGAGGTCGCGGAATCGTATACGGGCAGATATTTGAAAGCCGAGATGAACGCGGCACGGACACCTTGAACACACCCAATGCCACAGACTTCACACGTTGAAAAGCACTTCGAATCGTCGCTAGTGGTGCGCGATGTAGTGATCGGCATGGCCGACGGCCTCACGGTGCCGTTTGCGCTGGCCGCGGGACTGAGCGGCGCGGTGGACGCTTCCACCGTGATCATCGTCGCGGGGCTGGCGGAAGTGGCCGCAGGCTCGATCGCTATGGGACTGGGAGGATATCTCGCGGCCAAAGGCGACGCCGAGCATTACGCGAGCGAACGCCGGCGCGAGGAAATGGAGATCGTCGAACGAACCGACGATGAGCGTCATGAGGTCATGGAGATTCTGGAATCGTACGGCCTGACCAAGGAGCAGTCGCAGCCGATTCTGACCGCGTTTGAGGCGCAGCCGAAAGTCTGGGTGGATTGGATGATGCGCTTCGAGCTGGGACTCGAAGAGCCCGATCCCAAGCGCGCCATCACCAGCGCACTCACCATCGCGGGATCGTATATCGCGGGCGGATTAATCCCCCTGACGCCGTATATGCTCACACCGGATTCGCACGCTGCGCTGCTCGACTCGGTGATCGCTACGCTGATCGCGCTGGCTGTTTTCGGGTATGTGAAGGGGCATTTCACGGGAGCCCCGAAAATCCGCAGTTCGCTGCGGACCACGGCCATCGGCGGCCTGGCAGCAGGAGCTGCGTACCTGATCGCCAAGCTGATCAGTTGACGCGTGCAGATTTTGCAGACGTTCTAGGGCGCCCGGTTTGGCACGCCAGTTGCTATCCCCAGAGCATGAAATTAACGCTTTTGGTGTTTGCAGTAGGTGTCACCGCGTCCGCACAAGCGGTTTCCGTGGGGGTCAAAGGGGGTGTGCCGATTACGGACGCTTTCGATACCGCGCGCGGAAATCAGGCCGCATATGCGACCAATACTCACCGCTATGTGGTCGGTCCCACGGTGCAACTGAATCTGCCCTTTCGATTTTCCATCGAGGTGGATGCGCTGTATCGGCGGCTAGGGTTCGATTACAACCAGTTCGGCGGTCCGGGCAGTCCGACCACGACGAATACTACAGCCAATTCCTGGGAATTTCCGGTGCTTGGGAAATGGGCGATTTTCGGAGGCCCAGCGCGCCCGTTCGTGGATTTCGGAGCGAACTTCCGGCACATCTCGGGTGTGGATCAGATCAAGAATACGGCGGCCGCGGCCAACATCGATGTCACGACGGTGCCCGAGTTCAACAAAGATAACGATATCGGCGCGACGTTCGGCGGAGGCGTCGAATTCAAGCTGGGACACATCCGCATAACTCCGGAATTCCGCTACACACGCTGGGGATCGGAAAATTTCCGCGATCCCGTAGCCGCACTGCTGCGCACTAACAAGAACCAGGGCGACTTCATGATCGGCATCACGTTCTGACAGAATCGAGTGCATGGACTCTGCCGAATTGCGCGCCGTCCAGGCGCCGCTGAAGGCTCGCTATCGCGAGCATCCTGAGGAAGCCACCATAACGCTACGGGCGCGGGCCAGGCTGGATGACACGGCCGTAACCTGCAAAGTGGAAACGGGTCGCGCGCTGGTCGAGGCCGGACTCCATCCTGCAACCGGGGGAGACGGCCTCGCGGCCTGCTCGGGCGATATGTTGCTGGAAGCCCTGGCGGCCTGCGCCGGCGTCACGCTGCGGGCAGTCGCTACGGCGCTCGAGATTCCGATTCAAGGTGGCACCGTGAACGTGGAAGGCGACCTGGATTTTCGAGGCACGCTGGGCGTGACCAAGGATCAGCCCGTGGGATTCAAGGAAATCCGGCTGCGCTTCGATCTGGATACACAAGCTCCCGCCGAGCAAGTAGCCAAGCTGCTCAGCCTGACGGAGCGCTACTGCGTCGTGTATCAGACGCTGCGCCAGCCGCCGCCAGTTAAATTCGTATAGAACATCTTTTCTGGTGCAGAACTTCTATTTGCGTTCGGGGGTGGCGGGAGTTTCTTCCGTCGTCTCCACCAGCTTGTCCACGGCGATACGGTAAATAGCGGGCTTCCCGTGCTGATCGCTCGAGAAGAACACATTCTGGCTGTTGGGCGAAAAGATCGGCGACACTTTGGAGGGATCACTGGCGCGATGCTCACATAGAGTGAATTCGCGGCTGACCGTGCGCACCAGCAGCAGCACGTGCGGCGAGGCTTTGCTTCCGCTGGCGCCGACGAATACGCTGCCGTCGGCGTTTCGCTCGAAACACGCATATTGGGTGGTGTCAGAGATCGCCTTGTCTTCGTTGCTGTCCGGGGTGAATTCGCGGAGGTTGCGCAGCTTGTGCGGGTCGACGGGAACGTTCAGGTACAGGACGGTTCGACCCTCGGGACTCCAAGTGGCTGCCGCGGCCTGACCGTCGGCCAGCCGCAGGCGGTAGTTCTGCTTACCGTCCACATTGGCTAGCCACACGCCCCCGGCCCGGCGGTAGAGCACGGACGCGCGGCGGGGGCGCGGCGAAGGATCGCTGATTCGGTCATCTTCCCGATCGACGTCCGCCAGCGTGGTGGTCATTCCGTCCATCATCCGGATCCACTGCAGACGGTAATGGGAGTCTTTCTTCTCCACCAACGCGGCCGACAACCCGTCGTGGGTGAGGTTCAGTCCGGTAGGCCGATAGCCTTCCGGCGACTGATAGACCTGCCGCGGACGGAGCGTCGCCAGACTGCTCAAATAAAGGCGGCCGCTATCGATGTAACAGATGCTTCGCTCATCGGTGACCAGGGTAAAGCAGGCGGGATCGAAGTTCTCGGCGTCGGTAAGAAGACGGGCTTGGCCGGTCTTGAGATCCAGGCGATAGGCCTGCGTGCTGCCGGACTCGTCACCAGCGTAGATGAGGAAGTTGCCCTTCCGCGAAACGGCTCGCGCATAGTGCGGCGGCAGAGCGCTGGTGTAGGCCGGATCGGTGAGGCGGAAGACCGGAAATTCGGTGGTGGGATCAGCGTAGCGCGTGACGACGGAGGGAGAAAGACTGCCCTTGCCGGTAGTGGCGGCGACGCAAACGCCAGGGAGGGAAGCTAGGAATAGCCTCCGCGAACATCTGTTCGCGAGACTCATCTCTTTGATATTAGCGTGATATTAGCGTTAGAACGGAAGGTCTGGAGGCGCCAGCTCGACCAGCGTTGATTTTGCCAGGTAGGGATACGGGTTTACTGGATTGCCCTGGCGGCGCACTTCAAAGTGGAGATGAGGCGATGTCACCCGGCCGGTTGCGCCCGAGTAGCCCAGTATCTCGCCGCGCCGGATTTCCTGACCGGGGACGACCTCGAATCCGGAAAGATGCGCGTACCACGTCTGGATCCCGTTGCCATGGTCGATCACGACCAGCTTTCCGTAGCCACCGGTAACAAACTCGGCGTGCTCCACCACCCCATCCGCGGTTGCGCGGACCGAAGTTCCCTGGGTAGCGGAGATATCGACTCCCGTATGAAACGCGCCTTCGCCCGAGAAGGGATCCTGGCGGTCGCCGAAACGGCTCAACAGCCTGCCGTTGACCGGCCAGATGGCGGGCATGGTGTTCTTTTGCCAAGCGCGGGGATAACTTCTCTGGATGCGGGAGAAACTGGCAGACTTGAGGAAGTTGTACTGGTCGATGGATTCGCGGAACGTCGGAACCAGCAAGCCGTCATCCTCGAAATCGCTGGAACTATCCACCGGTCTCTTGAGCCCGAGGGCCAGGGTCACTTCGCTAGCCAGCAATTGCAATTCGGCGAGCTGAGCGTCCTTCTGATCGCTCTCCTGACGCAGGGCTTTGTACTGGTGACGTAAAGTATCCACTTCCGTTCGTAAGCTGTTGTAATTGGATATCTTCCACGTCATTCGAAGGTAGCTGGAAACCATGCCAAACAGCGAGAAGGAACCCAGAAGCGCGAGGCCCAAAAGGACGTAGAGGGCCTGGTGCGGGATGTGAATACGGCGCAGTCGTCCGTGAAGTGAATGGGCCAGGACGACCACGAAATAATGCTGCTTCATCTTTGTCTCATTATAGTGGGCTCTGACTGTCGGGTCTGCCAAGGACGAAAGGACAAGACCGCGCCTACTACAGGCCAATTACCGGAAGATGAACGAATGGTAAGGATAGCGTAACGGGAACCCCGAGTCAAGCTGGAGAGGGGTAGACTTTCGGCCAGGAGGGGGGCTTGCTTTCCTGGTGCGGATGAAATAAAACCTAAGGCGAAGTCTGGGGAGGTTCTATGTTGAACGTTCTGACATTGTCGTGGGCATCCGTCACGGTGGTTCTGGTAGGACTGCTGATCTATCGGGCGCTGATCGGCCTGCGCGAAGAAGATCAACTGTTCCTCGCATCCGGCGAGGAGCACCTGGCACGAGAGCAGCAGGTCCTACAGGCGCGTATCGGCCACGTGAACAAGTTCGCGGTCTGGCTGGGAATCCTGTCCGCATTGTTGCTGATCGGCATGGCGACGATGTGGGTCTATGCCAACCTGGGTCTGCACTAAGTAAAATTGAGGTGGCTTGCAGCCACTTCTGATATACGACGGCCGGTGCGGGTTCTGCCGCATCTGGATCGACTATTGGAAGCGGCTGACAGGTGACCGCATCGATTTCGCTCCTTCGCAGGAGGCCGGCAGCCGCTTCCCGCAGATTTCCCCGGAGTCGTTCGCCCAAGCGGTTCAGTTGGTGCGTCCCAACGGTTCCGTCGCGAGCGGCGCTCGCGCGGTGTTTGAAACTCTGGGCCGCGAAGGGATTTACGAGTCTTCCTCTTTCATCGCGGCGTCCACCGAAGCCGCTTACCGGTTCATCGCCAAGCGGCGAAGTTTCTTTTACTGGCTGACGCGGCTGACCTTCGGCAAGCGCATCGAGCCCGCTCGATTCGCGCTGACGCAATGGCTCTTTCTGCGGGTGCTGGCCGCGATTTACATGGTCGCGTTCGCGTCGCTGGCTGTACAGGTGACCGGACTGCTGGGCCAGCACGGGATCTCGCCGGCGCACGATTTCTTCAGTCGCGTGGGGACGGATCTTGGATGGATGCGCTTCTGGGCTGCGCCAAGCGTGTTCTGGTTCAACTCGACCGACAAGATTCTCGCCGGCGCCGCGTGGATGGGAGTGGGACTGGGAGCGGTCCTGTTCATCGGCCGCCTGGAGCGTCTGGCTCTAATCCTGTTGTACGTGCTGTATCTTTCCTTCAGCCTGGCCGGCCAGGAGTTTCTGTCGTTCCAGTGGGATGCTCTACTGCTCGAAACGGGGTTCCTGGCGATTTTCTTTGGCAATTCGAGCGTGACGCAAACAACGATCGCGTGGCTGTATCGTTGGCTGGCGTTTCGGTTGTATTTTCTATCCGGCTTTGTGAAGTTAGCAAGCCATGACCCGACCTGGCGCGGCCTGAGCGCGCTCGATTTCCACTATTGGACGCAGCCGCTGCCGACCATCGTCGCCTGGTACGCGGATAAGCTGCCGCGCGGGTTCCAGCACTTTTCTACTTTTATGGTGCTGGCGATCGAGATCGGCGCGCCGTTCCTGATCTTCATGCCGCGGCGGATCCGCTTGTTCGGGGCCGGATTGCTGCTGAGCCTGGAAGCGCTGATATTCGTGACCGGAAATTACACGTTCTTCAATCTGCTGGCGGTGGCGATCACGCTGTTTCTGTTCGACGACCAAGCTTTGCGCGGCATAGTGTGGACGCCTACCAGACGTGTTCGCGAATGGCTGATGGCGGAGCCGGCTCGAACCGGACGCGTGGGACGCCTCGCGGCGGCGGCGCTGACACTGCTGATTTTGCCGCTGGGTCTCGCACGGATCTTCGAAAACGTTATGGAAGGCTTGCCTGAACCGATCGAAGCCGTCGCCCGTTATTCGTCGCCGTTTCAGGTGGTGAATTCTTATGGATTGTTCGCGGTGATGACGACGGAGCGCTTGGAGATCGTGATCGAAGGGTCGGACGATGGCCAGCAGTGGCAGGCGTACGAGTTTCCGTACAAACCTGGCGATGTGAATCGACCGCCTCGGTGGGCTGCGCCGCATCAGCCGCGCCTGGATTGGCAGATGTGGTTCGCCGCGCTGGGCGACTACCGCACGAATCCCTGGTTTGTGGCGTTCGCCGAGCGATTGCTGGAAGGATCGCCGGATGTGGTGGCTTTACTCGAGAAGAATCCGTTCCCCGATCATCCGCCGCGCTACATTCGGGCGGTGACCTACGACTACAAGTTTTCAACTTGGGAGGAACGTCGCACGACCGGCGCATGGTGGCATCGGGAGCCGCACGGGGAGTATCTGCCGCCGGTGGGATTCCGAACCGCGGCGTCAAGATAGATGCTGAGGCATGTGATAGTCTCTGGTGCATGCGAGCGACCGTGGTCCTCCTTCTGGCTGGCGTTCTAATGGCTCAAGCTCCGCCCGCGGAGCCTCCGGCGGCCAAGGCAGTGGGGACCATGAGCGAGCTGATGATCGACGTGATCTATCCGACCTCGAACTCGGTCTTCTATCTTTTTCGCGCGCCGCCGAAGAACGAAGTCGAGTGGGATAACTTCAAAACCGAGGCGTTGACGCTGGCCGAATCGGCGAATCTGCTCATGATGCCGTCACGCGCCCGCGATCAAGACAAGTGGATGGCGGACGCGAAGCTCCTGTGGGACGTCGGCAATAAGGCGTACAGGGCGGCACAGGCCAAGAACATGGACGCGATCAACGCGTTGAACGACGAACTCAACACGGCGTGCGTGCAGTGCCACATGGACTATCGCCCGGCGTATGGCCGCCGGCCGACGGGCGCCGCCAAACAACAGAAGTAACCCGTGTTCCCCTTGACACCAGCATGGCCAAGGCTGATGCTGTATCGAGGGAGAAGTGCTTTGAAATACGGATTTCTCGCGGGTTTGATGGCAGCAATGGCGGCGGGATCGCTATGGGCCCATCATTCGACTACGGCCGTGTTCGACATGGGCAAGAAGATCCAGGTGACCGGAACGCTGAACCACGTCGACTGGATCAATCCGCACATTTCGATTTATGTGGACGCGAAAGGCGAACATGGTGGAAACGACGCGTGGCACTTCGAGGGCAGCCCGCCGGCATGGTTCCGCAGGGTCGGCGTGAATAAGAACGACATCGCGAAATTCCAGGGCCAGATGATTACGGTGGACGGCGTCCGGGCCAAAGACGGTACGCTGTACGGCTATCTGCAAAAGATTACGTTCGCCGACGGGAGCTCGCTGGAGACCGTGTCGGCAGGACAGATTCCCGAGAAGTAAGGAGCATGGCCATGAAGCTACGACTTCTGAGTATGTTTTCGGCGGGAGTTCTTCTAATGGGACTAGTGGCTGCGCAACAACCTGGGAAGATCAAGCGCACCGCCGACGGACATCCCGATCTGAGCGGACTTTGGGCTTATGCAGTGGACCTGCCGTCGGGCGGGATCAAGCGTCAAGTCGACGGGAAAGTGATCGTCAAGCAAGCGGATCTGAGCAATCGCCGTGCGCCGAAGGGAGAAGTGAAAGGCGCGCTGGCATTCACGGCCGCTCCCGCATACAAGCCCGAGTTCCAAGCCAAGGTGAAGGATCTGATCGACCACGAGAGCCGGACCGATCCGGTGTTTTATTGCGGCCGG
>Ga0105238_10008206_pt1 | contig 10446 bp, 10 predicted proteins | sample KBSC34metaG_FD_81526 | JGI IMG/M metagenome (GOLD analysis project Ga0105238, IMG submission 81526) | Corn rhizosphere microbial communities from Kellogg Biological Station, Michigan, USA - KBS C3-4 metaG | ecosystem: Host-associated > Plants > Roots > Rhizosphere > Soil | place: Michigan, USA...
AAGTCGGGCGTGAAGGAACTGCTGGTGATTTCGCAGGACACGAGCGCGTACGGCGTCGACGTGAAGTACCTCACGGGCTTCTGGAACGGCAAGCCGATCAAGACACGCATGACGGACCTCGTCGCCGCGCTCGGCGAACTCGCCGCGCAGTACGGCGCGTGGGTGCGGCTGCACTACGTCTATCCCTACCCGCACGTCGACGAAATCATCCCGATGATGAACGGCGGCCATATCCTGCCGTATCTCGACGTGCCGTTCCAGCACGCGCATCCGGAAGTGCTGAAGCGCATGAAGCGCCCGGCCAACGCGGAGAAGGTGCTCGAGCGCGTGCAGAAGTGGCGCGAGATCTGCCCGGACCTGACGATCCGCAGCACGTTCATCGCCGGCTTCCCCGGCGAGACGGAAGAGCAGTTCGAAACGCTGCTCGACTTCATCCGCGAAGCGGAACTCGATCGCGTCGGCTGCTTTGCGTATTCGCCGGTCGAAGGCGCGACCGCGAACGAACTGGACGGCGCGCTGCCGGACGACGTTCGCGAAGCACGCCGCGCGCGCTTCATGGAAGTCGCCGAGGAAGTGTCGGCGCAGCGCATTCAGCGCAAGGTCGGCAAGACCCTCAAGGTGCTGATCGACGAAGTCAGCGCAGAAGGCGGCATCGGCCGCACCGCGGCGGATGCGCCGGAGATCGACGGCGTCGTCTACGTCGAGCCGGCGACGAAGGCGTCGAAGCGCTACAAGGTCGGCGACTTCGTGTCGGTGAAGATCACGGGCGCGGACGGCCACGACCTGTGGGGCGAGGTGTAAGCGATGACGGCCGCATTTCCGGAGATCCTCGCGCTCGGCGAGGCGATGATCGAATTCAACCAGTCGCAGCCGGGCCGTCCCGAGTTCCTGCAGGGCTTCGGCGGCGACACGTCGAACTTCTGCATCGCCGCGGCGCGGCAGGGCGCGTCGACGGGCTTCGTGTCGGCGATCGGTGACGATCCGTTCGGCCGCTTGCTGACCGGCATGTGGGCGGCGGAGCATGTCGACACGACCTACGTGCGGATCGACCGGACGGCGCCGACCGGCGTGTATTTCGTCACGCACGGCGCTGACGGCCACCAGTTCGACTATCTGCGCGCGGGCTCCGCGGCGAGCCGCTACACGGTGGCCGACCTGCCGCTCGACGCGCTGGCCGCGGCGAAGGCCGTGCACCTGTCGGGCATCAGCCTCGCGATCAGCGCGGCCGCGTGCGACGCCGCGTTCGCGGCGATCGACCATGCGCGCAGCAACGGCGCGCAGGTCAGCTTCGACACGAACCTGCGCCTGAAGCTGTGGCCGCTGCCGCGCGCCCGCGCGGTGATGCGCGAGGCGCTGCGCCAGACGGACATCTGCCTGCCGAGCTGGGACGACGTCACGGCGCTCACGGGCGCGAACGATCGCGACGCGATCGTCGATGCGATGCTCGAGCACGGGCCGGGGGTCGTCGCGCTGAAGCTCGGCAAGGAAGGCGCGTATGTCGCGACCCCGAACGAACGGCGCGTGGTGCCGGGCTTCGCGGTCGAGGCCGTCGATGCGACGGGCGCGGGCGACTGCTTCGGCGGCGCGTTCGTCGCGCGGATCGTCGCCGGCGACGATCCGTTCGCGGCGGCGCGTTATGCGAACGCGGCGGCGGCGCTGTCGACGACGGGCTACGGCGCGGTCGCGCCGATTCCGCACCGCGAGGCGGTGGAACGTCTGGTGCAGGGCTGACGCGGAGCCCGCACGCCGGCCGCGCGACGCGCTCATTCGAACCTTCGGATGACGCGCGACCTGAACGGGGGCGGGCGGTGCGCGTTCCGCATCGGCCGCTGCCAAACGCTCGTGACGATGTGCATCGGCGACGAGCGACTCATCGCGGCATTTTTCGAGCGAATCTGAAGCAAGGGAGCAAACACAAGGTGGGTCGATATCTGGAATGGCAACGGGCGCTGGTAATCGCCGGCGCGCTGGTGGCGGGCCTCGCGATGCCTGGCGTGGTCGCGGCCCAGCCCGTCGCGCCGGGCGCGCAGCAGGATGAAGCGGCGCCCGTACGGCCGCTGCGGCCGAACCCGGAATTCGCCCGCCTGCCGCGCTACGAGGGCACGCTCGGCGACCGGCCGATCGTCGCGCATCTCGGCCCGAAGACGGACGAGGAAGGCGTGCACGGCGAATACCAGTTCACCGATACGGGCGAGGTGATCCTGCTCGCCGGCGATCGCGACGGCGACACGCTCGAAATCGAGGAATCGAACGACGGCACGAACATCACGGGCGTGTGGATCGGGCGCTTCGATTCGACGGGCGAGCTGAAGGCCGACCGGATGAACTCGGACGAATCGGATCCGCAACCGGTCGTGCTGCGCGCGGCGCCGGGCAAGCGCGCGGCGCTGCAGGTACGCGACGGCCGCGTGCAGGAAATCGAGACTGTCGGCGGCATCGTCAACCTGCGCACCGACGACTGAGCGCGCTGGCTCGGTGCGCGCGGCGCGCATTGTACCGGGCCAACCGCGCCGAATTTGGCTAATCTAGCGACACATTCCGCAACCGAACGGCCTTTCCCCGGGCCTCCTGCCATGACTGCATCCACTCCGAAGCGCGCACTCCAGACCCGCATCGTTCAACCCGACGACGTCATTCCGGACGGCTTCCGTTCGTTCGTGCCGCCGGTTGCGCGTGCCTCGACGGTCGTGTTCCCCGATCTCGCGACGATGCGCGCGCTGGTCTGGCACAACGACAACCAGTGGCGCTACGGCCTGCACGCGACCCCGACGTCGCTCGCGCTCGCGCAGCGGCTGGCCGAGATCGAGGGCGGCACGCATGCGCTACTGCAGCCGTCGGGCCTCGCGGCGATCATGAACGTCTATTTCGGGATCGTGAAGGCGGGCGACGACGTGCTGATCCCGCACAACGTCTACGGGCCCAACGCCGATTTCGGCAACTGGCTCGCGAAGGATTTCGGCATCACCGCACGCTTCTACGATCCGCTCGTCGGCGCCGGGATTGCCGAGCTGATCCAGCCGAACACGCGCTTGATCTGGATCGAGGCGCCGGGCTCGGTGACGATGGAAGTGCCCGACGTGCGCGCGATCACGACGGTCGCGCAGGCGCGCGGCATCGCCACCGCGATCGACAACACGTATTCGGCCGGGCTCGCGTTCAAGCCGTTCGAGCATGGCGTCGACATCTCGGTGCAGGCGCTGACCAAGTATCAATCGGGCGGCAGCGACGTGCTGATGGGCGCGACGATCACCGCGAACGCGGAACTGCACGCGCAATTGAAGCTCGCGCGGATGCGCTGCGGGATCGGCGTTTCGGTCGACGATTGCTCGCTCGTGCTGCGCAGCCTGCCGAGCATGCAGGTGCGCTTCGATGCGCACAGCAAGAGCGCGCTGGCGCTCGCGCAGTGGCTGAAGGCGCGGCCGGAGATCGCGGCCGTGCTGCATCCGCAGTTGGCCGATTGCCCGGGACACGCGTCGTTCGTGCGCGACTTCACCGGCGCGGGCGGGCTGTTCTCGGTGGTATTCGATGAACGCTACGGCAGCGAGCAGATCGATCGTTTCGTCGAGGCGCTCGAACTGTTCGCGATCGGCTGGAGCTGGGGCGGCGCGTGCAGCCTCGCGATGCCTTACGACGTCGCATCGATGCGTGAGGACTGGTCGCATCGCGGCACGCTGGTGCGCTTCTACGTCGGTCTCGAGGACGAAGCCGACCTGCGCGCGGACATCGAGCGCGCGCTGCAGGCGACGCTCGGCCGATAAAGAAACCGCGGCGAAAAACACAACGCCGGCGCGAGGCAACTCGCGCCGGCGTTTTTCATGGGCGGCTTGCGCGGATCAGAACAGCCGCAGCAGCCCGTCGAGGCCGACATGGTCGAATGCGACGGTGGCCGCACCGCGCACGACGGGCTTCGCGTGGAATGCGACCGACAGCCCGGCTTCGGCCATCATCTTCATGTCGTTCGACCCGTCGCCCATTGCGATCGCGCGGGTAGGCTTGATGCCGAGCGATGCACAGGTCTCGCGCAGCAGGCGCGCCTTCACGTCCGCGTTGACGATCTCGCCGAGCACCTTGCCGGTCAGCTTGCCGTCGACGATCTCGAGCGTGTTCGCATGCGCGAAGTCGATGCCGAGACGTGCCTTCAGGCGCTCGGTGAAGAACGTGAAGCCGCCCGACACGAGCAGCGTCTTCAGGCCCGCGGCCTTCACGCCGGCGAGCATCTTCTCGGCGCCCGGCGACAGCTGCAGCCGTTCCTCGTACACGCGCTCGAGCGCCTGCGCGTCGAGGCCCGCGAGCAGCGCGACGCGGCGCGTGAGGCTTTCGTTGAAGTCGCGGATCTCGCCGCGCATCGCCGCGTCGGTGATCTCCGCGACCTGCGTCTTCAGCCCGCAGAAATCGGCGATCTCGTCGATGCATTCGATCGTGATCAGCGTCGAATCCATGTCCATCACGGCGAGCCCGAAGTCGCCGAGCGTGCGGCCGGCTTCGACGAAGCCGAAATCGAGCGCATGCGTGCCGCAGTACGCGTCGATGTCGAGACGCTGCGCGGGGTTCGCGTTTTCGATGCGCAGCGCGTGTTCGTCGGTCTGCACGATGCGGGTGCCGCGCGACAGCGCGAGCAGCGGTTTGTGATGCGCGTCCGACAGCGGCGCGAGACTCTGGATGACGAGGTTGTGGGTCATGGCGGAATGATTGAAAGCGAATGAAACGCGTGCGCGGCCGGCATGCGACCGCCTGCGAGCGCGGGCCCTGTCCGGCGTCGGGCCGCTGCGTCGCGAACGCGCCATTGTAGCCGGTTGGTATCCGGTCGCGGCCGGATCGCCGCGGATGGCCGGCCAGCGTCGGCGTCAGCGCCGCTCACCGGATGGCGTTCAGTGTTCGTCCGCGCGATCCCAGTAAGGCGGATCGCCGAAGTGTTCGGCCAGGAACGCGATGAACGCGAGCGTCTTCAGCGGCACGTGCGCGCGGCTCGGGTAGACGGCCCAGATCGCGACATCGTGCGCGAACGGGTAGCCGTCGAGCACGGTGACGAGCGTGCCGTCCGCGAGCAGCGGGCCGACGTCCCAGGTCGACTTGATCGCGATGCCGAAGCCGTCGACGAGCGCTTCGCGGATCGCCTCGCCGTTGCTCGCGACGAGCCGGCCGCCGACCCGCACGGTGAGCGGGCCCTGCGGCGTGACGAACGACCAGTCGCGCTGGTCGCCGAGGATCACGCATTCGTGCTGCGCGAGCTCGGCCGGATGGCGCGGCGTCCCGTGTTCGGCGAGATACGCGGGCGAGCAGCACAGCACGCGCCGGTTCGCGGCGAGCTTGCGCGCGACCAGCGTCGAATCCTTCAGCGCGCCGAGGCGGATCGCGACGTCGTAGCCGTCGTCGACGAGATCGACGATTTCGTCGGAGAGCCGCAGGTCCAGCGACACGGACGGGTAGCGGCGCAGGAACGCGGGAATCACCGGCGCGACGTGCTGGCGGCCGAACGACGACGACATCGACACTTTCAGCCGTCCATACGGCTCGCTGCGGCCGTGGCCGACCGACGCCCGCGCGGCGTCGGCGGCCGACAGCAGCGCCTCGGCCCGGGCCATGAAGACTTCACCGTCCTGCGTGAGGCTGATGCGACGGGTAGTGCGATGCAGCAATCGCGCGCCGAGCTGGCGCTCGAGCTGCGCGATGCGCGCGCTGGCGACCGCGGCCGACACGCCGAACTCCCGCCCGGCGGCCGTCACGTTCGCCAGCAGCGCGGCGCGCACGAACAGGCCGACGTCGAGGAGGTCGAGCGGCTTGTCCGGAGCCGGAATCTGATCGGAGCCCATTATTCTGAAATTCCTGAAAATGTTTCAGGAAATATAGCGGTTTTCTCGAAAGATCGGGCGGCCTACGATGGCATGCATGGGGCTGCGCCGCGGCCCGCCCGATTTCCCTGAAGGAGTTTCGTGATGAAAGCCGTTGGACTGACCCGTTACCTGCCGATCGACGACCCGCAGGCGCTGCTCGACGTGGAACTGCCGCAACCGGTGCCGGGCCCGCGCGACCTGCTCGTGAAGGTCGAGGCGATTTCCGTGAACCCGGTCGACACCAAGGTGCGCGCGCCGAAGGCGCAGGTCGAGGAAGTACCGCGCGTGCTCGGCTGGGATGCGGCCGGCACGGTCGTCGCGGTCGGTGCCGAGGTCACGTTGTTTCGGCCCGGCGACGAGGTGTTCTACGCGGGCAGCATCACGCGCGCCGGCGCGAACAGCGAATTCCATGTGGTCGACGAGCGGATCGTCGCACGCAAGCCGCGCACGCTCGATTTCGCGGCGTCGGCCGCATTGCCGCTCACCGCGCTCACCGCATGGGAGGCGCTGTTCGACCGGCTGCGCGTGTCGCCGCAGGGCGCGGACGCGGGCAAGTCGGTGCTGATCATCGGCGGCGCGGGCGGGGTGGGGTCGATCGCGATCCAGCTCGCGAAGACGCTCGGCAAGCTGCGCGTGATCGCGACCGCGTCGCGCCCGGCGTCGGCCGAATGGGTGCGCTCGCTCGGCGCGGACGACGTGGTCGATCATTTCGGCGACCTGCCCGCGCAGCTGCGCGACATCGGCCATCCGGAGGTCGACTACGTGCTGATCTTCAACGACACGGACCATCATTTCCCGGCCGCGGCGGAAGTCATCCGGCCGCAGGGCGGCATCTGCACGATCGTCGAGAACGGCAAGCCGGTGCCGGTCGAACTGCTGAAGGCGAAGAGCGCGGCGTTTCACTGGGAATTCATGTTCACGCGCGCGATGTTCGAGACGCCGGACATGATCGAGCAGCACAAGATCCTGAGCGAGGTCGCGCGGCTCGTCGACGGCGGCACGCTGCGCACGACCGTCGGCGAGCAGCTCGGCACGATCAACGCGGCGAACGTGCGGCGCGCGCACCAGTTGCTCGAGGGCGGCCGCGCGATCGGCAAGCTGGTGCTGAGCGGCTTCTGAGCCGGCGTCGCGCGTAAGGGCGGCTGCGTCGCGAACGCAAGCGGGGTAACACCCGATGCGTTTGCGGCGCATTGCATCCCGCTTGGCGGTAGACTGGCAACGCATCATGCATCGAAAACCGCGCGGCACGCGCGTGCCGCCGCATTACAAGGAGGTCAGCATGAGCCAACGCAGCTTGTCAGTCGCCGCATCGTGGTCGGCCGTGTTCGCGGCGGCGTGCGTCAGCGCGAGCGTATTCGCGGCGCCGCCGGTCAAGGGCAGCCTGAAGGGCGGCGGGACAGGGCAGCTCGAATACACCGTCAAGGTCGACTCGAAGACCTTCGGCAATACGCAGGAGACTCGCAAGATCCGCTCGGGCGAAACGGACGACTTCAACTGGAAGTCGGTGCCGCCGGGCGGCGCGGTCGCGATGCCGGACGGTTGCCCGAACGCCGACAACCTGCCGCGCGACGCGAACGGCGCGATGGTGCGCCAGACCCAGGTGCGGCTCGCGCCGTCGGTCGACGCGAAGGGGATCGCGAACGTGCAGATGAGCTTCCAGGCGGCCGCGCCGAAAGGCACGCGCAACGCGAGCGCGGGCGGCAAGTCGCTGCAATGCCCGGACGTCGTGTCGGTGAGCCAGGTCAAGTGGGTGTCGCTTTCGACCAATGGCGGTTCGAAGACGGTCACGATGAGCGACGGCACCAGGGTGACGGTGTCGATCAAGCACTGAGCGCAGTGCGCGGGCCGGCCGCGGCCGGTGCGCGCGCAACCAATTGCGGTGTGTTGCAGAGCCGCGCGCGACGGTTTCGTGGCGCGCGGCTTCGGGCTTTTCATCGTTCATCGTTCGACGTTCGACCTCGTCGAGCCCGGCGTGCGTGACGTCACGCAGGTGTCACGCTATCCTCGCGGCATCCGCCACCTCCTTCCCCGAACGACATTCCATGAAACATCGCATGCGCGCGCTGCTGTCGGCCGCTGCGTTCGTGGCCGCCCATGCGCAGGCGGCCGACGATTGCAGCTTCGTGAAAAAAATCGAGCTGCCGTCACGGCAGCAGACCGCCGTCGTGTCGAGCGGCGCGCTCGAACCGTGCTCGACGGGCAGCTATGCGGTGCGCGTGTATTCCACCGCGCATGCGGCGCCCGGCTTCGATACGGACGACTACGTGACGGGCGTGCTGCATGCGCGTGACGGCACCGTCGCCGATGCGTTCACCGCCAACCTCGGCGCGCGTGCGCCGCAGGCGCTCGTCGTCACGACGCGCTCGGCCGGCAGCGGCGGTTATGTCGGTGCGCAGGCCTATGTGACGACGCCGCGTGCAGTGCGGCTCGTCGCGTCGGTCGACGGGCTGGCGCCCGATGCCGACGTGATGGCCGCGTTGCGTCAGGCGCTCGGAAAGCGCCGCGCGGGCCGCTGACCGCCCGCCGCGCGAAGGCCGCGTGCGTGGCGGCAGGCGCGCGTCACGGCGCGCGTTCCTCGAGCCGCGACGCGAGAAAGCGGTGATCGGCCGAGAACAGCCGGCGATACGTCATCAGCACCGCGCCGACGGTACCGAGCGCGGATGCCGCGGCGATCAGGAACATGATCACGATCTGATAGCGCACGGCCTGCAGCGGCGACTGGCCGGCCAGCACCTGACCCGTCATCATCCCCGGCAGGCTCACGACGCCGACCACGGCCATCTGGTTGAGCGTCGGCAGCATGCCCGCGCGCACCGCTTGGCGCGCGGCGTCCTGCGCGGCTTCCCAGCGCGTTGCGCCGAGCGCGAGTGCGGTCTCGACGCGGTCGCGCCGCGCGGTCAGTTCCTCCATCATCCGCTCGACGCCGAGCGACACGCCCGTCAGCGTATTGCCGAGGATCATGCCGAGGATCGGGATCACATATTGCGGCGCGTACCACGGATGAATGCGGATCACGACGAACAGGCCGATCGCCGCGACGAACCAGCTGCTGAACCAGATCGACGCGATGCTGTCGACGCGTTGTCCGCGATACGCATGCTTGCCGCGACCGGCGCCCGCGAAGCCGGCGATCAACGTCATCAGCGCGGTGATCGGCAGCACGACGCTCCAGTGCGGATGGCCGAACACCCAGCCGAGCACGTAGCCGATCGCGAGCAGCTGCACGACGGTGCGCACGGCGGCGAGCGCGAGCTTGCGCCCGAGGCCGAGCGACAGCGCGGCCGAGATCGCGCCGTTGACCGCGACGAGGGCGGCGGCGATGCCGACGTCGACGAGACTCAGTTCCTGCAGGGACGGGCTCATTGCGCCGCCTGCTCCGCGCGCGCGGCGTGCAGCACGCCGGCCTGCATCACGAGCCGCATCGTGCCGATCCGCGCGGCCTGCGCCGGATCGTGCGAGATCCACATGTACGCGCGCGCGTCGGGTGCCGCGTCGAACCACGCGCCGACGAGCGCTTCGATTGCGCGCGTCGACTCGGGGTCGAGCGCGGATGTCGGCTCGTCGAGCAGCAGCACGTCGGGATCGAGCTGCAGCACGCGCAGCAGCGCGGCGATCTGCGCTTCGCCGCCCGACAATTCGCTCGCACGCTTGTCGAGAAAGTCGGCGCCGCGACCGGCGCGCGCCGCGAGTGCTTCGGCGCGCGCACGGTCGAACGTCGCGTCGCGATAGATCGCGAGCGAGTACGGGTAGCGCAATTGCCCTTCGACGGTGCCGTCCATCTGCGCGGGCCGCTGGCGCACGTACGCGACACGGCGCCGGTAGCCCGGAATCGCGCCGCGCCGGATGCGCTTGCCGCGCCACAGGATGTGACCGCCGTCGAGCGGATCGAGCAACGCGAGCGCGCGCAGCAGCACGCTTTTGCCGGAACCCGACGCTCCCGTGATAGCAATTCGCGATCCCGCGGCGAGGCTGAAGTCGGTCGGCGTCAGCAACGTCTTGCCGCTGCTGGGGTCGCGGCGCGTGATCTGTTGCGCATCGATGAGGCCGGTGGGGACGGTCATGTCACAAATGAAAAAAAGCGTTAATGGCGCCGAAGCATTGGGGCAGCGTGCGCCATAATACCGATTGAAAGCCGCCGGTGTCGTGTTCGATTCACTCACGGGAGGGGCCCGACATGGCGCGCAAACTCTGCAGAACAACAACGGAACCGCCATGACGCTAGCTCGAGCCATCGGCAAGTCGGCTGCATGGATCGTCGGTATCGTCGCACTGATCATCGCGGCAACCGGCGTCTTCATTTTCACGTTCGACTGGAACCACGCGAAACCGTGGGTCAACGAACATGTGAGCACCGCACTTGGCCGTTCGTTTGCGATCCACGGCGATCTCAGGGTCGACTGGCATCGCCCGCAAGGCGAGACCGGCTGGCGCGCATGGGTGCCCTGGCCGCGCTTCTCGGCCACGCAGCTCGAGATCGGCAACCCCGACTGGGCGAAGGGCCCGAAGTTCGTCACGCTCGACGCCGCCCACTTCGATCTCGCGATTCTCCCGCTCTTCACGCACCAGATCGTCATTCCGTCGATCGACGCCGTCAATCCCGCAGTCGACCTCGAGC
>Ga0105238_10008207_pt1 | contig 10446 bp, 5 predicted proteins | sample KBSC34metaG_FD_81526 | JGI IMG/M metagenome (GOLD analysis project Ga0105238, IMG submission 81526) | Corn rhizosphere microbial communities from Kellogg Biological Station, Michigan, USA - KBS C3-4 metaG | ecosystem: Host-associated > Plants > Roots > Rhizosphere > Soil | place: Michigan, USA...
CAAGTTAAAGCCGGACACGGTTCTCACCGCCTGGCTTTACGCCGTCACGCGACGCACGGCGATTGATGTCATCCGCAAAGAATCCCGCCGCCAGTTGCGCGAACAAATCGCCTATGAAATGAATACCATGAATGCGGACGCCGCCAACTGGAGCCAAATCGAGCCGCTGCTGGACGAGGCCATGAACGGCCTCGACGAAACCGACCGCGCCGCCGTGCTGCTCCGCTATTTCGAGAACAAATCCCTCCGCGAAGTCGGCGAAGCGTTGGAAACAAACGACGATGCCGCACAAAAACGCGTCAGCCGCGCCGTGGAACGGCTGCGGGAATTTTTCGCCAAACGCGGTATCACCGTTGGCGCGGGTGGATTGGTGGTCGTCATTTCGGCCAACGCCGTGCAAGCCGCGCCGGTGGGCTTGGCCGTCACCATTTCCGCCGTCGCGCTCGCGGGCACAGCAGCCACCACTTTCAGCCTCATTGCCGCCACCACCAAAACCATTGCCATGACTACACTCCAAAAAACCCTCGTCACCGCCACGGTGGCCGTGCTCGCCGGCGCGGGCATCTACGAAGCCAAGCAAGCGCACGACGCGCAGAAGGAAAATTCAAGGCTGCGCGCCGAGCAAGCACCATTGGCGGACGACATCGCAAAACTGCGCGCGGAGAATGAAAAGCTCTCCAGTGTCGTAGCCGAGGCGAAGAACCAACATAAGCTCACACAGTCGCAGTTCAGCGAGCTGCTGAAATTGCGCGGGCAGGCGGGGCAGGCGAAAACAGCGATGCAGGAACTGGCGAAGGCACAGGCGGCGTTGAAAAAACAGAAGTCCGCGATGCCCGGATCTTTCTCGGCCGCGATGGCGGGCAGCATTGCATTTGAGAAAAATCGAGACGCCGCCCGCGTCGCGCAAATGAAGACGGCGCTGAACCTTTCCGACGCGCAGGTGCAGTCCATCACCGACATTATGTTCACCCACATAGACCGACGGAACGAAATGTTTCAGCAGGACATCAGCAACGGAAATATAACGTCCATTACCAACAGAGACGGCGTCATTACGCAGATGGGGAACAGCCGCGAAAACGGCGAAACGCAGGAGGATGAAATCAAGGCGCAGCTCTCGCCCGACCAGGTCGCGGAATATGACGCGTTCAAAAAAGGTGAAGAAGCGTCGACCCATGATAAAGCCGTGAGTTCGGAGGCTGCCGCCTTAGCAACGGAATTTTCCCTGACGCCGGAGCAGCAGCAACAGATTCAAGAACAGATGGCACAGAGCGGATTGGACACCACCGGCAGAATTTCGATGACCGACACCAATCTGGCCGCTGCCTGGCTCGCCACGGGCGACCAATCCATTATCGCGCAGATCGCCATGAAACAATCACTGGAACGCCTGACGAACCGGCTGAACCTGCTTCAGTCCGTGCTCACGCCCGCGCAACTTGAGAAATACCGGCAGGAACAACAGGCGCAGATCGAGGCGATGAAAGACTCGATGAGCATATTCACACCACAGCCAAACGGCGCGCCGCCGCAATGAATTGAAATCGCCATCCCAAGCGCCGGATGTCGCGGCGGAAGTGCGCGCCTTCAAATTGGATGAACTCCACGACAGCGATGTTATTGACAGTGGCGTGATTTTGACCAAACAAGATTATGAAAATGCCCAAACTTGAAAAAGAAATTCTCGCACGCACCAAGGTTGCCACAAGGAACCCCGGTCTTAAGCGTGCTGATATCGTGGAATGGGCCTTTGGCGAGATTTGTCCCCGCCAAGACGAGGTCGTGGTTCCGCTGCCTGACATCGGTTGTAACGTCTGTATGCCGAAAATCAAAGACTGGCGCCGCCGATAACTTTTCCTTTGGATCCTTCTTGGCGTCAAAACGCCTTCGCCGCGATGTCGCGGCGGAACTGCGCGCCGTCGAAATGGATTTTTCCTTTCCCTGTCCGATTTTGTCGGTGGCGGCTACTATCAGGTGAGTGAACGATCAAACCGACCCGCAACTGCTGCGCGCCTACGCTGAAAACCGCTCCGAACCTGCGTTCGCCGAACTGGTTCGCCGTCATGTGGATTTCGTCCATTCCGCCGCGCTACGCATGGTTTGCGATTCGCACCTCGCCCAGGACGTGACGCAGGGCGTGTTCGTCGCCCTCGCGAAAAATGCCGACGAAATCAAGGATCACCCGGTGCTGTCCGGCTGGCTGCATCGCACCGCACAAAACATCGCCGCGCAAACCGTCCGCACTGATGTGCGCCGTCGCGCGCGCGAATCGGAGGCTGCCACCATGAATGAAATGCTTGCCACTGCACCGGACGCCAGTTGGGAACAGATCGCCCCGCAGCTCGACGCCGCGCTCGGCGAACTGGGCGAAGCCGACCGCGATGCGTTGCTGCTGCGCTACTTTGAACGCAAGTCCGCCCGCGAGATGGCCCAAACCCTGGGCGTCAGCGAAGAAGCCGCGCAAAAGCGGGTGAACCGCGCCGTGGAACGGCTGCGGGAATTCTTCGCCAAACGCGGCGTCACCGTCGGCGCGGGCGGATTGGTCGTCATCATCTCTGCCAACGCCGTGCAAGCCGCGCCCGCCGGTCTCGCCACCGCCATTTGCGCCGCCTCTCTCACTGGCACTGCCGTTGCCACTTCCACCGTAGTCACCGCCACCAAGACCATCGCCATGACCACCTTCCAAAAAATCGCGATCACCGCCACCATCGCCGCCCTCGTCGGCACCAGCCTCTATGAAGTTCGCCAAGCTTCGCTGCTGCGCGACCAAAACCAGGCGCTCCGGCAACGACTGTCGCCGCTGGCAGAACAGCTCGATAAATTGCAAAGCGAACGTGACAGCGCGATCAACCGGCAGGTTTCCCTGACGGAACAGATGGAGAAAAACAAAAGTGACAATGGCGAATTGTTGAGGCTCCGCGGCGAAATCACACGACTGCGCGCGGATGCCAGCCGCGCAGATGACCCGGCGCAAACAGCGGCGAAACAATGGTTCAATCGCGTGGCACAATTGAAACAGCGCCTGGCCCAAACTCCCGGGGCAAACATCCCGGAACTGAAATTGCTCGACGACGAAGACTGGCTCGCTGCCGTGAAAAACCCGCACCTCGAATCCGATGTGGAATATCGCCGCGCCTTGAGCACCTTGCGTCAGGCCGCTGAAAGCAAGGTTGTCTCGACATTTCAGCAGGGATTAAGGGAGTTTATGAAAAATAATGGAAAACAGTTTCCGACCGGCTTGGACCAATTGCAGCCATACTTTGACTCACCAATGGATGAGGCCATTTTGCAACGCTGGGAAATCACCTCGCCCAAAACAGTCCCCAGTCTCGGCGTGGGCAGGGATTACATCATCACACAAAAACAGGCGGTTGATGACGTCTTCGACACCCGATATGCCGTCGGTGCGGATGGTTTTGGCAGCACGGATTTCCTGTCCGCGGAAACCAGGACGGTTATGAACCCTGTCTATGATGCCTATCGGGCTGCCCACAATGGTGAATGGCCGCCCCACCAATCTCAACTGTTGCCCTACGCCACCACACCGGAGCAACAAACTGCGCTCCAGAAACTGATCCTGCGCGATTCCAGTTCAAATTGATGCCCCGGCGGCAGGCGATGCTGGAAAACCGGGATTTTCTCTTTCCCTGTCCGATTTTCCCTCCGGCGGTTACTATTCAATGAGTGACCAGCCAGACCGACCAGCAGCTGTTAAGCGACTTCGCCGGACACCGTTCCGAGGCGGCGTTCTCCGAACTCGTCCGTCGGCACATTGACTTCGTCTATTCCGCCGCCCTGCGGATGGTCCAGGACACTCATCTCGCCAAGGACGTGGCACAGGGCGTCTTTGTGGCCCTGGCCCAAAACGCCCCGCAACTCACCGACCGACCTTCCCTGTCCGGCTGGTTGCATCGCACCGCTCAAAATCTTGCCGCCAACATCGTCCGCACCGACGTGCGCCGCCGCACCCGTGAACAGGAGGCCGCCGCCATGAATGAACTGCTTTCCAACCACGCCGACGCGGACTGGGAAACCATCGCCTTCCACCTCGACGCCGCACTGGGCGAATTGAGTGAACCGGACCGTGAGGCCGTGCTCCTCCGCTATTTTGCCCGCCAGTCCGCCCGCGAAATGGCGCAGACCCTCGGCCTCAGCGATGAAGCCGCACAGAAACGCGTCTCCCGCGCCGTCGAAAAACTGCGCGAATTCTTCGCCCGCCGGGGTATTTCCATTGGTGCCGGCGGACTGGCCGTCGTCATCTCCGCCAACTCCATCCAGGCCGCCCCCGCCGGCCTCGCCGCCGCCATTTGCGCCGCCTCTCTCACCGGCACCGCCGTTGCCACTTCCGCCGCTGTCACCGCCACCAAAACCATCGCCATGACCACCTTCCAAAAAATCGCGATCACCGCCGCCCTCGCCGCGCTGGCCAGCGCCGGCATCTACGAAGCCCATCAGGCCGCCCAACTGCGCGGGGAAAATCAATCCCTGCGCCAGCGCATGGACCAACTGGCCTCCGAAAATGAAAAGCTCGCCACCCGGCCCGCACCGGAGGCACAAGCACAGCTATCGCTGCTGGCAACCACCCCGGCGGTCACAAATCAACCCCTGCTCACCATCACCGGCCCCACGAATTTCTGGGCCAGCCTCACCAATCGGATGATGGATATTAAACTGACCCATGAACAGGCGGAAGCCTTCCTCAATGCCAATGGCCGCAACGCCGCCAACCTCCTCGCCGCTTTTCGTACCACGCACGACGCCTCCCTGTTGCGGGAGGCCATGAGCAAATTCCCCAACGACCCGCAGGTCGCCTTCGAGGCCACACAAGGCACCATTTCAGGCTCGCTGCATCTTTCCCCCGCTGAACAACGCCAGTGGTTGGATACCTTCGAAAAATCCGCTCCCAACAACTCGCTGGCCAATTACCTCTCCGCCGCCAGCTATTTCAACAACGGCGATATCGAACAGGGCATCCAGGAACTTACCGCCGCCTCCGGCAAGAAATTGGATGATTACAACGCCAGCCGCGCGGAAAGCGATATCGAGGCTTATCTAGCCGCCGGCTATTCTCCCGCCGAGGCCGCCCAATTCGGCACCTCACAACTCCTCCTCCCGCAACTCAAACAGTTGAAAACACTCACCCAGCAATCAGCCCAGTTGGCCGATGCCTACCGCCAATCCGGCGATACCGCCGCCGCCCAGAACGTTTTGCAACTCGCCGACACCCTCGGCCGGCAATACGCCACCCCCGCTGCCGGTGAACCCCTCATCAGCCAGCTCGTCGGCATCGCCATCGAAAAGATCGCCCTCGGCGGCATGGACCCCAACGCCCCCTACGGTGACAACGGCCAGACCGTCCAGGACCGGCTCAACCAACTGACCCAACAAAGGCAACAGATCAACCAAGTAGACCAGCAAGCCGAGCCGCTGCTTTCCTCCATGACCCCCGAAGATGTCGTCACCTACAAAAACCGTTGGCTTATGCTCGGCGAAGCCGATGCCCAACAATGGCTCATCAACAAATACGGCCACCAATAAATCCACTCGTAGCGGCACCTTGGCAGAACACCACCTCCCTTAGCGAAGCGCCCGGATATTTGTAGGAGCCGACGTGAGGAGGCTCTGACTAGATCACCAACCCACGACTGGAGATACCCCTAACGATCCAAATTCTAAGGAATATCTCTGCACGTTCCCCCTCTCCCAGCGGGAGAGGGCCGGGGTGAGGGAGAATCACCAAACAAACTAAACTCCACCGTCAAAACGCCTTCGCCGCAATATCGCGCCTGAAATGCGCCCCTTCAAACCGGATGCACTCCACCGCCGCATACGCCGCCGCCTGTGCTTTCTTCAAATCCTTGCCCAGCGCCGTCACGCCCAGCACCCGCCCGCCATTGGTCACGATCTGGCCATCCTTCAACGCCGTGCCCGCGTGGAACACCTTTGTGCCCGGCAATTTGTCCGCCGCCTCAAGCCCTGTGATGACCTTGCCTTTCGGATAATTCCCCGGATAACCGCCGCTGGCCATGATGACACACACGCTGGCCTCAGGTTTCCATTTCAATTCGTGCTTCGCCAATGTGCCGCTCGCGCTGGCGTCCAGCAGCTCGACAAGATCATTTTCCAGCCGTGTCAGGTAAACCTGCGTCTCCGGATCCCCAAAGCGCGCATTAAATTCCAAAATTTTCGGGCCGTTCTGCGTCAGCATCACCCCCGGATAAAGCAGACCGCGATAATCGATGCCTTCCGCCACGCAGCCGCGCATGAACGGCTCCAGCACCGCGCGCGCCGTCTCTGCCAGTTGTGCCTCCGTCAAAAACGGCGTGGGCGAATACGTTCCCATGCCGCCGGTGTTCAACCCTAGGTCGCCATCCAGCGCCCGCTTGTGGTCTTGCGAGGTTGGAAAAATCTTTGCCGTTGTGCCGTCGCACAAGGCATGCAGGGAAACCTCGACGCCCTCCAGAAATTCCTGCACCACCACATTCGCCCCCGCCACGCCAAACGCCTTGCTGACCATGATCTCGTCCACCGCCTTCTCCGCCTCGGCCTGGTTCATGCAGATCAAAACCCCCTTGCCCAGCGCCAGGCCATCCGCCTTCACCACGCACTTGCCTCCGAGCGTCGCGCAAAATTTTTTGGCCGCCACCACATCCGAAAACGTCCCCGCCGCCGCCGTCGGGATGCCGTACTTCTCCATGAACTTCTGCGAGAAAACCTTCGAAGCCTCAAATTGCGCCGCCTTCCGGTTCACGCCCCAGATCTTCAAGCCGTAATTCTGGAACAGGTTCACGATTCCCAGCGCCAGCGGATTGTCCGGTCCGACCACCGTGAAATCAGCCTTCTTTTCCTGCGCAAACTCCAGCAGCTTCGCCAGGTCTTCCGCGCCGATATTGACGCATTCTACCGCCGCGCCATTTTTGGCCAGCCGTTCCTGCGCGATGCCCGCATTGCCCGGCGCACACCACATCTGCGTGACATGCGGTGATTGCGCCAGTTTCCAGACCAGGGCGTGCTCACGTCCGCCCGAACCGATGACTAAAATTTTCATGAATGCGCCCGCAGATTACACCGTCCGAAAAAATTAGAAAGTTCAGATACAGCCAAACCAGGTGGAAACTGTCGCGCTGTGACGGTTTATGACTGCGCAGCAACCACTGTCCCCAATAACTCCACGACTGGATGGATGCAACTGTTCACAAAAATAAAATGCGCCCAAAATATGCTCCTCTCCTTGGGGAGAGGAAACAGGTGAGGGAGGACAATCATCAAACGAAAAATTACCCCGTTACTCCAAACCCCCATTCAAATTCTTCGCTTCCCCCTTCTCCACCTTCAGCTCCACCACCTTGCCACCATACCGTACCTTCACCCGCCCATCACCACTGACATTTCTGATCGTGACCGACGCCAGCTTCCCATCCTTCCATTTGATGCCCACTTCGTATCCGCCTCGCGCTCGCAACCCCGAAACCTTCCCCACCGGCCACGCCGATGGCAATGCCGGCAGCAACTCGATCTCCCCCGCCTGCGATTGCACCAGCATTTCCGCGATCGCCGCCGTCCCGCCAAAGTTCCCGTCGATCTGGAACGGTGGATGCGCATCGAACAGGTTCGGGTAAGTCCCGCCGCCGTTGCCGCCATAATCCGTGCCCTTGCCGCCCGCCGGTTGTAGCAGGTTTTGCAGGAGCTTGAACGCCCGGTCACCATCGTGCAGCCGCGCCCACAGCGCCATGCGGAACGCCGTCGCCCAGCCCGTGCTCCTGTCACCGCGCATGTCCAGCGACTTGCGCGCCGCCGCCGCCAGCGCCGGCGTGGTCGTCGGGGAAATTTCGTCACCCGGATACAGGTCCCACAGATGCGAGACATGGCGGTGCGTCGGCTCCGGCTCCTTGTATTCTTCCAGCCATTCCATCACGCGCCCGTCGCTGCCGATACGCGTCGGCGGCAGCCGGTCCCGCTTCGCCTTCAATCCGGCGGCAAACTCCTTGTCCACGCCCAGCACATCCGACGCCTCCATGCACGCGCCAAACAGGAACCGCAACAATTGATTGTCCAGCGTCGGCCCGAGACACACATGCGCCACCTGCCCGTCCGCGGTGTAAAAGGAATTTTCCGGCGAATTCGCCGGCGCCGTCACCAGCCAGTGATGCGACGGCTCCTCGATCAACGTATCCGCAAAAAATTCCGCCGAACCGCGCAGCACCGGATACACGCGCTTCAAAAAAACCTTGTCGCCGGTGAATTTCCAATGATCCCACAGGTGATAACACAGCCAGGCAGCGTCACTCGGCGTCAATCCCCACGCCGCGCTCTCGCCCGGCGAGGTAAAGCCCCACGCGTTTGCCAACACATGCGCCACCCAGCCGTGCGCGCCGTAATAATCCTTCGCCGTCTTCGCCCCGGGTTCTTGCAGGGATTCGATGTAGGCGAACAGCGGCTCATTCAACTCCGTCAGGTTGCAGACCTCCGCCGGCCAGTAGATCATCTGGATGTTCACGTTCAGGTGAAAATCCGCACCCCACGGCGGCGCGACCGTGTCCGCCCAAAGCCCCTGCAGATTCGCCGGCATCCCGCCCGGCCGCGACGATGAGATCAATAAATACCGGCCAAAATTGAAATAAAGCACCGCCAACGATGGGTCATTCACCAGATTCGTCGCCGCAATGCGCTCCGGCGTCGGTGTGATTGCCGGATTCCTGGTCTGGATATCCGGCAATTCCAGCTTCACCCGGTTGAAAAAGCTTTGATAATCCGCGATGTGCGCCGACAGCAGCTTGGAGAAATTCTTCTTCGCCGCCGCCTCCAGATCCTTTTCGGCCGCCGCCGCCACATCCCGGCGGCTCATCTTCGCAAACCGCTCATAATCCGTCGCCGCAGTTATCAGCAACACAACTTCATCCGCCTCGTGGACGGAAATCTTCCCATCCACCACCACAACCTTGCCACCCGTATTCAACACCCGCAGCCGCGCGGCATATTTCACGCCCTCGCCGCCCGCCCCGTTGGTCATTGCGCCCGACATGAGCAGCTCGTTATTGCCCACCGCTTCGGTCTTGAATCGCTCCGGACGATCCAATGCGGCGTCAAAATCAAGCTGCCCCGGTTTGTCCGCCGTCAACCGCATCACAATGACCTGGTCCGGCGCACTCACAAAAATTTCGCGGATGAACTTCACACCGCCGCGTGAGAACTCTGTATGCCCCGTTGCCGTGGTCAGGTCCAGTTCACGCCGGTAATCAGTGGCCGCATTTGTATCTGCATAGGTGAACTTCAACCGCAGATCACCAAGCACCTCGTACGAACCATAAGGCGCCTCACCCGGATGCCCGTTGGCCGAACCGCGCCCGTCGCAGGTGAAATTCCGGTTAACCAGTTTTTCCGCCTCCACATTTTTACCCTCCAGCAGCAACCGGCGGATTTCGGGCAATGCCGCGGCCGCGTTCGTCCGGTCAGCATTTTGCACCGAGCCGGACCAGAGCGAATCTTCGTTCAACGCCACCCGCTCGTCCTCCACTCCGCCAAAATCCATCGCCCCCAGCCGCCCGTTGCCCAGCGGAGTGGATTCCACAAAAGTTCGCGCTGGTTTGGCAAGCCACACCGTTGTGTCCGGCGAAAATGCAAAAACCGGCAACGCCGTCGCGACCGCTAGAAGTGATAAAATGTTTTTCATGTGAACCCCAAATTAATATCCGACATCTCCCCTTAAAGAAAGACCGCGCTGCATTCGGATTTCCCATAAATCCACACCTGTCTTCTCTTCAACGACTCTCGGATTTCAGGCGGCGGTCCCCTCTCCCCCTCAGGGGAGAGGGCCAGGGTGAGGGGGCATGCATCGTCAAATATGTTGCTACCTTTGCTCAATCACGTCCACCGACTTCAATTCGCAAACCGTTTCCTTCCCCGCAAAATCCGGCCGGTCCTTCGGCTCAATATAAATCGGCGCATCCTTGCGCAACGGCAAAATTTCCAGCCGCAAATCCCCGGTCAGGATTTCCGGCACATAACGGTTCAAGCCCAGGTCAAATTCCCGGCCGCAGTAAAAATTGTCTTCAATCAGCCGGCCATTCAACGTCAATCTCGCCACGTCGCCGATATAGTGGATCCGCAGCAGCGGATGCTTTTTCAGGTCAATTTTGGCCGGCAGCTTGATTTTCCAAACAGCAGCATTCGTGAAGTCCTCCTCCGTCGGAGCGACAGCGATGTGCGACTTCCCGCTGCTCAAAGGAATTTCACGCGCCGGGCCGGCAGACTTGACCGCTTCGGCTTTCACATCCTGCTCGGAAAACTTCAACGGCTCATCAAATACGACCTTGCCCGAACTATCCTTGTTCATTGCCAGCGAATCTTGTTCACCCAAAATCACGACTTTGATCTCCCCGCCTGCCCTAGCCCTGGCCTTGAAGGTGGCTGCCTTTTGTCCGGACGGGGTGGTCAGGAAAGGTGACG
>Ga0105238_10008208_pt1 | contig 10445 bp, 8 predicted proteins | sample KBSC34metaG_FD_81526 | JGI IMG/M metagenome (GOLD analysis project Ga0105238, IMG submission 81526) | Corn rhizosphere microbial communities from Kellogg Biological Station, Michigan, USA - KBS C3-4 metaG | ecosystem: Host-associated > Plants > Roots > Rhizosphere > Soil | place: Michigan, USA...
GGTCTCCGTCGCGAGTTGAGGGCAGAGCTGCCGGGGCAGAATGTCAGGGTCTCTCAGGATAACGGTGTCATCTTCCTGCGCGGCACAGTAAGCAACCTCAACAATTCTGATCGTGCTGTGATGATCGCTTCGACAGCGGGCAAGGTAGTCAACCTGCTCAACGTCAATGTGCCCGCTCCGGAACCACAGATCCTGCTCAAGGTCAGGTTTGCCAGCGTTGATCGCACCAGGCTACGGGAGTTGGGCATCAACTTCGCAGTCTCAGGTCTTGGCAACACGATTGGGGCGATTGGGACCAAGCAGTTCCCCGGGGTCACCGTGGGATCCGCCGGAGGGTTCGGTACCGGAAGCACGAATATCTTCGCCATCTATCCCGGCTTAGGGCTCGCGGCCAGCATTGAGGCCCTCGAAACAAAAGGAGTGGCCGAGGTTCTAGCCGAGCCAAACGTACTTGCAAAGAACGGCCACCAGGCCAGCTTTCTTGCCGGTGGCGAGTATCCCTATCCGGTGGTGCAATCTGGTGGGGCAGGCGGCGGCACCTCTCCCATCACGATTCAATATAAGCAGTACGGTGTTCTCCTCGCGTTCATTCCGACCATCACCAATCGCGGCACAATTCGCCTTCAGGTCGCACCTGAGGTCAGCGCTCTCGATTACGCCAACGCAGTCGATATCGGAGGCGCTTCGGTTCCTGCATTGACCATCCGCCGCGTTAAGACTGAAGTCGAACTCGCTGACGGCCAGAGCTTCGTCATCGGTGGACTTCTGGATAACCGGGAAACTGAGAACTTCCAGAAAATACCGTTTATCGGCGATATTCCGATCCTGGGCAAGTTCTTCCAGTCGATATCTCGAAACAGGACCAACACGGAACTCATCGTCATCGTTACACCCGAAGTCGTCAATCCAATCGAAGCAGGTACACCGATACCGGAGCTCAAGTTCCCGTCCGGCTTCCTGCCTCCTAACTCGCCAATTCCAATGCACACGCCTGACCAGAAGGCAGCCGGTTCCGCTCCGCCTCCACCTGCAACCATCCCGGTGGAGAAACTGATCGAGAGCCAGAAGCCCGAACAGCCGCTCGTCGTCGATGGTGGCATGGGAGTAGGCGGCGGTGGTGGTGGTGGAACAGCAGCACAGGCAGGACCGCAATAATAACCTGTCACGAACGCATGCTTAACGTGAGCCCCAGTGAATGTTCCCTCACTGGGGCTCACCTATCAGAACTCGCGTTGCTCGCGTCTGAGACATACTCGAAGCCAGAGGATACGGTGTAAATGGAATCACCTCAGCAACGCGATTCGGCGCAAATCCAAAACTCTTCAGGTATTCCCCATTCCGGCGAAGGCCGAGTCGTCGTCGTGAACGTCACCCGCAACACGCAGATCGCAAATCGTGCAGAGATCGCGGGCAGTGGAATGAAGCGCTCAAAAGGCTTGCTGGGCCGAAAAGGCCTTGCTCCAGGAGAAGGGATGTGGATCATCCCGTGCGAGGCCGTCCACACCTTCTTCATGCAATTCCCCATCGACCTGATCTATCTTGATCGAAAGCATCGCGTGAAAAAGACCAGGGAAGGCGTTCCTGCCTGGCGATTGTCCGCCTGCCTCTCTGCGCATTCCATTCTCGAACTCCCCGCCGGCACCATCCGGAAAACTCAAACCGAGCGTGGCGACGTTCTGGAGATCGTACAGTCCTGATGAACGATCAGGTACATGCCGTACTCCCGGTGTAAGGACCAATCCTCAAGAGCATGATCAGCAGCATCGGTCGTAGCCAGCGGGTTTAGGAAATGTGGCTCAAGAGATTACTGACGGTCGGACTGATCATCTTCGTCTGCGGTGTTATTTTCTTTGCCGCGTTCATGATAGCGGGCGTTATGCCTGTTCAAGATTTGGCCCAATACTGGTCTGCCGCGCATCTTGTTCGACACAATCCGTACTCGCGTGAGCTTGTTGCCCAGCTTGAGCGTTCGCACGGGCTGTTGGTAGATCGTCCGCTCGTGTTGAAGAACCCCCCTTGGGCTATTCCGTTCATCCTGCCTCTCGGACTCTTCAGCTACCGTTCCGCGTTTGCGGTGTGGACTCTCGTCAGCATCGTCATCGTCTTGGGATGCACACGAGCCGTGTGGCGGGAATTGCATCTTGCCCCGTTCCTTATCCCGCTCCTTCTTCCCCTGCTCTTTGGGCCGACGATCGTTCAGCTCATGCTCGGCCAGTGGACCATTCTGGTCTTCCTGGGAGTCGCGGTTTTTCTCATAGCCGCAGAGCGGCGGCAGGATTGGATCGCAGGTGCATCCCTGGTGCTCGTGCTCGGGAAGCCGCATGTGGCCCTGCTGTTTCTCATTGCCGTGGCGCTTTGGATGGTGCAGCAGAGGCGATGGCGCATCTTTATTTCCGGCTGTCTCGCTCTTCTCGTTGCGAGTCTCTCAGTTGAAGTCCTCAATCCGCACATCTGGTCTCAATTCATCGGACGCACCACGCTGGTAGTGCATGAGTCGGAAGCCTATCCGAACCTTGGAGGCATGCTGTACCTCATCACCGGAGTCCACGCCTTGGCGTTGATTCCGCAACTCGCCGGTCTGATCTGGTTTGCTCTTTATTGGAGGAAGCACCGTGGACATTGGAGCTGGTGGGAACACGGCACATTCGTGGTTCTCTGCTCAGTCGTGTGCAGCTATTACAGCTACCCTTACGACGAAACCCTCGCGCTTCCCGCCCTGCTGGTTGCTTTCGCGCGCTCCAGGCCACCCTTCCTGATCGTCTTCCTGATCACGAATCTCGGATACGCGCTGTACATCACGAACGTAGCGGGCCACTTCGGCTTTGGATACATGTTCCTATGGTGGACAGCGACCGGCTGGCTCGCTGCTTGTCTGCTCGCTCAACACAGCAGAGTGCTGAAACACGATCCAGTCGAGGCCTGAAGCTCTGTTTCGTTTTATCGAATATTGTCGGAGAGCTTGGCGCTTTTAGGAACCTTGTAAGTTGTATTTCACAATGCACCAGAGAGCACGGACCCCATCGCGCCAGCCGATCTTCTTGCCTTCAGCGTAAGTTCGTCCGCTATACGAGATGCCGACTTCATAGATCCGCAGATTTGCTTTCGCCAGCTTCGCGGTGATCTCCGGCTCGAAGCCAAACCTGTCCTCCCGGATCGAGACCTTCTGGATTACCTCGCAACGGAAAGCCTTGTAGCACGTCTCCATATCCGTAAGGTTTAGATCGCTCGCCATATTCGAACAAAGCGTGAGAAATCTGTTTCCAACGTAGTGCCAGAAGTACAAAACACGATGCGCTCCGTGACCGCCGATAAAACGCGACCCATAGACCACATCTGCCTTGCCCGCGAGAATCGGCGCAATCAGCAGAGAGTACTCCGCGGGGTCATACTCCAAATCTGCATCCTGGATGATGATGATGTCGCCCGTCGCCCTGGCAATCCCGGTCCGTAGCGCGGCACCTTTTCCTTGATTTACAGCATGTCGATGCGGACGAATCCGGCTATCGTTGCATGCCAGGTTCTCTATGATCCCGCGCGAGCCGTCGGTGGAGGCATCATCGACGATGATCACCTCCTGCACGAGCCGCTGCGCAAGCACCTCGTGCACAACCTTCTCCACCGTAGCGGCTTCGTTATAAACCGGCATGACTACCGATATGCACGGTCTTGCATCGTCATTGCACCTTACTTCTGGCATGGAATACGTCTTCTTACCTGGTCGTGAATTCCAACTATTCGCTTAATATAGATGAAAAGCTCTCCCCGGTATGCAGAGTAAGTCGCCCGTCCAACAAAAGGTAATCTCTGTTGTTCTGTATGTTTGCCGGAAGCCCCTGCCGATCGTTTCGTCGGACTAGATTGGAAGAGCGGTGCCGGCCAAATTCGACTGAGGTTGCCGATGAATCCGCAATATGAGTAAACGCCACATCGCCGTCCTGGTAATGCTCATACTCGCGAGTGGGTTCGCGCTCATTTGGGGGCTCATCCTGGCGCGAGCGTCAACGGGCACGATGCTCGATTACCAAGTGGTGTACACCGGTGCCCGCTGCTTTATCCAGCACTGCGATCCCTACAACGAGGCCGAAGTGATGCGTGTCTATTTCGCCGATGGCGGAGCGCGCATCGCTGAGGAACCGGGCCAACACCCGCATTACATGATCGCGGAACAGTTTTACCCTCCCTCGGCAGAATTGATTTTCGCGCCTTTCGGCGCTCTCAAGTGGCCGGTTGCCTATTGTCTTTGGGTGGCCCTCACCTGCATCTTGATGACAGTTGCGGCCTTCCTCATTTGGGATGCGGCTCAAGAGTACGCACCCGATCCGCCCTTTTATCTGGCATGCATCGTTCTCGCAAATGCCGGAATTCTGTATTCCAGTGCCAATCCTGCGGGACTTGCGGTGAGTCTTTGCATCATCGGCGTGTGGTGCATTGCTCAGCAACGGTTGCTCGCGATAGGCGTGCTTTCGCTGGCGATGAGTCTAGCCATCAAGCCGCACGATAGCGGAGCAATCTGGCTCGCTCTGTTGTTGCTCGGAGGGGTATTTCGAAAGCGCGCGATTCAAACCTTGGCCGTCGTTGTGGTCTTTGCGGCCGCCGGCGTTTTTTGGATTTCCCAGATTTCCCCCGGATGGTTCGGAGAGATGCGCTCCAACATCCTCCAATACTCAACCAACGGATCCAGAAATGATCCCGCCGGGGCGTCGATGTTGATCAACCTGCAGCCAGTCTTAGCTGCATTCCGAAATGAGCCGCACTTTTATAACTTTGTGAGCTATTTAACGGTGGGTCTACTCTTCGTCATCTGGATCGTCATTACAGTTCGAAATGTCGATTCTTCCAAGAGACGATGGCTGGGACTGGCGGCTGTCGCCGCGCTTTCCCTTCTACCCCTGTATCACCGCTCATACGATGCAAAACTTCTTTTGTTGACGCTGCCGGCATGCGCTGCCTTGTGGGCGGAAGGCGGACTCATCCGGTGGGTCGCGCTCACTTTCACCGCAAGTGGGATACTGATCACTTCTTCTCTCCCGATGGCCGCTTTGGACATCTGGGCTAATTCGCTGAGTGAAAAGCCGGGTACGGCAAATCACGTTCTCTTTTTGGCAGTCACCCGCCCGGCAGGACTCGTGATCCTTGCAGTCAGCATTTTTTACCTGTGGGCTTACGCCAGACAGAACAAGGACAATCCGGGAGCAGTCGCCGAAACAGCGAAACGCGTACAGGACCCTGTCCTGAGTAGCAAAGAGTAACTTTCTGTCGAACGGCATTCATGACATCAGATGGGCTGCTGCTTCCACCTATATGCAGTCATGTCGACTTGCCGTAGCAGAATCGCCTGGCGGCGAGCGCCTTCTATGTCATAGCTTTTGTTAGACACTGCAGACTTGAGCGGAAAGTAGATCTGCATCAAGCATCCGTCTGAAACTCGATGACCGGAAGTGTATGGCAAATCCAATTACGGTCTCCCTCAGGCACGAACGTACTCCTTCAGGCTGGCCTTTCGTGCCAGGACTGCCACACCCATTGCTATGATTTGGTGAACATGCATTCCTCGGTTGTAGCGCCTGACACGGTCACAGGAATTCAAGTCGAGCAATCACCTCCTTCCTCTAACCGGCGAGTGATCATCGCGTTGTCTGCCTGCAGTCTCCTGCTGCTGATGTTTTGCGTGCTCGCGGCTCCGCCGGGGATTTTGAAATCAGCTCAGCCGCTCATCATCACCGTGCTCGCTCTCAGCGCTCCATTGTTGGTCCCTGCCGCCCTGTTCCATGATCGAAAGAAGTGGGCTCACCGCGACAGCTCGCTCATGCTGCCGTGGACATTGCTCATTGCCTGCCTCATCGTGCAGGCAGCGCCGATTACGGCCACCTTTGCGTTTCCTCTGCGCGACGGCCTCTGGCGGAGTCTCGACCAGCACCTCGGCATAGATGTGCCGGCGATCATGGCTTTTACGAGTCGCCATCCGGCCTTGAATTCTCTGCTCTCGAGGTCCTATGCGTTCACGTTGCATCCGCTGGTCCTCTGCGCAATTTTCTTGCCCACCCTGCTGGGCAAAAGGGAAGCGGCGCAGCGGTTCGTCCTCTCCAATGCGTTCAGCTTTGTACTCGCCTTGCCGCTCATGATCTTTCTTCCCGCAATCGGACCCTGGGTGGGGTGGGGAATCACGCCGGACAAACTCCAGAAGGCGTGCGAAGCTACCATCTACGCACTTCGGCATGGCTCGCTCGACATCCACGATAACTTCGGCGGCATTGTCTGCCTGCCCTCCTTTCACGCCTTCTGGGCCATCATCTCGGCCCAGGCGCTCTATGGCTTCCGATACCTTCGTTACCCAGCCATTGCCATTGCCTGCCTGATTACAATCTCAACCGTGACAACCGGCTGGCATTATGGTGTCGATGTAATCGCCGGGCTGTTGATGGTTGTCATCTGCACAATCCTCTCCAATTCTGTGATGTACGGTAGAGTTAGATTCGCACCGCGAACAAAATCGGGGAGTTCACCGCAATGAAGAAGCACGCTGGCAATCGGGTTCAAAGTTCATTCGTTTTAGCTCGGATTTGTGAATACCACTTTGGTGTTATTCGCTCGCCAAAAACTGGAGTTCCAGTAACCGATTACGCTTGGGCACTAAGGTTACCCCCTTTAGTGGTATCCCCATATATACATAATTGACTTCTAATAAAACCAAGTGCTAAAACCAAAAGCACAACACTTGCTTCAGCCATGCACTACACCCAGTCACAGACTGGAACCCCAACCCAGGAAATGGAGAATTTGGAAATGAACAACAAACTCATGAAGCTGTATCTGGTAGCAAAGTCACTGATCGAGCGCGAAGAAGGTCAGGACCTCGTTGAGTACGCCCTCGTTGTTGCTCTGATCGCGTTCGGTGCGATCACCGGCATGGGCTATCTCTCGACCGGCCTGAACCACGCCTTCTCGGGCATCTCGAGCACCCTCACCTCGAACGTGTAGTTGTCAGACCAGGCAAGGCTTGTCCTTGCCTGCATATCTCAACTGTGAAACGCGGAAACAGCCTGTCTGTTTCCGCGTTTCATTTGCGCGCACTCCGGCTCATACGGTGCATGTCCTCCCCGCTCGTTAACCTTCCTTTTGAGCTTGCCCGAGTTACACCGTTTTATGGGCAGTTACTCCGGATCGATAAATCGATTAATCCTGTTCTTACCATTTCTTCCCAGCCCTTATTATTGGATTTGCCAACCCCATGTTTGTTGCTCCCCAATCAGCGCCTTTGGCGACTCGCTGCCTGATGCGGTTCGAAGCTGCGCTGACCGCAATTGCCATCGCTGCTTTTGCCGGACAAAATGCACAGAACAAAATCCCACTGCCATGGAATCGATTGTTGGCCGTCCTGCGTGCGGGCTCGCGGTGACGAGTTTGAGAGATCAGCAGACGAGAATCCGTTTCTGGCAACATCTCGGCCTATTCATGTTGGCGTACGCGCTTGTAATTACACGCAAACCCGACGCTATTTTTCACGCGCAGTTTTGGGCAGAAGATGGCCGGGCATGGTTCGCTGACGCTTACAACCTCGGACCCTGGCATCCCTTCTTTCGCCCCGAAACCGGGTACTTCCAGACCCTCCCGCGTATCGCAGCCGATCTCGCACTGCTCGCGCCGCTTTCCCTGGCTCCTCTCGTCCTCAACGTCATCGCCATCGGCGTGCAGGTGCTTCCGGTAAACCTGCTGATTTCCTTTCGTTCTGCAGAGTGGGGCAAAACACGGCTCCGCGCTCTGCTTGCGTTCACCTATCTCGCGATCCCCAGTAGCCCGGAAATTTGTGCCAACATCACCAATGAGCAGTGGATACTAGCCTTCTGCGTATTCCTGCTGCTGGTCGGCTCACCGCCCAGATCCTCGTCGGGCCGGTTCGTGGACCTCTCGTTCACCGTCTTGTGCGGACTGACAGGACCTTTCTGTATCTTCCTCTTGCCCGTTTCACTTCTGGTCGCCTTGCGGCGCACTGGTCGATGGCGATGGGTGCCCGTCCTCATTCTGGCCGGGTGCTGCGTCATTCAGGCCGTAGGCTTGTTGATCGTGAGCCCCAACGCCCGGACAGCCTGGGGCGTCCTGGGAGCAAGGTTTGACCTGTTCGTGCGCATTCTTGCGGGAAATGTCTTTCTCGGTTCGTTGATCGGCGCAAACAACATAGCCATCGATCCCGGCGCGCACGCTTTCATCTTTCTAAGTTTCGTTGCAGCCTCGGGAGTAACGATTGCCGCTTTTGCCTTGCGACGTGCGCCACTGCCGATGAAGCTCCTCGCCCTTTACGCCGGTATGCTTTTCCTGGCCGCTCTGCGTCTTCCTTCTTCGTACGCCCCCCGCGGAACGACTCAATGGGAGATGGTCGCCGGCGCCGCCGCAGTCCGCTACTGGTTTTTGCCTACGCTCACCTTCATCTGGCTGCTGATCTTTGGGGTCTTCGGCAAGGGCAAGATCATCAAGGTCTTGTCGGGCGTCCTGCTGTGCTGCCTCTGTTTCGGCATCGCCATTCAATGGAGACGTCCGGTTTTCCAGGACTTCCACTATGCGGCCGAGGTAGAGCGAGTCAACGTCGCACCTGCCGGAACAACAGTTTCGATTCCAATCAACCCTGAAGGGTGGCAGATGCGCCTCGTCAAGCATGAGGTCCCGGGTAAACCCTGACGGCGCTGGGTCGGAGAACAGCATCAGCTCCGAGCCATCTTGAATCAAGTTGCTGCTTTAACAGACCATCGCAGCCTTATCATGAACTTGCCACCCCTCATGCTCCTTGCCCTCCAAACGGCGCCCCCCCCGAGCCTCTCCTTGATGGAGTTCGAAGCTGCTCTGACGGCAATCGCAGTGGGTGCTTCTTTTGCCTGGCCGAAACTCGCGGCTCGATTCTTCGCTTCTCTTGAATTGCATTTTGGTCGCCTGGCACGAAAACCAGTTCTATCCCTCTTCGTCGTAGGTCTTACCCCTCTTCTCATTCGGCTGGCGCTCTTGCCCATTCACCCGATCCCGATGCCCTTCGCGCCGGACGACTTCAGCAATCTCCTCGCTGCAGACACTTTCGCCCACGGACGCCTGGCAAACCCAACGCCGGTCATGTGGGTCCATTTCGAAACCATCTACGTCGATATGGTTCCGACCTACACATCCATGTACATGCCGGCGCAGGGACTGGTTATGGCGGCTGGAAAGGTTCTTTTCGGCCAGCCATGGTTCGGAGTAGTCATCAGCGGCGCATTCATGTGCGCAGCCCTGTGCTGGATGCTTCAGGCGTGGCTGCCGCCCTCGTGGGCTCTCCTGGGCGGTTTTCTCGCCGTGATGCGAATTGCACTGTTCAGCTACTGGACAAACACCTACCACACCGCGGGCCCCATCTGCGCCATTGGCGGAGCATTGGTGCTGGGCGCCCTGCCCCGCTTTAAAAGGACAGCCCAGGCGCGCTATCTCTCCGTAATGGCGGCAGGCGCAGTGATCCTCGCCATCTCTCGGCCATACGAAGGCCTTCTGTTGTGCTTGCCCGCACTCATCGCCCTTGCGGTTTGGCTGATCAAAGCTAGACGCCTGTCCGTCCGCACCTTGCTCCTACGCGCCACGCCGGCACTCGCTCTGCTCATTGCTGGAATCGGCTGGCTCGGCTACTACGACTATCGCGCCTTCGGCAGCCCGCTCACGCTGCCCTATACGATCCATCGCGCTACCTACGCAACGGCGCCGTATTACATATGGCAGCAGGCGCGTCCCGAGCCCCACTACCGCCATGCGGAGATGCGGCGCTTTTACAAGCTCAACGAGCTGGATGAGTACAACCGCAATCACTCAGTCCCCGGCTTCTTCACAATGACAATTGTGAAAGCCCTCCGGGGCATCTACTTCTTCACCGGGGTCGCTCTTCTTCCTCCATTGTTTTTGCTCCCCTGGGCTCTTCGCGACCGCCGTATCCGATTTCTCGTCATCTCGCTGGTCGTGCTGGCCGCAGGAATGGCCGTCGAAATTTTACTGTTCCCGCATTACCTTGCACCGTTTACGGCAGCCTTCTACGCCGTAGGGCTGCAGGCCATGCGTCACCTCTACCACTGCAGGCCGGGGGGCCAGCCCGTCGGCCGTGCCATGACCCAATGGATCATCGCCGTCTGCGTTCTCATGGCAGTGATGCGCCCATTCAACAAGCAGCTGAACAGCCCGGTACCGGAAAGGCCCGTCTCTACCTGGATATGCAACTGGTTCGGGCCGGATCACTTCGTAACCCAGCGGTCTATCGTGGCGCATCAACTGGAGCAAGTGCCGGGCGGCCAGCTCGCCATCGTACGTTACTCGCCCGACCACGACCCGATCGATGAATGGGTCCACAATGCCGCCGATATTGACGCCTCCAGGATCATTTGGGCGCGCGCCATGGACCCTGCCAGCGACCTCGAACTGATCCGCTACTACAACCAGAGAAAAGCCTA